>JAABUK010002312.1_pt1 | contig 34458 bp, 24 predicted proteins | sample 5559141 | NCBI WGS metagenome assembly JAABUK01 (sample SAMN10711869, study PRJNA513367) | rock metagenome | isolation source: Antarctica rocks | place: Antarctica: Victoria Land, Pudding Butte nord | collected 2016-01-03
GGCGGACCGCCTCGGCCCGAAAGGCCGCATCATACTTGGTTCGCTGCCGTTTACCGGCTGGTTTTTCTGTTTCCATGACAAGGGAAAGTTACTTTCTCCGTGTCCATTTCTACCCGACCACCTCAGTTTTCACTGGCATCCCGTGCCTACAAGCTGAACCAGGTCCTGCTAGGGGCGAAATAATACGTATTTTTTACTGAAAAAACACGTATTGCCCGTGGTGTAATTGTCCCAAGCCTATCCCTTCACGTGCTATCTTTTCCGTTTTCTGAGGGGACCCCATATAAGAGTTTTCCTCAAAAGCTATCTCCAAAGGAGTTTTGGCTTTAGTTAAAAGTTTGGTACGGATGGTACATGGCCGGCCTACTAGCCGAATGAGAGTACCGGAAAGCCGCCAGAAGTACTTATCGGATACTTTGATTGCCGCTAGGGGTTTCGGATGCCGCATTTCGTTTGCTAACCGCCACTAGGAAGTAGTGGGTAGCCAGTACCTGAAAACGTCCGTTTTCGTGCTTTATGCCGCTAAATCAGCGTAGTGTGTGGGGCCATGTACCATCCGTACCAAACTTTTAACCAAGGCCAAGCCAGCAAATGATTGGGGTAAGGACAAGACTTCATGGTGAAGCCGGGCTTTTTCTATCGCGTAACCTGTAGTACTCCCCAAAAACTGGACAGTCAAAGCGGGCTAGCTTAGCTCGATTATGACCCCTAAACGCACCCGCCGTCGCTACACGGCCGAGTTCAAAGCCGAGGTGGCGCTGGCCGCGCTCACCGAGCGCCAGCCATTGGCCGAGTTGGCCGCCCACTACCAACTGGCCGTGGCCCAAATCACGCGCTGGAAGCTGCACCTGCGCCAGCAGGCGGCCCAGGCCTTCGCCGAAGCGCCAGCGCCTGTCGCGCCGGTGCCGGACGTGGAGCCCCTGTACGCGGCCATTGGCCGGCTGCAAATGGAAAACGCGCTGCTAAAAAAAACGGTGGGGCCCTGTCAGTAGCTCAGCAACGCACCCTGGTCGCCCAGTCCGACCCCAACAGTTCGGTGCAGGCCCGCTGCCAGGCCATGGGCCTTGCGCGCAGTAGTTTCTACTACCAGCCCGGCGGGGAGAGTGCGTATAATTTGGAGCTCATGCGCCTGCTCGACGAGGAGTTCACGCAGCATAATTTCAAGGGCGTGCTCGGCCTGCGCGACCACCTGCGCCTGGCGGGCCACGCCGTCAACGAGAAGCGCGTGCGCCGCCTCGTGCGCCTGATGGGCCACGAGCCAATTTGCCCCAAACCGCGCCTAAGTGTGCCTGGCCAGGGTGTCACGCCTTATCCGTATCTGCTACGCGAGCGGCCGGCCACGGCCCCGAATGAGGTCTGGAGCACGGATATTACTTACGTGCCGATGGCCAAGGGCTTCCTCTACCTAGCCGCCGTGCTCGACTGGCACTCGCGTTACGTGCTCAGTTGGCAGCTCTCCAATACGCTCGATGTAGGCTTTTGCCTGCTGGCCCTGGACCAAGCCTTGCGGGTGGCTCCGGCCCCGCACATCTTCAATTCCGACCAGGGCAGCCAGTTTACCAGCCTGGCCTATGAACAGGCACTATTGGCCGCTGGCTGCCGCATCAGCCGCGACGGCCGGGGCCGCGCCACTGACAACGCGTTCATTGAGCGCCTCTGGCGCACGGTCAAATGGGAGCACATCTACCTCAATCCCGCCGCCGACGGCCACCACCTGCATCAGCAATTGCAGGCGTACTTTGCCTACTACAACCACCGCCGACCCCACCAAAGCATAGGTGGCCAAACGCCCGCCCAGGTCTTCGCTCAATCTTCGTTTACCCAATCATAACCATATTACTTAATAAACCCCGCTAAACTGTCCAGTTTTTGGGGAGTAGTACAACCTACGTGTTATTGAAAGGCCGTTTTCAGCCGGTCGGCGGCGTGATTCTGAGCATCGTTGGCGGGGGGCACCACGGCGTAAGTACCAAAAAATTCGTGGGTGGTGCCCGCGTAAAGCGTGTAATCTACACTCACGCCGGCGGCCGTCAGCTTATCGCGCAACGACTGCCCTTCGGTTTGCAGCGGGTCGATTTCAGAGGCGATGAGGGTGGTGGGGGGTAGGCCCTTGAGGTCGGCCACGTCGACGAGCGAGATAAGGCGATTGTCGCCATCGGCCGGCGTATTAAAGTACAAATTCGTGAAATACACGATATTAGCCTTATTAAGCGGCACCGCGTTGGCGTACTGCTGGTACGAAGCCGTGTTCAGGTTATTATCCGCCACGGGGTACACCAGCAACTCGTGCACGGGCAGCGTAAGGCCGCGCTCACGGGCCAGGATGCACACGGCGGCGGCCATGTTGCCGCCCGCGCTTTCGCCGGCCACCGCGATTTTGGCGGGGTTCACGTTCAGGGTAGCGGCATTGTCGCGCACCCACTTGTAGGCGGCGTAGGCGTCTTCGTGGGCCGCCGGAAACTTGTTCATCGTTTCCGAAGCCAGCCGGTAATCAACCGAAAAGACGATGGCCCCCGTGCGCTCGGCCAGGGTCTGCGCCGACGGCTCATATACATCGAGCGAGCCGATAACCCAGCCCCCGCCGTGGTAATACACGATGGCCGGCCGCGTGCCGGTCGCCGCCGCCGTGGGCGTATACACGCGCACCGGCACGCCGTCGGGGGCGGAGCCGGCGGTGTAGAGCTTGGGCAGCACCTGCTGGCTCACCGTGACGGCGGGCGCTGGCGCGCTGCGGTTATTTTTAGCCAGCAGCGCATTCACGGCGTCGGTTACGCTGTGGGCCATGCGGGCCTGGCGGGCCGAGAGGGTCGGCAGGGCCGGGTCGTGGAAGGCCGTAAACTGCTCAATTACGGCCTGCATCTGGTCGTTGATAGCGGGCGCGTAGCTGGGTTTGCTGCCCGTGGGCTGAAGGAGGCTGGGCGACGAGTCAGTGTCTTTTTTGCACGAAGCCAGGGGGCTAGCCAGCACGAGGGCCAGACCGGCCAGCCAGCAGTAGCTAGCAAACCGCCCGCCCGAACGCGAGTTGACGACCGAAGAGGACGGCTGGTTCATAAAAGGAGTGTGTTTCATAAACGGAGTGTTTCTGAAGAATTAGCAGAGAACACCCGCCTTACGGGGATAGGCGGCCTCTTTGTTATCCCGGGGGGTGGGTTAGTAGCTGGACCAAGAATTACGGTAAGCTGCTAAAAGGCTTTTTGACAGCTACTTGCAAGTGTATTCCGCACTGTGCAAGCAGCTTCTCTGCTGGTCAATTGGCTATCCTGGCTCGGTTCTAGGGAACAGCGTTACCGTTGGCCTTGGTTAAAAGTTTGGTACAGAAGTCGCATTTGATGGATGTTTAGACGTAAAAAACAGCCAACGTAACACAAAAACGGCCCTTTTTGGATACGACCGAAGCAGCATCCCAACTGGCCCTCCTCAGCAAGAAAAGGGGTACCCGAAACGGGTGTACTCAATCAAGCTATCCCGAATGCCCCGCCAGCGGCTTTTCGGTCCTCTAACCCACCTAGCTAGCTGACAAATGCGACTTTTGAACCAAACTTTTAACCAAGGCCAAACTCAGGCGGGGCTGCCGTCAGCAGTTGGCCGGGCTTCAGGAGGGGGTCGGTTAAACCAGGACAGGTTAACCGCTTAATTTTCTCCGCGGTTTGACTAGACGTGGCTCCGAAAGGCACACCTTTTTGATACCCCTACCTAGGCGCGTTTTTCGTTCGACTTCCCCAAACGGGTGGCCCGCTCGTCGCTCTCCGCGTCAACGAGCAGGACCCGCCGACGCCGCGAGGAGGGCGGCGGGCGTAGGCCTGGCCGCGGGCGAAGAATACGTACCCCAGGGCCCACCCACCGCTAGCGGCTGCTCGAAACTAGTCGCCCGAGGGGGCCGTGGGCGGGGGAACAGGGTGGCCCAACCGGCGCACTGGACCTGGGCCTAGCCCCCCGTGTCCCTACACTCCTTCAGCAGGCGCTCGCGCGGGGAAAAGCTGGCCGCCTTACGCCGGCTCCGCCGCCGGGGGCGCCTGCTTCGCCGGCCACGGCCCCTGCAGGACCTGTTCCAAGGCCGCGAACGCCGCGGTATGGTCCGGCGGAGGCGCGGAGAACGGCCGCGCCGGGAGCTCGCGTTCGGCGGGGGCGACAACGGGCGCCGGCCGGCCGCCCCGCGCGGCCTTGAGTGGGGCCGCCGCGGCGGCCGCGGGCGGGGCCGGGGCCGCGGGCGGCGGCCCCCACGCCGCCACGGCTTGCTGTAATGCCTGCAGTTGCTGCGCCAGCTCCCGGGTAACCAGCAGGTACTCCCCCGCTTGCGTTAGCCCGTTGGCCCCCAGCGAGCCCAGGCCCGCGGCCAGCACAGATTGCCCAAAACTCAAGCCCGCGGCCGGGCGCGGGGGCCCCGCCCGCCGCGTGAGCTGCCCCAAGGTGCCGGCTTTCTTTTTGCGACAATAGCTGACGCGGCAGCTGGCACCACAAAAGCGCTGCGTCCCGCGCTTGGTGGGCACAAATTTGCCCCCGCAATAGGCGCATTTTTGCTTGTAAGTAGGCGAGAAATGAGCCATTTTGCGTTAACTTGTAATTAGATGTTGACGCAAACATAGGCTGTTGCTGCGGTAAGACCTACTCCTCGGCTGCTGGCAGGCGACAACAGCGGCCTGGAAGCTGGACGAGCGAGGAGTGTTTCGTGTACCCTACGTGGCCCATTGACGGATCGGGCGCGCCTAAACGGACAGGTCGCGGCAGCCAAAAAGGGACTTGCCAACCGGCGGCGCGCTAGCCGGGAGCCCGCAAGTACGGGCCTTGGCTACGGGGTTCGTTTCGCCAGTACGCGCGCGGCTTGCCACCGGGGTAGTTAGCGGCTACCAGCCGGCCTGCAGCGGAGAGAGGGGGGAGTTATTGACTCCAATCACCTCACTGGCTGCCCCCTATGGGCCTGTACGGGGCCACGCGGGCGCGAAACAGCCGACTGGGCAACCGGCAACGTGTTGCGCAAGCACGGGCCACTTTACGCGGCCCACGTGCCGGCAAGCCCGGTGTGGGGAGGCCGCCGGCCGGCGGCTACTGGCCGGGGGTTCGGGCGGCCAACGCCTGGCTGGGTACTGGCAGCAGCCCCGCCAGCGACCGCTCACCCGTCCTGCCCGAAAACGGCTAACCCACCCCGGTAACCAAGGCCGAATGGGCCGCCGGCTGAAGCCCTGTTTGGCGGATAATTCAACGGGCGATTGCCGGTTTTGGCGTTAACTTGTAATTATAAGCTAACGCCAAAACCGGCAATCGCCCAGCGGGCGTGCTAACGGGGTAAAAACGGGGTAACAATGGAAGTAAGCATACCCGTCGGATACTTCGTTTTGCCTCCCCGTTTGCGGGGCTAAATCGGGGAATAAGCGGGCCGTAAGGGCGGTTTAGCCGGGTTTTCCGGGCTTGCTTGCCGCCTGCGCGCGCCGAACGAGCGGGTGGCAAGTGCGCGGGTAGGGGCCCCGCGCCAGCGTCGCTACCCAGTAGGACCGCCTGGTGCCGGAAGGCGGCCACCCCGACGCGGGTAACCGACCTTCCCTGGACCTGTCACCCGCGCCCGGTCGACGACCAGGATAAGCCTGACGTAGCAGCGGGTAAAGCGCCGATGGTCAGGTACCCCGCCGGACCCGGCGACCAGCTGGGCGGCCCCGGTTGGGCAGCTGGTCGCCGCACACTTAGGGGGCCCTTACTGGATGGTTTTAGAGGAGGCGTTTCCAGCGCGTAGAGGTGCTTTTTTCTGACATTTCTAGCTGACCCTTATTGGAGCATAAATATTGGCTTACGCCCAGTAGGGCAAGTAGCGCGCATGCTTTCTGGATTTGCTGGTTGGGTCAATCGGTTTGAGTAAACCGGCCGTCATCGTGTCCATGATGATGCGGGAGGCGGCGGGGTAGTTGGATTCAGCAATGCCCAGCCGCTCGCGCAAGGACTGGTTGGTCATGCTTTCCCCCGATACCTGCTTGAGGCAGGCATGCTGGTAGCAGGCCCGTACTTTATCCTGCCGGTCCATCTCGCCGAAAGACCGGGCGCTGAACAGCACCACGCGCGTGAACTGCTCAGAAGCCTCGAAGCGGGGCGCGGGCAAGTGGTGCTCTTCGCATTCCTGGACCACTTTGTCGATACCGCTCCCGCGTTCCTCGCACATATCCAGCTGCCGCATGGCCCCGGCCAGCAGTTCGTTGCGGCTGCGTGGGGCGTGGTCGATGAAGCGGCGCTCATCAATCAGCGGCTGGCCCGGATTGGTGATTTCGATGCGGTTTTCGAACACGTCTATTTGCGGCGAAACGCCTTGAGCCAAGAAATCCTGGTGAATCAGGGCGTTGGCAATCAGTTCGCTCAGCACCAGGGGCGGGTAGGAGGGGGCCGTTTGTTCGCGCAGAATGACTTTGGTTTCCACATTGCCCGGCAGCATATTGCCGATGGTGCGCACCAAGCCTTCAAATTCGAGCGCGTAGCCCCGCGGGGCCGGCACTTCCCGCAGGGTACGCACTTTGCTGCGCCCCTGGTAGAAAATGAGGCGAATCGCCTTGCGTCCTAGGCGCTCAAAGTCGCCTAGGTTTTGTGCGAAGAGCAAAGCACCTAGGTTAGTGATGTCGTAAGTCTCGTCGCGGCGCTGAATCATATCGCGCTGCGCCAGCTTTTCCAGCAGTCCAGCCTGGGTTGTAGGCAGCGGCAGCTTGAACAGGCGGAAGAACGCGGAGTAGTCAAGCAACTCCAGCACTCGCGCGGCGGACTGCCCTTTGAGCGCGATTTCGCGCTCAAAACGGGTGGCGGCGGCCTGCGCCCGGATGCGTTCTAGCTTCTCCAGGCTCAAGGCCGTCAGGCTCTCGCCGTTGCGCCCGTAGTAGTGCCCCTGCCAAGCGGTGGGTACCCCTTGCAACGCCGGCGGAATCTCAAACAGCACCAGCCGCTGCCCCGCGTACATCACTTCGTGGATGTCGATGAACGAGAGGTTGTTGCTGGTCTTGGCCGCCACCTCGCCCTTTAAGCTGTCGAGGCCGGGGCGGCTGGGGCGGTACTGCGTGCCCACCACCTGCCGTTTGTCGTTCACGCCGAATACTAACCAGGCCTGGTCCTGCCGGTGCAGGTTGGCCTCATTGCTAAGGGCACTGAAGTACCGGCCCAAATCATCGATGCCAAAGCTGGTGCCGGCTGTTTTAAACTCTAGTAGTTCGGTTTCGGCCGGTAGCGCCAGGAGGTGGTCCAACAGGGCAATCAGGTCAGTATCCGTCACGGGGCAAAGGAGAAATTACCAGCAAATATAGCCTATTTCCAACGCGGCTGTTACATAAGCGCTACATAAGAAAGGGCTATTTTGAGCTGTTGACGCGGGGTAAGGCTGGTAAGTGGCCAGTTCTGTTACATAAGCACTACATAAACTTGCTGCTTACACGAGCAACTTTCTGCTCATGTTTGAAGGATTAAGTGCGAACCAAACATAACGTTCAGTTCTGCCAGTGTGCGTTATTTTAGGCTATTTAGATAGGAGTAGGGGTAGCACAAGACTAGGAACAGAAATTCCCGCTAAGATTATGCACTATGTTTAATGCATTCCTTTCAGGTGCCCAGGAAGTCGTTAACGGTTTTCAAACGACCGTTTAAAAACTGTTAGTACGCTTAGCTGGCGCTTCCGGCCCTTATGCCCCGCCCAATTTTTATCCTTCATCTACTGCCCAGGCAACTTTTAGCCTGATTTTCTACTCAAGCCTCCTTGAGGGTGCCTGCGAGAAGCATATTAGATGTAGTGCATAATCTTAGCGGGAATTTCTGTTCCTGGTCTTGTGCTACCCCCATTATACGAAACCACGTTATTGAGTTGCGTGTAGCGCTCAATCATGGCATCTGTTTTCTGCTTCGTCTGATTCTTAATGGCCTTGTGGGACTGGCCGTTGAGCACGGCCACCGTCACAAAGGATACGCGCAGGGAGTGGGCCGAGTAGCTTGGGCCAAGTCGCTTTTGCACTAGCTTATTGATAGAGATGTCAGAAAGCCGCTTCTCCGATGGGACCGCCATCTGCCTTGGGGCCGCTCGCGGAATCTTCACGAACAGCGGACCCGTGGTGCGCCCCAGCAAATTGAGCCAGGCCCGCAGGCAGCGCACGGGACAGAAATCCATATTGGGCGCGTAGAAAATGGCTTTGTCCTCGACGGCCCCGTACTGGTTGGTTTTGCTTTTGGCCAGGTGCACGAGCAAGGCCCGCTCGGTAAATTCCAACTGCTCAATGTTGAGGTCCACCAGCTCGGAGCGCCGGAAGGCCCCCGCGAAGCCGAGCAGCAGCAAGGCCCGGTCCCGCAGGCCGGCTGAGGTTTCCAGGTCCAGCCGGCGGATTGCCTGTTTCAACTCTTCGACAGTAAAGGCCTGTGCCTGGTCCTGCCGCTTGCCCAGGGTGCGGGCAATACCTTCCATGACGATGTTGAGCGCATCCAGGGTTGCTGGCAGCCGGTGAACGCCGAGTTGATGTGCTTTCCGAATGGCGGCCAGATGCCGCTTGATGGTGGCCAGGGCGTGCGGCCGGGTGAGTGGTTGTTGGCCCTTCTTGTTGACCCGACCACCCCCCGGCGCTGGTTCGGGTTTCTCGGAAGCTAGGTGCGCGACGTATTCCGTTAAGGTTTCCACATCGGCCGGCAGGGCCGGCAAGCCGTGCTGCGCACAAAAGGTCACGTAGCTTTTGAGGTCCGAGGTGTAGGCGCGCTCCGTATTCGCGGCTCCCTGTAAGCCGACTTCCAGAAAGCCCGCGACTTTCGCCGAGGCGCGGGCCAACTGCGTGCTGACTGTTTAAGTGGCGTTGGACGCCGGAACGATGGAAAGGTCTTCGCTCATGGCGTGCGTACAGGGGGCCGTTGGGACTGCTGGATTCGGGAGCCCGACAGACCAGTTCTGTGCATCCTAGTTATAATAGGTAGCAAAACCGGCTAAAAAGCCCCCATTTTTGTGTTCAAAAATAAGTTATAATAATTGAAGATTATCATAACTTATTATAGGGACTTCACGAATTATTGAAAATTGTATTTCTAGGAAGTTTTAGCGGACATACGGGTTTTCCTACTTCGTATCTGTAGGTAGTGTTGCCGATATGTGAGGCCGGTCCAGGAGTTGCCGCGGATTGAGAATTATGCGGGGCCTTGTAAGGTCTGCGTTAACCGGCCGACTACGGCTCCAGATTCACCAATCCCGCTGCTAAAGCCGAACCCATGAAAATTCTTGCCTTGCCCTTCCTGACCATCTTTGCTGGAGGATCCGCCGCGCTGACGGCTTTTACCACGCTGCATCCGGCCCGGCTGCCGGTAGCTACTTACGCGGTGGCCGCCACGGGCCCCGTGGTGGACCACAGTAGCTACGACCGGCTGCTGAAAAAGTACGTCACCGATAAGGGCCTGGTCAACTACAAAGGCTTCAAGGCCGACGAGAAGGAATTCAACCAATACTTGGCGCTACTGAGCAAAAACCCGCCAGCGGCCAACTGGAGCAAGAATGAACAGATGGCGTACTGGATAAATGCCTATAACGCCTACACGATTCGTCTCATTCTTGACCATTACCCGGTGCAAAGCATCAAGGATATTGGCTCCTCCATTCAGATTCCCTTCGTGACCACGCCCTGGGCGGCCAAGTTTTTCAGCATTGGAAGCGAGCAGATGAGCCTCGACAACATCGAGCACGGCACGCTGCGCAAGAAGTATGACGACCCGCGCATCCACTTCGCGCTGGTGTGCGCTTCCATGTCCTGCGCCCGGCTGCGCAATGAGGCCTACACCGCCGCCAAACTGGAAAGCCAACTCGACGACCAGGGCCGGGATTTTGTGAACAACCCGGCCAAAAATAAGGTAGGCAAACAAAACGCCCAGCTCTCGAGGTACTTCGATTGGTACAAAGGTGACTGGACTAAGAATGGTCAGTCGGTGGCCAAGTGGGTGAACCGCTATTCGACCACCAAAATGGATGAGAATGCCCGCATCACCTACCTGGACTATAACTGAAAGCTCAACGAGCAGTAGGCCGCCGGCCCCACGGCACCCATTCGTGCGCCGGGCCGGCGAGTGCTAGTCCTGCCGGGCAAAGCCGCTGGGATAAGCGGATAGCCAATGGGGGCTGCCGCTAACGAAGGTTAGCCCCTGGCGGGCAACGAATTGTAGTGAACCGCCGGAGCATTTGTTACGGGGTGGCATTGGGGGCTACCCCGTTAACGGTCAGCTGCAGCACGGCCTGCTGGACGTCGCTGACCGGGCGCAGGCAGGCCTTGTTGCGACAAACGTAGATGAGGGTGCCGGCGGGTACCTGCTTGCCCTCGAGCAGGGGCAGGTTTTCCTCGCGGCCTCCCAAAAACAAGGAGGCGGGCAGGTAGTGCCGCTGCAATTGCTGGCTGATGGCCACGGCTTGCGGCCCCATCACGGCCACCTCGCTGGGCCCGTACGTGAGCAGGCCCAGCAGGCGGGCCCAGTTGGCGTAGGAGGGGCCGCCGGTGGCCAGGTCCGGGGCCACTTGGCTCAGCATTCGTCGGGCTTTGGCCGTGTATGGCACCTGGTCATAGTATTCGCCTAATCGGAATAAGTCGAGGGCGAGCACGGAATTGGAGGCCGGCAGCACATTATCCGTCAACTCATACGGGCGCGTCACGAGCGGGGCCGAGGCATCAGAGGTATAATAAAACAGCCCACGCGTTTCGTCATAAAAGTGCGCCACGGCATAGTCCGTGAGCTGGCGGGCCTGTTGCAGCCACTCCACTTCGAAGGTGGTCTGGTAGAGCGCAATGTAGGCGTCGGCCAGCTGGGCATAATCGTCGAGAAAGGCATCAATGGTTGCTTTTCCGCCTTTGTAGCTGCGCAGCAGGTGGCCATTGGGCTGGCGGAGGTGGGTGCTGAGAAAGCGGGCGTTTCTTTCGGCGGTGGCCAGGTAGTCCGGGTTGCCGGTGGCGTGATAAGCATCCAGGTAGCCTTTCAGCATCAGCGCGTTCCAGGAAGTCAGGATTTTGTCGTCGGTGCTGGGCCGCACGCGCTTATCCCGGGCTTGCTGCAGCGTGGCTTTGGCCGTCCGCAGGAGCTGCGACAGTTCGCCGGGCGCTAGGTGGTGCGCCTGGGCAAACGCCGCGTCGGTTTGGGACCGGTACAGGATGTTGGCGCCGCGTTCCCAGTTCCCTTGAGGCTGCACCTGGTAGTAAGCGGCCAGCAGGCGGGCCTGGGAAGCCGGAAAAAGAGTATCCAGCTCGGCCTGCCGCCAGACGTAGTACTTGCCCTCTTCGCCCTCGCTGTCGGCATTCAGGGAGGCATAGAACCCGCCAGTGGGAGCCGTCAGCTCCCGGCCCACGAAGGCCAGCGTTTCCTCCAGAACCGACTTGTAGAGGGGGTCGTGCGTCAGCTCGTAGGCGTGGGCATAGAGGCTCACCAGTTGGCCGTTGTCGTACAGCATTTTCTCAAAATGCGGTACCTTCCAGCGGGCATCGGTGGCGTAGCGGGCAAACCCACCGCCGATTTGGTCGTAGATGCCCCCCATCGCCATCTGGTCCAGGGCGGTGGTCACGGCCGTCAGCGCAGGCCGGCTGCCCGTCAGGTAGTGGTACTGCAGCAGAAACTCCCAACTCACCGGCAGCGGAAACTTCGGGGCCTGGCCGGTGGGACTCAGCGCACTCTTCAGGTAGGGCTGCCAGGCGCCCAGCAAGCCGGTGTAGTCGGCCGGGCGATAGGAAGCAGCCGGCGGCTTAATGGCCAGGGCGTTGGCGGCGCGCAACCCCTGGGTGAGCTGCTCGGCCTGGGCCAGCACCTGCGCGGGCTGCTGTTCGTAGGCCCGCACCAGCTGGTGCAACAGGTCCAGCCATTGGGCCTTGGGCAGGTAGGAGCTGGTGTAGAAGGGGCGCCCGTCGGGCAGCGCAAAGGCATTCAGGGGCCAGCCACCTCCTCCGGTCAGCGCCTCTGACGCGGCCATGTACACCTGGTCCACGTTCGGGCGCTCCTCGCGGTCGACTTTGATGGCCACAAAGTGCTGGTTCATGTAACGGGCCACCGCCGTATCGGAAAACGATTCACGCGCCATGACGTGGCACCAGTGGCAGGCCGCGTACCCGCTGCTGATTAGCACGAGCTTGTGCTCACGCTTCGCTTTTGCCAAGGCCGAATCGCTCCAGGGATACCATTGCACCGGGTTGTGGGCGTGCTCCAATAAGTAGGGGCTCGACTCGTGAATTAACGCGTTGGTATACTGCGGGGAGGTGGCGGCGGCCTGTTCGGCCAACGCGCCTTGCTTGGCGGTTGGCTGGCAACGGGTGGCTGTGCCCAGCACCAGTACTAGCACTAAAGCCCGCAGTAGCTTCCAGGGAAAGGGGTTCATGGCAGGTGTAAAAAGGACGAAGGGGTAGTTGCGAAGCACAGCCGGGGCCGGGTAACGGTGGGCTGGCTTCGAAAAAGTAGGGACGATTCCGGCTGTGCTAACCGGCACAAGGGACGGTGCCTATCACTTACGGCACCAGCTCGTGCAGCGGGCCGGTAGGCGCCGGCCGGCCCGGCACCGAGCCGTCGGGGCGGGCCCAGGGCCGTAGCGGCGCCAACGGCAGGGCCAGCAGGCGGGCTACCGTCTGGCGGGCAGCTTCCGGGTACGCAGGCACGCCGATGGTGAGGGCCTGCTGGGGCACGTTCAGGCGCAGGGTGCGGTGCAGCCGGTCCCAGAGCGTGAGCACGACGCCGAAGTTGCTGTCGGTTTCGCGCTGTACCTGCGAGTGGTGGATGCCGTGGGTGCGCGGCGTGACCAGCAGGCGCACCAACTGACGTTCCACGGCAAAGGGCAGCCGCCAGTTGCTGTGGTGAAAGGCCGTGCATGCCTCAAATACGGCTTCGAAGCCCAGCACCGTGGCGGGCCGCACGCCCAGCAGCGCGGGCAGGCCCGCCCGCCAGGGAATGCTGGCCAGCATCTCGCCAAAGTGGAAGCGCCAGGCCGTGGTCAGGTCCATGTCCAGGTCGTTGTGGTGCACGCGGTGCAGCCGCCAGAGCAGCGGGGCGTGCAGTAACCGGTGCCAGGTATAGCCCAGGTAGTCGAGCAGCAGCACCTCGGCCGCCAGGCGCAGCGGCGCGGGCAGCCGGGCCAGCACCGGCCGGCGCGGCGTCCAGGTTTGGGCCAGCCCCACCATGGCCGGCAGCAGCGTCAAGCGCATGGCTGGCAACGAGGGCGCGGCCACGGCTGCGTTGCGCAGCCACCGCTCGGGCCGGGGCCGGGTGCGGCGGCGTAGGGGCCGGCGAGTTTCCAGCAGCAGCAGCCCCAGGGCGGCCACGGCCAGGGCAGGCCCGGCCCAGCGGTCGAAGTGGCGCAACAAGGGGGAAGAAAGGGGAAGCAGCGCCACGGCGACAGGGAGTAAGTGGGCGAAGAATGGAAGTACTACCGGAGCATATTACCCCGCCGGAGCCGGCGGGGTTGCCCGGTGAGCCAGCCCATCGGCGTTCATCCAGCCCGACGAAGGTGCCAATTGGGGAGAGAGGTGCGCGAACGGCTCCAACTGCTGAGTGCCAAACGTGCGGGGGTAGTGCTCGACGCCCGCGAAGCCCAGCGGCAGGTGGGCCTGCTCGGTGGGCACATAGGCCGTACCGAAGAGGTAGTCCCACACGGTGAGCGTCAGGGCGAAGTTTACGCCATTGCGTCGGGCCTCGGGCAACTCCCGGGCGTGGTGCCAGAGGTGGGTTTGGGGGTTGTTGAACACGTACTTGAGCGGCCCGAGCGGCGCATACAGGTTGGCGTGGTTGAAGTGGCCCATGGCCAGGGTGAACAGGTGCACCAGGAAAAAATCGGTGAGCCCGAAGCCAATCAGGGCCAGGGGCAGGTACTCAAACAGGCGGTAGATGTATAGTCCCAGAGCGTGATGGGGTATTTTTCGGGCTGGAATTTTGCACACAGTTATGGGACAACTACTCCACGGCAGCGCCCGCTTGAGCAGTGGCCGTACGGCGCACTATCGAACACAGTCAGGAAAGCCTACAAGCGTTAGCTACGCGCCACGGCATCAACCCTAAAACGGTGGCCAAGTGGTGCAAGCGCCCCACGGTCCAAGACGCGCGCATGGGCCCCACGCCAGCTTCGACGGTACTCACGACGGAAGAAGATGCCATTGCCGTGGCGTTCCATCGCCACACGCTCTTGCCGCTTGATGATTGCCTCTACGCGCTGCAGGCCACGATTCCGCAGCTCTCGCGCTCGGCGTAGCACCGCTGTTTTCAACGCCATGGCCTTTGCCGAGCTGCTGCCGCAGGCCACCAAAATGCTGGCCGCGATGGCCACATCAGGTGCGCCTACTTCAACCCCGACTACCGCCAGTGCGTGCCGGTGCGGCGCGTGGCCGCCGCGCGCTAGCGCTGCCGGCTCATGGCAGCCTGTAGGCCACGTCGAGCGCTGGTTGCAGCAGCGACGACACCTCCTGGTGCTCTCCACGATGGCCAGCCAGGGCACCTGGCTGGCCATGCGGACTGCTAGCGCCGGGCGCTGCCCGTGGGGCAGGGTCGCAGCTTGGTCCTTGAGAAAATGAACGCGCCCGCCGCTAGGCACGAACCATCTCAATCCGCGCTGCCGCCCCCACTACAGTGCCTCGCCCTGCGCCACTTTGAGTGCGTACTGGGCTTTGTTATAGTCGCTTATCACCTGCAGATAGTCGAGGCGGGCCTGGAGATAGAACTGCTGCACCTGGAAGACCTCGAAGGGCTTGGCCGTGCCGAGCTGCTGGCGGGCCAGGCTCTGGCGCAGGGTTTCCTGCGTGAGCTGGAGGGCTTCGCGGGCGGTGGCCAGCTGCTCGGTGGACGAGACCAGCTGGGCCTCGGCGGTGGCTGCCTCCAGCGCGTAGCGGTTCTCAAACGCGCGGAGCTGGGTTTGCTCCACGGCTAGGCGGGTGTCGAGCTGGCGCAGGTCGCCGTTGTAGCTGAGGCGGCCGAGCGGCAGCGTCCACAGCAGCGAGGCGTTGATTTGCACGGTATTGTACACCGGCGCGCCGTAAGAGCCGAAGGCCCAGTTATCGACCCCCAGCCGCAGGCACGGCAGCCGCAGCCCCTGGCTGAAGGCCTTGCGCTGCCAGCCGGTGGCTTGCAACTGCGCGCTGAAGGCCCCGAACTCGGGGCGCTGTTCCGCGCCGCGGGGGGCGGCGGTGGGCGGCGCGGCGGACGGGGGCAGGGGGGCCAGGGCGGCATCGGCGCTCACCAGGCGGGTGCCGGGGGGCAGGTTGAGCAGGCTCACCAACTGGGCCGACTGCTTGCGCCAAGCTACCTGGGTTTGCAGCAGGCTGAGGCGCAGGTGCCGGGCGTTGCCCTGGGCCAGCAGGTACTCCGACTGGTAGCGCAGCCCGGCCCCGACCTGGATTTGGAGCTGGCGGGCCAGGGTGTCGGCCTGCCCGGCCAGCGCCAGCAGAAAATCGGCTTTGAGCTGCTCGGTTTGCAGGTCGTAGTAGGTTTGCACGGCGCGTAGCAGCAGCTGGTTGCGCTCGGCGGCGCTGGTGTAGGCGGCGGCCGTGGCGCGGGCGCGGGCCGCCGCCAGCAGGTAGGGTCCTTTGCCAAAGTCCACGTCGGCGCTTAGCCCCAGGCCCGCCCAGAGGTAGTTTTGGCTGATGCCGCTGAAGATGCGGCCGTCGGTGTTCATGGCGGCCCCGTGCAGGTAGTGGGTGCTGCCGCCGGCGGTGAGGGTGGGCAGCCACCACTCCTGCGCTTTGGCCTGGTCGGCCAGGGCCTGGGCGGCGCGCAGCTCGTACTCACGCACGGTGAGGTTGCTGGCCCCGGCGGCTTGCAGCACGGCGGCCAATGTAATGGGAGTAGCCGCCGAGATGGCGGCAGCGGGCGCGGCGGTGGCGGGCGCGAGGGGCACCTGGGCCAGCGCCGGGCGGGCGGCCAGTAACCAGATAGCCGTAGCCATCAGGTAGTTCAGGAAGTATTTCATGGTGGCTACTTGGTGGGTTGGGGTCCGGCTTCGGTGGCGCGCACGGCGGCTCCTTCGCTACAAAACTGCTTACCCTCGACGACTACCGCAGCGCTGGCGGGCACCTGGCCCGTGAGCAGTTCGGTGTAGTGCGCGCCTTGCAAGCCGGTCGTCACATTTACCTGGTGGCAGATGCCCTTCGCTACCACGTACACAAAGGATTGGCCTTTCGCGTTGCCTAGGGCTTCGTTGGGGACGGCCAGCGCCTGGCGGTGGCCGGTACGCGCCAGGGCCACTGTGGCGTACATGCCGGGGCGCACCTTCAGGTCGGCGTTGGGCAGGTCGATTTCGGCGTGCATGGTGTTGCTGCCGCCGCTCAGGCCGTAGGCCACCCGCGCCACCGGCCGGGCGTAGCGCGTGGCGGGTAGCTCGGGGAAGGTGACCGTGGCCAGCGTGCCGGGGTGAATGAGCACCGCGTCGGCCTCGGGCACCTCCACCACCAGCCGAATGGGCCGCAACGCCTGCACCTCAAAGAGCGGCGTGGCCGAGGCGCTGGCCAGCCCGCTCTGCACCACGGCCCCCTCATCGACGTAGCGGTTCGTGACCACCCCCGCGAAGGGCGCTTTTACCTGCAAAAACCCGATTTGCGCCTGCATGGCCGTGAGTTGGGCGCGCAGGCTGGCGTAGTCGGCCTCGGCTTTTTCCACGTCCACCACGGTGGTGAGCTGCGGCGTTTTGGTGTAAATGCTTTTCAGCCGCTCGTAGATGGACTGCTTGCCTTTTAGCTCGGCCACCAGGCGGGCGCGCTGGCTCAGCAGGTCGGGGTTGTCGAGCACGGCCAGCACCTGGCCGGAGTGCACGAAGCTGCCGATGTCGGCCCGCACCTGGCGTAGGTAGCCGCTGGTGCGGGCGTACACCTTGCCCACCTGGTAGGCCCGCGCCGTGCCCGTAATGGCCAGCGGCGCCTCGAAATCGTGCCGGGCCGGGTGCGCCACCAGCACGGTGGGCACGTTGCGCGGGGCGGCCGGGGTGTCGGCGCGGGCTGTTGCGGGGCGGCCGCTCTCGGCCGCGCTACCGCAGGCGCTAGTCCCCAGGGCCAGTAGCAGCAGCAGGCTGGCCGCCACGGCTTTGTGGAACACCGGCTGCTCGCTGGCCACGTCCTCGGCGGGGGCTTTGGGCGCGAACATAAAGAACAGTATCGGCACCACGAACAGCGAGAGCAGCGTGGCCGCCAGCACCCCGCCGATAATGGCGCGGGCCAGCGGCACCGTGGCCTCGCTGCCCCGCTCGAAGCCCAGCGCCATCGGCAGCAGCGCGAACACCGCCACCACGGCCGTCATCAGAATGGGCCGGAAGCGGTTGGCCACGCCCTCCCGGATGGCCTCGGGCAGCGCGTGGCCGGCGTGCAGCAGGGTGTTCATCTTCTCCACCAGCAAGTTGCTGTAGGCCACCGAGATACCCACCATCATGATAATGCCCATCATCGACTGGATGTTGAGGTAGGTGTCCGTGGCCAGCAGCAGGGCCACCACCCCAATCAGCCCCAGCGGAATGACGGCGATGATGATAAGCGGCAGCGTAAACGAGCGCAGCAGCGGCACGATGACCAGGTACACCAGCAGCACGGCCAGGCCCAGGCCCAGGCCCAGGTTGGCGAAGCTCTCGTGCATGCTCTGCACCTCGCCCCGAATCGTGATTTTGTAGCCCTCCGGCAGCCGCTGCCGCAGGGGGGCCAGGCGCTGTTCGACCTCGCTGGCCACCGCCCCGATGTCGCGCCCCTCCACGTTGGCAAACACGTCGGTTACGCGCTGAATATCCAGGTGGTTTATCTCAATGGGGGCCGTCGTGAGCGACGTTTTGGAGATGTCCTTGAGCTGCGCTTGCTGGCCGTTGGGGCCGGTAAGGGTGATGTCGCGCACGGCCTGCGGGTTGTCTAGGGCCACTTCGGGATACGTGACGCCCACGTAGTAGTGGTTGCCGTTCTTCTCGTCAATCCAGAACGAGGGCTTGAAATTGACCGACGAGTTGAGCGCCGCCACCGTGTTCTTCACCACGTCGTCGGCGCTGATGCCCTGCGCGGCGGCCTTGGTGCGGTCGATGTCCACCTTGATTTCGGGGTGGTCGTAGCGCTGCTGAATGCGCACGTCCTCGGTGCCGTGCACGTCGCGCACCAGCGCCCGCACCTGCTCGGCCACGGCGTGCGACTGCGCCAGGTCGTTGCCCGTTACCTGAATGTCGAGCGGCGAGGGCAGCCCGAAGTTGAGGGCGCTCGTGACGATGCCGCCGGTGTTGAAAATGAACTCCACGCCCGGAAACCGCTGCTTGAGCAAGGGCCGCAGCCGCGTCACGTAAGCGGCCGTGCTCACCCGGTGGTCTTCCTTGAGCTGCACGGCGAGCGTCGCGTCCTGCGTGCCCGAGTTGGGGGTGTAGGCGGCGGGCCAGTCGTTGAGCACGCCCATGTTGGAGATGATGATGTTGAGGTCGGGGCCGATTTCGTGCTGCAGAAACGCCTCGATTTCGGTGATGGTCTGCTCGGTTTTTTCGAGGCGGGTGCCGCTTTCCAGGCGCACGTCCAGCGAAAGCTGCCCCACGTCGGTGTGCGGAAAAAGCTCGGTGCCCAGCCGCGTAAAGCCCACCAGCGCCAGCCCAAACAGCCCGGCCACGCCCCCCAGCACCCACCAGCGGTAGCGCAGCACCGGCCCGATGCTGCGCACGTAGCCGTCGGTGAGGCGGCGCACGCCCCGGTCAAACGCCGCCAGAAAGCCCGTGGTGGGCGCGTGCCCGCCGTGGCCCTTGAAGAGCGCCGCCGCCAGTATCGGCACCAGCGTCATCGAGATGAAGCGCGAGCCAATCATGGCCAGCGACACGGTAATGGCCAGCGGCGCGAACAGAAACTTGGCGATGCCCGTGAGAAACACCACCGGGAAAAACACGATGATGATGGTGAGCGTCGTCACCAGCACCGGCATGGCTACTTCCTTGGTGCCATCGTAGGCCGCCTGCGGAGCCGTCTTGCCCATTTGCAGGTGCTTGTCGATGTTTTCGAGCACCACGATGGAGTCGTCCACCAGCAGGCCAATGGCCAGCGCCAGCCCGCCCAGCGTCATGCTGTTGATGGTATCGCCCGTGAAATACAGCCCAATGAAGGCAAACAGGATGGAAAGCGGGATGCTGAGCGCCACGATGAAGGTGGCGCGCAGGTTGCCCAGAAACAGCAGCAGCGCCAGCGACACCAGCGCCAGCCCAATACCCCCCTCCTGCACCAGCCCACTAATCGCCTGCCGCACGTAGGTCGATTGGTCGAGTATCACGTCCAGGTTCACGGCCTTGGGCAGGCGCTGCTTCAGCTCGGCCAGCTTGCCCTTCACGGCCTCCACCGAGGCAATGGTATTGGCCCCCGTGCGCTTGTAAATCGGGATGTACACCTGCCGCTTGCCATTGATGTGCACCACGTTGGTTTGGATGGCGCTGGCATCCTTGGCGTAGCCGATGTCCTGCAAAAAGACCGGCGCGCCGCCCGGCTCCATCTTCACCACGATGTGGTTGAAATCGTCAATCTTGGGCAGCATGCCGTTGGCATTCACGCTGTAGTTGAGGTTGCCGATGTTCACGTCGCCCGTGGGTATCATCACGTTGTTTTTCTGCACGGCGGCCACCACGTCGGTTTGCGAGAGGTGGTAGGCCTGCAACTTCTCGGGGTACACGTACATGTAGATGCGCCGCAGCTTGCCCCCGTACACGGCCGGCGCGATAATGCCCGGCACCGACCCCAGCAGGTTGCGCAGCTGGAAGTAGGCGATGTCGTACAACTCCTTCTCGCTCAGCGAGTCGCTGCTCACGGCCAGCAGCGCCAGCGGCGTGGCGGCGGTGGGGTCGTAGGGCATCACCATCGGCGGCACCGTGCCCGGCGGCAGGTAGTAGAGGTCCGACATGGCCAGCGAGGTCACCTGCGAAAGAGCCGCATTCGGGTCGGTATCGTCGCGGAAGAAATCCTTCACGATGCTCACCCCAATCAGGCTCTTGCTCTCCTGCCGGGCAATGCCATTGGCCTGCCCCGTCCAGCGCTCAAGGCGGCTGGTAACGTCCTTTTCCATCACCTCGGCTGGCATACCGGGGTAGAGGGTGAGCACCTGCACCGCCGAGGTCTTGTAATTGGGCAGGATATCGACCGGCAGCCGTTGCAAGGCCACCGCGCTGAGTACCGCCACCAGCAGCGCCAGCACGATAACCAGGTGTTTATTCTTAAAAGCTAATTCCAGCATGTTTTTGTGGTTGAGCAAGCACCAGGGGCCCAAAAGCCCAAAAGCCCCTCTTGCCCCCAGGCAAAAGCAGGCCCCCGGCCCCGCGCACTCCGCGCCGAAAGCCAGTATTGCTTACCCCACCGGCGGCCCCCGCAGCCGCCACGCCGCTCCCACCGGGGCCGACCGGCACCGCCGCTCGGGCGGAAATAAATGCAGCACCACTGCCGAGGCCACTGCCCCCACGCCCGTCACCCACTCGGCGGGCCACGGCGGCAGCACCGCCAGCAGCAGCTGCGGCAGCGCATCGGGCACGGGGTGGTAGTAGGCATCAACGCCCGCCCGCTGGCAGTGCATCGGCGGAAACACCGCTGGCCCCTGGCCGTGGTACTGCCGCCGCAGCTCGCAGGCGCTGGCCCGGCCCGGCACATGGTGCATCGGGGCCGCGCACAGCAGCTGCCACGGAATGAGAATCATTCCGGCCGCGAGTACCATCAAGAAGGCCCGTAGCTGCCGCATATTGGCCAAAGGTAGGGCCTGGCAACCAGGCAGCAAATGAAGTTGAGTGACTTTCAGTCGCCTGGAGCGATGTAGGGGTTGGTCTAGTTAAGTTGGCAAGTTGTTGTTGGTAAAACTGGTAAGGGGTTGAATAGCCAATGCTGGAGTGGCGGCGCTGGTGGTAGTGGCAGTCAAAATAGCCGGCGCCGCAGGCTAGAGCGTGAGGACAATTACGGACCTCCAATGGGCGTTGGTCGCGCCGCTGCTCTCGGGCAAAGTCACGGACTACGGCGTCACCGCCCGCAACAATCGACTGTTTTTCAATGCGGTGGTGTGGCTCCTGCGCACCGGGGCGGCCTGGGCCGACCTGCCTGAACGATTCAGTTAGCCTGATTCCGTCTGCCGCCGCTTACGCCGGCTGGCCCAAAAACGCGGTGTGGGCCGCGGTGTTCGCGGCCCTCAAAGCGGCGGAACTCAACTGGTTGATGCGCGATTCAACCGTGCTGCGGGCCCACCAGCATTCGGCCGGCCAAAAAACAGTGACCCCATGCGCGAGTGCCTGGGCCGCAGCCGGGGCGGCATCGGCACTAAAATTCACGGCTGCGTAGAGGCATTGGGCAACGCCGTACGCTTGATTGCTACCGAAGGCCAAGCCGGCGACAGCCCGCAGGCCTTGCCTTTGCTCGAGGGATTGAAACCGGGTAAAGTTCTGGCCGACACGGCGTACGACAGCGACGAAACCCGCGCGTACTGTACCCAGCAGGGCATTGAGGCGGTCATTCCTAACCGCCCCAACCGGCTCGAACCAGCCCCGGTGGACGAGCAAACCTACCGCGACCGTAATAAAATTGAGCGGTTTTTCGGTCGCCTGAAGCAATATCGACGACTGGCCACGCGCTATGAAAAAACCGTTGTTTCTTTCCTTGCTTTTTGGCATATGGCAGCAGCGATAGATTGGCTTCGATAATTGTCCTCACGCTCTAGGACGCTGGGCGTCCGAGTAGCTAAACAAGTGGGGGCACTAGCCGGCGACGGGGCCTCCGCCCGCCGGTTTTCGGGCAACCGAGCTTGCTCAGACTTGCAGCACGCCCCACCGCAGCCAGCGCCGGATGGGGGCAGCGCCAGGCGCGGGCAGGGAGTAGCCAGGGCCACGAGCTGGCGCTGCCAACGGGTGCGGGGCTGGGATATTTCGACCCCATCGTGGACCCGCACCCGCACCGTAGGCCGGGCGGTTGGAGCCGCGAACGCGACTGCCTCCGGGGCGGCTACGTATTCCTGAATCCCCGGGTGAAGTAAGCACGCGCGTCCTCCGCGTCGGTTTGGCACACCGTGTCGAGGTAAAAAATACCTAGCAACAGGGTGAGTAGACGCAGCAGGGAACGTAGGGGCACGGGGACGGGAAAACGTCCGGCAAAAATAACCGCTGGCGGAAGAGGAGCGTCCCCGGTAACGAAACTTCTGGGCCCTTTACCGGGACTTCGAGTACTTTTAGGGCTCGGCGGCCACTAGCCCCTGTCCTATATGAGAGTCGCGGCGGTCCTGTTGGTGATTGGCGTAAGCACCTGGTGTTGTTTCGGTACCGGGCACCGCAGTGGTCCGGTCCGCGTCGGAGCGACCGGCCCGGCGCTCCGCCCCATCGCCCGCATTGCCTTACCAGGCGCGGCGGGCAAGCGGTTTGACTATCTCACCATCGATGAAGGGCGCGGGCGGCTGTGGGCGGCGCATTTGGGGGCCAACGTGACGTACGTCATTGACCTTCAAACCAATCAGCTTATCAAGGCCATCCCCGACACGCCGGGCGTGGAAGGCGTGGAAGTGGTGCCTGAACTGAACAAGGTGTATACCTCCAACTGGGGCGACCACAGCATCGGGGTAATTGACGGGACCCGGCTGCAAGTGGTCAAAAGGATACCGGCCATAAACAAGCCCGACGGCAGCGCCTACGCCGCACCTTTTCACAAGCTTTACGTGAGCGACGAGCGGGCCAAAACCTTGCTGGTGGTAGACGTGCGCACGGACGAGGTGGTGAAGAAAATACCGTTCCGCAGCGAAACCGGGATGCCGCAGTACGACGCGGTGGCGCGCAAGGTGTACCTGAACTTGCAGGAAAGCAACCGCTTCGTGGTCATCGACCCGGCCACGGACCGCGTGGAAGGCAGCTACCCGGTGGGCACCTGCGTGGGCAACCACGGCATGGCCCTGGACCCGGCCCACCACCTGGCCTTCCTGGTGTGCGAGGGCAATGACCAGCTCATGGTATTCGACGTGGCCGCGCACCAGCCCGTGGCGCAGGTGAAGCTGCCCGCAGGCGGTGATGTGGTGAAGTACGACGCGGGCTTGCAGCGCATCTACGTGGCCTGCTACAGCGGCTTTATCTCGATAATTCAGGCCGTGGACGCGACCCACTTCGCGAAGCTGGAAGAGGTACCGGTGCCCAAAAAAGTACACTCGCTGGCCGTGGACCAGCGCACGCACCGCGTGTATGTTCCTGAGCAGGAAGCCAACGGCCAGCCCGTGGCCCGGCTGACAGTGTACGAAGCCCGTCCCTGATTTTTACGGTGGGTCGCGCTATAAAACTCACAGCTTGAGCGCCACCCCAACCACAGTCGCAACCAGAATCAGCAGCGGCTCGGAGGCCCGCTGCACGCACCACAGCACCAGCGCGGTAGCCACCGCCAGCAGCACCGTGGGCACATCTACCAGCTTGCGCTGGGCCAGCACTACCGCGGCCCCGCTCAGCGCCCCGATGGCAGCCGCCGTAATGCCTGCCACGAAGGCCTGAATGGTCGGGCGCTGGCCGTACTTCTTGAAGTAGGGCGCGGGCACTACCGTCAGCACGTAGCACGGCAGAAAGGTAGCCAGCGCCGCCACGCAGGCCCCCGGCAGCCCGGCCACCAGGTACCGATGATGGCCACAGTGATGACCACCGGTCCCGGCGTAATCATGGCCAAGGCCACGGCGTCGAGGAATTGCGCGTCGGTGAGCCAGCCGTACTCGTCCACCACGCCCGCGTGCGGAACGGTACGATGGCCAGCCCGCTGCCGAAGACGAACGCGCCCACCTTGGTCAAAAACCAGAAAATCTGCATCAGCACACCGGGCTCCGTAGTGCGAGCCACCAGTGCCGCGTGGTAGCCCCCCGGCCGGCCAGCGCCCGGCCCGAAGGCTGCCACGCGGCCGGCGAGCCACCCGCCGCCACTGCACCACCCTGGCCCCGACAAGCAGCAGCACCGGCTCGGTGTGCGTCACCACGGTGACCGCCGCCACCAGGTAGTAGCCCCACCGCCACCGGTCGGTGCCCAGTGACTGGCGCGTGAGCTTAGAGGCGCTCACCGCCATGATGCCAATGACGCCCGCGCCCACCCCGTAGAACATGGCTTGCATCCACGGCAGGCCCCCATAGACGGTGTAGGCCACGCTCAGGGCCAGTACCATCAAAAACGAGGGCAGCACAAACGCCAGGCCCACGAGCGTGGCCCCGAGCAGATGGTAATGGACACAACCCAGGTAAATGGCCAGCTGCGCGGCCAGCGGGCCGGGCGCGTTTTGCGCCAGGGCCAGGCCTTCGCGGTAGTCGGCTTCGCTAATCCACTGCCGCTCGGTCACTAGGTCGCGGTGCATGTAACCAATCAGGGCCACCGGCCCGCCGAACCCGATGCTGCCGAGCCGTAGAAAGTAGCGCACTAGCTGCGCGAGCCGGTACGGCAGTGCCGAAGGGAGTAATGCCGTATTTATTAGACTTGTTGCGACGAATTATCAATGAGTTAGGCAGAAATCCCATAGCCCAGCGCACACTTCTAAGGCCATATCGAATTGGTCGAGATTGTGCATTCGCAGTCGGTCAGCCAACATACGGTACCGTTCGAGTAAAATAGCCCGACGTTTGGAAAAATAACGCTGCAATTCCGCCGGGGATTGAAAGTCACGCGCTGGCAAACAGTCGGCTAGCTGAAGCGCTTCGCGCAAAACGGCTAAGCCTTCCTCTTGCCGACGCTTGGCCGTGGCTGCATCCATGCCGCAGACCAGCCCCAACACGTCGTAGGTCAAGCCCGATTTGCAGCTGAAAAGGGTAAAGAATAGCAAGTCAGTTTCGCTTTTTATGCTCGTTCCTACTGGATTAATAGCCATTCTATCAGATAGTTGCATACCGTGAAGAGTTTCGTAGGCCTGCGCAAATACGCTTACTAATTGCTCAAATTGATAGGCATCACACCCCACCGCTGAACGCCACTGACGAGGAGTTTTTAAGTCGTGAATCGAAATCTTCATGCACAAAATTCGTGTAAACTACCCGTTGCAACAAGTCTATTACGCAACCGGACGCGCGAAGAAGGCCCAGCCCGGAGGCCGGGCGGGTAGTTCTTCGCTGGTGAAAAGAGTTAGTGCTTCATGCCGCCCATGCCGGGCATCCCCTTGGGCTGGCCTTTGCCGAGCTGGTCGAGCGCGGCGCGGAAGCCGGTGGCCAGCTGCGCGGCCGGGCCGCGGCCGTAGTAGTGCAGGAACATGATGCGGGGCGTGTCGCCAAGCATATGGTTATGCACGGCTACGACCTCCAGGTTGTGGGCGCGCAGGGCTTTGATGACAGGGTTTACTTCGTGCTCCAGCATGGCCATGTCGCCGGCAATGTGCGCATCGTCCTGCTTGCCGGCAAAGGCGGCCCACGAGTTCAGGCCAATGGCGGTGGTCATTTCGGTGCCCACTATCAGCGAATGCACGTCGTCGCGGCCCACGGTGTACTTGTAGGTCGGGCCGTTGACCACGCCCTTGTACTTGACCACGGCATCAAGAGCCGCCAGGTCGAACAGCTCCTTGCCCGTCGGAGGCCCAGCGGCCGGGGTGGCGTTGTTGCCTTGCGACGTGGCCGGGGCGGGGGTAGGGGGCTGGTTGGTGGGCAGCAGCTTCGAGTCTTTGAGGGTAGCAGCGAATTTCTTTGCTAGATCAGCTGGGGTGCCCATGCCCATTACGTGCATATAGAAAATGCGCGGCTCCTCGTAGAAGAAGTGGTTGTGAATGGCTCCGATTTCTAGCCCATTCGCGAAGGCGGCCGAAATCAGCGGGTTGACTTCTTCCTGTAGCAGAACGGTGTCGCTCATGAGCATGGCCGACTTGCCGTCGAGCGTGTGCTTGATGGCCACCCAGCCGCCGAAACCAAACGAAATGGGCACTGGCTCGCCCTTAATCTTCATTTTTAAATCGTTGCGGGGCAAGGCAATCAGGTGGGTGGCCTGGGCTTCGTTGTAGGTGCCTTTCTTACCCATTGCCGCGTCGATGGCCGCAATGTCGGCGGGGCTCAAGGCGGGTGTTTTGCCGGCGGCAGGAGCCGAAACGGCAGCTAAGGTGTCGTCGATGCTGAGCAGCGAGGTGGCGCCTAACAGGGCCGTGGCACGCAACGCGTCGCGTCGGGAAATGGAATCGTTCATGGGAAAAGAATTGGGAAGTGGAAGGAATGAGCGTAACATCAAGAGGCTAGTAGAAGCTTACGCCGGATGCGGGTTCCAGGGGTGGCGCTCCGCGGAAACGTGCTTGGCCCAACTGTAGAGGGCGTCGTAAATCTTCAGGCCGAGGGCCAACTGCTGCTGGTCGTCGGCGTAGTTGTAGCTCAGGCCGGCAGAAATGGCCCACAGCCCGGCCGCCTGCGGGGCCAGCTGGAAGCTGTCCGTGTCGGCGCCGCGCACGATGAGGGCCAGCTGCTGCAAGGCTGGGTCGCGGAGCCGATGCTTCTTTAGAATGTAGTCGAACGTGCAGTACGCCCCCTCGTGGGAGTATTCCGCCCCGGCGATGTCGTAGGGGATGGCGGACAGCTCGGCCGCTTGCCGAAAAACCTGCTCCTTCGGCACGAAGAGAAACTCGGCCTGCGGGTCCACGAAGTTCTGAATCAGCCAGGGGCAGGCGATTCGGTCAATTTTGGGTCGTTCGCGCGTTATCCATTTCATAGCCAAGGTTATTTTAGGGGGGGAATAAGGCATATTATTTCTCGGGCTTCGCGGCGGCTTCCGGCGCCGCAAACTTGATTTTGACGACCGTTTCGGGCTTTAGCTCCTCGCTGCCGCGTCGCACCAGGGTATCGCCGGGCATTAGCTTGCCAAAGACTTCGACCTGCTCGGCCAGGCTGATGCCCTTGCTCACATCCACCCACTCGGTGCGGCCCCGGTGCACGCGAATGACGAAGCTGCGCTCCTGGGTGGTGACCGCCGTGGGGAAGGGCACGGCAAACGAGGGCTTTTGCCGGGAAAGCTGGAGCTGCACGTCGGCGAACATGCCGGGCTTGAGGGCTCCGTCGGGGTTGGGCACGTCGAACTGCCAGGTTTCGCTGCGGGTGTCCACGTCCAGGCTCTGGGTCTGGCGGGACCGGTGCGCCGTGCGGGGCTGGCCGGGAAAGGCCTTCACGGTAAAGCTGACCTGCTCCTTTTCGAGCGTATTGCCGGCCGCGGCCTCGGGCACGGCCACGTTCAGGCGCAGCACGGCGTTGTCTTCCAGTTCCAGCAGCGGCGCGTCGCCGCTGCCGACCAGGGCGCCCACGTCCACGAAGCGCTTGGCGACGACCCCGCTGAACGGGGCGCGCACGGTCAGGTACTGGTTCTCATCCTGTACCGCGCGCAGCATGGCCCTGGCCGTGGCTACGCCGGACTTGTCAGCCAGCATCTGGTTGCGCGTGCGTGCCACCTCGCTGGCCGCGATGACGCCGGCCGTGCCGCTGGCCTGGGCCACGCGCTGGTAGGTGTCGAGGCTGCTTTGGTAGCGCGCTTGGGCCGCCTGCTGCGCCGAGGCGGCGCCCGCCAGCCGGGCCTGCGCTTCGGGCGCTTCCAGCACCACCAGCACCTGCCCTTTCTTCACCCGCGAGCCGATGTCCACGGGCAGGCGGCGCACGTAGCCGCTGATTTTGGCGCGCAGGCTGACGTGCTCCCGTGGGAGCAGCTCGCCGGGTAGACGCACGGTGCGCGCCTGCGACTGCGGTGGGGCCAACGCCAGGACCTCTACCACCGGCACGGCCGGGGTAGCGGGGGCGGACGCCTGCGCAGTCGAGGCGTCTTTCGAAGGAGTAGAGCAGGCGCCGGCCAGGCCAGCGAGTAGCCCGAATGCCCAGGCGGCGGAAAAAGAAGGATGCTTCATAAAGTGCTGCATTCGGCGATTACTGCCCGTAAAACTGAGAGTGCTCGTCGGTGGGGTCGAGCGAGACGGCGGCCGGCGCGGCGCGGCCCACGGCCGCCCGGTACACCAGCGGCAGCACCAGCAGGGTGCTGAGCGTGGAAAAAAGCAGGCCCCCGATGACGGCCATGCCCAGCGGCGCGGTCTGCTCACCCCCTTCTCCCAGGCCCAGGGCCATGGGCACCATGCCGGCCATCATAGCCAGGCTGGTCATCAGGATGGGGCGCAGGCGGGTGGTGGCCCCAACTAGGGCGGCCTGGTCGGGGGCGTCGGGCCCCCGACGTACGGCCTCGGCACTGGTCACCAGCAAAATGGCGTTGGCTACGGCTACCCCGATGGCCATGATGCAGCCCATAAACGACTGCAGGTTGAGGGTTTTGCCGGTGAGCAGCAGCAAAAGCAGGGCCCCGGCCAGCACGGCGGGCAGGGTAGAGAGAATAGCCAGGGAGAGCTTGAAGCTCTGAAAATTGGCCGCCAGCAGCAGGAAAATCACCACAATGGCCAGCCCCAGGCCGAGTTGCAGCTCGCTGAGCGTCTGGCCCAGCAGCTCGGCCTGGCCGCGCACAAGAATCTTGACCCCGGCCGGCAGCGCGCCCAGCCCGTCGATGGCTTTTTGGACAACCCGCGTGGCCGTGCCCAGGTCCTGCCCGTGCACGTTGGCGGTTAGGGTCAGGTAGCGCTGCTGGTTGAGGCGGTCGTACTCGCCGGCGGCGGTGCCCCGGCTCCAGTCGGCCACGTCGCGGAAGTACACGCTGCCGCTGCGCCCATTGGCACCGGCCACCCCGGCCGGCGGCCGGGTGCCCACGGGAACGCCTTCCACGTCGCCGGCGGAGGCCATCTTGAACGGCGGCACCTCCACCTGCACCTGGTAGGAGGTGCCGGTTTTCTTGTCAATCCAGTAGTTGGGCTGGGTGAAACGGCTCGACGAGGTAGCCGCCACCATCGACCGGCTCACCTGGTCCACGGTCAGCCCTAGCTGGCTGAGCCGCACCCGGTCGTAGTGGATATTGAGGGTAGGGTAATCCAGGGGCAGGCCGAATTGCACGTCGCGCAGGTAAGGAATGGCGGCGAGCCGGGCCCGCAGGCGCTCGGCCACCTGCCGGCCCTGGGCCAGGTCCTTGCCCACTACGGCCACTTCCACCGGCGTGGTGGCCCCCAGGTTCAGCACCTGCTCTACCAGGTCGCCGGGCTCGAAGGAGAGCGCCAGCTGCGGGATTTTCTGCTTCGCCTGGGCCCGGAGCCGCTCCTTGAACTCTTCCAGCACCAGGCCCGCTTTCGGGTTGAGGTTGACTTTGAGCACGGCCTCGTGGGGGCCGCTGGTCCAGAGGTAAATCGTGTTGATGGGGTAGCTCGACGGCTGGGTGCCCACGAAGGCCGAGGTGATGGCCACGTTGCCCGGCCCGGCCAGCTGCTGCACGAGGCCCAGCACCTGCTGGGTGGCGTCCTCGGTGCGCTCGATGCGGGTGCCGGTGGGCAAGCGCAGGCGCACCTGAAACTGCCCGGTGTCCACCTTGGGGAAAATTTCGGTGCCAAGGAAGTGGTAGCCAACCCCCAGCGCCAGCAGCGCCAGGACCAGATAGGCGGGAATGACCACGGCGCTGCGGCGCAGCAGCCCGGTCAGCAGGCTCGAAAAGCGCTGCCGGAAACGGTCGAAGCGGGTTTCTTTCGGCTCAGCGGCCGGGTCGGCCACGTGGTCTTTTAAATACCAGTTGGCCACCACCGGCACCAGGGTCTGCGAGAGCAGAAACGAGGCAATCATGGCGAAGCCCACGGCCAGCGCCAGCGGCAGGAACATGGCCCGCGGCACGCCCGACATGAACAGCGCCGGCACGAACACGGCCAGGATGCTGAGCAGAATCAGCAGCTTGGGCCCGGCAATTTCCTGGCAGGCGTCAAAGATGGCGCGCACCTTGGGCTGGCCCAGCTCTTGGTGGCGGTGGATGTTTTCGATGGTCACCGTGGCCTCGTCCACCAGGATGCCCACCGCCAGGGCCAGCCCACCCAGGGTCATGATGTTGATGGTTTGGCCGGCCAGGTACAGGCCCGTGGCGCCGGCCAGCAGGGCAATGGGGATGGTAAGCACCACGATGAGCGCGCTGCGCCGGTCGCCCAGAAACAGCAGCACCATCAGCCCGGTGAGCAGGGCCCCGAGCCCACCCTCGAAGAGCAGGCTTTTGAGTGAGTTGATGACGTAGCCCGACTGGTCGAACTCGTAGGATACCTTAATATCGGGCGGCACAGCGGCCTGCATGGCGGGCAGGTTGGCTTTTACCGCCTGCACTACGTTCCAGGTCGAGGCGTCGGCGCGTTTCGACACGTTCAGGTACACCGAGCGCTTGCCGTTAATCAGCGCATAGCCAGTCGTCACGTCCGCGCCCAGCTCCACGGTGGCCAGGTCGCGCAGGTACACGGCCGGGCCGCTGCCGGGCTGCAGGGCCACGTTGCCCAGCTCCTGGATGTTGTCGACCAGCGAGTTTTGCGGGGTCATCACCAGCTCGTCGCCGATGCGCACGTTGCCGGCGGGCGTGATGGTGTTGCCCTTGGCCAGGGCCTGCACTACGGCCTCCGGGGCCAGGCCGTAGCTGCGCAGGCGCTCGGGGTCCACGCGCACGACCACCGTTTTTTGGTTGCCGCCGAAGGGCGGCGGGGCCGACACGCCAGGTAGCGTCGAGAACAGGGGCCGCACCTTGAACAGGGCCAGGTCCTGAATCTCGCCCAGCGTCTTGGTGTCGCTGGTGAACACGAGCTGGCCCACCGGCACGCTGCCGGCGTCGAAGCGGGTGATGAAGGGCGGTACCGTGCCCGGCGGCATGAACGCCCGGGCCCGGTTGACGTAGCCCACCACCTCGGCAATGGCCTGGTTCATGTCGGTGCCCGGCTGGAACTGCAGCTTGAGTAGGGCCATGCCCTGCACCGACTTGGAATCGACGAACTTGATGCCCGTCACGTAGAGAAAGTGGTACTCGTAGTAGGACGTAATCAGTCCTTCCACCTGCTCGGGCGAAAGGCCGCCGTAGGGCTGGGCCACGTAGACGGTGGGTAGCCCCAGCTGGGGAAAGATGTCGATGGGCATCTGGCGGATGGCCAGCCCCGAGAAGAAAACGAGGCCCAGAATGGCCACCACCACGGTGAGGGGGCGGCGCAGGGCGGCGGTTATCAGGTTCATGGCTGGGGCACTAAACGCAGGAAGTCGTCGAGACTGCCCGCCACGTAGGCTAGGGTGAGGGCGGCAGACCATACCTGGGAAACGGCCGTGGCGTAGTCCGCTTCGGCGCGGTTCACTTCGTAGAGCGCCTGGTAGACTTCGGGCAGGGTGGTCAGGCCGGCCTGGTAGCGGGTTTGCAGCTGGGCATAGCCCTGGCGGGCGGCAGCGAGCTGCTGCTGCGCTGGTGGCACGTTATTGGCTGCCGTCTGCGCACGCACCTGAGCCACCTGGCGGGCGTTATCGAGCTGCAGCTGCTGGTCCTGCAAGAGCTGCTGCTGGGCACCCAACTCGGCCGCGGCGGTGCGGGTCTGGTAGCGCACAGCCGGGAAGGAGAGCAACGGGAAGCTGAGCGCGGCTCCCACGGCGTAGTTATAGCGGGAAAAGGCAAGGCCGCCGGGGCTATAGTTGAAGTCAGCCGGCCCGTTAAGCGAAGCTCCCGAGCCGCGGGCAAAGCCGCTGCCGAACAGGTTCAGGCGCAGGGCGTAGGCGCTGCGGGCCACTTGCTCGCGAGCAGTAGCCACTCCTACCTGGGCTTGGGAGAGCGCCAACAGGGGGTGGGCTGTAGGCGCGGCCGGCACCGCAGAAAGTAATACGGCCGGCGGCCGGGTGAGCAGGCCAGGGGTAGCAATGCGGACGCTGGGGCCGGCGTAGCCCAGCAGCGCGTTGAGCTGGAGCAGGGCCACGGCGGCTTTCTCGCGGGCGTTGTTGAGGTCGATTTGCGCCTTGGCGATTTCGGTTTGGGTGAGCACCGTATCCACCCCCGGGCGCAGCCCGCTCCGGGCCAGCACCCGCACGCTGGTGTAGAATACCTGCGCCCGCTCCAGATTGGCGGCCTGCACCTGAATAAGGGCCTCCGCGTACTGCTGGCCGAGGTGGGCATCTACCACGTGGACCTGGTGCTGAAACAACGCCAGGTCGTAGCCAGCCTGCGCCTCACTCACCGCCGCGCCCGCCTGCCCGAGCCGCGCTTGGCGCTGCCCGAAGCTGAGGGGCTCCCAGGTAAAGAGCAGCCCGCCCGCACTCCCAAATACGCCCCGGTACTCGGCGGAGGTGCCGGCGGGCCCGGTAATGGGGAAAATGGCGCTCTGCGGGAGGAGCAGGCCGTAGATATTGTTGACGGTACCGTACTGGCCTTGCAGCTGCACGTCGGCCTGAGGCAAAGCTTCGGTTAGCACCACGCGCCGCCGGTTGTCGGCCGCCGCCACCTGCTGCTGACGGGCGCGCAGCTGCGGAAAGTTGGCCTGTGCCAGGGCCAGCGCCTGGGGAAGGGTGAGCGGATTGGCCGGCGGGGGGGCCGGCACTTGCGCACGTCCTGCGGCAGCTACGAGTAGGAACAGGGCGCCCACAAACAGAATCCGTACCATGGAGCGGAAATAGGTAAACCGACCGGTAGCCGGCCAGCACACTGCTGCGTGCTGCCCAAAGCGCCTACTGGTCCCTGGTAGCACGACAGCCGGTAACGAAAGGGAGCGGTGAAGCTTCTTTCATTACCGGGTGCAAGATTACCAGGGCGGCCCTCCGGAAAATAGCACGGAATTTACGCTTGGTATAATCTTTACTGGTCGACTTTTTTGCGGTGCGCAGGGGGCATGACATTCGGCCTGCGTTTTTGAACAGAGAGCATGAGAAGCAACCGTGAATATGCGGAAACAAAGTAGCAGCTGGTCCGTTCCAAGGGAGCCCGCCCGCTTTTACCCCGTATGAGTCTTTCCCCCGGAATTTTGTACATGCTGGCCTCGACCGCACTCCTGGCCGTCGTCTACGTCGCCGTCAAGAAGCTCGAAGACGTGCCCACGGCCGAAATCATTTTTGCCCGCTGCCTGATTTCGCTCCTGCTCACGGTGTGGCAGCTGCGCCGCACCGGCGTGCCGGCCTGGGGGCCACCCGAAGCCCGGCTCGATTTGCTGGGCCGGGGCGTGTTTGGCGCGGGCTCGCTCATTCTGGGCGTTCTGGCGCTGCGGGTGCTGCCGCTGGGCGGAGCCGTCACGCTCAGCTACCTGGCCCCGGTGGTGACGGCGGTGGCGGGCGTGGTGCTGGCCAAGGGCACGGCGGGGCTGCTCTCGGCCGGGGTGCTGCTGGGCGTGGGCGCAGCCGTGTCGTCGGGGCTGAGTAGCGTATTTCTGCGCCGAGTGGGTGACAAAATTCCACCGCTGGTGCCCGTATTCTACTTCAACGCCGTGCCGCTGGTCATTGCCGCCGCCTGGATGCTGTTTGACTTAAAGCTGCCGCACGGCACCGACTGGGCCTGGTTGGCGCTGGCGGGCGTGTTCACGCACTTGGCGCTGTGGTGCATCACGCAGGCGTTTCAGCAGAAGCAGGCCAACTTCGTGGCGGCCCTCGACTACCTGGGCCTGATTTACGCCACCGCCCTGGGCTATTTCGTATTTGGCGATAAGGTGAAGCCGCTTGTGTATCCCGGCATCGCGCTGGTGCTGCTGGGGGTGGGGCTCAACGCCTGGTACGCGGCCCGTCACCAACCGCAGGAGCGGTAGCCCGCTGCCCTTTGGCCACGGCCCGCGCTTACCGCAGCCTAAAGTAGACGGACGGCAGAGCCAAGCTTTACGTTTGTGGCCTTTTTTTACGGTACTTGGATGGGCTCAGGCCAATGTGCTGCTTGAAAATGCGGGTAAAGTGGCTCTGGTCGGAAAAGCCGGTGAGGTAGGCAATTTCCCCGAGGGAGTAAGCCGTGGAGTCGAGCAGCTGCAGTGCCTTCTCGATGCGCAGCTTGCGGATGTACTCGCCAAAGGAGAGGTTGTCAAAGTAGCGGGCAAACTCGCGGGAGAGGTAGCTGGGGTTGACCTGCACCGTGTCGGCCACTTCGGTCAGGCGCAAACTCAGGTTGGTGTCGAGGTGGTCCTGAATCAGCTCGCGCAGCTGGGTAGTCCAGGCCGGCGGGGGCAGCGCCTGGTCCTTGGCGCGCTGGAGGTAGGCGGTGTACACCTGCACGAGCAGCTGCTCCTCGGGCTGCTGGGTGTGGGCCTGCCCTTGCAGGTGTTGGGCCCAGCTATACAGGGCATCGTAGAGCACGAGGCCCTGCTGGAGCAGTTGCTGGTCGTCGCGGATGTTATGGGCCAGCCCGGCGGAAATGGCCCACAGACCCGCCGCCTGCTGGGCCAGCGCGTGGTTATCCGTATCGGCTCCTCGCACAATGGGGGCCAGCGCGTGCAGGGCCGGGTCTGTTAGGGCGTATTTTTTAAGAAAGTAGTCAAACGTGCATTCTGCGCCGTGGTGCGAGAACTCCACGCCCGGCACGTCGAAGGGCGTGGCCCCGGTACGCTCCGCCGTGGTGGTGACCTCGCCTGCCGGGACGTACAGAATTTCAGCGGTTGGGTCGATAAAGCGCAACAGCAGCCAGGGACAGGCGAGGCGGTCAATCTTGGGGTGTTCGCGGGTAATCCACTGCATGACCAATAGACTTGTTATGGTTTGATTTCAAACGTTTTACACGTACACTTGTTGAGGTTTGAGCAATTAGCCAATTACCAATTTCACTAGCGATGCGCATCAGTA
>JAABUK010002313.1_pt1 | contig 34454 bp, 32 predicted proteins | sample 5559141 | NCBI WGS metagenome assembly JAABUK01 (sample SAMN10711869, study PRJNA513367) | rock metagenome | isolation source: Antarctica rocks | place: Antarctica: Victoria Land, Pudding Butte nord | collected 2016-01-03
TTGGTGTTGTTGTTGTTGTTGTTGTTGTTGTTGTTGTTGTTGTTGTTGTTGTTGTCGTTGTTGTTGTTGTTGTCGTTGTTGTCACCAGGCCTCTGGGGCGTAGCACCCGTACATGTATGTTCTCGATGTGAGGGTTTTCTAAGAAAATTGTCATAGTACAGCAGTCCTGAATAGAACCAGCAGATCAATGTCAGTACAGGAGAAAGATCTTTGATTTCTTTTTCTACACGCATCTATTCCCTGAAGAAAGCTCACTTCGAGACAGTCTAATTAACTGACATCGAGGACCTACGGCCCCCCCCCACCCAATGCCAGAAAATGAAGAAGAGGGGGGGGGGGGGAACTGGTGTACGGTTCCCCATTGAGAAAAGTTTAAAGAAAAAACTCCTCCACCTTTGTACATGTAAAAGAATATGTAGCAGTGATTTCCCTTCCGTCAAACGTCGCTTCTGGTGGTGGTGATCATGATGATGATGATGCGGAGTACTCCCTGATGATTACTGGGTGCAATGCATTGGACTGACTCCCTTCCTATGTGTTGTGTGGGCAAGGCTCTTGTTCTGGGGTTTATTCCTGAAAGGAAAGATGGCTTCGCCTCATCAAGACATATTTTCTACGCGAGGGTCACTGGCCGGGGGTTTGTCTGTCAGGCGAAACAGACTTGGGTAGATGCATCGGGACATCTCTCTGTTGATTCTGGTATGGATCGTTCTTGTATTATTCCATGCTCTGCGTTTTATTTACCTACCTTGTCGGTGGAAGATCCACCATGGCAGCTTGGATCTCTTGATTGCGATCCGTCTTAACAATCCCTCTCGCCAGTCCGCCATTTCTCGTGACAAACGGCAACGCAACCCCACAAGACCGTCCAATGAAACCTTTTCTTTCACAACCTCCCTCGCGCCAACACCGCTCCACCATCTGTTGTAATAACCGCGCCATTCAAATGCGTCGCCGCCCTGCCCGCCACAAAAACCACCAAGCCGGCAATGTCCTCCGCATGACCCACCCTCAAATTCGGGGTCGATTCCGCCAACTTCTCCATCCCGCCCTGCAACTCCATCAGACCGGACGCCATCTTGCTTGGATAGAATCCCGGCGCAATGGCATTGCAAAGGATATGTCGTGGGCCTAGCTCAACGGCCAGGTTCTTGGCCAGGTGGATGACCGCGGCTTTGGAGGCGGAGTAGCCGTACGTCGCGTTCGAGCCGAGGGTGCCGATCCCAATGCCGGCCACCGACGCAGTCACGATGACCCTTGAGGGGTCGTCCACCGTCGCGCGGGCCTTGAGCAAGGGCTCGAATTTCTGGACCGTGTAGAAGACGCTCTTGACGTTTAGGTCCATGACTTTCTGGAAGGCGGAGTCCGGGTGGGTTTCGAATTTCTCGCCCCAGGTGGCGCCCGCGTTGGCGAAGAGGATGTCGACGTGGGAGGTTGTTTTGGCCACTTCGGAAGCGAGGCGCTCGATTTCGGAGACTTTGGAGGAGTCGGCCGGGACGGCGATGGCGGTTGCGCCGGGGCGTTTGTTCTTGAGGGCATTGAGGGCTCGGACTGCTTCTTCGCAGGCAGAGGCTTTGCGCGAGGTTATGTAGACTTTGCTACAGCCGGCTTGGAGGAGACTGGTGGGAAGTTCTTCTTAACACAAGAATTTTATTGGAAGTTTGAAGACAAAGTGAGAGAGTGGGAGAGTGAGTGAGGTAGTATTTGTACGTACCCGCTTGCAGCATGAAGACCAAGGCCTCTGCTTCCACCCGTCACCACTGCAACCTTTCCATCAAGCTTGAAGATGTTCTGAAAGTCTTCTAATTGGACGTCTGCTTCAGCCGACATGGTCTTGGGTCCAATGGAGGTTTGCTGTCTGAGGAGAGGGGAGTACCGCGTTGCGTTGCGATAAGCTGTTTTCTATTGCAACGAGACGTCGTTGTATTTCGATCCTGAACTCTTAGAGGAGAGTGAGACGACAAAAGGACGGACTGTTAAGAGTGCAATTGAGACCTCCGAGCCTGGTCTATGCAGAGACAAAATTGACGGCGGTCCGAGATGCGGGGAGATGCCGAGGTTCAGATGAAGCGTCCCTTCCGCTTGCCGGTCCGAATCGTCCGAATCCACTCCCGCCTCTCTAGTTAAAAATCGTCCGCAACTACCTCGTACAGTAACATTCACTTCAATAGAGCTTCGCGGCAGAAATATTCCCCCAGGGTATAGAGCAGCAAGGACTTATCCAGAGCAGCAAGGACTTATCCAGAGCAGCAAGGACTTATCCAGAGCAGCAAGGACTTATCCAGAGCAGCAAGGACTTATCTAGAGCACCACTTCTATCGAGAGACATCCATCTCCCTTATGAGGCCGAATAGTTAACAAAAAGCAGCTGACATGGCATCAACAAGCAAGATCCTTGAGCTGTCTATTCAGCAGACCCATTCATCATGCGGAAGCTCTTCTATCCGGAAACCAATACGGAGCACGACACGGCGCTCCGAAGCAATTGTGAAGCGCAGAAAACGTAATTCGGTCCATCTGGCCTTTTGTATTCGTTGGGACTTGATTGGGTGCAAAGCGTTGCCTCCTCAATCTTTGAAGACGTCAGACTTGCAGGATACGGTCTCCCGCCCAGCATCAGCCGGTAGATGTGATTTAGATGACTGCCACAAATTCTGGTTGAGGGGTTCCATCTTCGCTTGCGCGTCGTACATAGGCAATTTTGGCGACTGGCTGGAGCCGCGATACGTGTAAATGGGGGGTTCAAACTTGATTGGGATCCCAGTAGTCTCAGCCTGATTCGGGATCATCTTTTGGCGCGCTTGACGTCTATCTGAATTAGTTAGTGATAATTTAGATATCGAGCCAGGTGGGTCAGCGATATTGTTTTGGTTGGTTAACTATGAACGGCGTATAAAACACTGTTCCCATTCTTGGTAGAGCTCGAGGGTCCCTATTTGCGGTGGGCCCTTGCCTTAAATCTCACGCGATGACAAAGTCAGCCGTTTCACCACTCGAAATGTTCTTCAAAGGTTTTGTCTGCAGTGACTGATGCCTCGGATCCAGTATTGCTCTTCATGTATCGGAATGTCCCTTGCCGCTCTGGTCCGAAGACAGCCCCTAAGTGGATCACGCGAACATGTTCCGGTATCTGAAGCATACTCGTAATTTCGATAGATCCATCGTTTGCATTCTTGCCAGTCACATTATGAAGATGCTGCCGAGCTCCTGTTTCTTCGATCTCAAGGATGCGCTGAGCGACGTGGGAGCTAAGCCGAGAGTCCCAAATACCTTCTCTGCGGTTGCAGATCGAAAGGATGTGTATTGCTTTCCGGCGGATCGCAGGATCACGGCAACGCGTGGATATTATGTACAAAGGCGGAATAATGCCTAGGGATAGCGAAAACGTCGGCTTGATCAGTGTTGGCGGTTTGGGAGCTAGGGGACGCGAACTGTTCGCAGCGGCTCGGTGGACGCCTGGCGCTACATGGCTGAAACCACTGGGCCGTGGAGACGCATTTTGGCACGCGACTTGCTCGGAGCTGTTCAATAGAGCTGTGGACGTGGATAATGTGGATTTCGACTCGAGAGAATGGCGATGTATCGACTTGCTGGTGTGTTCGATAAAAGATGCTGCAAGGTCAACGACCGACGTGAACTCATGGGCGAATCGATCCCATGAAGTCTCCCCCGCCGACAGATCAAGAGAGAGGAAAATGTTGACCACGATACGCCATATCTGCAGGATATAAACCCCGGGTTGTGTTTGGATTCTGCGAGGATCTTTTGACGATAAATTGATTTCTAATCTGCGAAGAAGGTATTCGTCAAACGCAGCGGTCCATTGCTCGAAAATGTGCGCCAAGCTTGCCAGGTCAAGGGTTGGCCCATCGGCAGTCGTGCCTTCGGCATGTTGCATGACGTGAAGAAGCCTGTATGCATACCAATTGAAGGAATCCTCAGCTTCTTCAATCGTCGAGAAGGTCGATGGTATAGGTAGGTCCGCTGGGAAATTCTGCTTCGCACCCTGGCCAGCCGCCATCGATCCGTCACCAATTTCAAGAACTTGTGATCCCAGCCGACTGAAAAGACTGTGCAGGAAGCGCGCAGGAATGTGCGACGTGCAGGAAAGGCCGTTGGCTTGTCGCTCCTGGAGGACCCTGATGCCACTAGTAATATGGGTAACTGCAGATCCATAGTGACCCTGTAAGCTCTCGAACGAAGCGAAAAGAGCACACAAGAGCAAGGCGATATCTGTCGGTTGGTCTGCGTTCCTACTGAAGGATTCGATGATATGCCGAATTGCTTTGCTGTACTGGTTCAAAGCGAAATGTGAGTCAGCAATTTGAATAACACCGGCACCTTCAAAGTGCTCATGCATGCTTGCTAAGGCGATGACTGAATGCCGTATTGCAGGCTCACTATGAGCCAGCTGTAGAACATACAAAGACCATAGGTCGGAATCAAAGCAAGACAGCAGGTCAGGTGCAGTCCGCGTCCTGAAGTAGTCAAAGGATCTTTGCTCTTTGGTGTTCTGACTGATCGCCGAACTAAAACTCGTTGGTAGATCGGAGGCATAGTGAATTATGATAAGCTCCTTTGCCAAGTGTTTGATGCCCTCTCGGGCAGTCTTGACAGGTGGCTTCGAACTTGAGTAGCCATCACAAGTTCTCCCCGTAGAGATGCATCTCCTGCAGTACGGTTTCTCCTCGCCGCATTTGAGATGTCGTGACTTACATGTCAAGCATCCAGTTTTGACTTTGGTGCCACAAATGCGCGGATTGGGATTGGCAACCATCGTGTAGGCAGCTTGAGGCGTAAGAACGGAATGGCTAGGGAAGATTCGGACAGAAAGTAGGCCAACGAGAAGGAGTACTGGAGCGCCTCAAGGTGGAATGCAGCTCCCTAAGGAAAGTGTTTAGTCAAACTGTAGTAAGGTTCACGACAGGAAAAAGGAATTGCAGGAGGATAAATAAAGGAGGAGATCACATCGAGTTAGTGGGTACGAGCAAGCTTTGGGGAACAAGTCGCCTTGTTGCTGCTGCATTCATCTCATTCGAACTCAGCCGTCTGCAGTATCATGGAGCCGTAAGAGCTTCACCGCGTCTCCAGGGGCCGAGAAATGCCACGGCGGTTGTTGGAGGTTCAGCTGGAGGATTCAGGTTCAGGGGTCAACAACGCTTGACAAAAAGAATGGGGCACGCCTTCTCTCGAAATAGGTGTGCTGGTGCTCCATTAATATTGCTACCCGCTGTACGAGCCTAACGAGAAAGAGAACAAGCTCAGCCTCCGCCCTCTCTTCCGCTGACGACGTCCTGCCAAGCAAATTTAGAACCTCCTCAAAGCTATTGGCTACGTCGCGAATCTCCATCCCATCTGGTCATAACTTCTCCTCTGGCCGCAGCTTTACTGCTTGCTTGTCTATCTCAGGCGAGCAGGAACATATTCCGCATCGAGCAGCCGCGCGTTGGAAGATTGCGAATGTACCTTGCAAGCAATGAGGGCAATGATTTGCTGCGACATCACACAGTTACCCTCTAGGTGAGGCTCAATGGCAGTATATATCCCAAGTCTGCCTCCGTTGCGAGTAGCTTCTTACTCTCCAACATCGTGCCATTCTCTCCCTGTACCACATTCGAGGCTGGTTGATTTTGTCCTCCATCGTTCTCTTCTACATTTCTCGAATCCATTCCCTACTATCCTCTGTCCTCTGCAAAAATGCCCTCCTACACGTGCTACCCTCGCGATGATCCCACCGCCAACTGGGCATACTGCCCGTATTTTGGAGCTGCCATTACCTTTTCATGCCTCTTCGGCCTCGTCAGCATCGCACACATCGTCCAAGCGATCAGGCACAAGAAACCCTTCTCCTGGGTCCTGATCATGGGGTCCGTATGGGAATGCTGTGGATACTCATTCCGCACTCTGTCCGTGACAGCACAGAAGGAAACTTCTTGGGCTACAACTCAGTCACTCTTCATCCTTCTTGCACCACTCTGGATCAATGCATTCGTCTACATGGTCCTTGGTCGCATGGTACAATTCTTCCTCGATGATCGCAGAGTGTACGGCGTCAAAGCCAAGCACTTCACCTGGATCTTCGTCTCGCTTGACATACTTTCGTTCTTGGTTCAGGCCACGGGCGGTGTCATGGCCAGCGGGCAAAATGCCCCGCAGAGTATATTGAATGGCCTCCATATCTATATGGGCGGTCTCGGTCTACAAGAATTCATCATCCTTGTCTTCGCGTCTATGGCATTCACCTTCCAGAAGAAGCTCGCACTGCAGCAACAAGGCAATCTCGAAGCCGGCGAGGGAGTGGCCATGACAGGATTTCGATCACCTTACGACGCAAGAAAACTCCTCTGGATCGTCTACATCGTCCTCGGCCTGATCACATTCCGAATCATCTTCCGGCTCATCGAGTTCAGCCAGGGGATCAACAGTTATATCCCGACTCACGAGTGGTTCCCATACGTCTTCGACGCAGTACCCATGCTTGCTGCTCTGATAATTGTCAACGTCGTACACCCTGGCAGTATCTTGCAGGGCCCGAATAGCGATTTCACGGAGGAAAGGGGGGCGGATAAGCAGAAAAAGAAGGAGAAGAAGGAGGCAAAGAAGATGGAGCAAACGACTAGGAAGGCGGGGAAGAAGGAGACAAAGGAGATGGAGAAGATGGAAAAGGAGAACAAGAAGGCTGCGAAGAAGGGAGTGGCCGTGACAGTGCAGGGGTACGCTTACTCTGAGGTGTGATTTCGTGAGCCCGCTTTTCTTGACGACATCTCTGAAGTTGACTATGGTTTGTGGAGTTAATGTCTGATTGGTCGCTGTGCAGAGCAATCAGGGGTGAGAGTGTGGTGTCTTCTCATCTATCAGAGAAAGCAATGAGCGTGAACAGAGTTCTTGGGAGTGCATACAGGATCCCTGCTGGGGAGGCATCAGTATAGTAGTACAGCGCTGCAATTCGAGTTTCTCACTTCACACATTCTGACACCACCTATCTTCACAATTCATCCTTCAATTGGTCAGCTCAGTAAAGCCCTTGAATAGCACAGCCAATTACTCCTCGAAAGGCTTGATAGGATGCCCTAGTCTGACTTCCTTCAACAACCTGGCTAGACTACCAATCTGTAAACGCAACTGCGCACTAGCTGCATTAGCATCAATGTCCGACATATCCAGATCCGGAAACTTCGTCACGACGAAAACCCCTTCCGCGAAAAGTTGACCTGCCACTTGACAACGGCAAGATGAGCATTCAGTTCCAGGAGCTGAGGCCTCCAAGTTCACTGCACAAAAACTGACAGGGCAGAACACGTCTAGACACGTGTGCAAATACCTGTTTTCCTTGTGCGCTCAGGACGAACGAACACATTCACAAGGTGCGCCTCGCCGCCCTGGGCAATAAGCCGGCCCCACTTTATCTTTCAGACACCGTACCTAAACCTTCATCTTCTTCTTCATTCTCAGCCATTGCCAAACTCTGCTGCATCTATATATCATCATATCGTGTGATTCCTCTAACTCGTGTGGCGTCGGTGAGAACGGCATCAGCTCAAGCTGGTAGAGGCAGTCCACGTCAAGCCTTGCGGCTAGCTCGCAGCCGAAACGAGAGGATCCATCATGAATTTCTTCCAAAGATTGCTCGATAGGAGCTATCACAATAGTGGAGGAGAGCCTGTCGAAGACCTTCAGATGCTTGACGACGAAAACGTTGACGAATACCTCGAACTTCCAGCACAAACTCCTCCCCTGATTATCACGACACCGCCACAGCACCGGTGCAGACAACGCCGATCCAACAGAGCTAGTGCTGACTCCAACATGATCGACGACCCCATTCCCAGACCAGCCATAGATATCAACAACCACTCCGGAAAAATGCTTGCCCTCCCTATACCGAGCGTGCGTCCTGTTGACATCAATACACGTCGCGAGCCGGGTTGTATGGGCATTAATCCCATTACCTTGATGGGCGAAACAGGCTTGTTGCCTGGAAGTTGGGGCGACGGGATGGAGTTCGTCAATCCGATGGCTTGGCATCAACCACGAAGGCAGCCACAGAAACCAGAGCCTGTCACACCTCGAGCTGATGCAGAAAAGTGGCAGCATTCTCAGCAGAAACCCTGCCCTGCGGTGATTGACTTCGATGAACTTCAGCTGCAGTATGCACAGGCTATTTTGGATGGACATGTTTTTGAGGATTCAAGCGTTGAGGGCACTCTTCTACAGGTGACCATGCAAAGCCGAGCAGAGTCTCTGCCATCAGAGTACTGCGAGGGAGGCGATGAGGAAAAAGAAGAACATGATGATGAAGCTGACTGGGTTAACATTTCCGATGAGGAAAACGCCGTTGATGGCCAGAAGGCGTCAAACCATAAACGAGAGGACTCGGGATACTCCTCCGGTGAGGCATACTCAACACGCAAGACAGCTCGGGTAAGAGTGCCGGTAGTTCCGCGAAGGAAGAAGGTCCGGTTTGACGACGAAGCCATCGAGAAGGAGCAACGGGAATGGAGAGTTTTCAAATCGACGAAAGTGTGAGAAAGTAGTGGTGGTCATGGAGATGAGGGAGGCGTAAGAGTGGCTGTATGCTGCTTTTGTACTTGCGGTCGCTTGCTTGCTTGTCTCTATTTTTGCAGGAATTGCAGTTGTAATGTATTTGTCTCTCGAGCTTGGTGGTAGTGAAGGCTATTGTTCGTTTCTCTCAATCAATACTCTAAATCCTTGAACCAGGTCTTCAAGCAAGTCGCGGAAGTCCTCGATTCCGATGCTAAACCTCAACAAGGTTTTCTCGACAGTTGCATCGCTCATGGTCCTCCATTCAACCAAACTCTCAACGCCGCCCAGGCTTGTTGCATGAGCAAAGAAGTTTAACTTGCTGGGTAGATATTTTGCTAAATCCTCGGTTTTCATAACAATGGCAAAGACTGGTCCATACCCAACAGGCATCTGCTTCGTGAGCCAGGATGTGTCGGCATGTTGCAATGAGGCATGTCTGACTTCGGCCACCACAGCTTTGACAACGTCGACGTCACTCTGCGAAAGGCCAGTGCCTACTGAGTGACCGCTCAAGGCGCCATCTAAAGCCTCAACAAGGTCAGTTGCGTTCTGGCTCTGCCGCTGTACCCTGAGCTCCAAGGTTCGCACTGATCGGACGCCAAGCCAGCCCTCCAAGCTTCCCATCACACTGCCTAGAAAGACGCGATCCTCTGCCAATTTGGCGAGCCAGTCTTTGTTTTTGGTTGCAAGCACTCCACAGAGCATATCCGAGTGCCCGCCAATATACTTGGTTCCAGAGTGCATTACAATATCTGCTCCCCAACGAAAGGGGTCTTGCAATGGAGGTGGACCGAATGTGGAATCTACCATTAGAAAGGCACCACGAATGTGCGCTTTTTCCGCATAGTGTGAAATATTGAACGCGTTTCCAGTTGGATTTACGGGGGTCTCTAAACAGATAAGGTCTCCAGCTGAAAGCTCTTCTGCCTTACAGTCAAGGGGAAGCTCTTTGCATCCAGATACTCGTTTATGGATCTCCAGTACTCCGTGGGTACCGTGGTATCCATTGCCAATTGAGACTCGCATAGGATTGAGCAAGGTATAAGCCGCATGTATAGCTGCGAGACCAGAGGAGTAGGTCAGGCATGGTGCTTTCAGCAAGGACGACAAAACGGCTTCCAGTCGAGTTGGGTTGCCCGATGACTCGCGCGAATAAACAAATTCAGTGGGCTAGAATGAATTTAGCTAGCAAACGAATGACCAGAGTAAAAGTCTGCATACACCAATTTCTCGCCCATAGAATGGCATCAACTGCTCAGGGTCATTGGGATACTTGTAAGTACTCGATACGTGGATTGGAGGAGCAATGTCGTCGACAAGTCTCAGTGCCTCATCAGCATGAAGGGCCAGCGTAGCAGGCCTGGCATCTCGAAGCGCTAAAGATATGGCTTCTGCTTCCACGTGGCCAGAATCACCACGAGTGCCATTGGTGGTAGGCACCGTGACCCGCGGCATGTCCTTCTGCCAGGTGTGAAATCGAGCAGATGGTGATGATCGTGAATGTCAATGCTTTTGACGCATACCTGATAGGGAATGGAAGATGAGCTGCATCTAGTATGCAAGTAATGAACAGAAATTGATGTCGGAATCTTCTGGTGGACGCTTGGCATCAAATGGGACCAATCGCACTTAGCCTCTTTGAGTAAGGGGTGCTTCAAGTTGACCTTCTTCCCACAACCATCAATTGGCCCACCACACACAGGCATTACTGGTATAGCTACCTCTACTTTGAACATCGAACGAAGTCTGGCTTCTGAGCTCGTACCAAGCGATCTGCTATTCGAAGCAGAAGACGGCATTCTGCCCTCGTTGACATGTCAGATTTTATCTCCCTTACGTTTTGCAAATCTCCCATTCTACTTACGGTTTTTGTGCACATGGGAGGGGGAGACGCTATGTCGATAGTATACGATTCCAACTAGACAGTGCACAGTGCACAACCAATCAAAGGACCTCATACCTTGTTATTTGACTGTGGCGTTCTACCGTCAAGGACTAGGCTCTGGATATCGACCGGCGGGATGCTGCGCAGCATCACCAGTTATACTTTGGGAAATCGAAATCTTCTAGGAAGTCTGTGGCCGACCTTTCAGCACGTGGCAACAGAGTTCGCCCGTTTCCAAACTGCCCTTCCTTGATGGTCCAGCTTACCTGCATTGCATCCGTTTGGAAATGTCAAAAAGACACTCTGAGCTGGGGACTCCCCAAGTGCCTCACTTTTTTATTTGGAGATCTCCCATGATCCTACAACAGGGTCAATATAGGGACCCATCGATCCGAGGAGTACACTTCGATTCGACAGCATGGGTGGTTTGATCTGACTTGTCTCGAGCCCCGCGATCTGGCGCAAAAAGCATGAAGTCACAATTGGTGCATGCTCGTCATGCTCGGCTTAGGACCCTTGACGCGCTCTGTAAATGGTCTCCTGTCCACATCGCCAGATCTTTCAGGACTACGAGAGCACTGTTGAAGCCTACCATTTCATATCATGTCAACTTCTGCACCTAGGAGGATTTCAAAATATGGCGTTGATTTGAATTTGTGATGTCACCCTGCGACCAACCTCTGTGCGCCGATTGACCTTTGGTGCCACCAGCCGAATTCACACTTAGTATGACTACTTCAGTATTGGTCTCGAGCACCTGCCAGCCAATCTGCAACCCTGATACTTCGGAACAAGCCGCAGTGCTCTCTTGTCATCCACGCTGCCTTGATCGACAAGACCTCCGTCCCGGAGGTCACTATCCGTTCATTTAAGGTGGTTTAATTCTCCGACCCTGTCGCTTTCCTAGATCTCTCCTGCGAAGATGAGCCGTATCAGAGTACTACACAGAGTTCTAACACTTAGTAACAGTGCGAGTTCAGCGCTTGGTCTTCAACATTGCCGCTTCCTCCAATGCACACCTTTACCCAGCCACTGTCCGTAATTCTATCTTTACCCTTGCAGTTCTGTAAGTACTACCGTACAAGGGTGAGGGTGGAGCATGACCGATACTCAGTCAGGCTAGGTAAGACATACTGGCCTGTCAGACTTGGCCCAACGGTCGCCAATCAGACTACCAAACCCTGGGCCTCATTGCTCGAGATTGCTAACCTTGCCCTGCGACTGTTTGCTCATCCTTGGTCAAACAACTCTTTCAATATGGCACGTGAGAGCCAATCAGAGACTTTCTCCGATTCGCAGCTTGGGGCTAGCAAACAATTTCTTCTTTCATTCCACAAAATGCATCCATCGACTATGAAAACCCATTGGGACTCTGAGCTGCTCACTTCTGCATTACTTGAAACGCGGTGTTCTGTTCAGTTTCTTTATTCAATCAACATGGTGGTCATTTGGCAACCCTTTCAAGGTGGGACATTTGTCTTGCTGCACCCCATGCCTGGCTCGTTTCGAGACATGGGGCACATCTCACATCCGTTCTTCAGCCTTGCTCGCATTTGGCCCTGGATTGCCACCGCCCTGGACCTTGTTTGCACATATTCCTTGTGTAAATCCAACGACCCAATGTTCCGCCTAATCTCTAGTCAGCAGCTTTAGCCGTTGGAAGAAGGCAAAGCGGCGTACATAGGTGTGTCATTCCTGGAAAGTCCCCTCTGGGGCTACACGGATCACTGCATTCTAGTCTGTGTCACTAAAAATGAATTCCTGGACCACAGGAGATCAAACGGTTCTGCTAACAATGAATTGGCAGGAAGGGCTAAACCAATCCTGTGATGATCAATATGTGATCTTAGCAAGATGACATGTCAAATTATCAGTGTCGATGCTGCAATGCTTCACATCATCCAGAGCAATCAGCTGCATATTTCTCTGCATTAGATCTGTCTCCATATGACATCGGCAACATCATCCTCCAGAGACTCTCCTCCTTCTCCCTGCAACACCTGTCCAGTCCCATTTGTCCGTCATCTACTGTCCAATATTCTTCCTCATTCCTTACATCAAAATTGGCTGCTGTTGTTCAGCTTGAGGTTTCAGGACTGTGACGATCAATGATATCGCGGAAAGTTCCAGATCGGTAAAGGTCGTTTGCCCCTTTCGAGGGCCTCATTGGTTGCACAAATGGTACGCTCTGGTCATCTTGCTCCATTGCAAATAGTCTTCCTCACCCTTGCAAGATCTCTACACGATCCTACTATTCGCCGGATGTTGCCGTCGACTTCTGCCGCCGTTCAGGACAGGGCCTTCAATTACCGCTCCCTCCACCAGCCCCATCAGATCATCACTCTGACGGAAACGATGGTATTCATCGCCAACTGAGCCCTTCTTCTGAAATCGACAGTAAGTCAAGCAACCGCCAGACGCGTCGGAGGATTGCTGTCGCTGTGAGTTCCATCCTCATGACGACTTGTTCTTCTCCCAACGATGGCTTACTTACTCCGAAACAGTGTCAGCGATGCCGTAAGCGCAAGATCAAATGCAGCGGAGATCCAGGCAATGGCCAAGGCTGCTCAAATTGCCGCAGCGCTGGAACACCACCCAGTGTGTGCACATTCTTAAGGGTATGCTCGACAACGTCTTTCGCATTCCCTTCTGAGCTTCCTAATAGCTTACTGCAGGTAAATTCGAGAGAGTGCGAGACTTACTTGACAGTAAGAGGAGTGCAAGTTGGTGGAAGATACACCCCTTATCCATCAAATCAGTCGGTGGCGACGCGTGGCTTAGCACTTCAGGTCCATCCGAGCAATGTCACGGCTAGTAATTACGTCAATGCTCCTGGTGGATATGACTGCTATCATGGGCTGTACGGCCAAGGTCTCACGCGAGCAAGCTACCCAGCATATCCGATCAATTACGAAGACGAGATCTACAACGGCCAATCACCTCCCTACATGCTTCCCAACAACAACGATGCTATGTTAAGCACGAACAGCCTTTTTGGGCCTCCAGCGAGTCCGAGAACGTGGGATATCTTCTCAAGCTCAGGCAGGAGCCAAAACAGCTTGTACTCGGACCAGAACTTATCAAGTTCTGTATCTATCCCAACTGGAAGCTTTCCGGGGAGCGGCATTCCCTACGCCTCTAATCCAAACGAGATCTCGTCTTCATCCAGTACCAGTACCATTGCTTCAAGCATGACAAGCTTGGACCGCATACTTCCAAAACCTGCTATGGGTCGGTCTCAGCAACCTGCAATCATGATGGGGCCCAGCAATTCATTGGATGGCTTAGCAATGACTAATGTTGGATACCGAAACTCTGTCCCTTGGGTCGGAAGCGACAGCATGTCAGGCAGCAGTCAATCTTCAGACCGGGTCATGTCTGCCGGCTATGGATCTACAGTTAACAGCAGTGGAGGCTCGGCCGATTCATCCATAACAACCCAAGATGCGCCCTTCGCCTACGTTTCGATGTCTCATAGCTCCCCTGGAAAATCCATGAAAAGATCCGCCGCGCTGCCGGATCCTAGCAGAATAGAACCTGTTCGGAAACCCGATGAACCAGCAGCAGAAAGTCGTACACGGACGCTTTCACAAGAAAGCACAACCTCCCCCGAGAACTCTATGGCCGAAGCATACGGGTACAGCGGCGACATGGTCGTTGCAAGAAGGTCAACTCGCGGCAGTATCTCCTCCGGCACCCTCTCAAACGGTCAAGAATATACGAGATTAAGACCATTGCCGACACCAACTCCAGAGCTATACAGGAGTTCTCAGCAAGACTCGGCAGAGTATCAATCTCATATCGCACATCGCACGTCCATCGCATCGTTGAGCAATTCTGCAAGGTACTGACGCCTCGACGATCTTTTTTGTCTTGTACAACAATGCGGTGGCAAGTCACCCACCCATCATCACTGTTTCGCTTGTTGTATCTATCTCGGTTTCGCAAGTCTTGTACTGTCCAGCCTTGCGTTTTCCGGCATTTCAATTTATTTTCGGCTTCGTTCAGCAATGGTCATCAATCACAGCGTTTGCGTTCTACTATCACACTAACAAAAACGGCACTGCATATTCAAACATGCGTAACTAATTACCATTCGAAGAGCAGGAAATAGAGCAATTCCAAAAGTGGCTGGTTTTTACGCCGGCGGGTTATTTTTCGGGCATATCATTATTTTCGCCTTCAGTTTCACTTGAGCGACGTGGGCATTGCACAGGCTGTACTGTCTCATTTTTTTCGTGTTGTGTCGTCTGTTGTCCACCTTCTTGGCGGCATCTAGAAATAAGGGGTGGCACCACGCCAGATAATGACTTACTTATGGGTGGGGGTGAGGATGTGGGTGGGCCAACAGAGGATGCCTGTCAAGCGACTCGTGTGTCGTGCCTGTGTGTATTGTTCGGTTGTTACTTTGGCTGTTTGTGCTTGCTTGTCTCGAGGCTGTCGTGCTCAGCAGATTGTACATAGGAAATGCCTCCATGAGACGCTAGAAGAAGAAACCAGATGATACCAAATGTGCTGTAACTAAGGAGAAAATGAAATCAAGTCGGCAGAGGTTGGGTAGCTGGACATGAATACGGTGGTCGCTTTACCTGTTCTTCTTATGCAAAGATGAGACACAGGCATTCTCCACTGTGGAGGGGGGGATGTGACACGGCAATAGGCGACCTCCACCATCGTGGAACGTAGCGAAACGCATGCGACCAGCCTTGATTTCGGAGGATTTTTGAGTGACCTTTGAATCTTGCTAGATGAGTTTGATTGGTGGGATGGTTGTGGTGATGCTCCGTGCAATCATACACAGTTGTAGCAAGGTGATTACATGTCGTTCAGGACGTGAAGGCAGATTCGAGGCTGCTCCCATGCTGCTCCCATGCTGACACGGCAGAAGTGCGAATCTCCAGGCCTCATTTTCAGCCATACGCTCCTCCATCTTCGGCCTTCCCCGTAAACCTCCGCAAACTCCAACCACCCGCTCATTTCTTCTTGTCCTTCGCCGCACCCTTTGTCTTTGCTGTACCCCGGAATTCCTTCGATCTATTCTTTCGTTGTTTCCCTGTGGAGCAAAGTCAAAATCAGTGCTTGGTTCTGTTTGCCAGTATACGAGCACAAGAGCGAGAATGCAGTGTATATACGGGTACGCATACGTTGCTGTCTGCTGGCCTTTTCAATCTTTTGTGCAGCCCCCACTCTAACCAACCTGTAATGTGGCTCAAACTTCTTCATCGCCTCATGTGAGTCGTAGATGAGGGCAAAGCCAGTGCTCTTGCCTCCACCGTAGTGCGTTCGAAATCCGAAGACGCTGACTTGGTCTTTGTTGGCCTTGTAGAGTTGGGCGAGTTTTTCTCGAAGTTCATCTTTAGAGCAGTTGGGGCGGCTGGGGTGGAGGACGTCTCTGAAAAGTCATGAATATCAGCAGTGCGGTCTCTGATACAAGACGAAGTAGATTCGGAAGGATTTAAGTTGACATACAAGACCATCTGTCTTCGACTGAGAAGCGGATTGCGAATGAACTTGCGAGTACGCAGCGTCACCTGCTGGTCGGACATGATGACTGTGGATAGTATGGATAACAATTGACAAGTATCGTCTGCAGGCTTAGTTGAAGCTTTACAGATTGCTGTCGTCGTGGCTCGTGGTCAGCAAGATTTCGTTGCGCTCGAATGTGGAAGTGGATTTACTAGCGCTGTTTCCATAGTAAGCGAATTAGGACGTTAGGGCAAATTGTCTGATTAAGTAATCCCAACTGTCCTCATCTCCTTAGCATAGACAATGCTTTCCTTTTGAATTCAGATCAGTCAGCTGTATATTTTGTATACAGCACCATGGACACCCGAATCGAAATCTTCTATCGCCAATACCTACAACAAGTAGAATTTGGGAAATTATCTTTCCCACCAGCCGACGTCATCCTTGACCCAATGATCCAATTCCAAATGCACCAATTTATGTTCACAACACATTGGATGTATCATAGTGAAAGTGGAAGTGGAATTCTTCACTTACCTCTACCAAGCTATCAGAGGCGGGTACTGAAAGAACTTACAAGGCGCATAGAAGAAGCCATACATGACCCTGATGAGGATGTAGGCTATTCCTTTCCTTTCGCTCTCTCAATCTCGCATTCATTTTGTTTAAGACGGTGGAGTGTGATGTCGCCGACACTTAAATTTCAATAATTCTCATCTCCTCAACGACCTCCTTGATCCATAGCGCCAACTTACTTCTGCTAGGAAATTTCGAACGACTTGATGAAGAAAATGGCTGACTTGACCACAATGGAAGACCCTGTGCCAGTGAGAGGCGCACAATCAAAAACATGCCTGACCTACTCCCTACCATATACCACACAGGACCTCGCTATGAACACGATCTTCACCGAAGAATCTCCCAATCTGTTGGCTTCGGGCGGAACCACTGGCCTCAGAACTTGGGACGCTTGTCTTCACCTTGCAACCTACCTTGCCACTGAGGGGAGATCTCTCGTTAGCGGCAAGTCAGTTTTGGAACTCGGAGTCGGCACAGGCCTTTTGAGCATTATCTGCGCCGGCTCCTTGTCGGCCGCTTATGTGTTAGCCACAGATGGGGATCCGAATGTGGGCAAAACCGTTGAGAGGAATATTCAGCTGAACCATCACCTATCAAGAACATTGGGCCGCCAGATTCCTCTAGAATCGAGAGTGCTTGAATGGGCTTCCTCAGGAACGCTTGGGAGCGTACTCCCAAGTAAGGGTGGCAGCGTGCTATATGAGACCATTCTCGGAGCTGATCTTATATACAGTCCTGACTCATTAGAACCGTTGGCCTCGACTCTTAGCGGCCTCGCGGACTTGTGTCCAACCGCCGAGATTGTTGTATCAGCTACCGTCAGAAACGAGGATACTTTCGATATCTTCCTCGCGCATTGCCTACAACATGAGCTCAGTGTATCCGATATTGACTTTCGCTGCCCTCGATTTGAGCTACAAAAAGGCCTCTTTCACAGCCTAGATCCGCCTATACGCATCGTAAGAATCAAAAAAGAGCGTTGACAGATCGTTCAACTGGTCAACACAGCCAGATTTGTCATTATCTACCAAGCAAATGGGTATCATCGTCATCGAACAGTCATGAAGACTCTATATGCCCTTTCATCAGACATGTATGGTGTCATATCATTCAACCAGCGACTCCCTAAGCAAACCTTCGTCTACCACCTTCGCATGCACTTCACTTGGCGTCCTCGCCCGTGGTCTCCACCTGACGATTGGGCCTTTTTGATTGATACCTGGCACCCTTATGGACGATTCGCTGAAAGCTGCTTGTTCGCGCAGGTGACCTGTTGATGCCATTGGAGCAATGCCCCATCTACCTCGGACCCAGCCGCCGACAAGTCTGCCGAAACCTTTGGCTTCTGATTGAGGTGATTTGCCACCAGCCAGACCCGAAAGGAGTGAGACAGGGCTCAGTGAATCGCTGATAGACGGTGATGCAAGGTTGGAGGAACTGGCATTCACCTCAACGATGCTTGCTAGTGGTTGAGGTGGTGGAAAAGCAATAGAAAAGATAAGCGAATTAGACGCTTCGGATGTCGACGAAGGCCTTGGTAGGAGGCAAAGGCGCGTATTTCGATGTTGAGGTAGGTGAATGTCCATGCCTGATATGGAGACAAGGCTTTCCTGGGAAGTCGAGCGCCGAAGGCCTCGCCGATTGAGATGCAAGTCGTTGAATGCATCTGCATGTTGAATGTCGCGTGACGGGTCCAAGTCCTGGACTTGTATCAGCGGCTTTGGTCCTGATTGTGAATTTTTGGAAGCAGCTGCCACTTGCTCCACCAAGAGCGGCGAAATGCCATGTTCGACATCGGCATCCTCATGGACGGTCTGTACCGGTTGTCCAGCCTCAGGCCGTCGTCTCTTTTCATATGACCGCGAAACTCTGCTTGATGGTTCATCTTCGCTGACATCAGTCAAATCAATAACGTGTGACTCGGACTGAGGTCTTTGATGCTCAATTTGAAAATGTGATGACGCGAAACCAGCGCTTTCAGGACTGGTCGGACGAGAAGATTCAAATCCAGATTCGAGGCAATCAAATATAGAGGAGCTTCGATGATCGGAGTAGGGTGAGCTTGGTAAAGCGGACACATTTGAAAATCCAGTGGCTGAAGATTGTGTCGACCATCTGTTGAGTTTGTTGTGAGGGTAGGGCCTGGCCATTATGTTTGAGCTAAGACGAGGAACTGGTGTCTGACATCCTGCTGAAGAGTTCGAAGTGGAGGATACAAATCCCCGTCTCTTGGATGGGCGCCGGAAGCTGGGCCCCCTGTCCTTCTTCGTTGTGATGTTGGCATGATAATGATGATGGACATGGACCTCTTGGGAGACTGGTTTGGGCATGCTTGATGTGATCTCATCCATCAGAGATGCTTGTTGTAGAGGGCGATCGCTTGATATTGGCTGGTGTCGCAGCACCTGCTCCCCGAGGTTTTGTACCTCCTCGTTTGAAGTCTGTAATAATTCTCGGAGCTCGACAATACTAGCTTGTAGATTTGCATTATCATGCAAGATATCGCGCACAAAATGAGAGACAACGTTCGTTCCGTTCTTGTCTCTGCCGAGCGTGCTTGCGGCAGCGGCTCCGTTCAGCCTGCCAGCTGCACTTTCCAGCTCCTTTTCGACTGTTCTCCTCTGTTCCATCCGCCCCACGATCTCCACGTGTTTGTCTCGTTCATCTCGGGCCTCCCTCTCGATCCTCTGCATCTGGTCATTCAGACACCTCAGCCTCGTCTCAGCATGTTTCCATCGGCGCATCGCAGACATGCGGTCTTCTTGAGTGGTTATCAGCTCCTCCTGGAGGCATGACTGCCTGGTCTCCATCGCGGTAAGCTGCGCCTCCAGCTCAGCAGTGCGCGAAGCCAAAGCCATGAGCCTCTTGTTTTCGAACTGCGCTGAGCTTAGTGTTGCCATCAGCGATTCAATATGGACGTCCGAATCCGCAATCTGAGTGTTCATGCCCTCCAGCTGATCTAGGAGCTCTTTGTTCTCATGGACTGCTCTCGCATTCTCAGCCTCTAATGATCTCTTGTCATTCGTCAACTGCTCTATGCCGGCAGCCATCCTCCTTCGCTCCTCCTCCGATTCCGACATGTAGGACTCATGGCGCTCCAATAGTGCCTGCAATGCGAATGTCAGTCCACCATGCTTTGATTTTGTTGAAAGCGCAATCATTGTTCCATTTGCTGGAGCAATCCGAACGGTCCTAGAGCCGGAGCAGCAAGAACTTTGGGCATAACACGCGGCTGGAGCGGTTGGGAAATTGCGTGCATATGCAAGGTCAGGGAGGGTCTGGCATGTACTCCGTACCTGTCCAAGCTTTGCTGCAGTCTCTACGTCTTTTTCCAAGCCACTAAGCGCTGCATTGTTTTGTTCAAGGTATGCGCAATAAACCCTTCCACAGCAGCATTGCAGATAAGGCATTGTCGGCCCAGGAATGTGATCGTTGTTCGCGCGTTACCCGGTGAGGGTTACTCTTATTCGCAGCTCCCGACAAAGGATGCAGTCCGCAGTACGCTGGAGCTGGCGCATGCTGGTAGGGGAATACAGCAAATGATGAATTTGTATTCAACTGTTTCAGAAGCTCGGTGCAGTGGTGAGACCAGTTGGAAGTGATATCTAACAAGTTGCAAGCATCATCAAGGCTCACCTTCATTGGACAACCTCCGAAGTCACCACGGCCAGTAGAGTATCGTCACACCTACCAAACTACATATGAATATACACAGTATAAGGGAGTCATCTCGCTTTATAGGACTATCGCTTTATACAACCAACGAAAAAGTTGTGCCCTTGTGGCTTGATCCCGTGGCCGCGCCGGGGCTGTAGTTGCAGCAAAGAGCCAGCCTGCTAGCTTCTTTTACCCAGCACCAACGACTTCCTTGTGGTGCACACCAGTTTCGTATCTTACTTTACAGCCACTCAAATTGTGGCCTTGTGGGATCGTGATTCCACCACCAGCCCGTCGGGCATCGACCTGATAGTTGTCGTTTGTAATGGCGGAGTTTTCTGTCGATCAGTGCCCTCTACTTTCCATTTCGCCTCGCCCTTCTGTAGTCGAGCCTCCATCAAGTGATCTCGATTGGGGTCCTTGCGCCTCTCTGGTGCTCAAGATTCGTGCCTGACCCACTCCCATCCTGATGGAATGCATCTGCGAGTGTCTGGTGCTGTAGACTCGGGGAGCATTTCGAGCTTCATCTGCTAGGTCTAAGACGCAAGCGTTGACATGGAAGGTTTCGAGATTCGAGACCTCCTTAGCCAGCACTTTTCTCTGTCGAGTCAGAGACATTCTGTATCTTTCTGTACTCGTCCTCAAGCTGCCGTTGCATCTCAAAATCTGCCTGTCGCTCTCGCTTGACACGCTGCTGCTCCATGTCCCGAACCACTCCAGCATGCATTGCCTGCATTAAATTAGTGCTTTGCTCGCGGGTCGTGGGGAGAGATATTACAGCTTTTTCTGCAGTCTGAGCCCAATGTACGAAACCGACAATGCCAACGGTGCCCACGATGGTCCCAAATAATGTAAGTCTCGAGGCCGTAGACATATCTGTGGGCTCTAAAGAAAAATGTGGCAGACCCGAGCTGTGGCTTCTCTACCCAAATTCGTCTGCGGAATTGGAGGTGCTAGCATTGGGGAGTTGGGGTTCGTTGCCAATTGTGGGGGCCATTGATCCATAAACCATTTGGTCTGCTTCTCTAAGCTACATCTGTTGAATACGCTTCACGATCAGTCCCGCTATCAACGTTCAAAATGGTGGAAGTTATCCTCTCCCTCGAGCACTTCGATGCTAATCGCTGATAGTCTGCACAAAACTCAGCAGGCATCCAGACTCTGTTAGATGTACGTTCCACACCGAGTCCTATTCATCGAAGGGTCATTTGACATTTTGCAGGCAGAGAAGGAAGCCCAGAAGATTGTACAGAAAGGTTGGTTTGCTCAAGGCGACTTTATTAGTAATATATACTAAATCTCCACAGCTAGAGAGTGTTCGTACAACAACCTTCTAGCCAAACCGCCGATTAATTTGTTCAAGATCGAACAAAACGAGTGAAAGACGCCAGATCAGAAGCACAGAAAGAGATAGAGGAATACAAGAAGCAGAAGGAGGAAGAGTTCAAGAAGTTCGAAGCTGAGGTGCGCATTGCGAATCCTACCGTCAGCTACAGCCCTGTTAACGATGTCATAGCACAAGCAAGGAAACAAGAAAGCTGAAGAAGATGCAAACAAAGATGCTGAGGTCAAGGTGAAGGAGATTGAGGCTGCTGGGGAGAAGTCAGGGGACAAGGTTGTGGAAGACCTCTTGAGAGTGGTCACGGATGTGAAGCCTGAAGTGCCCAATAAGGTTTCGGTCAACCGTGAGAGTTGAATGTTTTGCTGGGCCGCAATGCTACAACGTCGTGGTCTTGGAGGAATGGGCGCAGCGTGTGATCCATGGGTCTTATTACTCGGAGAGCAGAGCGTTTTATACATAGACTGATGAAGACGTATGAGTCCCTGAGCCCCATTTTCCTCATGTCCAGAGTCAAATCGCTACTGTACATTATTTTTCTATATTGCGTAACCCGTGTAGGGTATGAGTAGCATCATCGACATCTTTGGTTGGTGGTAATTATCCAGCTTGACAGTTTTCCTAATTTGGAAGCTAGCTTGAGAAGTTCAAAATCATTTACACATCGTGTCCGCCCCTTCTCAGGACGTTTGAAGGATGTCGCAGCCTGACATCCAAGACAAGCCCCGTGACCGATCCATGGAAGCCTATTACATCAGGTGATATCTCGATATTTGTCACGTGTACCTAAATTCAATATTTTCAGCCTTTTGCTTGATGCTCTATCCCGCAGCCTGTGATCCGTAGCCGTCAAAGCGGTAGCATGACATATGGCGTTGTGCATCGACGCCTCATTTCTCCTTTCAAGCCACAGCTCCATTGCAGCACCCGGCTAGAGCGATGGCACTCTGTGCGCGACACAACCTCAAAGTCAAAGGTTCAAGACAATACATGTGACTCACGTACCAAAGACCTAGACCGGGTAATCGAAGACGACTTCGCAGTTTTGCGCGACAAATACCGGACGCCGAAATACCCAATTGTTCTTGCTCATGGCCTCCTCGGATTCGACGAGCTACGACTTGCGGGCAAATTTCTGCCAGGTGTACAATACTGGCGTGGCATTAAAGAGGCTCTTAATGCTAACAATATCGAGGTCATCACAACCGCCGTCCCATCGTCGGCATCGATTGAGCAACGAGCCATAGCCCTCATGAAGGACATCAAAGCTAAGGCTCGAGGCAAGACGGTCAATATTGTGGCGCACAGCATGGGAGGGTTGGACGCAAGACATCTGATCAGTAACCTCAAGCCATGGGACTTGGAGATCAGGTCGTTGACTACTATCGCCACGCCACATCGCGGAAGCTCCTTTGCAGACTTCGTCTTCCGAGAGATTGGAGAAGATAATATACCGAGGGTCTACAAGTTGCTGGCCCGGCTCAATCTAGACTCGGGAGCCTTCTTGCAGCTAACGACAAAATTTATGCAGGAGACCTTCAATCCTGCAAATCTAGACGATCCGTCCGTTAGATACTTTTCTTACGGAGCGCAATTCAAGCCATCACTATGGTCTGTATTTCGCTTCTCGCATGAGATGATTGATGTTATTGAAGGGGCGAATGATGGGCTAGTCAGTGTAACGAGCAGCAAATGGGACGAGGATGGTTACAGAGGGACTTTGGATGGAGTCAGTCACCTGGACTTGATCAATTGGTACATTCCCACATTCCAGCTGTCTGGCTCAGGGTTAGCACACTTATACAATCATTCAGGACGAACCGCCTCAAATGGCTTGCCGCAGAGCTGACACTGACGAAAAGAAGGTGGGCTGCGTCATAAAGTGAAATCATCTAAGGTAGTACTGACCTTGGGCTTTCAGGTTTAATGCAATAGCTTTCTATCTAGGAGTAGCCGGTAGAGCTGTCTCTTCCGACCTCAACAGAATTGCTGCTAACCTGCACAGACATGCTTGCTCAAGAAGGACTCTGATTCCGGACACCATAGGCAACCCGTTGTCTTTGCGTAGCGATCCCCTTCGCAGCGTAGCTTCCAGAAGTCTCAATCGTTGATCGCATTTGAGGGATGTCCGACGTGTCTGTGGAATTCTCGGAGGCTATAAACCAGTCTTCGACGGGTTCCCTCGTCGGTAAGACCTTGCAGGTACCTACAAAAAGTCCGTCAACTTGACCACCGGATTATTTGCTGACTGATGCAAGGAAACGCTCCTCATTTCCTTCACCGCTACAGCTAGAAACCTGTGCAAGATTTTACACCTACGCCCGATACTGCGGTACACTGCCACTGGTGGCCCGTATGGATGACATTCCAAATGTCGATCCAGCCACTCGAGGACCGTACTACAGTCCTTAAACATACTACAAAAGTCGTGGTACAGCCCATCTTCGAAGGCAAATTGGTGCAAAGAAGCCCTCCGAATTCGCTCCGTTAGTAACAAATTGAAATGTAGATTTGTTCTGGTGAGGTTGATCAAGGACTGGCAATCGAGAAAAGAAAGTACGAGGAGCTGAATCTCAGCTGGGAGATTTTTGAGCGACATCGAAAAACACGCGGTAGATCGAGTCTTTCTCTGGCAGCAAGTTCTCAGTTGTGTAGAGTATGATGTTGCTCTTGCTTTTACGGACGGGTAGCTTGAAAGGAGCATGGGAGCGAAATGGAACTTCTCTGAATAGATTTTCAAGTTTTGAAACTCGGCGTCAGAGGTACCTCAGCGTTCAATAGACACAGCTTCCGCAATAGACAGGGGCGGAAGTCTTGGCAGGGGGATGAAGCTGCAGTGGCAGGTGACCATGACGTACGTCCACCATTCCGAAACAGCTTCCCGCAGCTCTATTTTATCCATTCACCATTCCTACCAAAGTGTTTATGAGCAGACTTATGTTAAATACTCCTCAAGCCCAGCAGACAAGCTTAGAAAATCACTTCTCAAGTTTCTATACAACCCTGACCAACTCCCAAACGAGCATCCATCCTCCCGTACCAACTCGGATCAGAAGCACACCCCACATCAACGCATACCTCCTTACCGAACGACGGAGAACATGCCTCGCGGAAACGCTCCTCAGGTCAAAGTTATATACAAGGGGGGGTCAGACAGCTTTGTCGTCTTCGTGGACAATGAGCAAACCGTGAAGGACTGGAGGAAAGACCGCAGCATACCCCTTGCACAGGTCATGGCCGGGTTTAAGATCTTTCAGACACATAAGTACGTTATCAATACTGCATCTTTTACATTAGCAGGCCTTCCGAGTTCTCCACTCATGAAGGGGGGAGGGATGCCCGCTGAAGACTGTTCCGCTCTCTTTTCCCGCGCCCACCAACAAGCTCGTCCGTGCTTGCCGACGCAAAAAAGTTCGAAATCTATTACACTTGAATTGGCAAAGAGATGCTGTTAGTACTAACCACCCATTCTCTCTACTCACAGACACGGCGCACAAGGAGTTCTGGACGAGGCATCAAAACTGACCCTCGAGAACGAATTCGGTACCACCGACGACGACGAAGTCATGATGAAGATCTTGGAAGGAGGCGAAATTCAAACATCTGAGGTACGACCCATCTGCACGCTATAGAAGGTTGTTTTGCTGACGGAGAACTGTGAGCAGAATGCCGAGCGTCAGGGAACGAAGAATATCAGCAAGGGACCAGCGGTTGCCCACTGAGTTGGTGAGTGAGGGTATGACAGGTCACTACCAGTCACATGTGTGGAGATGACGATGAGGGTTGAGGAGAGCTCTGATCAGACAAATTCGTCACACCCAGATGACTAGCAATAAATCAGGACAGAAGATCCGATCTTAGTATGAGAAAACAAATCCAAGGATTTCATCTGGAGATGCCCGTTGGTATAAGCACAACATAAGTATCCTGCAATGTTCCTTCACTTAGGCTTTTTGCTGCATCAATTGTTGTGTGAGAGGGCACTTTCACTCATTAAACGCAACATCGGAAGTGAATTTATGTGTCATTAATGTATCTGTTTAGCCATATATGCGTATGATCTTGTTGCTGAATGCAAAGAGAAACAAAACGCCAGAAGGGCGACCGTCACACCTTTTCCCTAGCCGAGCTACTCCCTCTCTTCGGTAACGTCCATGGCACAGCGGATACACTCTGCAAGAACATCTGTTAGCATTCGGTCAGGGAGCAAGATGGGATAAGTACATACCTCGCCCTCACAATACGCCCAGAAATACACTCCAACCCCCACCAAATAATAAATCGCTGGATTCGTGGCTTGATATAGCAATATCGCCATCAGTGCACTGAGGGGATACAGTGCCAACCTCGCCTCTATACTCCTATGAATTGTCGTCCCCGCGAGGAACTTGAGCGGCCATTCCCAAACAAGACCGAGGATGCCGAATAAGAGATTGAGGACTTGGAGGACGGGAACGGGCTTGACGGCCCCATCGAGGTTCTTAGTTGCGAAGTCCCAGAAGACTTTGGGCCAGAAGAAGCCTTCGAATGCGGCGGCGATCTGGTACGTCGAGGCGGTGAGAATGATAAGGCGTGCCCAGTGGTTCTTGATAAGTTTGCCCATCTGAGGGGGTGGTGAAGGGTTTTGCTATCGAGAGACAGAGGGAGACAGGATTCTTCAGGGAGTGAGGCCTCCGACCTGCGGGAGGCGCGAGTATGACGATGATCGATCTCCAATGCTGGGGAGTGTCTGAAGGGGGAAGATGGAGGATGAGGCGGATGATAAAGCTTTGGCTGCAGGTCTGATCGTTTCGAGTGCCGGGACTGTAAGTCTTGAAGCGTCAATTGCGAGAGGTGTCTGCGCAGCTTTACTGAGATCCGATATCTGGAGAATCCTCTGGTTCAGGGTATTGGGTTACGTTCAGGCATGGAGTTGCTCGAAACGGGAGGGCGACAGCTGCTTCTTGCGCGGGAAACTTGCAGTGTTTGAGAAACGCAATTACTATTGCTCGGCCAAGGTATTTTGGATCGTGGGTGATGGAGTGATTGGGGCTTGGTCTGGGCCATGCCGGTGGACCAGGTTTTGCCGCCCACGCCCTCCCAGGAAACTAAGCTCCCGTGTGTATTTAGTCAATGGTGAGACGCTCTGGTCAGGTTTGGCACAGATTCGGTGCACTACCTCTTGGATGGAGTGATCATGCATCCGGGCTTGCAGTAGCTGGCGGCTACGCTGTTGGGACAACACACCAGTGGGAGACAGGACACAGGCCACAGACTACGAGTAGAGCCAAAACCATGGATCTGTGAGTTTTCTTCTCGGCACGTCGGTTAGCTGAAGAATCCCGCTGGCTCTAGCATCTGGGAGGAACAATGCGAGCCACTTCGTTATTCCCTGGGGCTGGCAAGTTGGATAACCGGCTCCTCTCGTCTCTGAGGCCCAAGACAACGAATGCTGCTTCTGTGCCTTCTTGGACACTCTCATCAGCAGAGCCAGAGAATGGTCATCTCAGATTCTGGACTGGGTGCTTAGAGAAGCATCAGGTGCCAATTGATGTGCTCCCTGGAGACCCTGGCGGTTGCGGCAGGATTCAATCTGCTACCCGCCACCCAATCAGCCGACACACAACCTCCTCCTACAGGAACCATCTGCGAGATGTGGGACGGGAGCAAGGATCATCCTGTCTACCTTTCTCTGTCCAGCTCATCGGCTGGCCTCGATTTAGCGGAGGGTTCCCGTGTGGGGATGGTTGGTGTGCCAGCACTGCCATGGCCTTCCAAGTCTCTCGCCAGCTTAAGCATCATTGAATGTGATCCGGTCTCTTCACGATGCAACCTGACTATCTAATCGACCAAAGTAATAACGAACATATTCTACGATCTCTCACAATCCAGCATCGTTGACGAGAAACAACCCCAGCGTGGACTCTCAAGCCGATGCCGATTGGCCAATTGTTTCGCTTACCGCACATCTGTTTAGATCTCCCACAATCCGCAACCTCTTGTGTCGCAGACTGTCTCGCTCGTCAGAGGAGTCGCCCAGAACGATCAATCTGTTCCTTGTTGTACCCGGCGGAGCGGTTGGGACAGTGCATTCTTCGCGCGACAGCCACCCTACATACAGTGTCCCATCGATGAGCCCCTGTTAGAGCTACACCTCACAATGCGGTTGAGCATTGTCCATCAAGTCAATTCCACTTCAACGGCTGTGCCAGCCCCCATTTGATACCCGCTTCCCGCCTCCGCGACGCTTCAGAGCGGACCGTGTCGGTGTAGGAGGATTGAAGAGGAACTGTCAAGCCTTCTCGAAGACTGTTCCGCCCAGACCTCCCGTCTCAGCGTTTCATCGACCTTTGAGTTAGCCAGGAGCACCCGCGCAATTGAAGATTCAGTCATCTCTGTAGGGCTAAGCACCAACTCTGATACCGACGCCCCTTCACCACTCTTCCCCACTTCACCAAATTTCTCAAATGCGTATGCCCATCCTCTTCTGAGCCTTCCAGGACCTCGTTGACAATTCTCTCACCACGCCAAGCATCTCTTGTCCCACCCATGCAGGTCATACCTGGTCGACACCTTTGTTGAACCGAATAGGACAATTCGCCTGACTCTCGGTCATCACCACCAACTCGGACTCCTGCAGGATGGCAACTCTCAAATCGCATTTCACTGGGCCGAAACTCCTCTTCTACTTCCTCTTCTGGGGACTGCACTGGGGACTATTTGCTTTTGGATGGTAAGCTCCAGAAGAAGATCCGGGCAGAAGCAACTGCTCACAATCTTCGCAGGATCAAGCAGGAAAACGACCCTCGGCTCGCTCCACTGAATACACTTACATTCTCGGTGTGGCTGTCTCGGGGCGCTGGACTAGCACTCTCGGTCGATGGATTGCTCATTCTACTGCCGATGTGTAGAAATATAATGCGATATATTAGACCGAAGCTCAAGTTCCTACCACTCGACGAGTCGCAGTGGTTCCATAGGCAAGTTGCATATGCCATGCTTTTGTTCACCATCATCCACGTCTCCGCCCATTATGTCAACTTTTTCAATGTCGAAAGAGCTCAGCTACGACCAGTCACCGCTGTACAGATCCACTATGCTCAGCCGGGTGGTATTACAGGCCACATTATGCTCCTGTGCATGTTGCTGATGTATACAACTGCCCATGCAAGGATACGGCAGCAATCCTTTGAGACTTTTTGGTATACACATCATCTCTTCATTCCATTCCTTCTAGGTCTCTACACACATGCCACTGGATGCTTTGTGCGGGACTCCGTGCCATCATTCTCGCCATTTGCTGGCAAGCTCTTCTGGCAGCACTGCATAGGATATCAAGGATGGAGATGGGAGCTCTGGGGAGGAGGCCTTTACTTGTTTGAACGACTTTATCGCGAAATCCGAGCTCGAAGAGAGACTGAGATCACGAAGGTCGTACGCCATCCATATGACGCCATGGAAATCCAATTTCGCAAGTCCTCGATGAAATACAAGGCTGGTCAGTGGCTCTTTTTGCAAGTTCCGACGGTTTCCGGCTTTCAGTGGCATCCATTTACTATCACCTCCTGTCCCTTCGATCCTTACATCTCAGTGCACGTTCGACAAGTTGGAGACTTTACACGCGCACTTGGCGATGCGTTAGGTTGCGGGCCATCGCAAGCCAAGGTATATGACGGTCTTGATCCCAACGGGATGTACGAAATCGCGCTTTCGAATGGTCAGAAAATGCCGAGTCTTCGCATAGACGGCCCTTATGGAGCACCAGCCGAAGACGTGTTTGACAACGAAATTGCTGTCTTGATAGGCACGGGTATCGGTGTGACACCGTGGGCCTCAATTCTAAAGAATATTTGGCATCTGAGAGGTGGCCCGAATCCCCCCCGACGGCTTCGGAGAGTAGAGTTCATCTGGGTGTGCAAGGACACCAGCTCCTTCGAATGGTTTCAGACACTTCTGTCCTCCCTCGAAGCCCAGTCAAAGGCGGCTGCGGACATGGCCGACGAAAAAGGGTTCTTACGGATCCACACCTATCTCACTCAAAAGCTAGACGCCGACGATGCCAACAACATCATCCTGAATTCGGTCGGTGCAGATGTAGATCCTCTGACTGAATTGAAGAGTCGAACGAACTTTGGTCGACCCGATTTCAAACGATTGTTCGAAGCAATGCGCAATGGACTCCTGGACCAGACATATTTGCCAGGTCTGGAAGGATCACTACGCACTGATGTCGGTGTCTACTTCTGCGGTCCATCCGCGGCAGCTAGAGATATCAAGAGTGCGGCGAAGGCTGCTTCGAAGGAGTCGGTCAGATTCAGGTTCTGGAAGGAGCATTTCTGAAATTCTGTCTATACCCGTGAGCGTGATCGGAATTGGATTGTATCATTAGTTGGTATTATGGGAGCCATTTGGCAGCATTTCTCCACAGCATGTAATGCATCGGGCAGGGCACAATATTTGGGCGGAAATGAATGAATGACTTGTTTCTCTGTGCACATGTTCAGATGGGACGGTAGCAATCAATCCATGCATGATCGAAGAGCTTGTGCATGAATACCAAGCTCGTTTACGGCGTCGCTGGCTGACTACTAGTACTGCCATACTCCGTAGAACATGCTGCATTGGTTCTAGCGTGGCAGCTTTGGTTGAGATGTCCGGGCGCTCCACAATCCCCATGATAGTGTCTCTCCGCGCAGCCCATTTCCACCCTCTCGCTTATCTCTTTCAGCCTGGATCACTCGGATCCTGCGATCCTAATGATTGAGTCGTAATCCCGACCATCAAGCGTTGTGCTTCAGCTGGTACTTCGTACCGATTACACTCGCTCAACCTTCTCAGCAAGATGTCCCCTGACTTCCAGATAACCACCATGCTGGTGTACTGGACGGCGTTTTCCTGTGCAATCTCCAATGCCTTTTACATTCCCGGTAACAGCCTCAGACGGCACCGTCCACCTCTTTCTTCTTTCAGCTAATCTTGGTTTAGGCTACTCAATCAAAAGTTACAAAGATGACGAGTCTATCCCTCTGCTGGTCAACAAGGTGTATTCGGATAATACCCAACTTCAATATGCCTATTTCGAATTACCTTTTATTTGCCCACCAACCGGCAACAAGCAAGGTGGCTCACCCTTTGCCTCGGGACACAGGGTGCCGTTGAATCTCGGCGAGGTGTTGAGGGGAGACCGTATCATGACCTCGGATTTTCAAATCAACATGGATCAAGATATTGAATGCCGATATCTCTGTGATCAGGTCGTGTCCCGAAAGGATGTCAGGTGGGCACAGCAACTCATCGAAGATGGATATGTCACCGAATGGATACTGGACAACTTGCCAGGAGCTACATCCTTTGTCACCGTCGATCGATCTCGGAAGTACTATGCTGCCGGTTTCAAGATGGGGGAGAAGGAGCTTGATCTTGATAGTGGAAAGATGAGATACGTTCTGAATAATCACTTTACCTTAGTCATCCGTTGGCGAAAAGCACCCGGCAAAGAAGGCAACCGCGGTGGAAAGGTCGTTGTGGGCTTCGAGGTCTACACCAAAAGCATTGGTGGCTCGCACAAAAATGAGACCGGCTGTCCCGAGGTATCCGGCGATCACGAGAAATTCCAGCTCTACATAGCTCCGAACATTACCGAGCTGGCTGCCAAATACCCAGATTCGTCCTATCTTCCCGAAGAGGATATCAACGTCAATGACGGCGCTACGCTCACCATCCCCTACACGTATTCTGTCTATTTCAGGGAGGAGGACTCGGTCGATTGGAGCAGTCGGTGGAATCTCTATTTTACTGATCAAAGCGAAAGCTCTGTCGCACACTGGCTAGCAATCCTAAACTCATTGATCATCTCCGGTATCTTAGGCGCCATCGTCGTTGTGATCTTGGGTCGAACGTCGCAAGGTGATCTCCGAGGTCGTGGAGATGGGCTTCTTGAGGAGGCAAAGTTGCGGAGTCGAGAACGCAGGAGCGGAGACAGAAAATCACCCAAAGGCGGCCTACTAGAGAAGATCAGCGAGACGGAGGTTGATGAGGATCTGTCGTCAGACGACGAACCGCTCGAGGACATGACCGGATGGAAGCTTCTGCACGGCGACATTTTCCGAACTCCTCCATATGCTGGATTATTCGCACCACTCATTGGATCCGGGATGCAACTGCTTTTCATGGTGGCAGGCCTGCTCCTGCTTAGCTGCCTGGGTGTCCTCAATCCAAGCTTTCGTGGCGGGTTTGTGAGCGTCGGTGTTGGCTTGTTCATCTTCGCTGGTGTGTTCTCGGGGTATTTCTCCGCCAGGGTCTATAAGACTTTTGGTGGTCAGAACTGGAGGAAGAATACGCTGATGGTACGTCTCATTCATCACAATTCTTCGATTCGACGGTTGCTTACATGATTCAGACTGCCATCTTGTTCCCTGGTCTGCTCTTTTGCCTCATCTTCACTCTCAACCTGTTCGTTTGGGCGCAAGCTTCAAGCACAGCACTTCCGTTCGGCACGCTCGTGGGTTTGGCGTCATTGTGGCTGCTCGTTCAAGTGCCCCTGGTATATGCTGGCAGCTGGTACGGATATGTCAAGACTGAGGCATGGCAACATCCGACCAGAACCAACTCGATCGCACGCCAGATACCTGCCCAGTCATGGCACACTCGGAATGTGCAAGTCGTTCTTCTTGCCGGGCTGGTTCCATTTGCCGTGCTCTTCATTGAGCTGATGTTCGTACTCAAAAGCGTGTGGCAGGACAAAAGCGGTTATTACTACGTCTTCGGCTTTTTGAGTGTGGTCAGCACAATTCTCATCATCACCGTCAGCGAGGTGACCATCATCGCGACTTACACTCAGTTGTGCTCAGAGGTAAGCCATCAGATGCACTCTACTCTCGTTCGAGTTTGGCTGACCTCTTACAGAACTACCATTGGTGGTGGCAGAGCTTCTTCGTTGGGGGAGGCAGTGCATTCTGGGTGTTTGTCTACTGCGTCTGGTACTACGCTACTCGACTGCACATTCGAGGGTTCATCTCCAGCATCCTCTTCTTCAGCTACAGCTTCCTTGCCTGCGTGGTGTATGGCCTTCTGACGGGTACGGTTGGGTTTCTTACGGCGTATGCATTTGTTAGGCGTCTTTACAGGTACGTCTATCGCTCTCGGCTTTCTACGGAGAATCGTGTTATTGACTCCGCTTAGCGCAACCAAGGTGGACTGAGGATGGTGTGACTTATGCCGCGCGCAAAAGTCTAGAACCACATATACAATAATGAGAACTTAATGTTTACAACGTTGCTCTCCGTGCCTTTGTTCGATGGTCCCTCTGACTCTGCGGAGGGGGGCTTTTCCAAAGCAGCTTGGTTACCACCACCACCACGGAAAATGATCGAACCTGTCTCGCTGAGTATCAGTAAAAGGTGGACAGACTCCTAATTTCGGTCGGGCTGTTCCATGCCCCCTTTCTGATCATCCCATCCGCCACCGCCCTCTTGCATTCCAGCCGTTGACACCCTTTTCCTAGCACTTCGAACCAAGCAACCACGGAATGGCAAGCCCGACTGACCGTTCCTTGCTTCTGCCAGCCGGTCTCCCTCAATCCCTTCCGAGCGCCTCGTCAAAACCGCATGCAGGGTAAGATAGGGGGGAGGGCTCACCTGATGGACGCATCAATCTTTGGCCGAGCGGGGAGATCGTCAATGAAGTCGCCATCTCTACATGTTTGCTTTTCCCTCTTGAGGATTGGTCTGCCTCGCCCTCGTTTTCGTGCTGCATGATTACGCATTAGTGATTTGCCTGTTGATGCGTGAGCCAGCAAAATTGAGAGACGATGATCTGGCCTTGGCGCCAGTGCCCTGGTGCTGGAACTGGCACCGGGCGAGATGGGCACGCGGTTCGAGCTGTAGATGGTATCGTGGCACTGCTACTCAGCTGCAGGGGGAGTGTTGATGGCACTGCACTTACATAGTACAAGCCATGATATCCCAGTTCCGTGCCCTTCAGATGATCAAAGCTTGCCACGTAAATCCAGACCAGTAAAGCTCTGACTGGGAATAATGACTCAACGAAGACCTGGTCTCCTGGGCGAGCCACTGATGACTAGGCAAAGCGCGCCCTTGGGACGTGATGACTCAACCCGTCAATCATTTTGCATGCTGGAACTGGGCATCTCAGGCAAATCCTACTTCTGATCATACCTCTTTCATCAACGTAGCCCGCGTTGCCCGTGCTCGAGTATCAATTGACGGACTGCCATTGTTGCTTCCGCCGTCGGATGCTCATGCTGGCATAGCAGCAGGAAGCATCTAGTACAATCAAGACTCCCCAACTCCTCTCCTAAACATCTAATTACCCCACCGTCTCCCCCGGATTGCGATTTCGGCGGCAACCAAACCTACATTGGGGTACAGCCCCGCGCCCTTTCATTCTTCCCTTTGCTTTGTCGTCCAATCTCCATCTATCCTGCCGAGGGGGATCATGCCCGGCAGAAGGCGATCGGCGGCGCTGCAGTCCTTTTCTCTGAGAAAGCCAAGTGACGTCGATATTGTACTCGACGATGAGGACGAACATTGCTTCGTCAGCTCCTATACCACCCTTGACAAGATCGCGGGTCAGGTCTTGGTAAGATGTGGAAAGGATACCAGCTTCCATGAATTGGAAATATCGTTCGAGGGAGTGACGGAAACATGTAAGGACCCGCAGACACAAAAGGGAGCTCACAAAGATCTGGGCCACTGCATCTATTCGACATGGTCAATGGAGGACTAACAACATGTCCAGATATCGAGAAAGTTGCGACAACGGCTCCCACTTCTGGAAGAACGACTGGCCGACATCGATTTCTGAAGCTGCTCCAACCGATTGATCCCTCGTCACTACCAGAAAGCGGAGTTGCAAAAGCAGGTGTACTATATACCTTCCCCTTCGAATTTGTCGTGCCAGATCGCTTGCTGGACCATCAATGTACCCACCGAGTAGAAAGTCCACAGGTTCACGAAGCTCATATCCATGTGCCACCAAGCTTTG
>JAABUK010002314.1_pt1 | contig 34413 bp, 29 predicted proteins | sample 5559141 | NCBI WGS metagenome assembly JAABUK01 (sample SAMN10711869, study PRJNA513367) | rock metagenome | isolation source: Antarctica rocks | place: Antarctica: Victoria Land, Pudding Butte nord | collected 2016-01-03
CATGGCGATTCGCGAATCCTTCCCAGGCTCCAGCGACCTCGGCCGGGCCAGGTTGGCCTCCGGCCTCTTGCGACGGGGGCCTACCATTCTGCGCGATGGAATGCGACCTCGATAGCGATCCGGCCCGGTTCGTCGGGTCGGCCCGATCAGCGGACCAGCATCGCGATGCCCATGCTCGCGAGGATCAAGCCGCCCAGGACGCCGAATCCCCGACGCCAGTCGATCTTCCCCTCGTCCCGCCGGCGATCGAAAGCGGCCCGGAGCCGGCCGGCGAGCAGGCCGACGGCCACGAGGGTGCCGGCCATCCCTAGGCTGAAGGCGGCCAGCAAGGCCAGGCCGAGCGGCAACCTCCCTAGGGCCTCGGCGACCAGGATCAGGGCCACGGCATCCCAGCAGGGGACCAATCCGCCCGCCATCGCCAGGGGGAGCAGGCCGATGGCTCCGGCCCGGTCGTGGCCCGGCTCGTGGTCATGCCCGGCATGCCCGCCCAGGTGCCTGCCGACCTTCCAGGAGCCTGCGGCCGCGATGGCGAAGCCGGCCATTCGGGTCAGGGTGACGTGGATCTCGGCAGGCCGTGCCCCTCGGGTGGCCCACAGCGCCCCGGCGATCAGGGCGACGCTGGTCATGTGAACGACCGCCGTGGCCAGGCCCAGGAAGGCGCCGCGGGCCGGGCCCCCGGCCGAATCCAGTGACGCGGCGGCGACGATCGTCTTGCCGTGGCCCGGCTGGATCGCGTGGACCGCCCCGAGGACCAACGAAATCGCCAGCAGGATCAACCGACCCCGGCCGCCCTCTTCATCAAGCAAGCGGGTCAGACCGGCCCCGGCCTCGCCACCTGGCGAACGGGCCGTCGGAACGAACAACGGCGCGAGCGCCGTCGGACGTGTCCGGCCCTGGGAGTAATCCACCAAGGCGTTCCGGGTCCGTCGTTCCTCGTCGTCGGTGAGTTGCCAGGTCGGGCGGATCGGGACCTGCTCCACGTCCGTCGGCGGCACGTCGCCTTGGATCACCACTCCATCGACCAGCCGGAGGGCGAGGCGGCTCGTCCCTTCGGCGGCTTGATAGTTGGTGTCGCGGATCGAGAGCCGGCCTGCCGGCGGGACGTCGCCCTCGAAGTGGAAGGTGAAACGCGGGTGCCCTTCGACCATCAACCCGAAGCCGGCGACCTTCAGGTCGACCTCCGCGCCATCGACGGAGACGAGGAACCCTCGCGCGTTCAGCGGGCCGGTCGCCTCGCCGTAACGATGATACCACGCCTCGCGATCGCTCCCGGAGACTTCGAGTTCGAGCCGCCGAAGGTCCTGGATGAGCGTCAGCTCGGCCAGGCTGACCTCGTAGTCGATGCGGAGCGTCCGAAGCCCGAGCGTGGCCTGGATCGAGCGATCAACCCGGGCGTCGGGGATGTCGTGGCCGAGGGCCTGACCGGCCACGCAAGCAAGCGCCAGGGCCAGGGCCAGGGCGATCCGGCTTCGCATGGTCGGGTCGGCCCGGTTCAGTAAAACTTCTCGAGGGCCCGACGCACGATGTAGATGACCAGGCTCCGGCTGACCGGCTTGGCCAGGACGCTGAAGGCCTGGGCCGAAAGGGCCCGCCGCATCAGGGCTTCGTCCTGATCGGCGGAGACCAGGATCATCGGCAACATCCCCTTGATCTGGCGGACGATCGCCATCGTCTCCAGGCCCGAGAGCTTCGGCAGGTGCATGTCCATGAGCGCGACGTGGACATCGTGCCGATGGATGATCTCGATCGCTTCTTCCCCACTCCCGGCGAGGAAGGTCTTGAACCCGAACGGTTCGAAGATCTCCCGGAACGTCTCGCGTGAAGCGGGATCGTCGTCGGTGACCAGTATCGAAAAGGGGCGATCCAGGGTCATGACCGGCCGATCTCAGGTCAACGGAAGGGACGCGTAAGTCTCGACTTGCGGATAGCCATGCAAAACACGGGCCGCCTCGGACTCGGCTCAATGCTTGCCCGCTTTCTTTCGCTTAACTCATGGCTCATACAGGCCTTGCGGGCGGACGGTCGATTTCGGGGTTGTCCCTAGACCCGCCTGCCTTGCTCGGAGTGGGGCCAAATTGGCAGTTAGCGCGGCTCGGATGGCGGTCTGTCCGCATCGCCCCGGGCGATCCTCCCGAACAAGCCCCGGGGCTGTCCCCACCGTGCGTCCGGATCGAAGGCATCGGCGGCGGCCAAAGCCGGCGGGTTCGCCCGGACGTCGCGGAACCGGTACGATTCCAGGAGTTGGCCTTGTGCATCCCTCGCCTCGACGAGAGAGGGGAGATGCGTGGCCTGATCGAAGAAGATCCGCCAGCGCTCGCCCGCGGGCGAGGTCCGCTGGAGGCAGGGTTGGGGCCCTTCCAGGCCCTGGGCCGATTCCGCCGGGGAATAGGTTAGGTCGCCGACGCTCGTCGCCCGGAGCACATTTTCCAGACCATCGACGATCGAGTCGAGCCCGGCCTCGGTCACGGGGTGGCGGCTGTTCCGCATCACCAGCGGGCTCTCGGGCGAGAGAGACAGCCTGGGCAGGGCGGGGTTGGCCATCTTGACGTGCATGGCCCCCCCGGGCTCGTCGGCGCGATAGAGGACCTCGCGGCCCTGGTTCGGCCCGTTCGGCCAGCTCAGCCAGACCGCCCTCGGCCGGCGGCGGATCGCCAGCTCGACGTCCTCCTCGGGCAGGAGCGTCCCGTTGACCCTTTCCTGGCGATGGAGCGAGACTTCATAAGCGGACATCGCGTCGAGGGCCTGACGGGCCTCGGCAATGATCCGGGCGGGCTCGTCGTCGGCCTTCGGGGCCGCGGACCGGTCCGCCGAGGCGAGCCCCAGGCTGGCGCTTGGCACCCCGGCGACCGCCCGTGACGGCTTCGGCGCGGGGGCGGCCTCCGCGTTCGTCGGCGATGCGAGCGTGATCGACCCGGGGGTCGACTCGGCCGGGCGGAGGGCCATGCCGACCTCGGGGAATCCTGCGGCGTTCGGCGCCGAGGTCTCGGCCAAGGCGGTCGGCAGGCCTTCCGGCTTCCGGCTCATCGCGTAGATGTCGGTCGTCCCGGAGGTCCGGCCGAGGACCGCCGGTTGCGGGGCCTTGCGGAAGGTCGTGAGCTTCGCGCAGCCGAGGTCGACCACGCCGAGGGCCAGGGCCAGGCCAATCTTGAAGGCCGATCGGGTGCGGTGCTGAACGCGATCCATCGCCGGGACCATGCGGGGGCTCCCCCTTTATGGGGATGATGGGTGGGTCGAGGAATCGAAGCGCACGCCCCATCGATCAATGGCGGCCTTCGTTACCAGAATGCCCCGAAATCAGCAACCTCGGAACGGGTCACGCGTCGGCCGAGATCCGGGGCACCGCGGCCGAGAAGCCGTCGATGGCCGCGAGGTCGGAGAGCAGGCAGGGCTGCTTGTATTGTTCGACGGTTCCCCCGCTCCGGGCGAGCCGCCTGCGCTGGAAATCGGCCCAGGAGCCCGTGGGTATGCGGACTGGGCGGATCGGACCGAGTCGGAGGGTGTCGCGCTTGTTCTCGTATTCGAGGTTGACCTTGCGGAGGCGGTCCTCGACCTCGGTGGTGAGGCGGTCCAGCGCTGAGGAGTCTGGCAGGTCGGATTCCTCGACGAGGAGGTTGTAATGGGGCGGGTCGCCCCAGCTCGGCAGGACCAAGTACGCCTTCAAGGGGAGCCCGAGGCTTCGCTGGGCGGCGTCGACGGCGGCGACGACCTGGTACTCGGAGAGCTTCTCGCCGGTCAGGCTGGAGAAGTGGGCCCCCTTGTTGAGGAACTCCAGCAAGGGGGCCTTCCCCTGGAAGCCAACGCAGCGGACGAGGTCGTGGATCATGTAGCGGTAGAGGCCGCCGGAGGTCGTCGGCACGAGGAAATAGCGCCGGCCTTCGATCAGGTCGGCGGCATCGACGACCTCGGGGTCGTCCTTGCCTTCCTCGTCCTCGGGGATGAACTCGCAGTAGTGGCGGGCGATGTCGAGGACCCCGGCGGGGGTCGAGTCCTGCATCGGGATCGTGAACCGTCCCTCGGAGGCGATCAGGCCGACGTCCCGGACGGGGCGGTCGCCGAAGTATTCGGGGTAGCCCTGGAGATAGGCACCCATCGTCCCGCCGGTCCAGTTGGCGAGGAACAAGAGGTTCGGCCAGTAGTCCTTCGGCAAGAGTCGCCCGGTCCGCTCGACGATCGCGTCGAGCCGTCGGGCGGTTCGTCTCCGCTTCCAGCGGGTGCGGATCTTGACGGCGTCCCGCACCTCGCGGGGGATCGCCCAGCGCTCGTCGATGGTCCCGTCGGCGATGTCGCGGATCAAGGTCGACTTCTCGCGGTCGCCGAGCCTGGCGATGGCGAGGATCGTGCTGGGGTTGGCGGCGATCGTCGCGCCGACGTCGCGGTATGCCGAGAGCCTGAGGGCCAGGTAATACTTCGACTCGACGTCCTTGATCTTCGAGGCCGAGGCGGGCATGCAGTAGGTGACGCGGACCAGGATGTTCTGCATCTGGGCGGTCAGGCCGGTGATGGCGCCGCAGGGGATACCGGCCGGGGTGAAGCTTTCGCGCCAATCGCTGGCCAGTTGCAAGATCGGCATCAGGCCGTTGTCGAACATCCTCGGGTGGGCATCGAAGGCTCGGATGCCCCAGATCGTCCAACCATCGCGGTAATCGGCCAGCGACTCGGCGGTGACGGGGATCGTCTTGGGCCGGTTGGTCGTCCCCGAGGTGAGGGCAAACATCAGGACCTTCGTCCCCTCCCCGAAGAGGGCCCGGGTGTCGCCCTGTCGAACCTTGTCGATGTAAGGCTCGTGACGGTCGTAGCCGCCAATCGGGACGCGCCGGCGGAAGTCGGCGGGTGACTTGATCTCGGCGAAGTGGTGGTCGCGGCCGAATTGGCTGTCGGCGTGACGCACGACCCTGGCCAGCAGCAGTTCTCGCTGGACCCGATCGGCGTCCTTCGTGAGGGCATCGAAGGCGTCGGCCCTGCGCCTCGACCGGTGCTGGAGCGGCAGGCCGATCAGGCGTCTCGGAGAGAAGAGCATCGGAGGGTTTGCCCAGGATCGGAGTTGGTCGGGCCTTGGCCCTTCGCGGAGGGTCCGCGGACGCGATCAGCCGGGGACGACGACGCCGAGGTCGGTCGAGATCGGCAGATCGTGGAGCACGGCCGAAGGAACGACGACACTGGGCTTTTCGTCCGGGGTCGGTTCCTGACGGCCCCTCGGGGCGTACCGGCCGACGAACGAGGAGATGCGGGCCAGGTAGGCCGCGGTATCCTTCTCGCGGCAGCGATTGTGCTTGGCCCCCTCGACGATCCAGAGTTCCTTCGGATCGCCCGCGCGATCGAACAAGGCCTTGGCGATGTCCACGCCGATGTAAGCGTCCTTCGCGCCGTGGATGGAGAGCCAGGGGCGGGGGGCGAGGCGGGCCGCGCCCCGCTCGACGTTGGCATACCGGCAGTTGAGCTTGGTCTGGGTCCTGCGACGCGCGACCCAGTTGACGAAGTCGTAGACCACCATCGGGACCAGCTTCCAGAGGTACTTGTTCCCGACGTAGATCTCGGCCCAGCGGAGGATGTAGGAACGCATCGTCCCCCGGATCGGGAAGGCCCCGTCGGTGATGACGCCCCAGACCCCAGGGTCGCGACCGGCGACGCAGAGGGCGGTCCCGCCGCCCCGGCTGATCCCGAAGAGGCCGACACCGGCGCGGTCGGCGTCGGGCCGGCTTCGGAGGCAGTTGAGCGCGGCGTTGAGGTCGGCGACCTCGTGGTCGGTCACCCACTGGAGCGGGTTATAAGCCGGGTCCGACTCGCTCCGGCCGTGGTTGCGGAAGTCGAAACTGAAGAGGTCGAAACCCTGGTCGCGGAGGTGGTCCGAGTAAGGCAGGGCGCTCCAGCGGTCGCTGAGGTATTCGTGGCAGAAGACGATCACGCCCGACCGCCTCGGTGTCCTCGCCTTGAGGTACGTCCCGACCAGCCCGAACCCGTCCCTGGTCCGGAACCGGACCTCCTCACCCCCGTCGACCGGGTTGACCCGGAGCGGGAGGAACATCGGCTTCTCCTCGAAGACCCGCACGACGATCGGCACGTACTTCACCACCACGTAGGCGAGGAATCCGGCGATCGGGGCGACCACGAGGAGGGTCGATGCGAGGGCGAACAGGGCGGCGGGGCTGGACACTGGTGGGCTCCGGGGGGCGTCGCTTCGGGTGCAAGTTCTCGGGTGTGGGCTCGGCGAACGTTCTACGAGGGGGGGAACATCGGGCCGGTCGGGCGGTCAGCCGGCGAAGCGGCGGAGGATCAGGGCGATATTCTGGCCGCCGAATCCGAAGCTGTTGGAGAGGGCCACGTCGACCTTCCGACGACGAGCCTCATGCGGCACGTAGTCGAGGTCGCAGTCCTCGCCGGGGTGATCCAGGTTGATCGTCGGCGGCACGACGCCGTCGCGAATCGCCAGGAGACAGACGATCGCCTCGACGCTCCCGGCGGCGGCGATCAGGTGGCCCATCATGCTCTTGGTGCTGGAGATCGGCACCTTATAGGCCGAGTCGCCGAAGCTCCGGCGGATCGCCAGGGTCTCGATCGAGTCGTTGACCGACGTACTGGTGCCGTGGGCGTTGATGTACCCGACGTCGGAGGGGTTCGCCTCGGCATCGGCGAGGGCCTCGCGGATGCAGGCGATCGCCCCGCGTCCCTCGTCGTGGGTGTCGGTCAGGCGGAAGGCGTCGGCGGTCGAGCCGTAGCCGGCGACCTCGCCGAAGATCGTCGCCCCCCGGGCCTTCGCGTGCTCCAGCTCCTCCAGGACGACCATGCCCGCCCCCTCGCCGAGGATGAATCCGTCTCGGTCGCGGTCGAACGGGCGGCTGGCCTTGGTGGGGTCGTCATTGTGGGTCGACAGGGCCGTCAGGAGGTTGAAGCCGGTGACCCCGAAGGGGTGGATCATGCTGTGCGTACCGCCGGAGAGCATCACGTCGGCGTCGCCCCGCCGGATGATCTCGGTCGCCTCGCCGATCGCCTGAGAGCTGGCTGCGCAGGCGGTCAGGCAGTTGGCGTTGGGGCCCCTCGCGCCGAAGATCGAGGCGAGGTGGGCCGCCGGGGTCCCCGGCTCCTGCTCGGCCTCGTGGATCGGATGCAGCCCGGTCAGGCCCTGGCGCGTGAAGCAGGAGGTGTCGACCTTGCCGTCGCGGGTCGTCTCGTGGACGAGTTGGACGAACCGGGGGAAATCCTGCTGCCCTTCGCCCGAACCGAGGTAGACGCCGAACCGGCCCCGATCGAGGTCCTTCTTCGACTCCAGACCCGAGAGGTCGATCGCCATCCGCGCGGCGGCGATGGCGAGCTTGCTGTTCCGGCAGTGCTCGACCCAACGATCGGCGTCGGAGACGTAGGAGGCCAGGTCGAAATTTTTGACTTCGGCGGCGATCCTGGTCGGGAAGCTGGAGGCGTCGAACAGCGTGATCCGGTCCACGCCGCTCCGGCCTTCCTGGAGCGACGTCCAGGACGTTTCGAGGTCGCGGCCGACCGGCGTGACCATACCCATCCCCGTCACGACGACTCGGCGATTCATGGACGAAGTTCCTAGGGACGCGGGGACCGAAATCGGGGGAAGCTACGAGTTCAGGCCGCTTCCGGGTCGGCCCGAACGATCAGGGCGGCGGCCTGGCCGTGCCTGGTGAGATTCGTGTTGAGGAAAACCCGATTCTCCGTCGGCCTGGGCTCGCCCATGACGAGGTCGATCCCGCCGCAAGCCGGGTCGACCCGGTCGCAATTCAAGGCGGACGGGATCAAACCCCGGCTCGCCCCGATCAGGCTGGCGATCAACTCGACCGCGCCGCAGCCAGAGACGATGTTCCCGAAGTAGCCCTTCAGGGCGGTGACGGGGACTCCGCCCGAACCGCATTCTCCGAAGACGCGATTGATGGCGCGGGCCTCGGCGAGGTCGGAGACGACGGTGGCCGACCCGTGGGCGTTGACGTGGCCGATCTCGGAGGGGGCGAGCCCGGAGTCGCGAAGGGCGGCCTTGATGGCGATCTCGGTGCCGATCCCGTCGGGATCGAGCCCGCCTTGGGGATTGGCGTCGCACCCCGAGCCGTACCCGAGGATCTCGCCATAGATCAGCGCCCCCCGGGCAATCGCGTGGTCGCGCTCCTCCAGGATCAGAATGCCCGACCCTTCGCCGGGGACCCAGCCATCGCGGGCCGCGTCGAATGGGCGGCAGGCGGCCGAAGGCTCGCCCTTCCAGTGCGAGAGCTGTTCCAGCAGGCTCATCCGGACGAAGCTGAGCGGATGAATCTTCGAGTCGGCCCCGCCCGTGATCATCAGGTCGGCCCGGCCCCGGGCGATGATCCGCGCGGCCTCGCCGATGGCAACGTTGGAGGCGGCCTCGGCCTCGGTGATGGTGTTGCTCGGCCCCTGGCAGTCGAGCAAGATCGAGATGTGGCAGGCGAGCATGTTCGGCAGGTACTTGAGCAGCCAGATCGGCGTGATCGTGCCAATCCCGTCGCGGGCGTAGGCCGCGTAGTCGAAGGTCCCGTTGTTCCCATAGCCCGCGGCGATCGCCGGGGCGAGTTCGTCCAGCTCCGTCGAGATCAGGCCGGCCCCAAGGTCGACCCCGATCCGAGTCGGGTCGATGCCGCCGTCGGCCAGCTCCGCGTCGACCATCGCCAGTTGGGCCGCGGCGACGGAGAGCTGGATGTCGCGGGCCATGTATTTCAAGCTCTTGCCGATCGCCTTCTTGAGGCGGGGGATCGCGAGGGCCTTCATCGCCTTGTCGTCGAAGTTGCGGACCTCGGCCCCGAGGTCGTTCGGTAGGCCGGCGATCGGGAACGCCTGAACCTGGCGGACTGCGCCTTGCCCGGCAATCATGGCCGTCCAGAAGGGTTCGACACCGATGCCGAGTGGGGTGACGAGACCCAGCCCGGTGATCACAACTCGGCGTTCGGTACGGGGCATGGGGTTACTCGTCACGGTTCCGGCGATCTCGAGCGGTCCGGCTCGACGGGACCCCACCTCGCAAGTCGAGGGGGGCTATCAGCCCTGACCATTGGCGGCCGGGGGTGCCTCGACCGACTCGGCCAATGCGGAGGCCTCCTTCGAGCGGGCCTGGGCCTTGGCCATCTCGAGCACGCCGAGCATTTGTTGCGTGAACACGAAGTTCTTCGGCCCGAAGATCTGGTTGGCCCGAGAATTATCCAGGTGGGCGAAGAAGATCTCCACTTCGGCGAGCAGCTCGCCGTCGAGGAACGCCTTGCCCTCGACTACCGCCCCTTCGGCGCGGAGGTCGGTCAGCGTAACCTCGTAGATCAACTGGTCGCCGGCGCAGGCCACGCCGAAGAACTCCGCCCGGGGAATCTTGGCCAGGACAACCTTCTCGGCGAAATTCCCCGCCTCGCCAACCAGGATCCCGCCCGCCTGCGCAAGACCTTCGATGATTAGCGAGGCCGGCATCACGGGGTAGCCCGGGTAGTGATCGTGAAGATGCTCCTCGGCCAGGGTGATGTTCTTGACCGCACGCGCGAACTCGCCGCTACGGAACTCGAGGAACTTGTCGATCCAGATCCATCGCATGGGGGCGCACTCGCGAGAAAAGGGACGGGCCCGGGGGCGAGGCCTTGCCGGCGACGGAACGACGCCGGCTCGATCCGTCCCGGGGCCCCATCGTGCGGGCGGTCGGGCCACCCACGGTCTCGTCCGAGGCGGGCCCCCGAAGCGATGGATTCCGGTCGATCGGGTCAGGCGGCCAGCTTGCTGGAGACGTACTGCACGAGCATGTCGACCGTATAGAGGTCGCCAATCCGCTCGACGTCGGGGTCGCCGGCGAACTCGGTCAGGTCGGCGTAGGGCATCCGAGCCTTCAGCTCGTCCAGGCCTTTGCTCGTCAGCTTGCCGTCCTTGATCATGTCGGGGTCGGTGACGACATTCTCCGGGAAGAGCTCGCCCCGCGGGATCTTGATCCCGAAGTTCCGCTCGAGCCGGAAAACGATATCCAGGAAGTCGATCGACTCGGCCCCGAGGTCGCCCTGGAGGGTCGAATCCTTGGTGACGTCTTCCTCGTCCACGCCGAGAGCGTCGACCAGGGTGGCTTGAACTTTCTGATAGATCTCATCGTGCGTGGGCATGTCTTCCTCGATTAAGACGGAAACACCGTTTCGGACCCCCCGGCGGGGGCCCTCCTCCGACCGCCCTTCTCAACGGCTTCACTCGATCTTTCGTCGGCAATTGGCGGGGTGTGACTTCACTCGGGCCGGGACGAGGCTCGCGGTTGTGGTCGTCGAAGGCGGGCAGGTCCGTTGTTGCTGGGCCAGCGTTCCGTGCTCGGGCCTATCTTGATGGATTTCGCCAAACCTTGCAACATCAAGGACAACCCGACCCTCACCGGCCCCCCATCCCCGACCCCAGCCGCTCGACGACCTCCCCGTCGGATACGGGCTCGACCGGCCCCCGGACCAGGGCCCGGGCCCCGACCGACCCCTTCCGGAGGGTCGCGAAGAGCTCCCTGAGCCCTTCGACGATCATCGCATCGGTCGCGTGCAGTCCAGGGTCGCGGTCTCGCAGGTTGTAACGCATCAGGGTGAACTGGCCCTTGACCATCGTCTGGCCGTCGATCGAGCCTTCCCCCTTGAAGCTCGCCTGCTTCTCGTCGTGCGAGACCAGGGTGACCTTCAGCTGGAGCTGGCGACCGGGCTCGACGAAGCTGCCATACTTGATCATCTTGGCCTTCTTCAGCAGGACGATGCTGCTGGCGAAGTCTTCCATGTCGCGGATCAGCCACGCACCTGCCTGGGTCAGGGCCTCCAGCATCAGGACGCCCGGCATGACCGGGAAGCCTGGAAAGTGGTCGGCGAGGTACTCCTCGGACAGGGAAAGGTTCTTCACCGCGATGAGCGACTGGCCCTTGTCCAGGTGGGTGATGCGATCGACGAGCACGAATCTCATGGAAGACCCCTGGCGGAGGGTGGCGACATAACCGGGCGCCGGTCGCCGGGGGCCTGTTTCGAGACCTCCGTCTTCCGCAATCCCATGGTAAGTCGGAGATTATAGGAACCGCCCCACCCCAGGGCAAGGGAAGTCGATCACCGGTCGGCGGCCCTTGCCGCTCACCCAAGATCAGTTTACAACGCCAGGCCCCCAGGTCAAATTTTCGGTCCAGATCGCCGGAACTCCTCATCCCTCGCGACCCGCAAGTCTTCGCGTCGACCGTGAACGCTTTCCGGCGGGGCGTATCCAATCCGGTTCGGTCCTACCTATAATCGACCGTGGCGACTCGGCGGCCCTTGGCGGGCGTGCCCCGCCGAGGTGGCCCGGATCTGATCGAGGTGAGGCGGCCGATGCGGCGAAGCGGATTCGGCATCCTGGTCCTGGCCGGCTCCCTGGCTTTTGCAGGGTGCTGGCACGCACCGCTGGCCTGGTCGCCCGACGCGCAGTGGATCGCCTATACCGTCGAGGTCCGGCCGGTTGAACGGCTGCTCGAACCGGGCTGGCTCTTCCGGTCGGCGATGGTCGAGCCGGCGAAGGACCGCGAGCCCGACCGTCCCTCGGGCTATCGGCTCTGGGCGACCCGGAAGGATTCGGGCCAGTCGGTCCTCCTCGAAGATTCCACGCAGCCCCTGTCGGCCCCCGGCTGGAGCCCTGACGGCCGGGCCCTGGCCTTCGGCCGGCTGACGGCCGGGGTCGACGGGCTCGCCCGGATCGAGGTGGTGGTCATCGAGGGCCTGGCCAGGCGCCGGGTACTCTCCAGCAGGCCGGTCGGCGAGCTGAACTCCGAGGGCGGCCGTCTGCCGGGCCAGGCGATCGCCTGGAGCCCGGACGGCCGACACCTGGCGATCCCGCAATGGGGCCCGCCGGGCCTGGCGATCATCCGGGCCGACAACGGACGGTCGGTCAACTCGATCGACGACGCCTTCCTCCCCTCCTGGAGCCCCGACGGCACGCGCCTGGCCTTCTACCTGAGGGGGACCGGCGACACGTTGAATTGCATCGACTCCCCCACCGGCCGGCCCCGGTTGCTGGCCGAGGTCGGCCAGGGGACCCAGGCCCCGATCTGGGCCCGCGACGGGCTTGGTGTTCTGGTCGCCGCCCGGAAACCGGTCCCGAGGCCGGGCGGCCAGCCCGGCGACCAGGTCGACCTGCTGAAGGTTCGGATCGATTCCGGGCAATCCGAGACGCTCCGCACTCTCGCCACCGAGGCCGGTCCCGGCGGCGAGCGGACGGTCGAGGGGGTCTCCTTCGCCTTCGACGGCGAGAAGCTGTTCTGCTCGACGATCCTCGATCGCGACGCCCAGGTGATCACCTGGTATCACCCGAGGGAAAATGAGGTCTACAAGCGGTTCGCGATCCTCGACATCTCCGCCCCGATGGGCTCGCTGGCGATCTCGCCGGACGGGTCGACCCTGGCGGCGAGGATCGGCCCGGCCGGTCGGCTCAACGCCCCGGCGCTCTGCGACCTGGAGGCCGCCGATCTCCGGGCACGCCTGATCGCCCCCGACGACCCTTCGAGGATCGAGTGGGTCGTCACCCTCGTCGGAGCGGCCCGGTCGATCCTGGCTAGCCTGCCGACACCCTCGGCCGACCCGAAATCGCCCTCCTCGGTCCCGATCGCCCGCCCAACGCTCTTGCCGATCCTCGGCGAGTTCGAGGCCAACTCCGAGCAGACCGCCAGACTTCGAAGGATCGGCAAGCTCGGCCGCCCCCTCTGCGACCGGCCCTCCGACGCCCCGCCCGCCGGTCCGGTCGTCTCCGGTCTCCTCGACGAGGCCCGGCTGTTCTTCGACTACCTCAGCGAGGACCACGCTGCCGCGCTCCGCTCCGTCGAGATCCTCGAACGCGGGTCGCTCGCGCCCGACCGCCGGTCCGCGCTCCAGAGTGTCAGGGCGCAAATCTTCCTCGCCAAGGGTCAATTCGACCGGGCCGATCGCGCCATCGCCTTCCTCGCCGGCCTCGATCGCAAGCCCGCCCGGGCGATCGAATGGGACGGGACCACCTATCGTTGGGCCAACATCGAGCCCCCTCGTTCCTCAGGCTGGCCCGCCTATCTCGCCGACAGGGCCGCGAAGGTCCGCGAGGCCCTCGCCGGCGACGGGGAAGGCGAAGGCCTCTTCTTCAATCCCGACGCCCCTCGACCAAATCCGAACCTCGACCCGTTCAACGGCCGGTTCAACCAGGGCTTGCCCGATCGGCCCTTCTTCAATGACCCGGCGCCGCTCCGAGGGCCCGGGGGACGCCCGGGGATCGTGCCCGAGATCCGCTTCCCCCGCTGATTCGGGGGCGTGATCCGTTCAGAAAACGGTGAACAGGATGATCTGAGCCGTCCTCGCGATCTGCGTTCGCTCGGCCGGGGTCATCACGCCCCGGGCCTCGATCGCGTCGGCCAAGGCGATCGTTCGTTCGATCAACCCGGCCTGATAACCGCCGATCTTGAGGGTGTCGCGGTGGTCGCGGAGGTCCTTCAGGACCTTGCGGACGGCCAGCGCCTCGGCCGTCGGGTAATCGGGACGAGGGGCCCAGGCCGGGACGACCGGGCCGTCGAGCCCCTCGCGGACGACGGCATGGATCATCCGACTGGTCGCCTCCAGCTTCGGGTAGTCGATGGTCGCGGCGATGTCGCGAGGGGTGTGGTAGGCGGGGCTCTCGCCCGTGGTGAAGAAGAGGTAGGGGATGCTCCTCGACCGGAACGGCCCGTAATCGCTCCGGTCGATGACGAGCATGTCCGAGCCGAGGACGCCGACGTCGATCGGGAGGCCCGCCGAGGCCCGGGCGATCCAGGGCCGGACCTCCGGCTCGTGCTCCGACCCGAGGACGAAGACGGAGTTCCCGCAGACCCCGCCGAGCGATCGGCCGATCATGTCCGCCGTGACGAAGAGGGCGACCCGGTCGAGCGGGATCGGCGCGTGCCTGGCGAAGAACTGCGATCCCCTCAGCCCGAACTCGCCCTGGGGCCCCCGCTCCTCCAGGTCGAAGCCGACGAAGGCGATGGAGCGCCGGGGTCGGACAGCCGCCGAGGCGACGGATCGGGCAACCTCGAGCATCATGGCCACGCCCGAGGCGTTGTCGTCGGCCCCGGGGAAGACCACGTCGCCGACCCGGCCGAGGTGGTCGTAATGGACGCCGAGGACAATCCAGCGATCAGCCTCGGCGGGATCCGCCCCCCGGAGCTTCCACCCGAGGTTGACGCCCAACGTCGGCCCGCCGCCGGGCGCGGTCACGTCCTGGGCAGGCCTGCCGTCGAAGAGCGGTTCGAGCCCGAGCTTGCCGAACTCCTCGGACAGATAAGCTCGGGCCTTCACCGCCCCTTCCCCCCTCCGGCCCCCGAATTCCGACGAGGCGAGGGTTTCGACGTGCGCCCGGAGCCGGCCGAGTTCGGGGGCGGGCAGCCCGCCTTCGGCCGCGGACCCGGCCATCAGTAGCGCCAGAGCGAACCCGATCCTCGTCATCGTCCCGACCTCCTCGGCGGCCCCTCCCCATCCTTGCCCGACCGCCAGGGTCGCCCCTTCCGCTAGCACCCGCAAGGGATCATCGAAAAAAAAGTCCGAAGCCCGCCCCCGACCCGGATCGCGTGGCATGATGAACCCTGTTTGGGAAAGGCGTCCCTACAAGGAGGTGGATCGTGTCGCGAGGCTCTCTGCTCAGATCGTTCGTCCTGGCCCTGGCGGTCGTCGGCCTCTCGGGCTTCTCGGCCAAGGCGCAGGATTGGTCCGACTACCTGCACTGGCCGTACACGCCGCCCCAGAATCCGGGCAGCGGGTTCGAGTACAAGGGGCTTTACGACGGGTGGTACACCTACCCCAAGGAACAGCGGATCGTCCCGCAGATCCAGGGCCCGTTTTACCGGAACTACTACGGCGGCACCCGCACGGCTGGCATCCACAAGTATGCCGAGTCGTTCCACCCCTGGAACAAGCGCAGATATTACCAGGGCAATCACTACATCCTCGACGTCTTCTGATCGATTCGTCCCGAACCACCGACGAAAGACATCCTGGGGCCCGGCGATGATGCCGGGCCCCGTCGTTTCGAACCGTGCGGATCAGCCGAGTTCCCTGGCCATCTCGAAATACATCTCGGAGGCGAGCCGGACTTGATCCAGCTCGATCCACTCATCCTTGGTGTGGGCCTGCGCGATGTCGCCCGGCCCGAAGACGACGCAGGGGAGCCCCGACTCGCCGAGCGGCCCGGCGTCGGTCCCGTAAGGGACGCCGATCACCCGAGGAGTCCGCCCGCCGACCCGCTCGATCGCCGCCTTCAATCCCGGCAAGAACGGCTCAGCCCGGCCGGCGACCAGCGGCGGCATGTTCACCCAGGGGGGGAGGAATTCGACTTTCGAGAGGTCGCCCAGCCGCTCGCGGAGGAAGGCCAGGATTTTGCCGGGGCAATCCGCCGCGCGTTCTCCGGGGATCACCCGGCGGTCGATCTCGACCTCGCACCAGTCCGGCACGACGTTGACGCTGACGCCCCCCTCGATCCGCCCGACCGAAAGGCTCGGCGGCCCCAGGACCGGGTCCGGCGGCGAGTCGGCCAGCTTCGCGGCAAATTCTTCCAGGGCCCCGACCACTCGGGCCATCGCGTAGATGGCATTCTCGCCGAGCTTCGGCGTCGAGGAGTGGCAGGCCACCCCCCTGGTGCGGATCTTCCAGCGGACCGCGCCCTTGTGGCGGTCGACGATGTCGAGCCGGGTCGGCTCCGCCACGATGGCGAAGTCGGCGGCGTGGCGGCCGTCGGCCAGCCGGGATGAGCCGGTGTGCGTGAACTCCTCGTCGACGGTGCAGGCCAAGATGACCGAGGCCGAGCCCGCCGGCCGCTCGCGGACGAGTCGGGCGAAGGCCGTCAGCATGGCCGCCATCCCGCCCTTGATGTCGCAAGAGCCGCGGCCGTAGAGCCGGCCGCCCTTCAGCTCGGGCATGAACGGGTCGATGACCATCCCGTCGGTCGGCACGGTGTCCTGATGGGCGTCGAAGAGGAGCGTCCGCCTGGCGCCGGGGGCCTCGTAGCGGGCGATCACATTATCGCGGCCCGGCGAGACGACCTGGCGCTCGACCTCCACCCCGAGCGGGCGGAAGAACGCTTCGAGGTAGTCCGAGACCCGCCCTTCCAGGAAGCCGGGCCCGGTCAGGCCGCGGCCCATCGGGTTGACGCTGGGGATGGCGACGAGGTCCGAGAGGAGGCGGCTCACGGCGTCCAAGGGTTCGCTCCGCGCGGGCATCCAGTCGTGTCCACGCCAATCTTACCGCCGGAGGGCCCCGAAAACCCCATCTTGCCGAAAATTGCAGTCTGCCCAATACCCTGAGGTGGGGCGTGTTAGATTGCACGAGAGGGGCCGAGGCGCGGGCCGACTGGCTGCCCCCCCGATCCCCATCCCGGCCGCCGCCCGTCGGCATTTTGCGAGGACGGATTCCTTGGCACGCGGATCGCTTGTGACGCCCGGTCCCCGGGGCCCGAGATTGCGATTCGATTCCCCTTGTCGAGCCCGGTCAAAGTTTTAAAATCCCAACAATCTCCCGCCTTGCCCCAAGGGCCGGACGGTCGTGCGGCTCCCATCTTTTCCAATCCTCCGAGGGTCAGGCAATCCGATGAGCGATCTCGCGGGCGCAGCGTCCTCCCTCGTCGAAGTCGCCCCCGGGGCCGAGCCGCCGGACGGCGACGAGCCTCCCAGTCGCGGCCCCAAAGTCCCTTCGGCCCGCCACCCGGCCTGGATCGGCGTGCCGGACCACCTCTGGAACGACTGGCGCTGGCAGTCGCAAAACGCGGTGCGGAACGCCAGGCAGCTCGCCGAGCTCCTCGAGTTCAACCCCGAGGAGCGCGCCGCGCTCGACACGCTGACGACCCAGTACAAGCTGGCGATCGCCCCCTACTATTTCTCCTTGATCGACCCGACCGACCGTCTCGACCCGATCCGGCTCCAGGCGGTCCCCTCGCCCCTGGAACTCCTCGGCGCCGTCGGCGCCGAGGAAGACGACCCGCTCGACGAGGACAAAGACTCGCCCGTCCCCGGCCTGACGCATCGTTATCCCGATCGCGTGTTGATGGTCACGACCCACGTCTGCACCATGTATTGCCGCTTCTGCACCCGGAAGCGGGCCACGATGAAGCGCGGCGGGTGGGACTCGGTCTCGCGCGACGACCGCCGGATGATCGAGTACGTCCAGGACCACCCCGAGATCCGCGACGTCGTCGTCTCCGGCGGCGACCCGCTGACCCTCCCCCCCGAGAAGCTCGCCTTCTTCGTCGAGAACCTCTCGGCGATCGACCACGTCGACGTCATCCGGATCGGCACCCGGGTCCCCGTCACCCTCCCCCAGCGCCTCTTCGACGGCGAGGTCGTCGACATCCTCTCGGCCTCGGACAAGGTCTGGATCCAGACCCACTTCAATCACCCGAGGGAAGTCACCCCCGAGTCGGCCCTGGCCTGCAAGCGGCTGAGGATGGCCGGGATGCCGATCAACAACCACGCCGTCCTGCTCAAGGGGGTGAACGACTCGCTCGCCGTCCAGAAGGAGCTTTGCCGGGCGCTCTTGCGGATCAAGGTCCGGCCTTACTACTTGTTCCACTGCGACCCCGTCACTGGAGCCGGGCATTTTCGCACGCCGGTCTGGAAGGGGATCGAGATCATCGAGGGGCTCCGAGGGCACATCTCCGGCCTCGGCGTGCCCACTTATGTCGTCGACGCCCCCAGGGGCGGCGGCAAGATCCCCCTGATGCCCAACTACCTGCTCTCGGCCTCGAACGACTCGGTCGTGCTCCGCAACTACGAAGGGATGATCGTCCATTATCACCCGACCGGCGAAGCTCGGGGCCCGGCCGAAGTGGTCGAGACGCAGGGAGTCAGCGGCCTGCTCGAAGGTCAGGCCGAGGTCCTCATCCCCGAGGGCAACCCGCGCCACGCCCGCCGGCCCGCCCGGCCCCCCTTGAATGGAAATGGAAACGGCCACGCGAAGCCGGGGCGGATTTCGTGAAGGTCGGGATCGCCTTCGACCTCGCGCCGATCGATCCGGCCCCTCGCGGCGACGGGCCGGACGATCGATTCGAAGAGTTCGATAAACCCGAGACCGTCGAGGCGATCGCGGAAGTCCTTCGGGGCGAGGGGCACAAGGTCACGCTCCTCGGCGACGGCCGCGAGTTCCTGACGCGCATCCTGGCCGAACCGCCGGACTTCGTCTTCAACCTCGCCGAGGGTGAGGGAGTCGGCCGCTGCCGCGAGTCGCGCGTCCCCGCCGCGCTCGAGATGCTCAACATCCCTTATTCGGGGTCCGACCCGCTGACCCTGGCGGCGAGCCTGGACAAGGTGATGGCCAAGCGCCTCGTCCGCTCCGGCTCGGACGTCCGCTGCCCCAGGGGCTGGACGCTCCCCGGCGGGCCCGGCGAGGGCGGCGTGGCGATCCTCCGGGTCCTCTTCGACGAATCCGACCCGGTCGGCCGCCGCGACGGCTCGGGGCCGATGCCCCCCCTGCTCCTCAAGCCCGCCTTCGAGGGGTCGAGCAAGGGGATTCGTAACCGTTGCCTGGCCGCCGACCTCGACGAGGCCCTCGCGGTCTACAGCGACCTCGCCCGCGACTACGCCCAGCCGATCCTGGCCGAGGAGTTCATCGAGGGCGACGAGGTGACCGTCGGCCTCCTCGGCAACGACCCGAGGGGCGGCAACGCCTACGTCCTCGGCGCGATGCGGATCCTCCCCAGGACGGCCGACCCCCGGTTCGTCTACTCGCTGGAGGTGAAGCGCGACTGGAAGAATCGGGTCGATTACGAGGCCCCCGCCGACCTCCCCGACCCGGTCCTCGCCGCCCTGACCCTCGCGGCGCTCGACGCCTCGACCGCGCTCGGCTGCCGCGACCTCGCCCGGATCGACTTCCGCGTCCGCGACGGCGTCCCTTACTTCATCGAGGCCAACCCCCTGCCCGGCCTCGCGCCCGTGACGAGCGACCTCGTCATCCTCGCCGAGGGCCACGGAGTCTCGCACGCCGAGCTGATCCGCAAGGCCTTTCACGCCGCCCTGGCCCGCGTGGGGCTCTCTCCTTGATCCGCCCCGGGGCGAGGGTCGCCGTCCTCTACAACGCCCCGAGCCTGCCCCCGGACCATCCCGACCACTCCTCCGAGGCCGACGTCGTCGAAGTCGCCCACGCGGTCGCCGGGTCCTTGTGCGATCGGGGTTACGACGCCGCCCCCCTGCCCGCCTCGCCGCCGGTCGTCGACCTCGTTCGGAATCTTGCAGACTTCGCGCCCGACGTCGTCTTCAACCTGATCGAGGGGTTCGGCGGGTCGAGCGGGGGCGAGGGGCACGTCTCCGGCCTCCTCGAACTCCTCGGCCTCCCCTACACCGGGTGCCCGCCCGAGGCACAGATGCTCGGCCACTCGAAGGGCAAGACGAAGGCGCTGCTCCGAGGGCTCGGCCTGCCGACGGCCCCCTTCGCGGTCGTCGAGGCGGGCGAGCCCGTCCCCGACTGGCCGGGCCCCTGGCCCGCCCTGGTCAAGCCGGAGTCCGAGGACGCGAGCCTCGGGATCGACCAGCGGAGCGTGGTCGAGTCGCCCGGCGCGCTCGCCCTGGCGGTCGAACGGCTCCGAGCCAGCCACCCCGGCGGTCTCCTGATCGAGGCTTACCTGCCCGGCCGCGAGTTCAACGTCGGCGTGCTGGCCCTGCCGGTGCCGGAGGCGTTGCCGGTTGCCGAGATTGTTTACGAGGTGCCCCAAGGGGCGTGGCCGATCCTGACCTATGCCGCGAAGTGGGCCGAGGGATCGGCCGAGGACCTGGCGAGCCGCCCCCGCTGCCCGGCCGAAGTGGACGCCGAACTTGTCGGGCGCCTCTCCCGCCTCGCCGTCGCGGCCTTCCGCGCGACCGGATGCCGCGACTACGCGCGGGTCGATTTCCGGCTCGACGGCGAGGGGTCGCCGATGATCCTCGAAGTCAACCCGAACCCCGACATCGGCCCGGAGGCGGGCCTGGCGCGGGCGATCCGGGCCCAGGGGCTCGACCACGGCGCGACCCTGGCCAGGCTCGTCGAGCAGGCCATCGGCCGGGGGAAGACTGATGCCCGGCCTTGAGGTCACGCTCCGAACCCTCCGCCCGGGCGACCGCGAGGAGGTCGCCCGGGTCCTCGAATCGACCGGGGCGTTCCAGCCGCACGAGGTCGCCGTCGGCCTAGAGCTGGTCGACGAGAGCCTCGACCCTGGGCCGTCGACCGATTACGGTTGGTTCCTCGCCGAGCGCGGGGGGAAGGTCGTCGGCTTCGCCTGCTACGGTCCGGTCCCGCTGACGGCTGGGACCTTCGACCTCTACTGGATCGCGGTCGAGCGGGAGAGCCAGGGCACGGGCGTTGCAAGGGCCCTGGACGACGAGGTGACGGGGGCCGTCCGCGCGCAAGGCGGCCGGTGGCTCCTCGCCGAGACCTCCTCGACCGCGCCCTATCACGCCGCCCGGGCGTTCTACGAAGGCCGAGGCTATCGGCTCGTGGGGCGGATCGAGGATTTCTACCGGGTCGGCGACGACCAGCTCACGTTCGGCAAGCGGCTCGACCAAGGATGAGCGGACCATGTTTCGAATCAGCCACGTGCTCGGGACCCACCGCGAGCACGACCGCCGGACCATCGCCGAGGTCCAGGCCCTGCTCGTCACCGCCTTCCCCGACTTCGCCGACACCCCCGACTACGTCGAGCGCAAGCTCGCCGAGCAGACCACCCGCGTCTACCCGACGATCCTCCTGACCGCGCACGGGCCGGGCGACAAGGTGATGGGCTTCGCCCTCGCCGACCACTTCGAATGGCTCGGCTACTCCTACCTCGACTTCATCGTCACCCAGGCCGAGCAGCGCGGCCGTGGCCTCGGCGGCGGGCTCTACGAGGCCCTCCGCCAGGACCTGATGGCCCGAGGGGCGAAGGGCCTCTTCCTCGAAGTCCCCACCGACGACCCCCTCCAGGTGCCGGACCCGGCGCACCTCAAGTCGAACAAGAACCGACTCAAATTCTACGAACGCTACGACGCCCGGCCGATCATCGGCACCCTCTACGACCAGCCGATCCGCCCGGGCAAGCCGCCCGAGCCCCGCCTCCTCTACGACCCCCTCGACCTGTCCGACACCCTGTCCGCCGTGGTGGTCAAGGAGGTCATGGCCGCGATCCTGACCCTCCGCTACAACTACGAGCCCGAATCCGACTACGTCCGTCAAGTCCTCGCCTCGGTCCAGGACTCGCCCGCCAGGATCCGCAAGCCGCTCTACATCTCGCCCGAGGAGAAAAAGCCGAAGATCCCCCTCCGGCTGCAACCCCTCAAGGTCTTCTGCTCGGCCAGGCATTCGCTCCACCACGTCCGCGAGCGCGGGTACGTCGAACGTCCCACGCGGGTCGACGTGATCCTGAAAGCGATCGAGAACCTTCCCGACGTCGAGCGGATGCCGGTCCGCAACTTCGGCGAGGGGCCGATCCGCGCCGTGCACGACACCGACTTCGTCAACTTCGTCCGCGACTATTGCCAGGAATTGCCCGAAGGGGCGATGATCTACCCCTATGTCTTCCCGATCCGCCGGACCGACCGGCCGCCCTACGACCGCCGGGTCCGGGTCGGGTATTACTGCATCGACACCTTCACCCCGCTGAGCAAGGACGCCTACAAGGCGGCCCGGGCGGCGGTGAACGTCGCGCTCTCGGGGGCCTCGGCGATCGTCAAGGGCGAGCCCCTGGTCTACAGCCTCTGCCGACCCCCCGGCCACCACGCCGAGCGCGACACCTACGGCGGCTTCTGCTACTTCTGCAACGGCGCAATCGCAGCCCAGTACCTCCGCACCAAGCTCGACGGCCCCGTCGCCATCCTCGACGTCGACTACCACCATGGCAACGGAGCCCAGGACATCTTCTGGGAGCGCTCGGACGTCCTGACCGTCTCGATCCACGGCCACCCGAGCTTCGCCTACCCTTATTTCTCCGGCTTCGCCGACGAGGTCGGCGAGGGCGAGGGGAAGGGCTTCAACCGCAACCTCCCCCTGCCCGAGGACGTCCACGACGCCCGCTACCTGGAGGAGCTGGACGAGGCCCTGGAGATCGTCCGCAAGTTCAAGCCGGTGGCGCTGGTCGTTTCGCTCGGCCTCGACATCGCCAAGGCCGACCCGACCGGCTCGTGGAGCCTGACTCCCGACGGCCTTTTCGAGGTCGGCCGGAGGATCGGCGCGATGAAGTTCCCAACCTTGCTCGTCCAGGAAGGCGGCTACAACGTCCGCTTCCTCGGCCGGAACGCCGCGAAGATGCTCACCGGCGTCTGCGCCGGGGCGCTGGGTCGCCGGGCGACGCGGAGGAGCGGAGGAGCGGATAGCGGGAGACGAGGCTCGGCTCCGCGACCCGCCCGCCCGCCACCCAGGGTCACTTCACCCGTTCGACGTATTCGCCGGTGCGGGTGTCGATGCGGATCTTCTCGCCGGGGCCGACGAAGGGGGGGACGCCGACCTTCAGGCCGGTCTCCAGGGTGGCTTCCTTGTACTGGTTGGTGGCGGTCGCGCCCTTGAGCGAGGGCGGGGTGTCGACGACGGTCAGCTCGATCGTGGCGGGGACCTCGATCGAGACCGGCTTGTCGGCGACGTGCATCACCATCACCTTGCTGTTGGGAAGCAGGTATTGCATCGACGTGCCGAGGATTTCGGGCGTGAAGCTGATCTGGTCGTAAGTCGCGGTGTCCATGAAGACGTGCTCGTCGCCCGAGGAATAAAGATACTCGTATTCCTTGGTCTCGACGTAGGGCACCTCGATCTGGTCGACCGACCTCAGTCGCTTTTCGATCAGCGAGCCGCTGTTCATGTTGCGGAGCTTGGTCTGGACCATCGCCCGGAGGTTGCCGGGGGTGTGGTGGGCGAAGTCGACCACGACGAAGTTCACCCCCTCCATCGTGATAACCATCCCTCGGCGGATGTCGGTGGCCTTGATCATCATGGCGGTACGCGATGCCCCCGGAACTCTGGGCGTGGGAGATGCCGAACCTGGCAAGGAGAGACCCCTTGCGACACTACCGGATCGATGGCCGATTGACCAGTCCATTCGAAACCGACGAGCTTCCGGGAGTGATCGGCAGGATAAGTCCCGCCCGACTGGGAAATGGCCTCGGGGGGCCCATCGGGCGGTTTCCGAAAAAAGGCTGTTCGAAGGGGCTCGTGCGCAAGGAATGTATCGGACAGAGGCCGAAAGTCTCCGCGTCCGTTCCCTTGCTCAAGAAGGACCCCGCCGATGACCACCACCGACCCCCGTTTCGCCGCCGACCGCCGGGCCGAGGTCCCGAAGCCGGCTGCCTTCTCCGCGACCGGGCCGTTGATGCCGGAGCGGGAGGCGGAGGAGGTCGAGCGGCGACACGTCGCCTTCTGCGCGGAGTTCGGGTCTTACAGCGAGTCGGGCCAGACCCTCTCGCGGCTCGCCGCCGTGATGTCGGTCCGGGCCGAGCGGTGTGGCCATTATGAGAACGCGGTCCTCGTCGAGCGGGCCCGCAACGCCATGGCCGAGTTCGTCCCACCCGCCGGGGCGGACGCCGAGACCCTGCGGAAGCTCCGCAACGCGGCCGAGGCCCGCGCGATGTTCGACGCCTCGGCCGAGATGAAGGAGGCCCGCCGCTACGAAGCCTCGGCCGTGCGGACTTTCCTCCGCGCCCTCAAGGAGTTGCAGCGGATCAAGCGCGACGCGGACCGGGCCGAGCGGGCCACGCAGGAGGCCGCGTTGGGTTCGTTTTTGCAGGACGAAGAACTCCTCGCCGAGTTCGAGGCCCTCCACCCCCAGGCTCGCGTCCAGGACCCCAAAAAGCCCGCCCGGCCGCCGGTCGCCGATGACCTCCAAGAGATCCTCGACCGCGCCGAGCGGCCATCCTCGGTCGGTCGACGTCGCTAATCGACTCAAGACTCGCCCGGGACTCGCTCCGATCGCCGAAAAAATACCCGGCCCCGATCGCGTTGCGCGCGGATCGTTAGCCACGGATGGAACACGGATAAACCAAATTTAGCTTTTCTTATCCGTATTTCATCCGTGTTCCATCCGTGGCTGATTCCCTCTTCAATCCCACTTGAGGATGGCCCCGGTGTGGGCGCTGGTGGCCATCGAGGCGTACTTGGCGAGGTAGCCTTTGGTGAAGCGGGGCTTCGGCGGGGTCCAGCGGGCCCGGCGTTCGGCGAGTTCGGCGTCGGTGAGCCGGACTGCGAGCTTGTTGTTGGGGATGTCGATGACGATGATGTCGCCCGGCTCGATCAGGGCGATCGGCCCGCCGACGGCGGCCTCGGGGCTGACGTGGCCGATCGAGGCGCCCGCGGTCCCGCCGGAGAACCGGCCGTCGGTGATGAGGGCACACTTGTCGCCGAGGTTGACGCCCTTGATCGCGGTGGTCGGGGCGAGCATCTCCTGCATCCCCGGACCGCCCTTGGGCCCTTCGCCGCGGATCACCACCACGTCGCCGGGCTTCACCTTGCCGAAGACGATGCCGTTATAAGCGTCTTCCTCACACTCAAAGATGACCGCCGGGCCGGTGTGGACGAGCATCTTGGGGTCGACGCCCGCCGTCTTGACGACCGCGCCCTCGGGGGCGAGGTTCCCCCTCAGGACGCTCAGCCCGCCTTCCTGCGAGTAAGCGTCCTCGACCGGGCGGATCACGTCGAAGGGGTCGAAGCCGTCGGGCGTCCCGGGGGTGACGGGGACCTCGGATTCGCCTTCGGCGTCGAGCAGGGCGACCCCGGCGACCTGCGAGGTCTCGCCCTCGCCGACCTCGGGGACGGTCCAGGCCCGGGTGGTCCGCTCGCCGCCGGGGCGGATCCGGGTGAAGAGGCGGGCGGAGGCCCCGGCGGTCCGGCCCCGGACGTCGTACTCGGCGATGTTCTCGCCGAGGCTCTTGCCGGTGACGGTCCGGCAGGAGATGTCGAGCAGGCCCGGCTTGCCCCGGGCGATCTCGCCAAGGATCGCGTGGATCCCCCCGGCACGGGCGACGTCCTCGATGTGGTAGCTGCTGGACGGGGCGACCTTGCAGATGTTGGGAGTCCGATGCGAAAGCTCGTTGATCCGGTCGAGCGTGAAGGCGACCCCGGCCTCGTGGGCGATGGCCAGGATGTGCAGGACGGTGTTGGTGCTCCCGCCCATCGCCATGTCGAGGATCATCGCGTTGTCGAACGCCCCGGCCGTGGCGATCTCGCGGGGCAGGAGACCATGCCCGACCCCGAGCTTGCCGAAGTCGCGGGCCATCTCCACGACCCGGGCGGCGGCGTCGCGATAGATCTGCTTGCGGTCGGCCGAGGTGGCGAGGATGGTCCCGTTGCCGGGGAGGGCCATGCCGATCGCCTCGGCCAGGCAGTTCATGCTGTTGGCCGTGAACATCCCCGAGCAACTGCCGCAGGTCGGGCAGGCGGCCTTCTCGATGGCGTCGAGCTCCTCGGCGGAGATCTGGCCGCTCTGCCGCTTGGCCCCGGCGATGAAGGCGTCGATCAGGTCGATCGGCTTGCCGTCCTCGGTCTTGCCCGCCTCCATCGGCCCGCCGGAGACGAACACGGTCGGGACGTTCACCCGCATGGCCCCCATGAACATCCCGGGGACGATCTTGTCGCAGTTGGGGATGCAGATCATCCCGTCGAAGCGGTGGCCCTCGATCATGGTCTCGACCGAATCGGCGATGATCTCGCGCGACGGGAGCGAGTACTTCATCCCGTTGTGGCCCATCGCGATCCCGTCGTCGACGCCGATGGTGTTGAACAGGAACGGGACGCCCCCGGCGGCCCGGACGCACTCCTTGACGAAGTTGCCGACCTCCTGGAGGTGGACGTGGCCGGGGATGATGTCGACGTGGCTGTTGCAGATGGCGATGAACGGCTTGTCCCAGTCCCCTTCGCCGACCCCGGTGGCGCGGAGGAGGCTGCGGTGCCCGGCCCGCGCGTCCCCCTTCTTGATGGTGTCGGAGCGCATGGCGGGGGCGTGGGGCTTCGGGCTGTCGGGCATGGGCGGGGTCCGGTTCGGGGGAAGGTCGGTCGCACGTCCCCTAGCTTAGCCGCGACTCGCCGAGGTTCCAAGGGGACCGGCCCGCGTCTCGGCCGCTCAGGGGGCGGCCGTCCCCATGCCGGTCCCGTTGAGGATCTCGTCCCACTCGATCGCCTCCAGCGCCGCGAGGGCGCGCTCGCGGACCTCGGCGGCGGAGTCGTGCGAGGCCAGCTCCAGGGCGGGGACGATCATCGGGTCGACGTCGCCGAGGTCGGCCAGGGCCTCGACCGCCAGGCCACGGACCTCGGTCGATGGGTCGCCCAAGGCCTCGATCAGGACCGGGATGGCGGCCTGGTCCGAGCCGATCTGGTGGAGCAGGAGCGCGGCGGTGTGCCGGGTCGACGGTCGGGCCGGGTCGAGCGCCTTCTCGGCCACCCGGCGGACCCGGGCTCGGGCCTCGCCCGACTGCCGGGCCGCCCAGGCCAGCGCCTCGCGAGGTCGCTCCGGGTTCCCCTCGCGAGGCTTCGACAGCTCGGCCCCGAGGAAGTCGGCCGCGCCGTCGGAATGGGTCGCCAGGACCATCAAAGCGAGGAACGCCCGGTCGGCGACGCGGTCGAGGGGCTTGTCGGCGGCTTGGGCGTTCACCAGGGCGGAAAGCATCGGGACCGCGTCGTCCCCCCGGCCGTTGCAGGCGAGGACGTAGGCGGCCTCGACCTTCACGGCGGCCACGGGGTCGGCCAAAAGCCCGGCGATCGGCCCGAGCGCCGGGTCGTCGGCCCGGCCCGAGCGGAGCGGGTCGACGGCCGATCCGCTCTCGTAGACGACCTGCCCGACCGCCGCGACGGCCGCTTTTCGGACGAGCGGCGAGGCGTCCTTCAAGGCAAACTCCAGCGCAACCAGGGCGGGCTCGCGGCCCGGCTTGTCGCGGCGGACGGCCTCGCCGAGGGCGGAGGCGGCGCCGGCCCGGACCTCGACGGTCGCGTCCCGCAGCAAGGCGGCGAGGGCCGAGATCGCGCGGGCGGGGTCGACTTCAAGGCTCGGGAGGGTTGCCGCGGCGAGCCGTCGGGTCTCGGGGTCGGGGTCGCCGAGGGCGGCGATCACCTCGCGGGCGGACTCCTCGGGCTCGAGGCCGCGGATCTCCTTATCGCGCTGGAGCCGGGTCCAGGTCGCCTCGCGGGCCTTGCGGTCGGGGTCGCGGATCGCCTGCCGCCAGGCGTACTTCGGGCCGGTATAATGGTTGTAGGCCGCGAGGGCGGTCGCCACCAGCGCCACCCCGCCGAGGAGGGCGGCGAGCCGGATCCTCGACCGTGTCGTTTCCGAGATTCGCTGGCCCACGCCCGGCCGCCGTTCGTTCGGCCCGTCCTCGGGTCCGTCTCCGATCATCGTCCCATCCTCTGGCCTGTGAAGAGGCCGGCGACGAAGGAGAGGCCCAGCGCCAGGATGGCGAAGAGGGCCCAGGCCACGACGGCGGTTCGCGGCAGGACCACGTCGCGGGCCCTCGACGAGGCGATGGGGTATGCCAGTCGCTGCCCCTTTTTCCGGCGGGCCGCCAGCGGTTCGACGCCAGGCTCGGGGAGGTCGAGGTCTTCCTCGGGAGTCGGCCCGGAATCCTCCGCTTCGACCTCACCCTCGGCCACCCGGCTGAGGAAGGCGATCGGGTCGGGGCCGACCGGCTCCGGGGCCCGGCTCGACTGGGGCGGGCGTGAGAGCGGCTCGGGGTCCAGGTTCAGGCCGAGGTCCTCGGGACGGAAGGCGTCGGGGTCGGGCGAGTCGGCCGGTTCTTCCTCATTGCCCGGCGAGGGGACGACGAGGTCGACGCCGCAGCGCGGGCATTTCACGTTCGAGCCGAACCGCGACGGGGGGGCGCCGATGAGCTTCTCGCACTGGTAGCAGCGGAATTTGAACAACTCGGCCATCCCGGACGTCTCCCGATGCGGCGGGCCTTCGGCCCCTCGGCCGATCTCCCCGAGGGTAAGCGACCGGGGCTCCCCTCGCCTAGGGGCTTCGGCCGCTTGACCGGGCCGGAGGGGGCGTCACAATGGACCTTGTCCGCCGACGGGGCCGTGCGGTTTTCGCCCCACCCTCGCCGACGACCGACGGATCGGCCCTCGACGAAAGGACGTCCCGACGATGGCCTTGCCCGACCGATCCTTGAGGCTCCCGCTGGCCGCGATGGCCGCGTTCTCCCTCGCTTGCGTCTTTACCGGCGCCGCGAGGGCCGACACCATCGTCCTGAAGAACGGCACGGTCATCCGGGGGGCGCTCGACCAGGACAACACCCTGGCCTTCGTCAGCGACCTGCTCAAGCGGACCATCTTCTACAACTCGAAGATCGCCCGGGTCGACTCCGACACCGGCTTCACCCGGCTGGAGCGGTTCCGCATCGACCAGCCGATGCAGGTCCACGCGGGGGTCCAACCGCCGGCGGCGGTCGGGATCCAGGTCACTCCCTGGGACGAGAAGGGCCGGCGGATGTTCCGCTACGTCAACCTCAAGCAGCGCCCCGTCGAGATGCAGCAGGCGATCAACGAGTTCAGCGCCCACATGACCCTCTACCGGGGGATCGACGGCTTCTGGCAAGGCCAGGTCGCGACTAGCCAGGTCCCCCGCCCGATCCTCCTCGGCCTGCTCAAGCTGGTCAACCAGACCGATGAGGAGGAACGGCTCAAGATCACCCGCTGGCTGATTCAGGCCGAGTGGTACGAGGAGGCCCTCGCCGCCCTTGATGGCCTCGCCCGCGACTTCGCCGAGGTCCCCGGGATGCGCGAGCGCGTGGCCGACACCCGCCGCCTCGTCCAGGAGAGCCAGGCGAGTAAGACGCTGGAGGAGGTCGAGATTCGCCGGAAAGCCGGGCAGCCGGCCGAGGTCCTCCGGCTCCTCCGATCGCTCCCGACCGAAGGGCTGCCCAAGGCGATCCTCGACGGCGTCCGCGACCAGATCCGGGCGATCGACGAGCGGAAGGCCGCCGACCGGAAGCTGGGCGAGACGATCCGCGAACTCGCGGAGAAGCTCCCCGAGTCGGACCGGAAGGCCTGGAAGGTGCGGACCGCCGAGGTCCTCGAAGTCCTCGGCCGGGCCCCCGACGCCGCCGGGCCCCGGCTCGAAGCCCTGGCCAAGGCCGCCCCGGCCCTGCCCGAGGCCTCGCGCTTCGCCCTGGCGATGTCCGGCTGGGTCGTCGGGACCGAGGCGGCGGTCGACCAACTGAAGGGGGCGTCCGAGCTCTGGAGGGCCCGCGAGGTCGCACGCGACTACCTCGCGACCCGGACCGACACCCCCCGTCCCTCCCTCCTGGCTGACCTGAAAAAGGTGGAGGGCCTCGACCTCGAAACCCTGGCGAAGCTGGTCGTCCGCATGGAGCCGCCGCTCCGCGACCCCGACCCCGCCCAGGAGAAGCCGGGCGTCCTGAAGCTCCACCGGGCCGTCGACGACGACAGCCCCGTCCCCTCGGAATACGCCGTCCTGCTCCCCCCGGAGTATCACTCGTCGAGGAATTACCCGGCGGTCGTCGCCCTGCACGACGGCCGAGGGCCCGCCTCGGCCGCCGAGTGGCTCCGGGCCGAGGCCGCCCGGCGAGGGTATATCGTGATCGCCCCCGAGTACAATGTCCCCGGCCAGGGGAAGGCCTATCACTACTCGGTCGAAGAGCATGCCGCCGCCGAGAACTCGTTGCGGGACGCCCGGAAGCGGTACGCGATCGACTCCGACCGGGTCTACCTCGCCGGCCAGCTCGAAGGGGCGAACATGGCCCTCGACTTCGGCCTCGGCCACCCGGATCTCTTCGCCGGGGTCGCCTGCATCTCCGGGTTCCCCGCCAAGTACGCCTACAAGTACAAGCCGCAGGCCGACCACCTGCCGATCTACATGGCCCTCGGCGAGCTGGCGCCGCTCGCCCGCGAGGTCGCCTTCGACCAGTACGCCAAGCCGATGATCCTCGACGTCCAGGACGTGACCTACGTCGACTACCTCAAGCGCGGCCTCGAAGCCCTCCCCGAGGAGGTCCCGACCTTCTTCGACTGGATGGACCGCCGCCGCCGCGACTCCGCCCCTAAGACCTTCGAGGCCGCCACCGCCCGCGAGGGCGACGCCCGATTTTATGGCGTCATCGTCCGCGACTTCGCCCCCGGCCGAGTCACCGCGCCCGAGGCCGCCGACATCTTCGGCAAGAACCTCAAGCCCGCCACCATCAAGATGCGGACCAGCGTACAGGGGAACCTGATCAACCTGACCACGACCGGCATTAACCGGCTCGACGTCTGGGTTTCCCCGAAGCTGATCGACTTCAAGAAGAAGGCGATGGAGGTCCGCTGGAACGACCGGCCCCTCTATAAAGGAGCGATCCGGCTCGATTTCGAGCCGATGCTCGAAGACCTCCGGGTCCGGGGCGACCGCCAGCAGCTTTACTTCATGAAGGTCACGATGGGACCGGCCGGGCCGAGGACGAAGGGGCGATGAACGCGACGCTCGCCGAGATCGGCCCGATGGTTGTCCCTTTCCTGCTGATCCTGGGCGGGCTCGTCGCCCTCGGTGTCCTCGTCCTGGTGATGGCGGCCTCCCTACTCTGGGGCGTCGCGATGACGATCAAGGATCGGCGGGATCGGGCTTGCCGGCGGGAATCCTTCGAGGCGGAGGGGCCTGGGCACGGAAGTTTCAAGGGGAGGGGCGGCCGACTCGGCCATCGACCCGACCGCCCAGGAGAGTTGCCCGGTGATTGAGCCTCAGACGCCCGACTGGGTCCGCGACGCGATCTTCTACCAGATCTTCCCCGACCGGTTCGCCATGAGCACGGCCGTCCCCAGGCCCTCGAACCTCGAACGCTGGGGATCGCCCCCCACGCCGAACGGCTATCAAGGCGGGGACCTCCTCGGCGTCGTCGAGCGGCTCGACCACCTCGTGGACCTCGGCGTCAACGCGATCTACTTCACCCCGATCTTCCAGTCGGCCTCCAACCACCGCTATCACACCCACGACTATTTTCGGGTCGACCCGATGCTCGGCGGCGACCCCGCGCTCCGCAAGCTGATCGAGGCCGCGCATGCCCGGGGGATGAAGGTCGTCCTGGACGGCGTCTTCAACCATGCCAGCCGGGGGTTCTTCCAGTTCCACGACATCCTGGAGAACGGCCAGTCGTCGGCCTACCTCGACTGGTTCAGCGTCCACGGCTGGCCGATGAACGCCTACGACCACGCGCAGGCCCCCGGCTACAAGGCCTGGTGGGGCCTGCACGCCCTCCCCAAGTTCAACACCGACACCCCGGCCGTCCGCGAGTTCCTCTGGGAGGTCGGCCGCTACTGGATCGACTTCGGCGCCGACGGCTGGCGGCTCGACGTGGCCCACGAGGTCGACGACCGCTCGTTCTGGGCCGAGTTCCGCCGCAAGGTCCACTCCGCCAACCCCGAGGCTTACATCGTCGGCGAAGTCTGGGAGACCCGGAAGTTCCCCGACCTGTCCGACTTCGATCAGCAGGTCGACCGGGACGACGAGGCGACCCGCTGGCTCCGGGGCGACTGCTGGGACGCGGTGATGAACTACCTGTTCACCCGCCTCTGCTTCGCCTTTTTCATCGGCGACGATGTCGACCATGAGGAGTATGGCCGGACCTCGTTCAAAAAGGTCGACCCGACCGGCGCGGAGGCCTTTCGGCACCACGTCGAGAAGCTCCTGACGCATTATCACCCGAACACCTCGGCCGTGATGATGAACCTCCTCGGCAGCCACGACCTCGCCCGGTTCCTCCACTTCGCCCGCGAGGACAAGTCGGCCCTCCGCCTGGCCACCCTCTTCCAGATGACCTTCCCCGGCGCCCCGTCGATCTATTACGGCGACGAGCTGGGGATGACCGGCGGCCACGACCCCGACAACCGCCGGGCGATCCGCTGGGACCAGCCCGACGACTGGGACCGCGACCTGCTCCACGACTTCCAGAAGATGGTCGCGCTCCGCAACCGCAGCCCGGCCCTCCGCCGGGGGACCTTCGACTTCCTCCACGCCCAAGGCAACGTCGCCGCCTTCCTCCGCAAGCTCGGCGACGAGTCGGTCGTCGTCGCCTTCAACGTCGGCAAGCGGCACGAGCGGGTCGACCTCCCCGCGAGCCCGCACCTCGCCGAAGGGCTGGTCCTCGAAGACGCCTGGGGCCGCTCGACGTCGAAGGTCGAGGGCGGTTCGCTCCGGGGCGTCGAGATCCCCCCGCGCTCGGGCCGGGTCCTCGCGACACCGAGGCCGGCATGACGGCGGGCCCCCCGCCCCCGGCCTGGCGACTCCCCGAGGGGGTGAATCCCTCGCTCTGGGAGTACGCCCACACGCCGAGGCTGGCGACCGAGGAGGACGAGTACTTCGAAGGCCATCCCCTATTCCGGGCCGACGCCGACGCACTGGCCACCCGATTCGTCGAGCCTGGCCCCGTCGTCGACCTCGGCTGCGGGGCGGGCCGGCATTCGATCCAGTTCGCCCGGAGGGGGTTCCCCGTCGTCGCGGTCGACCTCTCCGCGCCGATGCTCGGCCAACTCGGGGCCAAGGCGGCCGAGGAGGGTCTGAAGGTCGACCTCGTCCAGGCGAACCTCTGCCGGCTCGACTGCTTCCCCGACGGCTCGTTCGCCTACGCCCTCTCGATGTTCAGCACCTTGGGGATGATCCGAGGGGCGGGGGCCCGCCGCAAGGCCCTGGCCGAGGCCCATCGGATCTTGAAGCCCGGGGGGCGGCTGGCCCTCCACGCGCACAACGCCTGGCTCAACCTCCGCGACCCGCAAGGCCGGTTCTGGCTGATCGGCCAGGGCTTGAAATTCCTGGCGGGCCGGCCCGACGTCGGCGATCGCCGGATGACCTATCGGGGCATCCCCGCGATGGAGGTCCACCTCTTCAGCTGGCGAGGTCTCGCGGGAGAGATCCGCCGGGCCGGTTTCCAAATCGACGAGGTCCTGCCGATCGACGCCGTGAGGGCCAGGCCGCTGGCCGCGACGAAGCTCGGGCATGGCCTGCGGGCGGGGGGTTGGATTGTCTTCGCGAGCCGATGAACGGCGCCATCATTCCTCGTCGAGCCAGCCAAAAAGGACTTCGAGCGGCAGCGAGAAACCAGGCAGCACGTCCTCTCCGGTCAAGGCTTCGCCAATACGGAGCGATCGGATCTCGCGGTTTGGTCCCAGCACATCGACCCGCTCGCGTTTCGGGTGGATCAGCCAACCCAGTCTCGACCCATGACGGATCGAGAATTGGACCTTCTTTCGGAGTTCGCTAGTGGTCTGGCCGGGCGAGAGGATCTCGACGACGATGTCGGGTGCCAGGGTGACTTCAATAGGGTCCTCGCGTCTCAGGATCTTCGGCAGTCGGTTCGCCGAATAGTACGAGACGTCGGCGACCCGGGCGGAGCCGCCATAGACGGCTCGTAGCTCGGTATAGGCTCGACCGAGTTTCAAGGGCCGGGCAAAGATATTCAAGGCGTCGCGAAGTTCACCCTGGATCACGCTATGAGGAAGCATTGGAGACATTTTTTGGACGATCCTCCCGCCGACGTACTCCAGGGCTGGCTTGAGTTCCGGCATTCGGAGGTAATCGCGGAGCGGCGAGTTGGCGGTCAGACTCTTGGGCATGATGACCTCCCCGATCAGATCTGGTAATCGATCCCGCCGGCCAGGGGGCCCGCCTCGGCCCCTCGGATGCGGAGCCGGGGGTCCTCGATCGTGACGACGGTGTAAGGGGCGATCGAGCGGGTGATCCAGGCCGAGGAGCCGACGACGGAGTGGTGGCCGATCACGGTCTTGCCGCCGAGGATCGTGGCGTTGGCGTAGATGACCACGTTGTCCTCGATGGTCGGATGCCGCTTGGTCCCGCGGACCAGCTCGCCGGTCGACTCGTCGCGGGGGAAGCTGAGGGCGCCGAGGGTCACGCCCTGGTAGACCTTCACGCCCTCGCCGATGTGGGTGGTCTCGCCGATGACGACGCCGGTCCCGTGGTCGATGAAGAACCGGCGGCCGATGGTCGCGCCGGGGTGCAGGTCGATCCCGGTCTTGGCGTGGGCGTACTCGGTCATCATCCGGGGGATCAGCGGGACGCCGGCCTTGTAAAGTTCGTGGGCGATGCGGAAGACGGTGACGGCGGAGACGCCGGGATAGCAGAAGAGGATCTCGTCGAGGCCCCTGGCGGCGGGGTCGCCCTCGTAGGCGGCCTGCGCGTCGTCGACGAGGACCTGCCTGAGGTCGGGGATCGACTCCAGGAGCCTGACGGCGATCGCCTGGCCCTCGGCCTCGAAGTCGGTCTCCAGGTCGCGCGCGGCCTTGCAGTCGTGCTTCAAGGCCCTGGCGATCTGGTGAGAGAGGCGGTCGTGGAGCGAGTCGACGAGGTCGCCGACGTGGTAGCCGACGTTCCCCATGTGGAGGTTCTGACGGCGGCCGTAGCCCGGGTAGAGGATCTCGCGGAGGTCGGCCAGGATTTCGACGACCTCGCGATAGCTCGGCAAGGGGGAATGGCCGAGGTGGTGCAGGCCGCCGCACTCCTCGTAAGTCTCGACGATCCGCTCGGTCAGGGCGGGGAGCGACTCCTTGAGCCGGATGTCGGTGGCCATGC
>JAABUK010002315.1_pt1 | contig 34400 bp, 27 predicted proteins | sample 5559141 | NCBI WGS metagenome assembly JAABUK01 (sample SAMN10711869, study PRJNA513367) | rock metagenome | isolation source: Antarctica rocks | place: Antarctica: Victoria Land, Pudding Butte nord | collected 2016-01-03
TCGATTGAAGTTCGATAATAAATAGGATATGATAAAGTAGACATGCATAGAAAAGATTACGAGGAAGTTGAGATATAGGTAGAGTGACAAGAGCAAGTTAAGCTAAAGGTTGGGTTCAGACTCCCACCTGCTGCGCCCCTCTATTGCCCCTTAATACTTCCCCCTTTCCTGAATGAAACAGGCAATTCCCAATCCTAACTTCGGGGTGTATATATATATTTCGAGGCCATACGTTCACAATTCTACAGCCTCGCCCTCGCTCTATCATCCCTCACAACAACACTGTTCCCAAACTTTCCCTTCTCCTTCTTATTCTTAGCCAGATCCCTCAACACCCGCCTTAAGATTTTTCCACTAGCACTCTTAGGAATCTCCTTCACCACCTCAACCTCCATAATCCACTTGTTCCTATCCTTTTTCTTCTGAACATACCCGATCAGCTCCCTCGCAACTGCCTCCGCATCGTTTCTGGCTTCCTCCATGAGCACCACATACGCCTTCGGTCTCTCGCCGGCCCTCTCATCCTCAATCCCCATCACAGCCGTATCCTCCACCTTTGGATGTCCCAGCAGCAAATCCTCCAATTCCGCAGGCGCAACACCAATGCCCTTCACTTTGATCATTTCCTTTAGCCGATCCGTGATCCAGATCAAGCCCTCCCGGTCAATCACGCCGATATCCCCCGTGTGGAGAAACCCGTCCTTGTCAAAGGTTTCCCTGGTCGCCTTTTCGTTATTCAAATAACCCATCACGATCTGTGGCCCGCGCGCCCAGATCTCCCCAGGCTCATTGACCTCGCATTCCCTGCCTGAATCGGGATCTACGATCTTCACTTCCGTGCTCGCGACAATGGTGCCTACCGCGCTAGCATATTTGTAAGTGTGTTTCTCGGGCGGGTGGGCCGTGATGCAGGAGCAAGACTCAGTCATGCCGTAACCCTGCTTGAAGCCCGTTCCCGGGAAAGTCTGTTCGAGGAGCTGGAGGATCTCTGCTGAAAGTGGGGCGGCGCCGGAGGAGAAGCGACGCAGATGCGAGAGGTTGTAATTCTTCAGGGTTTTCTGATCGCGCACCATGCGGATTAGGATGGGCGGGACAAGGGGGAGTTCTCGGATTTGGTATTCAACGACTGTGGCGAGCATGCTGGGAAGGGTGAAGGAGGGGAGCATGTAGACGTTTGCGTTGAGGAGGATGGGGAGGTGGAGTTGGTGGACTAGGCCGGTTATGTGGAAGAAGGGGAGGACGGCGAGGATTTTTTTGATGTCTAGTGGGGTTATCTGCTGGATTTGGAGGCATTGCGCAATCACGTTTTGGTGGGCTATCATGACGGCTTTGGGGAGGCCAGTTGTGCCGCTGCTGAAGCTAAGGTAGCCGCATACGTCGCCGTTTTTCTTGCCGGGGGGGATGCGGAAGGCTGGGATTTGGCCGCTTTCACCGTAGCTGTTGCCGAGGGAGAGGAGTTGCTGCATGGTGGTGAAACCTTTCATTTCTCCTTCGAGGAGGAGGATGTGCTCCTGTGGGAGGCCGGCATTCTTTGCAGCTGCAGCTGCTACTTTCATTGAGCTCGGCATTGTCATGAGGAATTTCGCGTCAGCCGTTTTAAGGGCGAAGGTCATTTCTTCGATGTTGTAGGCGGGCGAGGCACCGGAAACCACTCCTCCGGCGCGTAAAACGCCCAGCATGGCAACGGGATACCATACTGAATTTGGGCTAAAGAGAGAGACGGTTTGTCCTTCCTTCAGACCATACTTCTTAACCAATGCTGTGGAGAGGTAAGTTGTGTAACTCTTGACGTCGGCATAGCTGACGTGCTCCTTTGTGAGGGCATTCGTGTAACCTTTAATCTCGGATGGTGGGTACTTCGATAGCGGAGAGTATTGGGAGTCAAATAGCCAGGTCCACACAGGTAGGTCTGCGGGCACTGCGGAAAGCTGCTTAGCCAGGGCTTTTAATTAGGTCTATCCTGAACTCACGCTTAATGTCGGGATTGGAGGACTTGAATACCATTGTCAAAGCCCTTCAACCTTCCCAGGTATCGATATATCTGAGTATTCAGGCAATGTCCAGAAGGATGCGCAATTCAACTGCTCATCATGATGGCCGTAGTAGTGCCTTTCAAGCAGAAGATGACATCGACTCGGCCTTGTGGAAATGCGGGGGAATTGCGGGGAAACCAAGGCCTCTTTAATGCTTTGACGGGCTCAGTGAATGATCATCTTGAAGCGGATAGCATGCGCAGTAAGATTGATAGGTAACTGGATTGGAGATGGTTCCTCTGTTTTCTGTGGGCTCTGCTTCACTCCTGGCAAAGCTTTCGCAGAATTAGATGTAGCGTCGTCGTACGAGAGGCTTCTGAGTAATCTCCTATATAGATCACGGTTAAGAATTAAAGGACGAGGTGTATTCCTCGATCAAACTGGAGAGCTGACTCGACACTTCCGAGACAATGCCACTCCCGACATCGGAATGCGCCTGCGCCACTTCTGTCTGAACCTCAAGGCTCATCCGCTCGTTTGTATCCTCGACATCTTTCATTGTTCCGGGGATGGTGAGACGGGTTTATATGCCGCGAGATCTCGAAGCCGCTCGAATTAGCATACATTTTTGCGAGGCCTTTCAGCCAGCGGATCTTCTCTATGTCACTGTCGTGGCTGAAGGCGAGCATCTTGGGGCACAGAAATACCTAAAGTTTATTGTCTTCACAAGGGCCGAGAACCCACCACATGCGCAGAGGGAATATCAAGGAATATGTGCCTTGGTTGTAATGGCATTATCAAGATAGTAGTCGACACAGCGAGAAAAGTCGTCCGCTAAGTTTTGTAGAGTCAGTCCCTCGTGCGGAGTGCTCAGCGGGTTGGTCTTCTCCGGTATATGCCTTTCTTTCATTGAAGGAAGAGCTGCACTAAGTTTTCCTGAGAACCACAGGTTTGTGTAAAATTCATCAGAGTTCTCAGTAACATGCAATATATGTTAATGTTGTTGGCAAGTGGCAGGTTAGTGAAATGGAGGACAGTAGAAAATAGAAGGTTTCCTACGGAATTACGCACTTTGCGTTGCAGATTCATTCCGTTTTGTATCTACTATTGCAGAGGCAACAAGCGAAGGCCCAAGAAGAGCGCTTTTCATGACATCTTCATCGTGTTTGGTAGTGGCAACTGCCGAAACAAAGCCCAAGAAAGGCAGTGCCTGTAGGAACTTTATGAAGATGCGAAGAAGAGACGATCGTTTCAGCAGTACAAGAGAGCCGTCAGTGTTGGTAGTGTTATGTCAAGGGCAAGATGTTTTACAGATGGAGCAAAAGATAGAGCGTGGGAAAGCGGGGGTACGAGAATACATATTGGGCTTGGAACAATGCATTGAAACATCTGGAAAATCAAACTTAAATTGGAAACGCGTAATTTCAACATAGTGGCAGCTGCATTTAAGGCGAGTTAGACGTGCTTACTGGAGAACAGGATTACTCTGTAGTGGCTTCCACCAACCAGAGCTGTGGATCCCATCAGCTTCACCGGAAATGGAAGCATAAAGCGAGATTTGTCCATAAGAAGCCAGCCCTCGATTGGCGTTCGAGAAGCAGCAAACGCTTCGTTTGCAGCAGACTGGCAATATCTTTCGCTTTGAAGAGTGCAAGTCATGATTTTGGAGAACGCCAAGCTAGTGAGTGATAGAATGGATGGTGAAGGGGCCGACCTCGCCACCTGGACACAAGTCGGAGGGCGCTGTATGCTGTGAACAGACTGTCATTGTAAGATAGAGTCGGATCGGCGGAAACACTTCGAGGTGGTGTCTAAGTGGGAGTGCACCCCGGCGGAGAGGGAAGATGTTGACAATGATGACATGATGGAAGTACCGTCTCAGATTCAGCATCGAAGACCTGTTTTGGCAATACTTAATGACCAATGATCTGTGCTATGTGATGTGTTTCAACACAGGTACCACTTTGGGAAGATGGTGCTGAAAATGCCAAGAGCCCGGCCCGGAGGCCTGACAGGAGTGAGGTTAATTTGACTTCGACGCATATCATCTCTCTCACCTGCTCACCTCCTCATTTTCCAATCATGGGCCTCCTTTAGGCTCAGCAGGATCATCAGAGAGCTGATTCTTCACATCGGTCCCCATGGCTACCGCCTTGATTGGCGTCCTTCGAGATTGACACATGGAGAGCCCCCAAAGGCAGCGATTTAAATACAAGCTTGATTGGCTACGAAGCCTGCCTACATTGACAAGCGCTTTGTCTCCGATGCATCTATATCTAGGTAGTGGATGATATGATGATATCCTGGGAATCAGGATTAGAATATCCAAACCACAGCGTAGGTAGCATAGGCGCCTGTCTAATGTAGCCAATGACTGCGATGCGACCGTGTTCTGCCTCAATGGGGACTGTAGCTGCGAGGTCCCGTCATGTCCCTAAGAATGCAGTCTCCTTCAGGTTGCAACAACTTGCACTCTCACTCTTCCCATCGCTCAAATCCAAGAGACGATACCTTAAGTACTCCACTCGGAAGGATTGCGATCCATCATGGGCTTCTGTCAGACAAATGACTGAAATAGCTCTTTTTGTCTGTGTAGAATCGAATTGAGTGCAATTGAATGGGTAGAATTGACTGTCTAGAAGACTATGTAGAATGCCCCTGAGAATGGGCCTAAATATGAAGAGAATGGGGCCAAGATAGGCCGGAGATTGGCTCAATTGGGCCGATGGACAGCCTGAGGCGCAGGCTGAGGCGCAGGCTGTCTGACACACCCTCTCAGCTTCCATTTCGGGCGAAATTGAAGCTGGATATGAGCCGAAATAACGCGAAATAGCGTCAAATAAGTAGATCAGGCCTCGAAGGACCGAGAGTGCGTGGATACGCTGTAAATCCGCCTAGGGCGCGCCTGCGAATATAGAAATTCGCGCTGAAAACGAGGGAATAGCTGAATAGCTTGCAAATGCGTAAAACTGCTCCAAACAGACCAGGCTCGCCGGCGCGGAGTGCTCGGCGTCGTCAGCATCACGCCGCCGCCACCGCTGTCCCAGTTCTCACACCTGTGATGAAGAAGAAAAAAGAAGAAGAAGAAGAAGAAGCAAGGCCTTTATACTACCTATATTAATAACGTCAGCGATAAAACACTGAATAATTATTAAAAACAGATTATTTACAGACTATTCATCATTCTTATAGTTCTTCTTTTTAATTAAGACTAGCTTATCTAATATATCAATTAGATTTAGCTATTAAATGAATATAGCATGCTTTTAAGCGGATAGAGTTTTGATAAGATTATCGGCGGGCATTTCAGTTGTTAGAACTTATTTAATCGCTATTCGATCAGCTTGAATCTTCTATTAAAGTCAGTGCTGGTGAATATTAATATAACGCAGCTTAATATTAAGCTTAAATACCTCTTTTTTAATAATTTAAATAATCTATTAATTATCGCAGTTAATAATAATCTGTTGCTCAATATCGAATTAAATAGCTCGAAAAAAACGTTCTTATTAGAGCAATTCTCGAGAGGTTAAGAATAGTGATAGAAATTCGATCTCAGTACTTAACGTGATAACTGTTTTCTATCTAGCAGCTCTCTAATTAATAAGCTCTTAATATAGCTTAAAAAGATATTTATTAAAGCTTTAACGAGAGATTAAATTATCTGTAAAGACGATATTACTTAAGTATTTAAATAGCTCGCTGATATTATACTCTAAGTATTCGATAACTAAATTTCGAGAGGCGTAGAGATAAGAAATAACGCGATTTAAGATAGCTAAATAAGCTGTAGACGAATTAGTAAGAAATTATGATAATTTAAAGATAGAAAATATTATATCAGATTAAGAAATAATTGCGGTGAAATTTAGAGATCTCACACGCTATTAATAGACTAAAATTTGCTGTGAGATAATCTGCGCGTTACTATTTTAAAGAAAAATGTTGATAGAAAAGATAGAACTTTTCGGAGATCTTATAATATTAATGAGATTGAATTTCGAGACGATTTTAGTTATATATAAGTCTTGATATAGTTATATTTTTTAAGTGTCTTAATTTCACTTAATTTAAATATCTAGAAATCATTTCAGCTCTCTTAAAGATCTTATTTTAAATCAGTATAAAAGAGTGATTTTAAAGATTTGAAAATGCTTCGAATTCTTCTTATTATAGAGAATAATAATATTATTAATATAAAAGAAGATAAGAAGATGATTATTAATATATAGATAATTGATGTTTAATATTAAATGTTGATTTAGCTCTTTAAGAGCTGCGTTAAGAAGAATATATTATAAAAGTAGAGATTATTTAAGATTATATAAAGCGCGTAAAAGTAATTAGATTAAATTTAAGCGTTAAAATTCTTTAGATAAATAATAATAGATTTTCTCATTTAACTTATTATTAATGAAGATGTTAATAACGTTATATTAATGAATTTCGAGATTAAAAGCAGCTGTGATAATTATTAGAGCTCGAAACATTCTAATAGTAAGAGTAGCTGTGTAAGTATCTTATTCTATTTACTATAGATCTTCTCGCACGTAAATTCGAGTTTTAAACTTACTAAGATAGTTATCTATATTAAATTTATATTTAAATACTTATAATAAGAGTAATAAGTTAGCTCTCAGCTTAATATTTTTGTTTATTTATTTATATATATCTCTTTTTTTAAGCTCTTAAATTTTCTTCTGCGTTATCTCTTTAAATTCTCTCGTAAATTAATAACTGATAAGCTATCTCTATACTTTTAACTTAGTAGATAATATATCTCTATATAGATCTTCTCTTCTATTAATTTAATCTTATGTGAAGATTAAAGCGAAGATAGAATGAAAGAAGATAAGCTCTAAGTTCTGAGAGAGAGATACTGCGTAAACTGCGCGGCGCGTAAATTTTCAAGTGTGTTTTACATCTTCTAAAAGTATATTTTAAGCAGTGAATTCAGTTATTAAGTATAAATTTGTAGACGTAAATAACTTAAGATTTGATATAGAGAGTTTAAAGATAAGCTCAGAAATAGACTTAAACATTAAAAGCTGATTTAACATTAAATTTAAATTAATAAAGAATATTAAAGCTGAATTTAAGAGAGTTAAGAATTTAGAGTCTTTAAGAGAATAAGATGATTTATCTATTTCATTATTAATAGTTATAATTAATAATGAAGAGATTAAGAACTATATATTAATAATTTCGATAATCTGCTTAACTTTCTTATATAGAAAATGATTTAAATTGATATTCTTTAAATTGAAGAATTAAGAATTATTAAATTTAATATTTCTTATTCTAATCACTTTCTTCTGACTAAATATCTATATTCTATAAATATTCGATGAATTGTAATTAATAAGATACTTAATATAAGCTCTTAATTTAAGTTTCTGAATACAGAAAATATACTTATTAAGAGAATAGACTTAACAATTATAAATGTGAAGATGAGATAGATTAGATTTTATATTAATAAGAGTTTTAATAAACATTTTTCAGTTTAAATAATGTTTAAATATATAATTATTAAGATATTCAACTGTTTTAATAATTTCAGACTATAAATTATCTGATAAAGAGTTTATTATACGCATGTATTAAGTCTTCTAAATAATCATCTTCTTAAAATGTTTAGCAGAGTCATTTTAAGCTTAAATAATTGATATTAAGCATTCTATAATTATATCTTTATCTACAGCTAATTTATTATATTTACAATTTAAAGAAATCTTGTTATTAATTTAAAAATAGTGAATGACTTATTTATATTAAGTTCTCGCTATATTGAGAAACTTAGTAATAATATTAACGCTTTAAGATTTTTTTATGTGAGTATAGATGAAATTCATATCTGTAAAATAGTAGTGAAAGTGACTGATTCATTTCTTATTATTGTAGATTATAGATAACTGAATTAGATTATATATAACGCGGGTAAGAGACTTATTCGCAGAATCTTTCTTATTAAATTATCTTAATATTATTTCTGTTATCTTACTTAACGCACAGATCTCGCATGTGATTAAGATAGATGAATTTTAAATAACTATATTTAAAATACTTTGTTAAAGATAGAATATAACTTCTTATTGTGAGTGATTTATAAGAGCGTGTTAGTAATCAACTAATATCTTTATATCTACTCGAGAAATCTAATTAAAGATGAATAAAGAGATTGTTATTAATTTTAAATAAGAATTATACTTAAGTGCTCAATATTCATTAATACACTGTATGAAGTAAAAGATCTTGTTTTAATAATATAAACGCTGTTTTTCTATATTCTAATATATCTCTTTTAATATAAATCGATAAAGAGAGATTATATTTGTGAAAAAATCGGGCGTAAGAGTAATATTAATTAAAGAGATTATTTTCGAATCTATAGATATTTAAATAAAGATATTAACACTCTTAAATATCTTAATTAGATATATAGATTTATCTACTATTAGTTAGTTATTCTTTATCGTCAGTCACTTAAATTTGAATCTAGATAAGTTATTACAGATATGAGAATTAATCTCTAAATTAAGAATTTATGTATCTCGCAGCTTATAATTCTTTTAACTTATCGCAAATAACGTTAATATCATTAACGTGAATAATCTAAACTGTGTATTCTCTTTTCTTAATTTAGATAATAAATTCAAGCTTTTCTTATCTTTATTTTAAGCTCTTCTTCTTATAATTTCTATTATCTTCTTAATCTCTTTATTTTATTTAATTTTCTTATTTACCGCCTCTTATATTTCCGCATTTAAAACTTACTCAGCTAATCTATCTTACTTAATAATGTAGAGATAGATAGAGAAGAAATAAAGCTTTAAGCAGAGATAAGAATAAGAAGATAGATATGATTTTATAAAGAATTAAGTGATTATAACTAATTTAACAAATTCTTCTTATAAAATCACAAAAATTATATGCGAGAGTGTTTTAAAGACAATCTTATTAATTTAAAGATGATTCCGAAATAACTCGATTAGATTAAAGATTAATAAGATATTAATATTATTACAAATTTTCTTCTTAAGAGCGATTTTATATAAGCTAGCGAAGATAGAATTAACACTCTTAATAATTATTATAAAGTTATATAGAAAGTATTTATTTTAAATATTAGAAAGATTCACTTTCTTCGCGTTTATATATATTTTCTTTTATAACTGTAATCACTTCTTAAATTATTAAGTTCTTAAGATCTTTTTTAACGCCTAATATTATTAAGATAGCTTTAGTTAACAAGCTCTATCTATCAATATTAGTCTCTTTTTGAGAATTTAAAGAATTTTGTATATTATCTCAAGATCTATAATAAAGACTAGATTCGTATAAGTAATGATTTCGGTAATGAATTTTCGTAGATTATTAAGAGCTGTTCGCTTCTTCTTATAAATAGTTATTTCAGCTCTATATTTATTTTAAAGAAGCTTGTATATCTCTCTCTTATCTTAATTCAGATTAATAACGGACTTAATAATTCGATTAACGTCTGTTAGCTTTGGATTTGAGGGTTTATTAAGCGTTAGGAATTCTGAGGCCAAATCTGTATTAATATATAACAATATATCGCTATCTCTAGCTCTGCTTTGGATCAGGAATAGTCATTCATCTCAATCCCGTGGAGAATTAAGGATGATAGTTGTCTTGAGGATAGAGGGGACGGCGATGGACGTCATAGTGAGTATTGAGCGCTGTAAATGAGGCAAAATGAGCCGAAAGCGGGCACGAATCAGAAAATAAGTGTTATTTTGCAGAAAACAACTCCGGGCTCATAACTGTCAGACAAATGACTGAAATAGCTCTTTTTGTCTGTGTAGAATCGAATTGAGTACAATCAAAGTGATAGAATTGACTGTCTAGAAGACTATGTAGAATGCCCCTGAGAATGGGCCTAAATATGAAGAGAATGGGGCCAAGATAGGTTGGAGATTGGCTCAATTGGGCCGATGGACAGCCTGAGGCGCAGGCTGAGGCGCAGGCTGTCTGACAAGTTTGTAGAGGGGCAGGCACAATCTAAGCAAGCTCTATTAGAGATAAGAGATTGAGGAGGATAGAGCCCTAAGAGATTTACTACGGTAGGAGGCATAAGTAATGTAGGTCCACTTTAGTAACGCTATGTAAAGATACAACGCCACAAAGCGCCTAACTCAGACCTTGCCTATTAGTATCTAGTATACAAGAACACTTAGGATAGCGACAAGGATACCGTACAAGGGCAGCAGGGATATCTGTAAGCTGGGCGTTTTCTTCGACTTTACTAGTGCCCCACATACATCTTACTTATGCCTCCTACCGTAGTAGGCATCGAGGAAGCAATTAGCAAGAAGATTAGCTCTATCACTAAGAGCGGGCGGAAACGGGAAAGCCTTTGGTCACCATTCGGTCCAACAGCCAGGATTACTTAGCGACTTTCTCTACCAACCAAACCACGACAATCACATACCGGTATTCAGAAGCGACGGCTCCGTCAAGTTCGCTTGTTGACATTGTAAGAGTTTCTGAAGTCTGCGATGACCCAGCGTCGATGCTTCAAAGTTCTACCACTTCATCGGTGTCCTAATTTCTGGCCAAGAACTAATACTTTCTGGGGACATGACTACTGAATACGATGAGGAAGTCCCACAGAGCGACCCGCGTTCTACCTGTTGTTGCCCGCAAAAGCCCTTACTGGACCATTGCATTGTCTGCTACTCAGAGATGTGGAGGCGATGAGATCTCACCAAAAAGAATTTTGTGAAGCACAGTTAGCCACACACGATTCGGGTTGTTTTCTGCATCTTCATCGCTTCCTACGATGCAGCCCTGGCTCATGTGCGAGAGAGAGTATCAACGACCTCCCTGTCGTCTTGATCCACCTCGGCCGAGGCGAGGCAAGGGCCGTGCATGCGGACGCAGGTATACGAGATAAGGTCAGTATTGAAATTGCGAATGCTCATAGATCTCAACGGCGAGCAGCAGCATACCACTTTCCATTTGAAGACCATATATGCGGTACACCCTCTCTGTGCCTTGAATGCACGCAACCCCCTTTCTGCTTCTATTTCTTGGCTTGCTTGTCTTCGACTGTGTTTGCAAAGGCGTCAGACGCGGCGCAGGCTCTCGCGACGGGGTATTGAAGATACCGGGTCGCTCACAAAGTCATGATTTGCCTACACTTACCAGAGTGTGCAATTTTAGCAACATGAATGTATATATGCCTGATATCATTCCACAAGACGTGTCCCAATGTGATACATGACCTTGACCATGATTGAACATGCCTCTAGTACTGTCTCACTCTAGATGTATCGCGACACCCGTAGTTCAGCAGGCTATATATAACCTCCGATGCGGTGGAAGTATCAGCAGCAGTACCCCGTACAAGTCAGTGCCTCGCAACGTAGGCCTTAAAGGGTAGACTACTTCTAATCAATCTGACTCCGGAGTGGGAAGGGTGCAAGTGTGTCACATGTTTCAGACACGTCGGTTAAATTCTGAGCGTGAACAGATGGATGATTGATTCCGCAGTAAGTATTGCGCGTATTATGCGGAGGACTACATGGCATTTTCCGCAGGTATAACATCTGTATAGGTACATCTAGAGGACGCTGGTTGGATAGCGAGATACAAGGACTTGTATGGTGCTTACCGCATACATACATGACTTTACCACTCCTGCAATCGTGTTGAGAGCCGTGGAAGATCCGGGCTTAGATATTAAAGATGAAGAGCCGTGGCGAGAGAGCCGTGGTGGCAGGTCGAAGTAGATATAAGATACACAACATCAATAATCATGTCGTCTTTGTAAGGGCCTAAGCAGGCCTTCCCATGCCTGGCTGCTGGCGTGGGAGCGCTGACTCGTCGACGGAGTGTCCCAAACACCATCAGTGCGTTGCCCAGCACAATATCAAGGCAGTACTCCAGTACTCAGGAGGCTCCTCCTCCTCCTCCTCCTCTGAGTCGTTGGTGCAGGATTATCCTGGCCGACTGCATTTAATTAAAGGTCCATAAAAAGCCCTAAAACCGCGGGCGGAAGTCTCACAGAGCTAGGAACGAATGCAACCAGATCCGGAGTGAATCGTACCCAGATGAACGACAGTGGTGGTAGCGATTGAAATCGCAGTCCCCATTGCTGGTCATTGCCGAGGAGAGCCATACACCAGCAAAGCGACAAAGAAGCGACCCAGCATCCTTGTCAGCACAAATGAAGTACTGACAGCCAGTCTCTGAAAATTCAGGCCAAATGCCTGTTTCGAAGGCGCTCTTGAGGCATCCATTCACCCAAGACATCGATTACACCGCTAATTGATTCCAATTGGGTAGGCTTCATAGTCTCCTCAGAACCACCCTTTGGTAATACTGACAAGGCTCTCCCTCTTCTTGGATGTCCGGGTCTTGATGGCGATAATAGTGCCACTCATCCTCTACAGGGAAACCATTAGATCTCAATTTGCATACGCTCTTCGGACATACCTTAAGGTCCTGACGAAGCAGTGCTGTAAGCCATCCAAATACCTGCATGTTACGAAGATGGCCCCATCGTCATCATGTAGAAGACACTGCGAGTCCACAGAAGAAAAAATCGACCCCTGAGAGCGTCGCGGATCTCAAATTTGTGTAGGGTCTTCAACTGAATGTGATCTTAGCGACATGATTTTCACATCATGCTACTCGAGGGCGCTGTTTAGTGTCCTGAGAAAAACTGTGCCAAAATCCGCCGACGCATTTTGTACTAAATTTAGCCGACGACAAATTTTGACTAAACCAGACAGTTTCTTTTCTTTCCTGGTGCGACATGTGCTGTGCAATGTACTTATCAACTGAAGAGGAGCATGGAGTTGACGCAAAGCTGTGTTCCTGCAGATCTCCCCTGCTCTGTTGTACGCACATTTATGGAGTGTCTATTAGCGAGCTCAGTAGGGTTAAGAGGACTGGTAGACTGTCGACTAAGCGGGGACTACGCTTCTCCCAGATATGTGAGCTTCACAGCATCAATTTCGAACAAGACGTGGTGCTGGGAATATGTGCAAGACTCCACACTCTACTCTACGGAGTACGTCTATTTTATATCGTGACTGTGATCACGTTCATCCAGTCATAACTTTTTGCTCCCTCTCTCGTCCATTTTCATTATCTTTAGCAAGCCCCAGAGGACCTGTCTCGTCTCCATCTTCCATTTCACCCAGTTTCCAATAGCCACTCCCATCCCCGAATGTGCTCTTGCCTTCAACCACCAATCGCCTCCTGATGGTCTCCACATCCTTGGCGCTGAGTTCACAGTACTCCTGCATATACTTCTCCACTCCCCCAAACCGATCCACCACATCATTTAAAAACACGATCATGTTCTTCCCTCTCGACCCTACCGCCCTCTCTGCCTCCTCTCTTGTCATAGCCGGCGTCCCGCTCCCCGGTTCACCACCCTTCATCATGTGCGCTATGATGATCTCCCTCCACGATCCAAGTCCGCTCTTCGTAATATCGTACTCCCACGCAATGACCTCATCCGGGACGCCACACAACCTCAACACCAACGCCGCAAAAACTCCCGTCCGGTCCTTACCGGCCGCGCAATGAAACAACAGCGGTTCAGGTTGTACACGTCCCGAGTTCTCGTCAGGTATATCGCAGTCCCGAATGTGCTCAAATATCCTCTTGTAAGCCGGTCCGGCATTCAGGAAAATATCCTTGTACGCCCTCACAAACCCGGCGCTGTATCCATGACTTTCTTCTTCATCCTGAGCAGTGTAGTTCTTGTATTTCCTCGACAGACCTTCCGGACTGTAGTCTTGATCCCGGAATACGGGGACGAATACCCGTTCGACACCGTCAATCTCACTAGGTTTGACGTTTTTGGGTTGATTGCTTATCTCTCTTTCTGAGCGGAGGTCGTAGAGTCTGCGGACTTTTAGGTCCTTGGCCAAGGTGTTGGTGCCTTGCGCGGTTATTCCGGTTAATTGGGCGGAGCGGAATAGTGTGAGGGGGCGCGTGATGTAGGATTTGTGGGGTGGGAAGTGCGATGAGGGTGGGTGGCAGGGGTAGGATCCCAGATCGCGAAAGTTAGGGACGCCGTCGACGTGGAGGAATGGTGGGATTGGAGGCTTGTCGGTCGAAGTGGATTTGGAGGATGTGAAGTGGAATGGGGACGTGGCTGAATCTTTGGTAGTGATTGGTGGAGCTGCTGGAGCGGGGGTGCTGCTCATTGAGTCAGGCTCATTACCGAGAGCTGAAGCCATCATCATCGAGGTTTGAGCAGAGGGATCTGAGTGGATACGGGGTAGCTGTTGAGGAGCGTCAAAAGAGGTGAAACAAACCGCCGTTGTTTCTGAGGATGCAGCAAGATACTCAATGTCGGATCAAGTGAGTCCCCGAGGTTCAGGGGGTATTCATCGCCGCTTTCTAGGAAGGGAGATTGTTGAAAGGCTGATAACCACTTACCACTGCTTCCATTGATCGATGTGGAGTGCGTGCCGTCAGTTTGCCAAGACTCCAGGCATCCGCTCCGAGCGCGACCCGGTTGACTTTTGAGGGTGATGCCGCCCTGGGGCGCGAACCATCGCTGAGGTTGACAAAGGGCCTGTCTCCGCAGCTGTTCTACTCACCATGACAGTCAGGAAAGTTACCCTGATCGGTGCCAACGGCAAACTTGGGCCCGCCGTCCTTCACGCCCTTATCTCTGCACGAGCCTTCACCGTAACCGTTCTTTCCCGCTCATCTTCCAGATCTACCTACCCAGACTCCGTCCACGTCACCTACGTCTCTGACGACCCGCCCATCGAAGAACTTGTCAACGCGCTGCGAGGTCAAGATGCCATTGTCGTCACATTCCCCGGCTCGAACAGCGATCTCCAAGTTCGACTCGCTGACGCCGCCGCTCAAGCAGGCGTCAGACGCTTCATCCCCGCCGATTTCGGCAGCTGCGACTCAAGCAGTCTACGTGCGTTAGATCTTATGCCGCTGTATCGCGCGAAGCACAATGTACGGCAACATTTACAGCAGCTAGACTCCAGCAGCAGCCTGTCCTGGACAAGTCTGGTGTGCGGTCATTTCTTCGACTACGGGCTGAAGTCGGGACTGCTGCAATTCGACCTCAATGCGCGCAAGGCACGGATCTTTGACGGTGGGGAGATCAAGTGGTCCGCAACGACGATCGAAACCATCGCCACGGCTGTTGTGCGAGTTCTGCAGAAAGAGGACGAGACACGCAATCGGATGCTCTACATTCAGAGTTTCTGCATCACGCAAAACGAAGTACTCAGGTCATTGGAGCAGGTCACGGGCCAGGATTGGCAAGTTGAGCACCTAGACTCAGAAGAGTATATCAGAGAGGTGAAGGAAGAGGCAGATAGAGACCCAAACAATGCGGAAGCGACAGAGAATCTAGTCTCTGTAGTTGGCATTGTCGATGCGAATTGGGAGGGCAAGCATGATTTTGCTAATTCGCTTTTAGCCCTGGAAGGTGGGAACCTGGATCAAGTGATTCAGACGGTGGTCAGTAAGTGATACATACAGATTACTCTCGAGCTTCAATCAAACCACTGCATAAACAGAGGTCTTACAAACGCGCAATCTCCACGGGTCCATGCAATGAAACTCAACTCTATCTCGGTATCCCTGCAGCCCTACGCGCACGAGAGGATTTAGTTATGTCAGAGCTGTAGGTGAGTTCATCCCCGGCGCTCCAAGGGGCACGTCCAAGGTCAAGTGAATCCGTCTCCTTCTTTGCCTGTTCGTGCTACTGTGGGTGAGTGGAGATGCAGGTGAGCCACCACTACTAGCTGGTAATTTGATTGGACTGATGTGGCCACCAGCAACCCATAGAGAGGCGCCCTGTGAAGGGGTGAAGGACAATATCGTCCTCAGTCTGCCCGTTGGGAATGAAGGGAACGGCCCAAGAGGACTCGTTGAGGCACGAGGTCAGTTCGGCACCAGATGGAGGTGCAGCCCCCGACGACGAAGGCGAGTGCGTTAAGCGCAACCAGGGTTTAGATCCTTCTCGATGCCACGAGAGCCATTCAAGTCAGCACGTTCCGAGCTATCCTTGCTGTGCCGTGCAGATGCGATATGTGCGGTCCTCCAACAATAAAGTCTCGCTATTAGCTAGAGAAAGCCGTGTGCCAGTGTTCATGCTGTGCTAAATGGGTCTTGGCGATGATCGAGTACTTGTTCATTCTTCAATCCTCCTACTTTGTCGCATGGTATGGCACGGCCTTGTGGTTTCGGTCTTCCTGTCAGGCCATCGAGCTTCTGGTGTGACTCTGTTCTGGATCTGTTCAGCCGGCGTCTCTGGCACGGTCGACTCTGCACACAAGACCGAGCCAGTCTTCAGGCAGTCGCTCCAGATACCGAGGATCGCAAACTCACCAGATGAATCAGCACACCTCCTTCATCGATTTTGTGGACTGGCCACTTGAAACCTCCTCACGCCGCAGCAGTGTCTGTTCCACGAGCCCAATTTCTGAAGCGTCGGGTCTATTGCTGTCCGCGTTCCCTTCACCCCCTACGCCCAGGTTCCCGCAGCCATCTAGTGAGAACGAGCTGTGGAAATCCAACTCGGACATAACCACTCTGGAGTTCCACCCTTCGGTAACCGTATCATTTGGCAAAGGAAGCCGACTCTTCAAGCTGAAATTCTCGCATACCAATATCTGCAAAGATCCTCACAGCAACCTACGATGCATTGGATTAGGTGAAGCACCTAGCAGTACGGGAGCGTTCATCCATACTTTTCCTACCTCGACGCTGCCGATACCTCACATCGAGCAGCCAATCATCTCCAGTCAGGCCCCATCATACGTCGTCTCGTTTCTCGAGGACCAGACGGTCCAGACAGCTCATACACTGTTTGCCGCACAGCCTCACTACACATTCGACGATCGAGAAGACTGGATTCGATTTCAGGAGGTCCTGCTAGACCAGAAGCTGGTGTTTGTGGCTGGCATCGCTGAGGCAAAGTCGAAGGGACGTGGCGAAGAATGTATCAGCCAGAACCTGCGCATCATGCAGTCGAAGTCTGGTAAACAGAACATTGTTCTCTTCGCAAATTCACAGCGCCGAGAGAAGAAGCGCTACATGTCCATTCCATGTAGGGCTCTGTCGACAACCGCCTGTTACGTCATGCTTGCTGACTGTAATAGTGGATTGCATTGATCAGATTGATGAGGGGAAGAAAGCTGGGCGACCTGTTTTCCTGCGTTTACGACCAAACTTCGACCTTCTGTCCCAATTGAAAGGGCTGCACATTCGATTTCTTGACGATAATGGTGAGTTCGATTGTCATCCCACTGTCTCTCCGCCTGGTTGATGAAAAGACTGACGCACTCCTCGTCGTCCCAGACCAAAAGGTATTCTGCGGAATACTGTACCGGGGAGTAGGCCTTGGTGCCTTGTGAAATCATGAGATTCGGGACCCTGCAAGCGTTGAATGACTTAATGAGACACCCATTGATACGCGAGCGTGCTCATACGAGAGACATCTTGGACAAGCCAGCTGTGCTTGTGTCATGGATTGGCCTTGTCTACACAATACAATCATTAGGTATTCTTCCCTGCGAGAAGGCGTTGATCGCCTGAACTGCTAAAGATTGTACCCCGTCTCGCGCAGACTAATTTATCTATCTACTCCGTACTATCTAGACCAAGTACTTCCAGGGACGCTGGCGCTATTCCCGATCGAGCACATCAAACAGCGACTGGAGGCGTGGGAGCCAAACCAGTGGCAGCCTACTCGTAAAGCAAAAAACATCGAGAATCAGGACACCTGATTTGTGGAAGACTGTATGGCACCAGTATCATTCCGTATCTCCCCTCACGTTTGTGAATGATAGGCTTGCTGGCCCTGATCGACCCCCCCTCAAGCCTGGAAGTCAATCCAAATCACCACCACTAACTTTCATTAGTCATTGATCGGCGGCACCAAGTACTGACTATTTACCCAACTGTAGCCTTTCCGGAAGTCCCTGGCACATCGACCACCAACACTTCGTGGCCCAGGCGGGGCTCACGGGCCGCACAGTTCTGGCGAATCTATGTGGAAATTGTGCCGTCCCACGTGTGAAAGAATTTGGACAGCACGGCTTCTCCGAGTCACTGGTCAGGCTCTGGTGCCACTATCACCAAGGAACGCCTGAGCTTCACAAACTAAGTCCCTCCGATGAGGGACTGGCCTTCTTCTAGAAGAATGGGCAGGCCAACTCTGTACTCGTCAACCCTCCTCGAGTTGTCCACAATGTCTGTTACAATCCTCGGAGTTGTTTGCAAGACTCTCTGGCCCACGCCGCTAGGCTATTCCCACCCCAGAATGACATGATGAGTGGCTGAACACCTCATCGCGATACTGCGTCGAGCATCTGAAGTGCACGATGGGAAGATGGCTTGGTCGCCTGTACGCAACTGATCGAGCCCGAGACTTCGATCACGAACGGGTAACGGCCAACTTCAAGCCAATCTCCCCGCGTACATCGACTAACAGCTCGTGGATAGGATCGGACTGTGCGCGTTCGTCAAATATATGAAACCATCGACAGGCAGCCTTACCAATGGGTCGTGGTTTTGGTCGCTGGTATCGGATTCTTCTTAGATGGCTATACTGTGCGCGACCCCTCCCTAGACGGCGCACTCAGTGCATTCCGACACGTCGCAATGGCCGTCCGGGTGACTGATTTCACCTAGCTCTTTGCCAGCAACATCGCCCTGCCGATGATCGCATATGTCTATTGGAACAAAGAAGTCTCGTCTATCAAACAGACATGTATCAATATCGCAACCCTCGCAGGAACTCTCTTCGGTCAAGTCATCTTTGGGGTATTGGCCGACAAGAATGGCCGGAAGAAAATGTATGGAGTCGAGTTGATCCTTCTCATTGCTTCAACCTTGGGTATATTGATGTGCTCGACTGGCGCACATGCCAGCATGAGCATGTATGCCTGGCTTATATGGTGGAGGCTGGCAGTCGGCATTGGAGTTGGAGCTGATTATCCCCTCAGTGCAACTATCACGGCGGAGTAAGCAGGCCATATTGAAGTACCCAAAGAAAAATCACGCCGATGCTGACTACCACAGGTTCGCGCCGACGAAACATCGAGCCCGTATGATGGCCTCCGTCTTCTTCATGCAGCCCCTGGGACAAATTTCGGGCAATCTTGTCTCATTGGTCGTCGTATCGATAAGTCGGGCGCATGGAAGGGAGGATCTCACAAGATCGGTTGACATCATGTGGCGTTGGGTCATTGGCATCGGGGTAGTCCCAGGCGTTTTCGCTCTTTTCTTCCGACTTGCCATCCCGGAGACGCCGCGATTCCTACTTGATATCGATGACGATCCCATCAAAGCTGAATTTGACACAACAAAGCTTTTTGGCGAATCATCCGACATCGAAATGGAGCATGACAGCTCGGGAGGATCTGTGCAGGATTCTGGTGCTTCGCAGCTCAGTCGGGCGCTCGACCAAGCAATCACCCCGACTATTGGCGTTGCCTCGAGTTCTCCAGCCGACTGGACCGTCTCTGGCTCACCCATTACGACATTGAATTCCAAGTGGACTCTGTCGAAAGCGGACATACTTCAGTACTTCTGGACGGAAGGGAACTGGCGGACACTACTCGCTACATCACTGTGTTGGCTCTTGCTAGACTTTGGCTTCTATGGAATCGGCCTTTCGAGTCCCCAGTTCCTGGCCAAAACGTGGGGCAGCCTCAAGATCCACGGTCCCAGCCCAGTCTGGATGACTAACGATGCCCCGGATGCCTCCATATATACCATGTTCACCAACACCTCGATCCAGGCGTTGGTGATATTGAACAGTGGCAGTTTTGTTGGAGGACTTCTACTGATCGTGTTTGCGAACCGTCTGAATCGAGTCAGCTTGCAGAAGTATGGTTTTCTCTTCCTGGCGGCTATCTTCATTGCCCTGGGCACCACCTTTCTCGCTGTAAAACACAACAGCAATTTTGCGGTAGCATTATACGTGATCGGCCAGCTGGCTTTCAACCTTGGTAAGCACTCATCATTCCATCGGTTCACAACCATTATCCCCTTTATACTGATCAGGTTGACTCCACAGGTCCGAATGCAACAACCTACATAATCCCGGCCGAGGTGTTTCCAACTCGCTACCGCGCATCATGCCACGGCATCTCAGCTGCGGCTGGCAAGCTCGGTTCCATCCTCGTCCAGATCTTCTCTGCCTACTATAAATTCGGCAGCTCGAGTCCAGGGGAGGGACAAATGAAGAGGTATGGGACGATCCTCATCGTCTTTTCGGTAGCCATGATCTTAGGAGCGGTGATCACCCACTTTTGGATCGCTGATGTACAGTATAAGGACAAGACGAACAAGGCACTCGAATTGCTTGCTGTTGGTCGGTCTGGCGCGAGGTAATACGCTATGGCGCGGTCGCAGTGGCTCCTGTTTGAGTGGACTGTACAGCGTGAAAGCGATGCTTGAGTACGCGTGTACTATAATGGGAGATTTACATAGATTCACTAGTTCTGGAGGCAACTCATCTAACAAGTGAGAAGAGCTGTAGTAGTATTGAAGATATAGACCTGAGGAAAAGCGATTCCCTAGTCAAATGAATGCCAAGACTCTACGTCATTGGCTCCAACTTATTTCGAAGATCTCCCCTGCGAACGTCCTTCCAGATTCTCGCGCTCAATGCCAGGTATTTTCTTCTTCAGATACTATCGAGATTGGCATCTGGTTCATACGGAGTCTAGTCTTTGAACTAATTATCTTTTCTCACTGGTTCTGCATGTGTAATTACACATCTCGCCTTTGCGCTGCTGTAGAACATCGATATTTGTCGATAATTAGCAGCGTCCCACCATTTGTCCCTGGGTGCCTGAAAGAGAATTTGCTCCACTTCACCTGACTGTTGTCCTTTACGAAGCCCACGCAGAGCAGCAGTCTCAAAGAATGCCAAGGAAAACCCCGGGGCACCATGAAATGAGTGGTACAACGTCTGATTTGTTGACTACACCGATGACAGAGGATCTTGCTATCTGGAAGCCCGGACATAAGATATAGGGCGAAGACCTTTCACAATCGCTCATTTATTTGGTAAATTCAGTCACTGACATAAAGCACGTTCCCATTGGTCACTACATTCGAGTGGGTAACCCGGTCTCCGATAGCAGCAACACTGTTACGTTGTATCATGAGGTCTATCACGATCCGTTGACTAATCTAGCACCATGAGGAGACACATTGACAGTAGCAGAGACGAAGTTGAAAGCTGTTCTTACTTCCTTCCTTATATTCTGCCCACCGACATGGCGAAGGTGTGGTGTTCTTTCTCTGCTTAAAATCTCTCCATAGGCAAGGCCCCTTCCATTTCCTCCAGCCTATCTTTGAAGATATCAGAAGCATCGATGCCGAGCTTTTTGGCAGCTGTGCTCAATCTTGTGGCTTTTTGGGTGCCAGTCTCTTTATGGAAATGCACGCGATCGAGCTGGCGATTATTCTCCGCTAGGTTGGTCTCCGTGAGTCCTCCGGTAGAAGTCATTTGAAGGCCTCCTGCAGCGTTATCCGGATAGGAGACGATGGGAATGGCAGAGTCCGAGTCCGAGTCAGAGTGACGTGAGCAGGGGCATTGAGACACATTCCTAAAGAAACATTGGGTCAGCCTTTGTATGCGTCAGCGTGTGTCGGAACAGAGGTCCCATGTCATACGATGCCATGGATGGACACCCGTCTTTTGTCCCCGGAGCTTTGTTCATCCTTGCCGCCGGAGAGTGAAGCATCAGCAGCTCTCGATCGAAGCGGCTCGTGGTAGATTCTTGCTGCAAAGTTCAATCTTCAAACCGGAAACGTATATACTCCCACTTCAACCAAGTGTCTTGGGGAGCCAATATTGCAAGTCTTCTAGACAGGATAAGGGGAGCCAGAAAAAAGCCGGGTAGCTGGGACCTGGCTTATAGATAGCTGGCAGAGCAGGCCAGCAGGAGAGCAGCTTCATACCATTTTCCCCCTTGTAGACCTTGCCCACTACTAATGATTGAACTACGAAGACACAAAAGTGACCGTGCATCTACTCTAACCACCCAATGACATCCCGATTGTTCCACATTGCAAGCACGATCTGAATACTTCGATTGTAACTTCTAAGCAGGGATGCCACGGCCGTTCAGGATAGGGACTAGCCGGAGCATTAAGCGCAGTCCCACGGGGCCGAGGGGCCGCAAGCTGTGTTGCAACGAGCGTCAACGTCGGCTCGAAAGTGTTTGCGTCAGGTCAGGGGTCAGGTCTTGGTGTGGGCCACGAACCTGCCGTGCACGCCCTGCTCTGGGTCTCCTGGGACATCACTCGGCGGTTTTGGCGAAATTGAAGCTTGTTGGCCAAGGCTTGGCTCCACTGGCCCAATGGCATGGCTAATCATGGTGAAGGATGACTGTCTCGAAAAAGCTCTCACTCGCAATCCGCTGCCAGCTGCATTCTCCTAGAATCGAGGACGAAAGCCGAGAAGCACTGCCTCCATTGGCAACACGCGTTCGCCTGAAACCTGCTCCTTTTTAAAAATTCGAATTTGCGACAATCTTGTTTATTGTTTCGTTGGCTTGCTCTTTGTACCCCGTGAGAAGTGATCCCAAGGAAGTTTCAGAAGCGACCACAGGCAAACTCTAAAGCGCAAGTCCGGCTCGACTGCATGTTCGCCTGAAACTCAAATTCTAACGTCAACCTCCCAACCCAAACCCCACCAAAAACCCTCAACAGCAATGCATAGCAAGGCTAACCGGCAGCCTGATCTGAGGTAAGGAACCTTAGCTTAAAATGAAAGGATACCAGCAATGGATCTAGGACTAGAGAAGAAAAGATTCACGAACATAGGTAAGGGTGAGAATGCCACAAGGAGTATTTGCTACCCCTCGGTCCCGAGTCCCGAGTTGAGGCTCCTAAGGCTGAGGTTGGAAAGGCCAGTGCAGGCTCAGTGAGTGAGAACATCAGCCTTACCAGCATGGTCAAACGCTGAGACCACGTGAAGACGACTGTCCACTTTCTCTATCTTGCTTAGAAGAAGGAACCCTAGCATGTAAAGAAAGAGACGAAAATCAGCCTAATCAGGCGTTTTCGTCTTGTGACAGGAGTGCTGATTGGGGCTCGAGAAAAAAATAGGTGTTCAAACAGAGACGAAACACGTTCGAAGACGACTAAAAAGATGGCAGACTGTAACCAGAAAACGTGGTATATCACCCTTCGAGTCTTATCTCTCAACTTTCATTAAACATGTTGCCGACGTTCTTTCGAGGATGAAGGATAGAGAATACGGTTCCCGAATGATACTGAGTACTGCATGGCATTTCGGGAGCGATCTACGCTTTCGTTGGACTAAGGCCTTTCATTCCTCCGCGCAGGAAAGGATTCCAATACAATAGTGGAGAAGGAAGAGAAGTTGTTCTACATGATGCTCAACCTACCATTAATATGCCGCGACCCGGGCTTCCATGACGTTCTTCTGAAATTATGCGAGACTGCCAGTTTACACATCGCTTCCAGTAAAGGCGACCTCTCTTTGCACGCAATCATGAGGCAACATGTCTGTTGGGCGCTACGCTGTATAGATGTCACCACGGCTTTGCTTCAATGGGAACCAATGAAACGGAGACAGGAAGACTCCTCACGCATACATCGAGAGATCGAAGTCTTTTGACGAATCAACGGAGAAACAGCAAGGGTTATTATAGTGGCAAAGAGATTGGGCGTTCCGTCGCAAGAAGCACTAGTCTTCTGAGGCATGTAAGTTTTGCTAAATCAGCAGTTTCGAACATGCTAGAAGATGTAGCGGACCATCTTCCCAAATTACTTCTCAGTTTGGGCAGATGAAGGTATGCTCAAGGCGGCATAGAACAATCTTCTGACTCATTAGAAGAACACCAAGTCTTAGCTGCAGTTCTTCTGAATCGGATACTCACTCCGAAAGCTGTCATGTTGTGCGTACTCTTTGAGGTTCAAAAAAAACACAGGTGGAACTCAACAACAACTGGTATCATTTCCAATTGAAGTTGATTGACTGACGAAGTTGCCTGACTACATATATACTATGCAGGTTTCTGAAAATTCCTTGGCAGAAATTGTCCGCCCAGTGGGAATTGTGAAATCCGATCTGCATCTTAGAATGTCCCGCAGTCTGCAGAATGGGCAGGACAGGGTTTGGTAAAGAGGGGTTGGTGCCCAACAGAGGAATTCTGCTGTGTCCGGCAGGCGTCAGATCTGTTCCCAATTTCTTTTACCTCTCCATGTCGAGGTGAAAGCTCAAGGGGTATTATGACACGTAGCAATTGCAGATGCCTAACTTCAAGGATGATTGCATATCATATACTTTAGCATGACACCCTCCAAGATATCCATCGAAAACCCAGAAGCGTTGTAGATGCTAGCAGAGCTCGGTAGTAGATTGAAGCGAAACCCTTGATTGCCCCTGTCATACACGGCGGATCCCCCAATTTCAGCCAGGTTCTTGCTTCTTAGGACAATGACCATGAGCATAGAGAATTGTTACAAGTTAAAGCACAGCTACAACGTTGCCTTTGTTAGAATGAAATAAAAATTGACATTCGATCGCGGCTTTCTTGAAAAGTGTAGAAGTCAGGCGGACCCGAAACAGGCTTTTGTACGCATGCTGCGGAGTGCGACAGTAGGTTATGACGCGACCAATCATGTACAGAGAAGCTTGATGGGCGGTCCCAACCCTCTTGGAGCATTGGCTAGAAAAGAGACGATAAATGGCAAGACAGAGGAACAGAACAAGGTTGACTAGTCACTTTGAAGAAGTGTTCAGGACAGTTTCTTTGTGACAAGATAGGCCGGGACACTCATGGCATATGGTTGGTAGGATCGTTCTTCCAGCTATCGGAGCGGCAGCGGCCATACAATCGCGGTTGCGATATGGTGAGGTGGGGCACCCCGCACGAAGGACCTGTTCTGCACGAATGTTGAAGTCGAAATGTCTGTGACAGGTTGTGGCAGGCAATGTCTTACGCTTCGCAACTGGAGCCTCTATGTTGCGTGGGTAACGGTGGGATGGCGACAGTCTGCACTAACTTTTATAAAACACTACATAAGAGACGTTGCTGGTGACAAAGCTCGAAAGGTAAACAAACTGTTTGCAGAGTGGAGTCGGATTAGGTAAATGAGTAAACAGGTCTAGCCTCCAGAAGAGGTTGCCGAGCAATGAGCGACATGTCATCAGTGCAACTTTGCCAATACAGGGGGAATGTTGCTAGTGGGTCTTCCAAGGCCAATTTCCTGTTTGCGTAATGCCGATGATTTGGGTAATCGATGAAATAGGCCTAGCGTTGGTTCATTTATTTAGACGACATTCCAACACAAACTAGTCCTTGCAACAACAAAGAAAGTTGAAGAATGCCGCAATTCCCGACGTAAGCTGAGACAAAGGGCTATTGAGCTCTCATTGACTTTCTTTGTGTTCACTTCTGGCCCAGCAAACGTCCATCAGCGGCCTTGACTTGATAAAGAGCAGTTCAAAACCATCCTCTGCTCATATACATAGATCTCGCTGCCAGGTAAGTGAGTTTCGCAAGGAGGTCTTGCCCCGTTATTTGATATGAGGGCGGTTTGTATGCCCTAACTTGAAAGTTCATATAGAACGATCAGGCCGCTTCGGAGAGAACGATCAGGCCGCTTCGGAGAGAACGATCAGGCAGCTTCGACGAATCGTTTGCTCTTAAAGTTACACCACTTTAGCATCTCAAGCATTCCAAGCATATCGGAGTAGACTGCGGAGCGGCTTGTGGTCCGCCTCATGGGCATTGTTAGCATGAAGCCAAGTGTAGGTTGTCAACCTTGGCCTATCAATGGCAAGTCAGCCGTGACTTCCAATCCAGTGGCCTATGGCATCTTGAAGCTTCAGTGCAGCATTTTTCGAGAAGTACGAGGGTGTAAAGTGAAAAGACAAGGGCTTTTTCTACGACGCTTGAATTAACCTCTTAGGGACACAATGCACATTCTCTTGAAAGTTCTCGCTAACTTTACACATTTGATCCACGTCGACAGAAAGTTTGGGATCATTAGAACAAAGATCTGCTTTTTTTAAGGCAAAGAGAAAGAAAAAGGCAATCATGCTGCATTTCTATATCAAATCTGTGGAAAACCTTGCTAATAGCAGGGCCCAAAACACCAAAAGAAAATTAGCGTGCCAACCGTAATGAGAAAATTCTTGAAGATTGGAGAAAAAAACCTTGTGGATAGAAAAGTAACGTCTTTCAAGGCATCAAAAGGAATAAAGCTTTTCAAGTATGATGGGAAGGTTCCCTAACACTCGGGAAAAAGAACCATTAAGAAAAGTAGTAGTCCCTTCTCAATATGCGGCGGATTAAGGCTTTTGCCGAAACTGGTCATCTATATGAGTGCTTCCCGCACATTTTCTATTTCTCCTCCATACAGCCACCTTCTCTATCATACATACTCCAGCCGGTTTTTCAATACTCGTCAAACAGCTATCTTAAACAAGTATGCCTCCGTCTAACAAGACTCCCGCTTCATCCACCGAAAACAAAGACGTGAAATTCATCCTCTCTGCCATCGCTTCCGCCGATACTTTTACGCCGACATGGCAGACTGTGGCCAACGAGCACGGTATTACATACGGTCGAAACGCGTAAGTCTTAATCTTAGTGTCTTGTCCTCTGCGATGATTACAGCGAACTCTATTTTTGAGGAAATTTCGCTCACTCTATTACTCTACAGAGCCAAGAAATTCCGCGATCTTGTCAAATCACGCGGCTACAAATTTGAGGATGGAAAGTTGACACTCTCGGAGGAGAACAGTGATGAGGATGATAAGGCTGGAGTTGCCGGGGATGGGGCTGCGCGGAAGACTTCAAAGAAGGCTGTCAAAGGAGAAGTTGTAAAATGTACACCAAAGAAGCGCAAGATCAAGAAGGAGAGTGTTGATGATGATGAAGATGATAAATGAAGTCAAGGATGAGGATAGGAATGACGAGTAGAGCTTCTATAAGCGTGCAATGAGAAGTTGAAGTGCTTTTCCTTCATCAAATTTCAGATAAGCAATCAGAAATGTCTCTCTATATTATGAAGTATACTTGTAGCCCTCTTGAATCTCGATTCTATTGTGATACATCTTGTAGGCTGCGGAATTTCGATGTCAAGTCTTGATGTTCCCAACCTGGTACGATTACTTGTTTATCCGCACCTAATTGGGTAACGCGTCATGTCGGTCCGCCTTGCGCATTAATCCGGTCCCAATATGGTAGCGCGCCCGTTCGGTCTAAGTTGCAGCCGAGGCAATGAACCAATCGGAGAATGTTCCGAATCAAACGCTCTCCTCTTGGGGTTTTCAAATCGCCACTTCTCTACTCTCCATCCTCTCTACTACATCTCACCACCGGCTCACAGTACTCTACATTCGAAAGACTGCATCCACGTACCGCTACACTCGCCAAAGCTCAAAACTACCATGGCACCCTCCAAAGTCCTCGATGCCGAAGCTTGCCTTGACTACGCTCTCCTACTCATGTCGAAGTCAGATTTCAAGCCAGATTACCATGCAGCTGCGGTTGCTGCTGGGATCCCAAGTGCAAATAATGCGTATGCTACAATCTTTCCTCCATGGTAGAGAGAAGCTGATCTTTGTGCAGACAGAAGAAATGGAAGAAGATTGTCGAGCAGAGCGGCAAGTTCAAGCTGGTAAAGGGCAAGGTTGTTGCGGTGGATGGCGATGAGGACGAGGACGGAGCGTAAGAGACAATGAGATTCAGTATTGCATGGACTGGCGCCTGGGATTGAACGAAGAGTCTTTTAAGGCATAAAAGGCGTTGCTTAGGTAGACGGAGACTGCATAGAGCTTTGCTATTCATGAGCTCTTGAAGGAGAGAAAGCTCGAAGTATCAGCCAATATCAGAACATTTTCCTCCAATCATTTTCTCCGTTCAGATATGCATCAAACTATTTGTCATCTTGCAGTCAGATATGATGACTTGGAGGCCACCAGACAACAGAAAGCAATAGACAGAAGAACTCGAGCATAAAGGATGAGTATTGGAATATTTGGCATCTTCACAGTCGGATACAATGATCTAGAGGCAATCAGGCAATAGAAAGCATGAGACAAATGAATCTAAGCAAGGTAGATATGTCTCAAAAACTTCAGCATCTTTACAGTCAGATGTAATGATCTAAAGTACACTAGATAAATGAAAGTAAAACACAGATGTATTAGAAAGATTGACATCTTTGCAGTCAAATATGATGACTTAGGATATATTAGACAATCAAAAGCGATAAATAGATAGATTTCAATACGGCTCAAAGTTAATAATGCATGCCAAGTGCTGTTAAGGGGCTCCCCTAACTGCTTAATCAGCAGAGTACTACTTAACAAGAAAGCTAATTTCCCACAAATTTTTCCAGTACATACTTCAAGCAAAAGCGCCCACATTCCAAATAGCAGAAATGCTCGTCATACATGCACGCGTGGAATGGAAAAAGACTTTAAAGTCTAAGCTACCTACAAAATAAGCACAACAGGTGTGGATTCAACAATGACTCTGACGTCTGGACCGCCTACAAGATCAACTTGACAAGCAAGAAATCAACAATGACCGCAACGCCTATGCTCCCCGCAAGGTGGGCGACTTTCAACGATACTGCCAGGATAGGAGTCTGTGCCTGCATCCTGATGCATAAGGTGGTCACTACTGCATTTGAGCTTGCATTTTCCAGACCTACAACTTATCTGCATACACTTGCTTTTTGGCTTCAGATCCATCAACATAGCAGAGACAATTGCTTTGCCTCTTCTGTGGAATTGAATATGCAACGCAGCAATTTCGAATGACTAAGATGCTCTGCCTTGTTACTTGATTTAGCCTGTCAGTTGCAATTCGCTTCCACTGCTTTCAATTGGCCAGAGATCTTTCGTGGAAAGCATGGATGTATCGAGAAATGAACAGACCCTAATGCCAAATCCACGGGGCACATGTTTGAACAACCTTTGCAAGCTTCTGCAAGACTCTGCTTTGGCTCTCTGCTCAACATCCGTATTAGCAACGTGGCACCGAGATTCCCTCCGATGTTTCGATGCCCTTCCACGTCAGCTGTGTATTCATTCTATATTTAAAGGTCTGGCCATGCCGCCGAGAACGCTGAGATGTCCTTCACTGAAAGGGATTCCGCGACATTCCGCCTAGAAAACTTCTTGTCAAACTTATGTTGCTTTTCTCTCATCACCATCTTTCAACCTCTATCAACCCTGATCTCTTTGCACCTCCAATAGCTACAAGCCTTCTTGCCTCCCCTCTTCCACAATGTCGACTGCTAAGACAACAACCAAGTCTCAGGCCTCTGATGATGTCGGCACCGGACTCAAATCACCCGAGAAAAAGCTGCTGTACAGCGTGCTCACTCATCTTCAAGGCTCTATCAACTTTGAAAAAGTCGCAACTGACATTGAGGTTCCAAATGCAGAGGCAGCGTAGGTAGTGCACTGATCTTTCCTCTTCTTTTGGTTCTGATGATCTCTTACTCTAGCCGGAAACGATTCAAACGTCTCTTGGAGAAAGAACTAATCATAACAAACGTCAAAGGTGACCGGATTGGTGGGGATGAGGATAAGGGGGGATCTGGCGGGATTGCCAAAGCTCCTGCAAAGACACCAACAAAGGTCAAGACACCAGCGACGACAAAGGAATCAGAAGCGCCCAACGCCGCTGGAAAGAAGCGCAAGATTGCTGAGATGGAAAAGGAACAGGTAGAGGTCAAGGCAGAGGATTAAGCTGTGATAGATCACAGGAGTGGTAGTACACCAGATGCCACCACATGATTGGCAAACATGGCGGCAGGAAAACGGGTGAGATGGCAGTCTTACTCGGGAGAGCTTATCCGATGGTAAGCCAAGTATTGCTGGAGCAAGTCAGGCAAGATTCGAAGAACTTCCGAAAATCAAATTCACGTCTTGCCTATTCCGTTTTTTAAACTTTTGTTGCGGTCTGCTTCTAATCTCCACTTTGCAACCTCACAACCTTTTACCGCAATCTTGTCTTTAACCATCAACCCTTAACAAAGTCTCCTACTCATCCAACCGCTTCAACGCAAGAAATCATCATGCCGCCCCCTCTAACCGCCCGTACATTTGCGGAAGATCCAAGCTACATGATGCTCTATTACTCCTTGGTCTCGCTTCTAAGCGCCACGTCAGAGAAACCTGACTATAATGCCATCGCAACAAAAGCAAGTCTTACCTCGGGAATTGCGGCGTAAGTCTAGCAACAAGAAAACCCCCAAATCTTTCTATACTGATACGAATTTTCTGCCAGTAAGAGACGTCTTGATCGTCTGCTTAAAGTTCAAGGCGACGCGGAAAGTCAAGGCGCTGCCAGTACCACGCCAACTACTACGCCAAAAAAAGCTGCCAAAGGTAATGCAGAGAAAGGAACCGCTGCTAAGGATGACGGAGATGGAGGAGAGAGCAAGAGTGAGAGTGTCAAGGCTACGCCTAAGAAACGCAAGATGGCGGCTATGGGAGGACAAAGCATGAAGGATGACGGAGGGATAGAAGGCGTTGATGAGACGGTCAAAGAGGAGATGGACGAGTAGACCAATGTTTTGACTTGGCTACTCGGTAGTAGATGGCGGTCCGAGTCTTTTTGAAAGTGAAACGACTGGATACAACAAGAAGAGAAGACTTCCAACTACCAATAAGACAGAAATTCTGTGTAAAAGCTAGGAAATCCTTTCTACAAGATAACATCGCTGCTTTTCTTAAACTTTAAGGTTCGATCATCTTCCACAATCAAAACCTTTTAACATTCTTTTCATTTCGTTCTCAACCTCACCTTCTCTTTCGCCAATTCTTTTCTTTTCATCCGTCAACCTTTTCCACTGCCATCGAGGCTTTCACTACTATTAAAAATCAACTCCACATTCATCACCGCCAAAATGCCAAAAGGCGTCCCTATCAAAGATCACCTTGACGAGCCTGATTTCAAAATCCTTTTCGCCACTGTTAAGCATTCTAACCTCAAAGAGACAGACTTTGCTCAAGTTGCGGTGGAGATGGGATGCAAAGATGCCACTTTTGCGTAAGTACTCTTTTTTTCTTATCACCGCCGTCGTTCTCAGCTTATCGTGAGATATTAGCCGCAACCTTCTCAACCGCACTATGAAAGCGCAAGGCAAAGGCGCCATGCCAAAGAAAGCGGCCGCTGGATCAAAGCCTACGCCAAAGACGCCAACTAAGAAGGACAATGGCGGTGATGACAATGTGATAAACGGTGCTAACGGCGGGTCCGCTAAGAAACGCAAGATTTCTGCTACGGCATCCGAGGCTACAACTGAGAAGCTTGATGAGGACGACGCGGACGTCAAAGACGAAGACGAAGTGAAACAGGAGTCTGGAACGGAGGATGGAGAGGACGATTGAGCTTCTAACACAGAACTGTCAGGCGAGCTTGCCGGAGGTGATTTCTGAAAGCGAGCGGCAAGGAAAAGAGCCTAGACATCAAAACTTTCAGTAGCCTGGGTATTCTGCTGCCTATATTAGCCGGCCGCGGATCAATGAAACATCTGTTTCTGAGTAGAAAGTTTGCCTTTTTTACTCATCTTAACCTTTATTTCCTTGTCGATCTCTGTCATTCGCCATGTCCACTCCACTTTTGAATATCACAACGTACCACGTTAGCCTTGCTTCATTCATACTCTTCTCAAGCAATACTTGTTAAACCCACTATCAAGCTTTTGCGCAAGAAGTCCGTAACCTCAAAAGAAATCAAAGCATCATGGCAGTCAACAACAATCCTTCCGATCTCGAATTTCTCATTAGTTGCATCCGCAACGGCGAGGCGAAGATTGATTTCACCAAAGTCAACGGGGACTATGGATGGGCCAATAGATCCAAAGCGTGAGTTGACCAAAGTTACTGCTGTAAATTTGGCTGACTTACATTGGTAAAGACAAATCAAGTACAAGAACCTCTTGAAAGCTCACGGTCTTGCAATCACCGGCAACGAACGCTACACTAAACCGGCAGACGGTAGTCTTGTCATAGCAGCACCAGCAGCGGCAACAACCAAACGCAAAGCAGATGACAAGCCAACAGCAGCAAAGAAACCCACCAAAAAGACGAAGAAAGACAACGCTGATGAGGCCGTTGCTGCTGGTGGCGATGCCACCGGCGCTGAGAAGAAGACCAACGGCAAGGTATCCACTGAGGATGGGAGTGAGGCAGACAATGGCGATAAATCTGGAGATGAGAAATCTTAAGGCAGGAAGCTGAGAGTGACGGATTTGAAGCCAGTAACTGTCCTTGTCGAGCTGGTGTAGTTCTGGTCGACGATGTGCTGGGAGGTTTGGAGAGGCAGACCCGCAATGCATCAATATGAGCGCCATAGCGAGATGAAAAGTCAAGCAGCGGAAGAACAATGATTCACTCACATTCTTTGTCCCTTACATGGTCTTAGAAACAAGTGAACATTCCCAACCCTTGCAGCTTACGTTTGTGGGAAGTTGGGAACGCACCAGTTCCTGCCAAGAGTCGGACAAGAGTTTCTCCGGACGATGCTTGCCAAGGGTCCGTGTCCGGCGCAAGACAAAGCAGTGTGCCGAATAATTAATATTGATAATGTTAGGGATATATTGCAGCTTTTCTGGCCAGTAATACTGATCTTTAAAGTAATTTTCCCCGAAAGTGCCGACATGTATGCCGATAATAGTAGTACAAGCTCTAGTTCCTATATGTTCCTCCGGGCCACCTATCAATCGCAGCATCAAGACCCTTATTACATCTGCACAGATGGCCTCATCCTCTTCCTTGAACTGCCTTTCATTGGTGTTTCCTCGTCTCGCGCAGCACTCCTCTTCTCTCTCTGGTCAAGCACAAGACTCAACACGTCGAAACCGAATTGCGGGAACTCCAAGCACATTTTCCTGAACTCCTTCTCTGCCTCATGCCTGAGAACATGACTCCTCGTTGCCCAGAACGCAGCAACGGGTTTGCGAATGGTGATATCAGCGGAAGGTGTATTGCCATAGACATAACGGGCGTAAGCGATTTCACCAACGGCCGTCGAATTGATTCTGTGTATTTTTGAATGAGCCAGAGTCTTGAGTTCCGGCATCCCCAACTTTTCGGCCAAAGTGTAGACTCGAGCATGTTTCAGCAGTTGCGTGCCTGTTTCGTCGACCTCCGGAACGGAGGGGTCGGTTTCGAGGCTGTCAGGGTTCGTCGCGATCCGTCGAGGGAAGTATTCCCCCGTGTATTGGTATTGAAGAAAGCAGCCAACAGCGTCGAGAGATTCCTCAGGCAAGTCTAAGCGTCGTGAACTTCCTGGTAGGTCTGGTAGATCTTCTGATAGCTTTTGCGCAACATATGGACTCTGCATTATGAGTGCTTGATGCGCTGTTAAGAGTGTTGCTTCGTTCCCTGCCCCAACCATGAGCTCGACGATTGGTGATCTCAGGTAGTCAAGGAAGACTGTCTGCGGGTTTGGTCGCTCTGTTCCATCTTCCCCGGCTGGACCACCGATTTCGCCATTCGCCACGTCTGCAGCTTCTTCTTCTTCGCCAGCCATTTCGACATCTGGTTCTGCGCTGGCGGCTATCTCTACCTTCGGCTCGGACATAGTGCAGCGAAGGTCACGAAGGAATACTCCGACACTTAGTTCTGATGCTGAATGAATGAGTTTTATACACGAAGTGAATATACTTAAGTTTGCTAAGGGGCATTATCCGTGGAGCGAGTCTTCGTTTGGGGAGCTTGAGCTTCCAAAATTGGGGAGGCTGGTCAGCAGCTGTGGCTAGCTTGGCATGTAAGCAAGTCTCCTATCGTCCGGTATCCCCTGAATTGCGACACTCGGCCTCGATCACGTTGCTTGCTGACAATCTAGGAATACTGAATTGGTTGCCGTCATTCTTTTGAGGTGTTGTGTCCTCCAGGACTCAATGTCATGTTGGATAATCTTGCACGTGTTCGTACGAAGTATTCATCCAGCTTGATGGCAACGTTTAGTGTACGTGTTTCTTTACTTTGTTCCATCCTTCCTCATCTCATTCTAACTTGCTGACTCCATATGGTGGAGCTGACCGCTGAATCTCAAACATACTGCGGGTCAACACGCAGTACAGCTTTTGGAAAATGCCGTGCTCTGCTAAGCACTTGTACCTGGGCAAACAAAATGAACAGAAATCTGGATCCAGCTCCCTCTTTACTCAACCACTCCGACGCCGCTCCTAGCAACGTTCCAGGCTAATGCGGTCCCCCTCTCACCCCGGCTCAGCGGCCTCACCCGGGGCCCAGAGCAGGGCGAGCTCGATCCCGATTTCTGAACTCTTGCATGTCAGATTGCAGGATTCGCCGATTCGGTGCGTTGACCGCCTTACGAGCTGCTGGTACATGGTGGATGGAACCAACAGGCGCCGGGAGATTTGTGCTATTCCCGGTACATCGTGTTTAGGGAACCACCAGTC
>JAABUK010002316.1_pt1 | contig 34400 bp, 25 predicted proteins | sample 5559141 | NCBI WGS metagenome assembly JAABUK01 (sample SAMN10711869, study PRJNA513367) | rock metagenome | isolation source: Antarctica rocks | place: Antarctica: Victoria Land, Pudding Butte nord | collected 2016-01-03
AATTTCTAATTAATTTAATCTATAATCTCTTTAATTAAGAGTTTATTAATTCTAATCTTCTCTTTCTTATCTAAGATTTAAATAATGATTTTTCTTATCTCTATTTTTAAAGAGAATTAAGTTATAAAGACTGATTTCTTTTTTAAAGTATCGCGCGTTATCTCTGCGTATAAGACTGAGAATTTTTTTTATTGATTTTGATTTTCTAGTTTAATAATAGATTTCTCAATTCTGCGTAATCTTATCTTCATCAGATTAGATAATTATTTAAATAAAGAGTAATTTACGCATTTTAATATATCTTTTAACGCATCTTTTATCGCGTTTTCTGCGTACAAATAGATTTATAGAATCGATTGAATGAGAGTGTGTATCTTCTCTTATAGAACTGTCAGCTCTGCTTCTTTATATGAGTCTTCTCATCTCTGCGTTATCTGTCTAATAATCTTGATATTTGCTGATTTCATTCTTCTAAACTTTGATTAATTATATTTTGATTATAACAATTAATAAATAAGAGAATAGAAAGAATTTTTGTTTTATTATAGATTATAAATAACTAAATTAGATTATATATAACGCGGATAAGAGACTTATTCGCAAGATCTTTCTTATTAAATTATTTTAACACTATTTCTATTATCTTATTTAACGCATAAATCTCATATTGAACTGAAATAAACGAATTTTAAATAATTATATTTAAAACACTCTATTAAAGATAAGATATAATCTCTTATTATAAATAATTTATAAAGATATATCAGCAATCAATCAGTGTCTCTATATCTGCTCGAGAAGTTTAACTAAAAACGAAAGAAGAGATTGTTATTAATTTTAAATAAGAGTTATACTTAAATGCTTAATAATTGTTAATATGCTATATAAAGCAAAAGATCTTATCTTAATGATATAAATATTGTTCTTCTATATTTCAATATATCTCTTTTAACGTAAATTGATGAAGAGAGATCATATTTATGAAAAAATCGAACGCAAAAACAATATTGATTAAAGAGATTATTTTCAGATCTGTAAATATTTAAATAGAGATATTAACACTTTCAAACGCCTCAATTAAGTATATAGATTTGCCTGCTATTAACTAATTATTTTCTGTTATTAATCGCTCAAATTTAAATTTAGATGAGTTATTGTAGATATAAGAATTAATCTCTAAATCAAGAATTTATATATCTCATAACTTATAATTCTTCTGATCTACCGCAAATAATGTCAGTATTATTAACGTGAATGATTTAAACTGTGTATTCTCTTTTCTTAATTCAAATAATGAATTTAAACTTTTCTTATCTTTATTTTAAACTTTTCTTCTTATAATTTCTACTATCTTCTTAATTTCTTTATTTTGTTCAATTTTCTTATTTATTGTCTCTTATATTTTCACATTTAGAACTTACTTAACTGATTTATATTACTTAACGATATAAGAATAAATAAAGAAGAAATGAAGCTTTAAGCAGAGATAAGAATAAGAAGATAGATATGATTTTATAAAGAATTAAGTAATTATAATTAATTCCGCAGATTTTTTTTATAATATTATAAAAGCTATATGAGAGAGTGTTTTAAAGATAATCTTATCAATTTAAAGATAATTCCGAAATAACTTAATTAAATTAAATATTAATAATATATTAATATTTCTATAAATATCTCTCTTTAAAACTATCTTATATAAATCGGCGAAAATAAAGTTAATACTTTTAATAATCGTTATAAAGTTGTATAAAGAGTTCTTATTCTAAATATTAAATAGATTTATCTTCTTCGCGTTTATATACATTTTTTTCTATAATTATAATTACTTCTTAAGCTATTGAATTCTTAAGATCTTTTTTAACGCTTAATATTATTAGAATAGTTTTAGTTAATAAGCTCTATTTATTAATACTAATCTCTTTTTAAGAGCTTGAAGAGTTTTATATATTATTTCAAGATTTATAATAAAGATTAGATTTATACGAGTGATAATTTTGATAATGAATCTCTGTAAATTATTAAGTACTGCACGTTTCTTCTTATATATAATCATCTCAGCTCTATATTTATTTCGAAGCAGCTTATATATCTCTTTCTTATCTTGATTTAAATTAACAATAGATTTAATAATTCGATTAATATCTATTAATCTTGAATTTAAGAGTTTAATAAATGTTAAGAATTCTGAGATTAAATCAGTATTAATATATAACAGTATATTACTATTTCTAATTCTGCTTTGAATTAGAAATAGTTATTTATCTTAATCTCTTAAAGAATCAAGAATAATGATCATTTTAATAACTGAGAATATAGAAACGATAGTGAATGTCATTCTGTTGACTATAATTAAGGTTAATTGAGCTGAAAAGCGGGCACAAATTAGAAAATGAGTGTTATTTTGCAGAAAACAATTTCAGACTTATAACTATCAAACAAATTGACTTAAATAGTTAGTATAAGTCTAAATATCTATTAGAATTGAATTGAGTATAATCAAAGTGATAGAATTGACTATCTAGCAAGTATCTAAAATGCCTCCTGAAATGAGGTCTAAGTATGAAGGAAATGAGGTCAAGATAGATCGGAGATTGGCTCAATTGGGCCGATGAACAGTCTGAGACGCAGGCTGAGACGCAGACTGTCTGACATCTACAGTACTAACGCAAAAGTATCTATCCGCGGACGCGTTTTTCTTGACCAAATTTTAACGCGTTTTTTGATTATTATATTTGCATCATACATTATATCATGCTCAGAAGATCTTTGAAGATGATTTCTGTGAATATCCCTCATAAAGAAGAGCTTACACTCTATACTTGATCGAAAATAACAACTTTGCATGAGAATAGCGGTAAAATTCGCGATATTTCAAGATGTCAAACAGTCTAAATTGTTACAGCTTCAGCATAGCAGCTGATAGGCTCGACGCTGATTGCCGGGACCCGACAGTCAGTTAGGACACTAACCCCGCTTTCGCGACAAGCCTTCTAGGACTACGGCAGATCTAATTAGAGAGACTACAATCAATCAGAACACCCAAGAACGAGCGTCAAAAAGAGTGCTCGAGAATGATCGAAAGAAGTATTTAGAAGCAAGTGCTTGAGAGTGCTTAAGAGGAGCATTTAGAAGTACTGTGCACGGCCCATCAGTAATAACTATATAAACATTTGTTATCTCATAGTTTCATAATCTTGTTCTTTCTCTATAGTCAACTTATATTATTAATTACATCTTACTCTTAATCCTTTTATATAAGAACAGTAATTCTTATTCATAACTCTCTAATATCTGAATCTTACTATAGCTAGTCTTGACAGTTCTTAACACTTTAACTATCTATCATCAAATATCAGTCACTCTATTACGATAGAATTCATTAAGATAAACATGTTACATTCTGAATAAGAATAATTTCGGAAAGGAATTACTAATATAGATCACATCTTCTTAAAAGTCAATACTCCCGACACATTTTATAAAGATAGAAAGAAATTTCAAATCTTTTTAACTTAAGTAAATATATATATTCGATTTAATACTCAGAAGCTGAAGATAATTGAAGTTAGAATAATATTCGCAGTCACTTATCTTAAAGATGAAGTCTTTGATTAATTTAAATCTCACTTAACAGATTATTTAAAGAAGTCGATCGAAGATAAGAAAGAAGAAATAAAAAGAATCTTCGCCAGCTATTCTTATTTTAAGAAATATATTAGACAAATATATAAAGAAGTAAATAAAGAGTGAACTGCTAAATAAGAGATTTAAAGACTTTAACAGATCGGCTCAATAATAGAATATATATCTAGATTTTAACAGATTATATTATAAATTAAGTAGAATGATGCAGCGCTTATAATAAAATATTATTTAGAGCTGAAGAATTTAATTAAGAACGAGCTAGCTCGAATTGAAAGATTAAATAAACTAGAAAGTCTAGTTAATATATTTATCAAGATAGATAATCATCTGTACAAAAGATAGATGAAAAAAGAATAAGAATGTATTCAGACATTTATCTTTAGTAAATATTAAAAGAAAGAATATTAATTTAAACAAGTTTAATACTTTTAAGAAATGAATTTAAATATCATAAATTAGAGAAAGTTCAGAAAGAAACTTAATCAAGATAAGCTCTTTCCGACTTAGCGAGAGAAGTAGATGAAGAAGAACTTATATCTTTATTATAAGAAATCTGAATATCAAGCTAATAATTACTTCAATAAATAATAGTTACACGCGATCTTAAAAGAATCGGCGGAATAGAGAACAAATAAATTAGATGATATATAAAATGTCAGCTGCGCTGACATTGAAACATCAATATCAGAAATAGTCATCAAATTACTTAGATAAATTCACGATCAAAAACTCACAGAATCATCTCACGCCTGCTTATTCTGAACTATCTATTATAATAATTAATGCGTTATTTACAGAATAGATAAGAACGGCTCGAGATGATATCTTAAGAAACTTAAATAGAAGAAGACAAAATAATTATTAAGTATCATCTTTAAAGTACTTTAGAAGCGAATATTAAATAATCTCAAATATAATAAAGATAATATGGAAATGATCACTAAATTCTGAGAATTAACATTATATATAGATATAAATTGCGAGTTGAAATCGTAATATTAGCACAAGATATATGCACTCGAGAAGATACTTCAAAGAATTAAATCAAAACTATGATTAAGAATATATTGCATAGAGAGCTGTTTGAATTAAAATCAGAGATAAATTCATTATTATTAAAGTAGCAATCTTCGAGAAATGATTAATTTGTATAAAATTAATATTTCTGCTTATCTTAAAGAGATTTAAAACGCAAGTATAACACAAATTTAAGAACTTGAGAAATTAGAGATAATAAGAGTGATTTGTGATAAAGAATATCGCACTTCTCATAAGTTATATGCACACTTTCAGTGCGATAAATCGGAATATTACTTTAGAAAAGAAGAATATACTTATTTTAGAAACTATTAATTCGAAGAATTAAAAAATGAGAAGATTCTTTACGCCTGAGACTTAACAAAGAATCTGATCTCAAGTCTCAAAAACTAGTAGTAACTGATATTAATTATGCACAACACATGATCTTATAAAGAAATATTAAATAACAAAAAGTCAAGATTATAATAGATTCTGAAGCTACCGAAAACTACACTTTCTCAGCGTACGTAACTCGCTCACGTCTATCAACCCGAGAGAAGAATAAACTCTATTACTTAGCACTGATAAACGAAAATCTTATAAAGTAAAATCAAGAATGAGTTAAAATAAAAACTCATCCGCTTAATCTGTTTATATAATAACATATTAAGAGAGTGATGTTGAATATTATGGAAATCAAATACAATATTATTCTGGACATTTCATAACTGGAAATTTACAACTTAGTAGTTAGTTGAAAACAGCGGACTATCAGTTTTTCTAACTGCGCCTGTGAGATAATCACGGTCACAGTATCGTTCATAAAAGTAGTATGAGTGAAATCTGATAATAAATACTTAGCAGAGATAATAGAGAAATCTTCTAAATATTCATCTGAATATAACAAGTTTAAACGCCTGTTTATAAAGAATAAAAACGCATTTGCGTTATCTGAACATCAATTCTGGGACCACGAAATTCTGTTAGAATTTGATAAGAAACTCACGTACGAATCTATCTATTCTCTTTCTAAGAAAGAACTTAAGATATTACAAAAATATCTTAATGAGAATTAGAAGAAGGAATTTATTCAATTCTCAACTTTATCTATAGAATATCTAGTTCTATTTATTTCGAAATTAAATAAAGAAATATGTCTGTATATTAACTATTAACAACTAAATAACATAACTATAAAAAATTATTACGCATTATCTCTTATCTTTAAGTTATACAATCACATTTATAAAGCTAAGTGATTCATAATGCTTAACTTACGGGGAGCGTACAATCTAATGAGAATAAAGAAAAGAGAGAAATAGAAAATAATATTTCGAACTTATTACAATTATTATAAGTATTTAATTATGCTCTTTAGTTTGATAAATATTCCGATCTTCTTTTAATCTCTGATAAATAATGTTCTTAGAAAATATCTAGATCAATTCTATATCATCTATCTTAACAACATTCTTATATACTCTGAAATTAAAGAATAATATATTAAATATATTTGAAAAATGCTTCGCGCTTTTCAGGCGAAAAATCTGCTAATAAAGATTGAAAAATGCGAGTTTTATAAGTAAAGTGTTAAGTTTCTTAAGTTTATTTTAATAATTATAAGGATCTAGATAAATGGATTTAAGATCACAGCTATACTCGAATGATTATAATCTACATCAGTAAAGAAATTATAATTATTTCTTGAATTCGCTAACTTCTATTGAAGATTTATTACGAGTTACTTAAAAATAATCATCTTATTAATATAAATGACTAAGAAAAAAGTGTTCTTTATCTAAAGAACAGAAGCTGAGTCTTTATTTCAGAAGCTGAAATAGAGATTTATAACAGCTTCTATTCTCGCAATATTTAATTTCGAAAGATAAATTATGCTTAAGATAAATGCATCAAATTATATTATTAACATATGCATAAGTTAATCTGATAATAAAGAATAATTAAAGCCCGTCATCTTCTATTTTAGAAAAATAATTTCTGCGGAACTTAATTACAAGATTCACGACAAGAAACTTCTAATTATAGTTACCGCATTTAATGAATAACGAGTATACTTAAAAGAATTTAAGTATTCTATGAAAGTCTACACAGATTATAAAAATCTACTATATTTTATCATTATTAAGATATTGAATAAATATCAGATATAATAATCTGAGCTGCTATCAGCATATAACTTTAAGATATTCTATCGAAAAGAAAATGATAACGTTAAAGCTGATATTTTAAGCTGTCAAGCAGATTATATTTAAGATATTAAATCCATTTCGCAATTAGTTTTACGTGAGAACTCAGACAAATCTATAATATATAATCACGCTGTAATTGCTTTGATATTTCAGATCTTTAATCAAGATTAGAAACGCCGAATTATTGAATTATACTTAAATAATTATTTATCTTATGAAATTCAAAAGAACTTTAAAAGATATTCAGTCTTTTAATAACAGAATAGTGAACTGATTCTATATAAGAGACTGATATATATCACGAATCAAGTTAAAGAAATGATTCTCTAATAATATTATGAGAAAACTTCTTATGAGTATTAGAGAATAAAAAAGACTCTAAAACACATTTTCAGATTCTACTATTTTTTCAAGATAAACAAGACAGTTTAGCAGTGAATTGCTAACTATAATATCTGTTAGAAAACAAAGCACTTCTGATATAAATCATATGAGAAGATGCAGTTATTAAAGATATTAAAGAGAGCTTGAGAATCTATAATATTAAACTTTATTATTAAGTTACTCTTATTCAAAAATTCAATAACTAATATCAGTTATAATAGTATTCTAGTTATTACTGATAGACTAATAAAGTATGTCTACTTCATCAATTATATAGAAGTATTGAACGCCGAAGATTTGATATATACATTTTTACGAATGATGTTCGCGAATCACGATATATTAACGAAAATCATCTCTGATTGAGATAAACTATTTATTTTTAAGTTCTGAAAGTTATTAATAAATCAACTTAGAATTAAACATAAGCTATTTACAGCTTATTACTTATAAATAGATAAACAAATTAAAAGAATTAATTAAATACTGAAACAATATCTATGATATTACGTAAACTATCGCCAGAATAATTAAGTAGTACTTCTATTATTAACGCAATTTACATATAATAGTGCATTAACAGCAATTGAAGTATCATCATTCTACGCGAATTATAGATATAAACTTATTTCATATAAATAATTAAGAGAAATAAAACAACTTATATAGAGATTAGTTACTAGCGTATAACTATTAATTAATTTACATTAAGAATTAACAAAAGATCTTAAGTTTATTAGTTAAAGATTTAAGATCTACTATAATTCTAAGAGAATTGGCGGATTAAATCTTAAAGAGAAAGATTTAGTATATCTACTTTATCAAAATATTAAAATTAAAAGACTCAGTATCAAACTAAATCATACAAAACTTGATCTCTATCTAATTTAGAAAGTCTTAGATAAGTTAATCTACAGACTTAAACTTTTAAATATTATAAGAATTTATTCTATATTTAATATCTCCTTTCTAGAATCTATATTAAAGAACGCTAAATAGACTTCGATTTATCTAGATAATCAGAATTAGAAGTATGAAGTAGAACAAGTGCTGAATGATTAAGAGATTAAAGACAAAATTCATTATCTGATAAAATAATCAGAATACAACACATCAGAAAACATATAAGAATCAGAAATGAATCTCAATTCTACAACTCTTAAGAATTATTACCGCCAGAATTCTCGATAAGAAGAGAATCAAAAAAGACAGTCAGCTATACCGCGTTAAAAGAAATGTTCAAACTCGCATTAGCTGATAATCTTTTCTTCTCAGAATATCTCTCTTTCTGATTAAGCTTATTTAGAGACTTAATCTTCTAAGCAATCATCTTATTTTAAGCCGCTCGAAGAGATTCTATATAAGAGTTCAAACTCGTTATCTTCGCAGTATTTTATTAAAGATGAAGAAGAGTTGTTTTTCGCGCAGTCTTCAGGCGCAGTTTCTTCTATTGCAATCTCTAAAAGTCGGTCTTCAAAAAGTTACTATTACAATAAATATTATAATAAGTATATTTCGAATATTTTAAGATATCTTTAAAGAACACATAAAGATAATCTTACTTAGCGCAGATAGAATATATAATTATAACTAACACTTTCAATAAAGTTATCTTTTCCGTCTGAATCTGACGCCGTTTATATAAAGAAGATTTGTTGATATAATACTGAGATATAGTAAAGAATAGAAGAAGTAGAAAAGATAGAAATCTCAGAGACAGATTTAAGTAGCTTAAGAGATCAAGCTAACTTAAAAGAGCATAATATTACAGCTTCAGCACAGCAGCTGACAGACTTAACGCTAACCGCCGGAATCTAATAGTTAGTTAGAATACTAACTTCGCTTTTGTGACAAGCCTTCTAGAATTATAATAAATCTAATTAGAGAGACTATAATTAATCAGAATATTTAAGAATAAGCGCTAAGAAGAGTGCTCGAGAATAATTAAAAGAAGTATTCAGAAGTAAGTGCTCGAGAGTGCTTAAGAGGAGTATTTAGAAGTACTGTGCACGGCTCATCAGTAACAATTATATAAATATTTATTATTCCATAGTTTCATAGTCTTGTTCTTTCTTTATAGTCAACTTATATTATCAATTACATCTTACTCTTAATTCTTCTATATAAGAACAGTGATTTCTATTCACAATCTTCTGATATCTGAATCTTGCTATAGCTAATCTTGACAGTTCTTAACATAAATCTCAGGGCGTTCATTAAATAGATTTCGACTAGCCTGCGCTCTATTCAATCATTCTGTTCAACAGACTATTTCGAGCGTTTTTCTTGAGTATATAATACTTATTCAAAACGCGATTCTATATAGATTTAGACAGTCAATTCCATCAATTCAATAGATATTCTACAAGCTATTTAGTCTTTAATTTATTTGATAGTTATGAGCCCGAGTCTGCTATTCTATAATCAATACTAAGTATTCATATTCTTCATTTAATTGACTTAAATATTGATAATAGAATGTCCTCTTCTCTATTCTCGATCATTTGTACAACAGTTATTCTTGATTCTTTAAGGAATTGAGATGAATGACTATTTATAATCTAAAAATGAGCACAGAATGACGATATATTATTATATATTAACGTGAATTCGAAGAAAGACTTAATTATTCTCAAAAAGTCATCCGATCTAATTTCTAAGAATATTAATCTGATAGTTATATTAGTTACTAAGCTAAATAGAGATTAAATAAAGATGTATAAGCTTCTTTAAAAGAAATATAAGAATAAGCTCTTCGATTATAAGAAGAAATAAGTCGTATTAAGTGATTTATAGAAGTTTATTATGAAAATCATTTCGCGTTTAAATTTGATCTTTATAATAGATCTTAATACTATATATAACATTCTTAAGACTTTACAAAAAAGACTTACTTTAATAGATAGAGCGAGATAATTAAAGCTATCTTATTTATATCTAAATTTAAAAAAGACTTTAAAAGATTAATAATATAAGAAATAACTTTAATAATGAGAAAAGATGTATACAGATGTTAAGAGAGTTAATCTTTTAGAGATTCAGAATAAGTATTCTCTATATAATCTTATTAGAGTTATTAAGAAAGTTGACTTAATATTTATAAGCTTTTATAAGCTATATCTGAAGAAGAAAATTAGAAAAAAGATGAATATATCGATCTTATTTGATCTAATCAAGTTATTTCGAAATCATATTCAAATTAATAGAGCAGAATCTAAGGCGCTCTCGCATACAGCTTTTGTAATGCTGTAAGAAGAATCTGCTCAGTCATCCGCAGGCACTCAATTCTCTGAAAAATCAACGCCTCTATTTTTTAGGCTCTATCTCTGCTCTAAAATCCACTCTTACTTCTTCTATTCCTAGATAATTAAACAGAATAGATTAGCTGGATGAGTTCTGAATATAGAAATACAGAAGACTGTAAATGATAAAATCGCTCAGAATGAAAGAATCAAAAGAATAGTGGAAATAGAACGAAAAAGAGCTTATTTCAAGAATAAGAAAAATCAGAATTCAGTAATAGAATTATAGAAAGAGAAAAAACACTTAAATTCAGAGATATTTACTAATATAATCTCTTTTGCAGTAGATTAAAATAGTTATAAATTACGAGATATCTGAATATTTGATTTAAACGCGAATTCTTATATCTACAACAATTTATTAAGATTTTGATTCGAGCATTCAGCTACTGAGAATGATAAGTTAATAGTAGATAAATCGATCTATTCTATTAAGATATTTAGAAGTGTAGATATCTTTATATAAACATTCACAGATCTGAAGATAATAATTCTTTTTAAGATGACTCTCGCCCTCGATTTCTTTACAAATACAATTTTTCTACATTAATTTACGTCAAAAGAAGTTCACTGGAATATAGAAAAACAGAGGCTATATTATTAAAGTAATAGGAAAATCTTCTGCACTATATAATGAATTAAATCTTATTAAACACTTAAATATAATTCTCTTAAGATCTCTATATCAAATTTCGCGTTAAATATAGTCTTACGAATAAATATAGAGATATCAGCTATTTAATAACACGTTATAATGAGTTACTTAAGATAAGATATTATCTCTCATCTTTAAAATAGCGTTATAGACGCTGTTATTATAAATTCAATATTATTTATCATCTGTGAAATCTGTGTGTTAAGCAAGATAACAGAAATAATATTAAGAAGATCTGATAAGAAAGATTCTGCGAATAAGTCTCTTATCCGCGTCTTATATAATCTAATTCAGCTGTTAATAATCTATAATAATGAAAAATGGATCAGTCACTTTCATTACTATTTTACTAATATGGATTTCGTGTATATATACGCAAAAAAGTCGTAGAGCGTTAAAATAGTCACCGAATTTCTTAATATAATGAAGACTTAATATAAATGAGAAATTCGCTATTTTCGGATTAATAAAGAGATCTTCTTAAATTATAAATATAATAAATTGATTACAGAAAAAGAAATTATTATAGAACGCTTAACGTCAGTTACTCAGACTTAGAATAACTCCGCCGAGCGCTCTGAAGAGATGATTATACAGAAAGCTCATTATATACAAATAGTAAGCTCTCTATCAGATAATCTATAATCTGAAATTTTCAAAGCAGCAAGTTATCTCAACAATTATACGCTCAAACGCTTTTTAAGCTGAAAAACATCTATTAAGACTCTTATAATTATAAAATCTGATCTATCTTATCTTCATATCTATAATTATTAAGTCTATTCTCTGAATAAGTATATTCCTTGTACTCAGAAGCTTAAGTTAAGAGCTTATATTAGACATCTCATAAATTACGATTTATTAAATATCTACAGAATCTAGATACTCAGTTAGAAGAAAGTGATTAGAATAAGAGATATTAAATTTAATAATTCTCTATTTTACAGTTTAGAAGATGTCAATTTAAATCATTTTCTACGTGAGAAGATTAAGCAGATCATCGAAATTCTTAATATTCAGTTATTAAGCTCTTCCTCATCAAATATAGCTGTTAAGAATATTACTAATACTCAAAATAAGTAAATTAGCGTCTTCGCAGATACTGAATTCTCCACATTCTTAAATAAGATATTAACATTCTCTTTTAACTTAAATTTGACATTAAATTAGCTATTTATATCTGATTCTATTTCTAAATTCTTTATTATTTCAAATCAGCTTGAATAATTAATAACTGTTTGTTAAACATCTATAAAGAGTCTGCGCCTGATAATAAGTAGAATTCTTATTTAATAGCTAAATTCAATTCTTAAAATATTCTTTTAGAAGATGTAAAATATACTTAAAAATCTATATATCGCGCAGCTTACGCAGTAATTCTTAAATAGAGCTTTAAGCTCATCTTCTTCCACTTTATCTTCATCTTCTTAATATGAGATTAAATTAATAGAAGAGAAGATTTATATTAAGATATATTATCTGCTGAGCTAAAAATATAGAGACAGCTTATCAAACATTAATTTATAAGAGAATTTTGATAGACAGCTTAAATTAAGATATAAGAACTTAAAAAAAGAGATATATATAAATGAATGAATAAAAATACCGATTTAAGAGTTAAATTCTTATTCTTAATATGAATATTTAAGTATAAATTCAATATAAATGATTATCTCAGCAAATTTAAGGCCCGAATTTATATATAAGAAGATTTGCAATTAATCGAGCAAGATATTTACGCAGTTATATTAGCTGCGCGCACTTTTTAAACTTTAATAACTTTAACAGCCGCTTTTAATCTAGAAATTCATTAATATAATATTGTTAACATCTTTATTAACAGTGAGCTAAATAAGCAGATATATTACTATTCTTCTAAAAGCTTTTAACGCTTAAATTCAGTGTAACTTCTTTTCCGCGCTCTTTATAATCTTAAGCAATCTTCACTCTTATAATATAATCATCTTAATATAACTCTTAAAGAGCTAAATCTATATTCAATATTAAATATTAACTGTTTATATATTAATGGCCGTCTTCTAATGTTTTTCTATATTAATAACATTATTATTCTTTATAATAAGGAGAATTTCAATTGTTTTCAGATCTTTAAGATAGCTCTTCTACGTAAATTTGAAATAAGATCTTTAAGTAAGCTAAAATAGTTTCTAGATATTTAAATTAAGCGAAATCAAGATACTTAAAAAATATAATTATATTAAGACTTATATATAGCTAAAATCGCCTTAAAATTCAGTCTTTTTAATATTTTATAATCTCTGAAAAGCTTTATCTTCTCTATTAATGTTTTTCTTTAAAATAGTAACGCGCAGATTATTTCATAACAAATTCTCACCTATTAATAACGCGTGAGCTCTCTGAATTTCGCAGCTATTATTTCCCGATCTAATATAGCGTTTTCTATTTCTAAATTATCTTAGTTTCTTACTAATCTATTTACAGCTTATTTAGCTATCTTAAATCGCGTTATTTTCTATCTCTATATCTCTCGAAATCTAATAATTAAATACTTAGAATATAGTAATAGCGAGCTCTTTAAATACTTAAGTAATACTGTCTTCGCAGATAATTTAATTACTTGCTGCAGCTCTGATAAATATCTCTTTAAGCTATATCAGAAGATCATTAATTAAAGAGCTGCTAAATAGAAAACAGTTACTATATTAAGTATAGAAGCTGAGTTTCTATTACTATTTCTAGCCTCTTAAGAATTACTGTGATAAGAACGCTTTTTTCGAGTTATATAATTTAATATTGAGCAACTGATTATCATTAACTGCGATAATTAATAGACTATTTGAATTATTAAAAAAGAGACTTTTAAGCTGAATATTAAGTTGCGTCATATTAATATACATCAGTACTGACTTCGATAGAAGGTTCAAGCTGATTAAATAGCTATTAAATGAATTCTAACAGCTAAAATGCCCGCGAATAATCTCATTAAAACTTTATTTACTTAAAAACACGTTATATTTATTTAACAGCTAAATCTAGTTGATATATCTAATAGATTGACCCGCATTAAGAAGGTGAATAATGAGAATAGCGAATAACTCGCAAATGACCTATTTTTTATGACGTTATTATCTGTATTATCATTAATATTACTCACAATAATAGTATAAAGAGTCTATTTTTTTGATTTTCTTTCTCTTCTTCTTTATCATCAAGCTGAAGGAGCTTAAGAGAAGTGTGATAACGCCGATATTGTTTTTTAGTATAAAGGCGATCATTAGAAAGCATTTCTACGCATTTCAAGATTATTCAAGAACTGATTCACTTATTTAACGCTATTTCGCGTTATTTTGACTCATATCTAGCTTCAATTTCGCCCGAAATGGAAGCTGAGAGAATATGTTAAACAGTCTAGATCTCAGAGCGTTTATTAAACAGATTTCGGCTAGCCTGCGTTCTATTTAACTATTCTATTCAATAGATTATTTCGAGCGTTTTTCTTGAGTATATAACACTCATTCAAGACGCGATTCTATATAGATTTAGACAGTCAATTCCATCAATTCAATAGATATTTTACGAGCTATTCAGTCTTCAATTTGTCTGATATAAGATAATTAGAAATCTTCGAAAATATAATAAAATATATAATTAAAGTAGACTTCTAATGTTTAAAGAGCAATATTATATAGTGTATGAGTAGATCTAAGAAATATACTTCATTAAATACTTAATATATTATTTATTTTGTTCGAATTTATTCAAAGTTTATATATATAGATATTCAATAAAATCTTTATATCTATCTCTCTTATAATACTCTCAATCACATTCTCGATTCTACAGATATTAAGAATTAGAAAGCTCTTAAAAAATCTGTATTAAAGTCTGAATATACTCAAATTCAATATATATAAGTTATAGCTTATTTAAATTAGAAGCTTAAATAGAAATTCATTATTTTTTTAGATAAATATTTAATAAAACGAGATAAGAAATAACAGCGTTAATAGATCTTTTATATACTCACGCAGAAATAAAATAAAGAGATGATTAAGTTATATAATTTAAAGAAAAATATTTATATTATAATTTAAAGTGCTATTTAAATAGAAGAAAGATTAGATTTAATTATAATAACTTATAATAAGAAGATTACTTAAAATAATTATTCTATTAACTTCTATTTTAAAGTTCTTAATAATTAAATAGAAGTTTACTTTAAATTTAATTATATATTTATATATAATAATATTAATATTCACACAACTAAAAAGATTAAAAATTAGTTCAGAAATGAGAGTATATCATTACTTAATTAGTCATCTTATTCGTCAGATATAAATTCTATTGAACATATCTGAAAGAAGCTGAAAGAGATTCTTCATTAATATTATTTAGAGCTGATTAAAATAAGTAAAAGTAAGACCGATCTACTTACTTTAAGAACTATAATTATAGACGCTTAGAAAGCTATATCTCAGATCTGACTCAATCATCTAATTAATAATATGCTGAGGCGGATAGAGATCATCTAAAAGAAGAAAGACTAGCACATCAAGTATTAGCATTAAGAGGCCTAATTCAGAAGTATCTCAGTCTTAAGATCTGCTATTTATGAATATTTTGCAACAGATCTCACAAATAACCCATTAATTTTGATCTTGTAGTAGTAAAATATATGGTGATGAATAAAATGGTGGGTGGGGCGCGAAATTTCCGCGGGTAGATACTTTTGCGTAGGCACTGTACATACAGTTATCATGTGTTCGGTCAGTAGAACCAGCTTCTTATGCCTTTTGGGCGGTCTTCTTGACATCTTCTCTTATCTAAAGCTTGGAAAGTATACTTTCTGCTTTTCAAGTTTCAATACTATTTGTTCTATGACAGTGACCGCCAGATTGTATGTGAGAGCCCTCTGAGCCCATGTTGTAACATCAGCACAATAAGACAGTTTGGCCGATGAAGGTGCCATCAGTGGTAAGTTTGGTTTCCCAGGCGGCCGGATTTCGGCCGGCGCCACTCTCATCTGCTCAGGGGTGCCAATCCTTACAGTCTCTGGAACCTCTCCACGGAAGACTGGGGCCGAAACTTAAAAATGAGTAGGAGCTTTGGTGTGCAGTTAATGGCCTTATACCTCAAATTGCAGGAGTAAAAGGTATGCGCACATAGAATAGTTTCCGCTGGATAGGTGGGGTGCTTGATGGTTATCAAATCCATTTCGTAAAGGCTGGAACCTGGCGAATCACAGAAAAGCTCACAGAGAAAACGTGTCAGGATCCGTACCTTACACCATGTGAGTCGGTTGCGGTTTTCGTCTGCGAGAAAGTCACTGGCTCAGATGTTGGCAAAGAAGCCATTGTGAAGATCAGACTGGAGTACAACAACCTCAATAACCGTTTCTACGTGGATACGAAAACTGACTTATAACAGAATACCTGACACACCACTCCCAGAACCAGACCCGGGTGAACGTGGATGCAACTTCGCCTTTTATGTTAATATTGTGACACAAGTCGAAACTGATCGCTTGCACAAGTACTCCTCGACTACTTGACTTCAAACGTCTAGCGCAGGGCACACAGCTATGGATGCCGGGTGGGTACATGGTCTGCATTCTGTTCGAGAAATGCCCTGGCATATGTCTGGATATCTTCTGGCAGTTACATCCAAAGGAGAGAGATTAAGTCCGCAAAGCTTTTCGTGTAGCCCTTGAGTAGGCACGCTATTCACATCTTCAAGGATCGAGTGCTGACTAGACCAATCAGAGAGGTCTGGGCACTTTCTAGCCTGTATCCGGCCGATACATATCCACAAAACCTCATCTGGGACAGGAAGACTCAGAAGTGGTGAGCCTGACCTTTCTCTCTGGTTTGCCTAAACAATGCGCGGAAAAACTATGCTCACAGCTATATTGCCGATTGGGAGACCTGCGATGACTACAGCGAACCTTCACGGACGCAGATTATGGCATCTGGTGCCTAGCAGAGGACGAGGGGGAGTCCTGAATATCAGCTGTCGAGCTCTTTCTTGAACATGCGACGAACAGGCATCTTGATGCCAAACTGGGTCCAGAGGTCTAGCGTGATTTGAGAGCACAAACGCAATTCAGCCGGATCGTCGTTTTTGCTAATACATTACATTTGAGTCGACCAGGGTGAAACTAAGCTTAGACACTACCAGTCCATCGCTGTGATAATATATTCGGGGGAAAAAGACCATCATCAGGACATCCATCGCCTGATTGAAAACAAACTCTTGTCCGACGTCTAATGAGACGGGGCACTAGATTCTCGATTCAGCGAGCCTCTATATACACATTATGTATTTCCCAGAAGTAGTTTCTGTAGCGTTGTTCCCGAATCGTTATGGGTAGGTGTCAGCCAGCCTGCGCCTCAGGCTCTCCATCGGCCTGTTTGAGCCAATTTCCGGCCCCCTTCTGGGCCTCATTTTCTTCATATTTAGCTCCATTTCAAGAGCAACTCTACATAGATTCTAACTTAGGCAGCTGATTCTTTCAATTCAATTCGATTCTACAAGCATTTCTAGCTTTCTGCTTGACAGTAGGATACAAGCTAACATCAATGAGTTGGGGCTCGCTCCGGCCTCAGCAGGCAGGAGACGAAGTGTTAATATCACAATCCCCAATCAGGGTCTCCGTGTTCACACGCGCTCCTGAAAGACATTTCGGTAGGCCTACCGCCAAAGACTCGACAGAATGCCAAGTTGGCACCAACGTATAAGGATATATCCGGTGTAGCTAGCCGTAGCTTTCAGAATCTATCACCTTCATAATGTACACCTGAAATCCACGCGCCGCACAGCCTCCTGGTTGGTTGAAGAGGCCTAATTAGCTCATTTCTGCGAAATCTCTCAAGATTTCGCCTTGAGCCAGTCTCACCTGCACGATGGGTATGTACGATTGCAACTTTAGATGTACTCATCAGTTTAGAACCTGCTGACCGATATTCTGCTCACCTAGATTCAACTGACTCGTTAGGGCAATATAAACCTAACATTTGCATGCTTCGACACGGTCAGGGCTTGCACAAGTAGGAAGGGCTCTGTCTTCCCTAATGTTCTTGACTGATGAGAAGATAGTGTCCAGCGAGGCTATCCACTTCGAGATCCCCCCTTAACTGCTTTAGGTTGTTCAGCTGCTTCAGAAATCATCCTTTCACGTCCCCCAGATCTGATAATAGTGTCTCCCATGACCAGGACCATCGATACCGCCCTCATTGTTCTCAAATCATCCCAAAAGAAAGACCCGGTTTCGGTGCCCATCATGGTTAGCCCTGACCTACGTGAAGCTCATGATGCCGAGGGTAACAAGGGAGTTGCACGAGTCACAATGCAAACCAAGTACCCCACTCTCGACTTCTCGCGATGTTCAGAAACTTGGGACTATGAGCTGCATACCGTAGACGAATCAACTCAACGAGCGGAACGGGTGAGAAAATCATTGAAAGAGCTCAGTGGCCTGTACAAAAACATATTATTGGTCACTCACCGTGGATTTCTTGCCTTTCTGGTTCAAGGCACTAGGTTTAACGTCTGTGGTTAGTCATCTCATTCGCCTATTATACCGTGGATGCTGATCGGGTGCGTCGACTTAGAGGCAAGATCGTACCAGTTTGCAGAGCCTGCAGAAGTCGCCGGTCTGCGATATGGAAGGAATGAGAACACGAAAGCGATTCAGGATTTTGGTCCGACAGTCTTGGTGGAATACGAAAAAGAGGCAACTTGAGAGGGCCTAGGTCCATGAGTTGCCTTCTACAAACTCGAAGGATCTTGTTGCTGCACTGTGAGAATCGTGGGTGAAGGTCAAAGAGGTCTTTCGGCCCTTCTGCACTGGCGGTCGGCGCAACACGCTAATTACACTTCCGAAATTTTCTCGATGTCCTTCCAATCGACCACAGTGGTTTCCACCAGCAGAATGCTTTTCCATGCTGCATTCGCGCATGGACAAATTCATTCTGCCTGCTGACCATAATCCAGCTAACAAAGTACGGTACAGAGGGGTCGGTACCGAACTGTCCCATCCAACATCCACGTGTGTCGGTACCGAACTATGTTATGTACAATGCCAAGTGCGGAGCACGGTCGCCATGGAGCTTGCTGGGCGAGCCAGGCAGCCGGCAAAGGCGTCTCAAGCTCGCCCTTTTCCAATCGAAGGTCAACGCAAATGATCCTCTGCCCTCCTCCTCTTCTGCAGCCTGAGTATACCCAAGCTCGATGTGATGATAGGATATACTTTCATTGCACTCGACAACAACATACCAAGTGTTCACTGTGAAATCTTGGTTAGTAGGGGTAGTTGGGGAAGGAGAAGCGAGCAAGGCTACTTACCTAATAGGGAAATGCCAAGAACTTAGAACCTCAATCTTAGCTCTGGGTAAAGCGTCCTTATTTCTACCTCGATGCAAATTCCAGAAAGAATAAAGATAGATGGCGACCCATTTCCCGCGCTGAATGTTTCTACTCTCTGTGCTATTATCATCGACTCCGCGTATTCAAAATGTCTTCGACGATATCACAGCCATCGCTGCTCGATTCGATCAAGTGGCACCTCCGGTCATGGGAGCAGATCAAAAGCACATCATGGTTCACTCTGACGAATTATACCAATGTGTTCGCGTTCCTGTTCTTCCTTGGAGTTTCAATATATCAAGCCAAGCGTAAAATTGTAAGACAACGCTCACATCTCATTTCATCACTCTTCAGGCTGCTTTGGATGTATCTGGGCACATCGCTCCTCTTTTCCTTTCAAGCTTCTTTCTTCTGTATTAGAAGCAACCCGAATTGAGCCTGTTTCCCCATCTCATAGATTGCCCAAGCTGGACTGTTCTCGTGAGACTCACGTGAACTGACGCTTAATCCTTCCAGGCTGAAGCGAAGAAGCTTCCTAGACACTCCGCATTGAAAGCACCAGATTTTCCTCCTGTCACGGAGCAGAATGACTTCGATTGGAAAACCACCGAACCTATCAAATTGCGGCCATTCAAGCCCAAATATCACTTGACCATGGGTAAGCCAACCTCTCCCAGTATCCCTCCATTTCCACCTACACGTGACCTGGCTAAACCACCGAAGCTGAACTCGACGACACAGCTCTTGAGACTCTCGATCCAGACGACCTCCTCCTAATGGACAAGAACTACCACACCCGAATCGCCTACCGCCGCAGCATCCTCGAGAAAGACCCCACCATCGCCCTCGGCATCAACAACGAATCCCTCATCCGCCCCGCCGTCTCAGAGCTCTACACCTTCCTGACAGGAACCTACCTCCCCTCCCGCTACCCTGACATGTTCAAAACCCACCACACAGACTTCGAGTACGGCAAGGAAACCGTGTTACAGAACCTCGTCACGGGAGAGATCCTCCCTACCCGCGGGTCTAACCCAAACACAACGACCACCACCCTCCTGAAAACGCTAGGCCAGCATCTAGATGAGGACTTTCTGTTCCTCCTCCCCGAACAAAACAAAGACGGAGACGAGAAGAAAGACGCCAAATACCTCCTAGAAGCGTACGTAACCTGCTGTCCCTCGGGCTTCAATCCAGCCGAGAAGCTAGGCAAGAAGCTCCGTGATATCCATGGGCCGGTGCCCGGCTACGCGGACAAGTTGGAAGGGAGCATGGATCGGTTTTTTGAGAAGGTAGAGACGGGCAGGTATGTCAAGAGGGTCAATTGGAGTGTTAGTATGAATGGGGAGCTGTTTCAGCCGGGGCTGGGGACGAATCATGCACACAAGGGAGATGAGGTTGTGGAATTTAGGGGCGTGTTGGATCCCGAGGAGGTGAGTTTGACTCCTACTTGGCTACTGTTTCGATGATCCGTCATGCTCGAGCAGGTGGCTGACATGTTTAACGAATACTAGACATTCGTGCGATGCGAAAGACAGACCTTGCACCGTCTGCCGAGGTCAAAGGCGCTGGTTTTTGCGTTCAAGACGTACATATATCCGATCCGTGAGATCAAGGACGAGGGGCTGGGCGAGGAACTTGCCGCGGCTATTGACGGTCTGAAGGGGGGTAGCGTGCCAGATATGCACTTTTATAAGCGCGGAGTCGAGTGGGGGACGGCGGTGAAGAAATATCTAAGGAGCTAGCCACGTTGAATGTGATTGACATCGGGGATTTAATGGAGATATCTATTTCAGCCCTTTTACCGCAGGCGTTCTACGGCTTTGATCAAGTCCGCCGTCACGCCCATAGCAGTGACTTCTCCGCCTGCTCCTGGGCCTTGGATAACCAGCGGATTGGCGCCAAATCGCTGCGTGTAGAAGCAGATCAGGTTATCGCTCCCCCTTAGGTTTGCCATCGGAGAACCCAGCTCAACCATTTGCACGCCTACCTTCACGGCACCGGAGGCTACATCAATCAACCCGACGTATCTGACCACCTTATTTACCCACTTCGCTTCTTTTTTGTATCTCTCCATATCATTATCGTGATCGGGGAGTTTGCTCATGAACTCATCGCGTGAGCTTGCGCTTTCGAGCTCTTTCGGTATCAGGCTTTGTACGGGGAAGCTGGTGGGTCCTTCAACTTTCAGACCAGTCAATCGCGCTAGAATGGTGAGTTTTCTAGCGACATCCATGCCGTTCAGATCATCTCTGGGGTCGGGTTCTGTGAAGCCTGCCTCTTTGGCTTTCGCTACGATCTGGCTCCAACTCCGGGGTACATCATCGTCAACTGGTGAGAAGGTGTTGAAGAGGTATGACATCGTTCCAGAGAAGACTCCCTCGATCCTCGTGACTTTATCGCCCGTTACAACAAGGTCTTTCAACGTGGATATCACGGGGAGACCGGCTCCGACAGATGATTCATGGTAGACTGTTGCTTTCGACGTGGATGCTGCAGAGAAGATATCCTCCCATAGTGCATAGCTGTCAGAGAACGCTTTCTTGTTGGGCGTTACGATGGAGATGCCTTTTCTGAGAAAGCTGGGGTATGCTTCTGCGACTTCTTGACTGCTGGTGTTATCGACGAGAATTGAGCGGCCAGGAGCGGCTGCGAGGTAGTGAGCGATTTCTGCAAGGTTGAGGAGTGGAGAGGAGGATGACGCGAGGAGTGTGGAACATTCCGAGATTGGTATGGGTCGATAGTCTTCGGAGAACAGGTTCTTGGACGAGCGGGAGACGAAGATGAGGGAAGGGCGGAGATGATCTGGAAGATTGGAGAGTTGGGAAAGGAACGCTTTACCAACGCCGCCAACGCCTTGAAGATAACGTTAGTGAGGGACGTGGCAAAGATCCAACGCAAAATCCATACCAATGACCGCTAGACATATCGGATCCATCATTCGTAGGCTGGCGTTACACTGTGGGTATGAGTTCAATTCCAAAACTTTTTTGAAGGACGATGCGGGGATGACGCGGGGCAATTTCGAACATCACCACCGACGCGTTTCTGCTTCTGTTTCTCCAAGGTCATACTGAGACACAGATATTATTCGAATCAGTACTCACAAACAGACATGCCTGGCGAATCTCTGTATGGCACAAAAGACCCATCAAAGACCAAAACCAGGGACGTCTCGTCATCCACCTCCCTGGCCTTCTCTACACATCTTGCCTCCCTGATATCGAAGGATTCGACGCGAACAAGTGCTGGCCGAGCAAGGCCATCTAAAAACAAGCCGGATATCTTTACACAGCACAACAAGAACAGCAAGAAGCGCGCCGCGGCTGACCTTGCTGAAGACGGTGAGCAAAGACATAAGACAGAAGCCGATATTGGTGGAGCCGATTCAGATGCTTTGCATAGGTCAAAGCGTCGAATGGAGGAGAAGGCTCGTATCTATACTGCTATACAACGAGGCGACTACATCCGACCAGAGGATGGACGTGATGAGCGCAACCTGGTAGACTTCGACCGGAAGTGGGCCGAGCAAGAGGCAAATGGGCGAAACGATGGGGATGATGTTACGTCGTCTGACTCGGACAACAGCGATACAGACGAAGAGATCGTAGAGTATCAAGACGAATTTGGCAGACAAAGAAAAGGCACAAAAGCCGAAGTTGCACGAGAGGAGAGACGCAGAAGAATACAAGCCAATGCCTCGGAGGAAGCAGAGCAATTCTCAGCACGACCGAAGATGCCAAGCAATGTGATTCGTGGTGACACTGTACAGTACAATGCATTCAATCCGGACGATGTGACTACAGACAAGATGGCAGATCTGGCAAAGAAGCGAGATCGATCTGCCACACCACCTGAAGCGGCACATTATGATGCGAATGCAGAAGTAAGGACGAAGGGTACTGGCTTCTACAACTTCAGCAAAGACGCAGAAGGGAGGAAAAGGGAGATGGATGACCTGGAAAAGGAACGGCTACGAACAGAAGGAGGGAGAAAGGAAAGAGAGGCTCAGAAGGAGAAAAAGCGCCAAGAGATCGAGGAGAGGAGGAAGAAGATTTCTGAGCAGAGGAGTAAGGTACAAGCTGATCGATTTCTAGCTGACTTCGACTTGGTGTCTCCTGGAATCCACGAAGGTAGCTGAGGTTCCGCTTGCTCCAGAACTTGGATCCAAGTTCCCCGGGACATTGCTACTGTGAATATCACTATAATGGAGGTCTCGGGTCCAGTATGATCCTCAGGTCAGCTCGGGTCTATTTTAAAGGTGGACAGGCCAGTCGAATCTTTGTCGCTACATGTCATCATACTTCATGATGCCTTCGGTCAAAGCTTTCAGCTGAATAGCAAGCATGCGAGAATAATACCTCGACAAGCCCAGATTGCCGCCCATAAACCACAATCCCTCATGACCGGTGCGTCTCCACATGGTTCGAAGTTCCCCTTCTTCGTCAAAACCCCAAACGTCCCTGACACGCTCGGCAGTTTCGTTTCCGAATATCTTTCTACAAGTTTCACTGAGACATAAAGGTCAGTGCTGCTCTCAATCTGTGCCCATTCGAGGTCAACATACCGCATGTTTGAATAGCCTGTTGCAAAGACAATCTCCTCCGCCTCCAGCTCAGTCCCGTCTGCAAAGGACAAGCTGTGAGCATTGACTGAGGTAATCTCCACGCCCTGCTTCATCTTGATCTTTCCGTCAACGATCAACTGCGACGCTCCAACATCAATGTAATATCCTCCGCCTCGCTGGAAATATTTCATGAAGAATCCGGAGTCGTCTGGACCGGTGTCGAGCATAAAGCCGGCCTTGCTGAGCCCATCCAGCAAGATCTTGTCCCTTTTTGCAATCTCTTTGGTTGCGTCCACGTGAAGCCGCTTCAAGATAGGATTGGGGATCGACATGAACGTGAGATCCGCATCCTCTGTTGGTGGCTGCAAATATGTCAGCATTCAGATCCCTTACGATGCGGTGTCAATGCATCCGTTCCGCGCGCAGCATACTCCTCCCTCTTCATACAGACCACCCAGCAAAACCTGCAGACCCGCCTCGCTTGACATCACGTACGTGCTGCTTCTTTGCACGAGCGTGACGTCATATCCATTTTCGAAGAAATCTTGTGCGATGTCATGCCCTGAGTTACAGCAACCAACCACGATAGCTTTCTTGCCTTGGCTGTTTGGTTTTGCACCTATGAATTCGGATGAGTGGCAGAGAACGTCACCTTTGAAATCATTTATCCCTGTCATTAACGACGGAAAGTTCTTTTCGCCAGAGTGTCCAGTTGCTTGAACAACAAATCGGGGGTGTAAAGTACCTGGCTAGTCAGCGCGACCCGTGGCATCATGGACAGATACTCACGAGTTTCTTGCTTTCCGTCTTTTGTCCGGTCCAGCTCAACAGCCCACTGTTTCTTACCGTCGTCGTAAGTAAGAGAGCTGGGCTTCGTTGACAGCCAGCAGTTGAGCTCGAGCGACGAGGCGTATGTTTCGAACCAGTCACCAAGCTTATCTTTGGGAGTGAACTTCGGCCAGAAGTCTGGAAATGGCATATATGGTCTGTCATATCAAGTCAACATGTTTTTTTCTCACGTATTGACCTCACCTACAAATGGTCATACCATACAGGGTCATGTAAAACTAGCTGATGGTACCGCTTTCGCCAATTGTCGCCAATGCGTGCATTCTGATCAATCAACAATGTGTCGACGCCCAGTTGCTTCAATCGAGCAGCAAGCGTCAGTCCTGCCTGGCCAGAACCTGGTTACGGTCAATAGAATTCTGAAATGCTTCCCTTACTTCTCATACCAATTATGAGCACTGTGGGCTCTCTCTCATCTGAATATTCAAACTCGATAGCTCTCCTATCCTTCCAGTTCTGTCTTCCGGGGTTTCCTCCATGCTGCACTCCATCAGGTCGACGATGCCCCAATGTCTCTTCATATCCTTTGAGTTCATGCATCGTCGTGAACAGCGTGAAGGCTTTCCACTGTCCGTCACTGGGGTCCTTGCATAGCCGCACAATTCCGCGACCCTTGCCAACATCGGTCTCCAGCATTAAGAAGGACGAGATGCCCTTGACTTCACCAGCGAAGTCGATGGTCGCGGTGGTTGGTCTGCGAAGTGCGCTAGAATCGTCTATTTCAAGGGAAATGAGGCGGCACTTCTTGGGATGAGAGGAGAGGAAGGACTCCATAGCGTCCGTGTTTTTCAAAGTGTCTAAACATTGTACCTATCGTATCAGTACTGACACTCATCTCCGGGGTAAACGACTACCCACGATAATTCCAGCTCAAGCATAATTGGTCTCTCCAATACGCCTCCTTCGAAAACAATTTCGGTAAACCGTTCCTGAAATCACCGCTCTCCAACACATCTTGAAACTCCCTCAGCCATTCCTGAACGGCCTGGTTTGGATCGACATCTTTATCAAAGTCTGCCACGGGCAGATTGGCAGCAACAAGTGGATGAGACCCGGGCTCGACGCGAGAGGCGGACGGGACGGCTACGGCGGCTGTGGCCATCGGTGATGCTTCTATCTGTCTGGAAAAAGGATAGGCAGAAAAGTAGAGGGTGTCAATTACTGAGTGGGGTTCTGCTGAGGTTGCAGCACGGTCTTCCCTCTGCGGGTCTATTACTTGATCGACAGCATGCGAGCATGGCGCCGTTGGTCCATTACCCCGGACTGCAACGGACGTTGCCTTTGTACGTAACGTGGGTTTTAAGTAGAATGATTGAAGAGAAGCTATCGAGGAGGAGAGGACCCGGGCTAGCGTTGATTACATAAGAACCGGCGTAGACCCGGGCGTGAGCTGGCTACGGACCCTGGATGCGGAGAGCAGGGGAAAAGGCTCCAAATGAGGGGTGGTCTTTGACCAATTGCCGTGATGTACCTAAGTAGCTATGCAGGACTTCGACTGTGGGACCTATTCCGACACTATAGGTATTCCAGTACTGGTAAATGCTTGGCAAGTTCAGCGGGATACTAGTACTTTCGTAGCAGGCAAGAGAACCTTTGGGCGCGCATTCCCATACCAGTAACTACATTGATGCTCAAGCTTTCTGTGGAGGGATTGATATATCAGCGACATCACAACGTAAGCCCACGTTTTCTCGAGTACGGACTCGCCGGTAGTTGTTCCTCTTACTAACATAACTCATTATCAACTTGCAATTATCATTCTACGCCTCCCTAAAGTGGAGAGGAAGTCTAGTCATGGATTCATTACCATCAGGATTCATACATCTTCTCCAATCCTCACAACCTCGTACCATCAACCCTACCCCCCACCCTCCTCCCAACCCTAATTAACCTCCGACTCCCTTCCCCGTCCCTCTCCAGCCTAACCTTCACCCGCTTAGCCGCGTCCGCCGTCTCCGTGACCTTACCCATCCTGGTCTCCTGCACAGTCGTCAGATCCAGCCCATGGAATACATATGCGAGCACCGACGACTTCCACACCAACGCGGTCTGTCTGCGCGTCTGGGGGTTGACGGGGATTAGGCAGAAGAGGGCGGAGATGACGCAGATGATGGGGAGGGTGAGCCAGGCGTAGCGGACGTGAAAGTATGTTTCTGTGATGAGGGCTGTGCTTTGGGCCATGTTTGATGTGTTGTCTGAGGTGAAGGAGCCACTGCCACCGGTACGGCGGATATAGTTGCTCATTGAGACGGCGTGATTGTCCATGGATGTGCTTACGGTACGGCCGTTGTTGTGGATGACGAGGAGGAGATCGGAGGTTGCGGTTAGTTGGTCGACGGACTAGAGGCTGCCGCGGGGGAGGTCGTAGGACTGCGAGACGGTGCCGTTGAAGGCTCGGGCGAACCAAGCGTTAAGGGCGAAGAAGCGATACCGTGAAAGCCGGAAGGAAGAGGGGTCATCGGGGTTGATGGTAGGAAGGTAAGCTCTCATCTCTGTGTTTGTGTCTTGCATGCGTACTTCGGTGATGGTGAGGTCGATTGACCATATGCGAGCTCGGATTGAGATGTCAGAGCTTTGATAGAGAAGCAGGCAAAGTGAGTTTCGATCCAGCAAATGCAGGCGAGAGGTTGAGGGCTGCAGCTGGTGAGGCATCAATGAGGGAGAATATTTTCGCAATGAACTCGAAGAGCCTTTTTGAGGCTGCTCAGGCACACCATTGATGGGAACGGTGACATCTGGTATTAAGGTATTCTGAGTCAGCTTTCTCACCCTCGAGTCTCAGTGCCTCCATGTCATAAACCCTGGCAGTCTCTTTTCATGCCGTGGACACGCGGTGAGCGGGATTAGATTCACGATGTTAAGCCAAAGGTGTTTCCAGTCGCTCAGGGAGAGTTGCACGCCAAACTGCGAGGTCCTTTATTAATGAAGCGCGAAAAAGAGCAGAACACGTCTGAATGTGTGTCAGACAAATCGGCTCAAATAGCTAGTATAGGCCCAAATGTCTGTAAGAATCGAATTGAGTACAATCAAAGTGATAGAATTGACTGTCTAGTAAGTATCTAGAATGCCTCCTGAAATGAGGCCTAAGTATGAAGGAAATGGGGCCAAGACAGGGCCGGAGATTGGCTCAATTGGGCCGATGGACAGCCTGAGGCGCAGGCTGTCTGACACAATCTCACCTCAATCATCGGTCTAGTACCCTCGTCGTTCGACTACGACGCCGGCACGTCTCGCTAATTCAAGTTGAAAACGGCTGATCCAAACGATCCGTTACTTACGCCACCTCGCAGGGCACCTCCTGGGAGTGTCAGCCTTCAAGGATGCGAACTGCTTGCTGGCCCAAATTATGGAGGATATGGCCGGGAAATACCCTCGACGCAATGGCCACCTGGGTCGTACCACTCCTCATTCTAACGGTCAATCTGAACTATGCCTCGTTCAATCGGCAAAGATACTGGAACCAAGTGGCCATTGCATTGCATCTTTTCGGAAATCCAATACACGCAATGTGGGCTCTCCTGACAAAGCTAGATGTCAAGCGGCGCATTGAGGTACGATGTCGAGACCACCTTCTGAAGCTCAAGCTTCCGCAGACTGACATCTGGATCTACTCGACCACTCTGTATGCATTGGATGATTTCGACTTTTCTGACGACTTTCACCCTCGAAATGGGCGCTAGAACTATCATACCGCAGTCTCGATTAGAACTAACTGCCGCAGCATGCACCAGGGCACTTTGCAAACTAGATTGGTTCTGCAATCTGAGTATTCAGTTCTATAGGCTATTGAATCTATCTGGGTTGAGCTGTAACAAATGGCAAGCTTACATACAGAGAGTAAGTTCATTGTCTCAATCTCGGTATCGATTCACCTTTCGGCTTCTTGCCGCGACGAGCTTCGGCAACTTCTGCTTCGTGAGTCCCATTGCCTCCGTCGTCTCTGTTATTTCTGACGTCTCTGTCGTTTCTGAGACCTCTTCTGTCTCCCTGACCTCCGTTGTCTCCGGGACGTCTGTTGTCTTCGGGACGTCTGTTTTCTCCGGGACTACTGTCATTTCTGTGAGCGACACATCGAGCTATCGCCGCAAGATCATCCGGGCGGGATGGCGGCCAGGTGATAGGATTATGTGGATTCGCTCGACGAGTACCCTGAGTGTTGACACCAGAACCACTGACTGTTTGTCTCTGGTCTGAAGAAGGGTAGGTTTGATAGCCTGGGGGCAGTTGGTTTAGTTTGACATGAGGATGGGAGTGAGAAAAGATGGTCGTGTTATCGTAGGATTGAGAAGCAACGGGTTGTGGTGGATGTGATTGTGGTGTATATGAATTAGTTGGATAATGACCAGTTTGACCCTGGCCGTGCTGGTCTGTGCCTGGCGGGAGGTTCACGCGGGTGGAGCCATCATCGCCCCTTGTGGCATAAGTGTCTCTACTTGATGGAGTGCTTGGTAAATTTGGTAAACTATATATCTGATCAGCTGTTGTATTGAGTTTATAAGAATGCACTTACCTGCTATATGCATAGTGTATATCGCTGACATTTAAGGCAGCTTTACAATCTTCTAGAGCCATATCTATAAGTTTAAGATGAAAGTCGCGATTTTTTAGAGCTGCATAGGCATGGCTTTCCCTATCAGTACGATTCTCATCATATATTACACGCATTCGCCCTCTTAGTGCCCTAAATATGAGTCAGTTAGCAAGAACATTTATAACTTTATAATATATACTAACCTTATACGTAAGTCTGTGATAGTGTCTGTTAGAGATACAAGAGCTTTATGACCCTCAGCATCCCACCCGTTCTTTCTTTCAGCTCTACATGAATTGCGGTACTCTAATCTATTCAGTTGCTCTAGATGTCTGGATTCGCGTTCGTTCTCATACTTTAGTGCATCGCTGGTGTCTTTTTGATATTGATCGGTGATTGCTTGGTGCTTAGGTAATATAACATGATGCTTTCCAACACCATATTTTAGATAACGCGCTTTGCTATAATCCTGTTGAGCTCTCTTATAATCCTGTTGAGTTCCCTTATAATCCTGGTTAGTTCCCTTATATTCTGTTGACATCTCACCACGCTGTTTTTCTATAATGCTCAGTATTTCCTCCAGCGTCTTCCGATTTTGATATCGTTGTTCATCATATCCGTTATCGTCAGAAGGGGACATTATTATCTTATTTCAGAGATTTGAGATAGTATTCCGAAAGAAAAGGATGGTCAGGAGAGATGAACTTGGGGTAATATGCGGGATTCGCCGTGGATGAGATGATAAATAGAGTAGTAAGTAAGGAAAGCCACTCAGTTGAGTAAGAGACTTTAAAGACTGAAGTTAAATAGTTATCTTATATAGAATTGTTGAACTTCAAAGTGGCTATCAGAGCAGTTTTTATAGATTTATCCGATCTACAAGAATGACTTAGACTGCTTTTCAGACACTTAGACCGCTTAGTCATGAAACGCTTAGGCCGCTTGATTGTGAGACACTTAGGCTGCTTAGTTCTTGTTGTAGGTCCTCCTTGGCGGCTTACTCAGCACAGGCCTATTTCCTTCTTCCTTGCTAGTTTGCGTAGATAGCTTCTTCCTTCATACACTCATTCATCAGTTTCGGCACGCCTGCGCCCTGTCCAACAAAGCTATTTTGAGCGTTTTTCTTGAGTATATAACACTCATTCTATTCGCATTCTAAATAGAGTCAGACAGTTAATTCGATCAATTCTACAGACACTTCTGCCCTATTTAGGCTAATTTGTCTGACATTATGAGACATTTGGTAATTGTATTGCCCATTGATTGTTATGATAGATCAATGGGTTTGACCTCCAGAGGGGTGACAAAGTATCCCACGCGTCACTTACTTGGTGACATTTCCGCATTTACAGCGTGGCTGTAAATGCGATCATACAACTTTGTTGAGCTGAAAAGTGCATGTAGAAGGGCCGCCATCGACTTGACGACTGCACGCGTCAACAATACCCGCAGAGCAGTTTTTGCTATCCTCGGGTACCTTGCAGCAATCACGGCCAACGTTATTCGAGTGGATTTCTCCGGGAACGTTCCGCTACACTACTCCCATACGATTGCCTTGCGGGAGCTGAACTATTGGCTCATCACTGCCATCATTCTCAGTGCAGCGGTTGGAGGACTGCCATCGGAGTGGACATCTGTCGGCATTTTGATGGAGTTGCAGTCGAAAACAGGGTTGGACTTTCACATCAAGAGGCTACGACCATGGCGTGGTGAAAATCACACCTGGCGGCCCGAAAAAGACCTCTCAAGGACTATATCCGGCGTCAGCGACCAGCGACATCTGCTTCTGGCCTTCCTGTCGTTTGCCAGCATTACCACTGCTGCTTCCATTAGCTTCATTATGTCTTACTTCTCCCCAACGAAGGGCGTCGGCGTCCGAAGCATCGTCGAATTGACATACTGGGGTTGGTGGTTCGCTAATGCGATCGTCTATTTGTTGTCGGATTCGGTGTGGCGAGGTACATAATTGTCGTAGTAGCAATGGCTACTGCGATTTCGCTTTTAGCCCAGCAGATTAGCTCCATCACTATTAAATATATTTTAAAAAATTACCGAACGTCTAATTTTATTAAAGTTTAATTAGAAGTGGTGTACCAAGAATATTTTAACTTTGTATTTAGTTTTTTTTAATATTTTTGTACCTCATCGGCCATTATCGGGTTCATTGGACCACCACTGAGAAGGGCTGGCTGATCATCATTGTCAAAGACAGCGATTGCGCCTTGTTCATGATCCTATTCTTGTTAAGTGCTTGGAACGGTAAGTGAGCCCACGACCAGAGCACATCAACTCATGAAGCTAATTGGAATCTCTTACTGCGTAGGATGGTGGAACTCATGCTACCACTGGTCAATGGCCATTCAGCCTGGCAAACGCGACGTCTACATCGACCTCGTGAACATGAAGGGGGAAATCCTCTGGCTCATGAAGAAGCGTTTCCCTATCGCTATGGTACTTGGGACTGCGGCGCAGCTCGCGCTTGCTCTTGGTATGATCTGGTATGCGCAGGGAGGACTGAAGCCTGCGGCAATGGAAGACAAGGACGCAGAAGCATATTTCTTGGAGCTTCTTGATGGACGACTACCATCAGGTGTGCAGCGTGGTTTCGAGGCGGGGTCGATTGTTGAGAATATGGGTGCGAGAAAGCATAGTGAGTGGGAGACCACTCTGCTGAAGGATGACGGTTGTATCATGGCTGCAATCCCGAGCAAGACTAGTGTTTCTGTGCGAGAGGAATTGGAGATGGACCATCTTCCTAGGCGGTAACGAACATGAGAGTCTCATAGAAAACCAATCTCGAAACAGTTAGCAGTTCATGATCCTGTCGGTCCCAGAATCCTCATACTGGTAATGTGCAAACTGCGCACCCAATCTCTGGAAGACTTGTGGGGAAAGTATGCTTGACCCTCATCAGAAGCCCCCTCAAGGTAAATAAGAGGCGGAAAAATAAACTGAATAGAAAACGGATTGACCTTCCAAGGTGCCTGCCCGTTCAGGTAACTGATTCTGTCAGACAAATTAGCCTAGAAAGCTAGTAGAATGTCTGTTGAATTGATGGAATTGACTGTCTAAATCTATGTAGAATGGGGCATTAATTGAGTGTTATATACTCAAGAAAACGCTCAAAATAGCCTTGTTGGACAGGGCGTTGGACAGGGCGCAGGCTAGCTGAAACCCTGACCAATGGACGCCCTGAGGCATAGGCTGTTTGACAGATTCTCTATCCGGCCTTAAAAACACGCAAGATGCTTGTGGAGATGGCTGGACTCTTCAGTCGCTCCTTGACATCTATCGTACATTTCCTGGCTATTTTGAGCGATTCTCTTGCGTAACAGGCCACACCACAAAGCGGGACACCCCACAAAACGGGACAGTTGCCGAGTATACCCACCACAACAAAAACGTCGCTGTCGCTGCTATACGCATGCGAATAAGCTGCGATCTTGATGGAATTGCTTTATTAGGCCTATTCTATTATAATAGTACGAAGAATTTGCTTCTTCCCGCCCTCCTTCCTAATTATTTGCACTGTTTTAGGCTGCCTGCCTGTTATAGTCTTTCTAATCTATTTGAGATCTTATAAACACTGTTATATCTCTTTTTATAGCCGTTTTAAGTGTTTTATAATCTTTTGATTTAGTGTTTATTTGCGTAACTCTTTCAGCTGTATTTGAAGTAATTTAGCGCCGGTATACTCTTAAATAGCGCTGTAATCAAGCTTGCGTATTACACGCCTTATTTAAGGCGTGATTTTAATCTTAATTTAATAAATAAGCGTTTATAACTTATTATTCTATTTAGAAGTATTATATAGATTATTAGAGATAATTAGCGATTAATATTCAGATATTATATGCCCGAAATTCATGATTTTAGAATCTTAAAACAGTTTCTACTTATTTATAAATATATTAAAATGAATTATATAATAGATAGATAGTGAGAATAGAGTGATAATAATGAGATGCTGACTTAATATTAATAAAGATATTAATTAGTTTTGTATAATAGAAACTAATCTCTAAAGAATCTTTTTAGAGATCTCTTCTCTTCTCTCTATATCTATTTAATATAATAGTTAAAGAGAAAAGGAAAGCGGGATAATTATAGCTAACTACTAATTATAGTAGTAGTTAAGAGAGAATCTTTAGATAAAGAAAAGATATTAAGAAGTCGGAGATGTGAATACATTAGTTAATAAGTAACTTATTAGCTAAGATTATAATAATATCTCTTCTTCTAAAGTTTTATTCTCAGAATTAAAATTAGATTAACAGAATCATTCTATTAATAAGAAGAAGATGAAAGTTAAATAATGCGTTAACGTTCTAATAATAGTTATATTAGAAATAGTAATATATAAGTAAGTTAATTACTAATTATAATGTGCTATAATATTATAATAAAGATAAAGATAAAGCGTGAATATTTTAAAAATATTATCTTAATAATAGAAGAAGATTAAAGATTAATAAATTAAAGACTTAATATAAAGTTGAGAAAGCGCTAAATTAAAGTAAATAGCTAATCTTAATTAGTGTGTATTAGGATCGGGAGCCGGAGAGATGGAAAAGGCACAGGAAAGATAGAGCAGTAGAGTGTTAGTAATGAGATGGAACTGAGTGTAAAGCAACTATCTAGAATGGGTCAGTAAAAGAGTCTTATACTCTTTTATAATTCCCAAACTTATTAATTAATAAATAATTATATAATAAAGCTCACAGGAATATCTATCTCTCTTCTTATTATGTAGAAATAGACTGCGAAATGATCCGGATTTTGAGGTAACATATGGGACCGTATTATCACTCACCTTAATTTCCACTTAACGCGAAGACGCGTAAATTAATATCTTTTTAATTAATAATCTTTTTAAATTAGTTTT
>JAABUK010002318.1_pt1 | contig 34391 bp, 43 predicted proteins | sample 5559141 | NCBI WGS metagenome assembly JAABUK01 (sample SAMN10711869, study PRJNA513367) | rock metagenome | isolation source: Antarctica rocks | place: Antarctica: Victoria Land, Pudding Butte nord | collected 2016-01-03
CTTGATCACGTAATCCCCAGTGATGAGCTGACTCATGATACCAAGGCAGTTGGGGATGCAAAGGAATGCTGCAATGTACAGCAATGCAAATGTTTGGATGCAGACTTTTGACTGCTGCTGTACTATCCAAATGATGCTTTCCACCTGTTGCATCAGAATTGCGCCAACTCGACGGTGCGGCCTCGGAACACCAACTCATCGCCATTTACCTGCAGCTGCGTAGTTCTTTCTACTGACACCCACCTGTTCGCCTTCCGCTCTCACGCCGCCTCATTTACACAAGGTGAGATCCTTGGGTTCTGCGTGAAGCTCGCAGGTAGTTTGTAGATCACTGCGGTTGCAAGACAGTCATGAGCCATTCAGTTCAACAACACTTGCATTCTTTCCGTGATGAATCATATTGTTATTTTCAATGCCGAATGTCTGATTTGGCCCTGCTCAGCGCGGTATCCCATGCATGTACTGATCTGGGGGCTCGAGCTCGCTGTCAGACTGAGTACTCCTTGTTGACTGCAGATTCGATCATGAACAAACTGAGTATGGCAGCCATCGCTGTTCTGCTTGTGTCTGTGATGTTCATTGGCGCACAAAGTCGCAAGACTTTGGGAACCGTCGACGTTGCCACTATCGAGGCAATGGAGCACCAGAGGATTCTTGCTGAATTGGAGGAGGTCCATCAGCTACGCGAACGAATGTTGCAGCAAGGTAAGTTTGTTGATTTCTTTGTGCCGATGAAATGCCCGGATTTTCCCCTTATTGTTGGGCCCCGGCTATTGCAGTTGCTGGGATGCTGGTGTTCAGGAAACCAGCGGAGTCAGTACAGCTGCTGTGTGCACTTTTAGCAAACAATTAGAGACTTTGTCATCCAAGCAAGCAGCATACGACAGCTGTTGTTGCAATGCATGATCCTTATCAGGACCAAAGCATAGCATGCAGAACAGATGGAAGCTTGATTACTCCGCCCTCTGGCTTCACACTAGTGCAGAAAGTCGCAGTCAGTCCTTTTACTTTGTCACATGCATGCACAGTAGGAGCATTCTGCTCAAATTGGCACTCATAATCACAGCCTACTTGCTTACTTGCTTGCATTTGACACTGAACTGTGTTGCTTGCAGCTGCAACATACACATCCAATGGCAATGGTCCTGCTCCAGCCCCAGCCCCTGCACCCCCAGCCACACCTGAAGGCACAGCTACCCCTGGGTTGCCAGAGCAAGAAGCATCCCCATAGACTCCTTCACCCTCCTCAGTTGTTTGCCTTAACAGTCCCAAAGTGATCACTGTGGCGTGCCACCTCAGGCCTTAATTCAAGGACCTCTAGCGCAAATGTTTGCTTATAAGCTTACCAGATGCAATCGCAACTGAGTATTACAGTTCGAGTGCCGTCATGACCAAAATTTCCTTGAGCGTCAGAACCACCAATAACAATGACTTTGACATATATCTGCACAGCTGTCTTGAATGATTGATGACCAACAACATTGATGATTCTAGACCAACTATTGAAGATACATATGTATCTTGTATCATGCATGCACCCTTGCTTGTGTAGGTGATCTTGAACATAGTGAGGTAGTACAAATGTACCAAATTGTTTAGTATTTCATGCTGTAAATGTGCTAGATGTTGCAGTCAGTTGTCCTGTTGGCATGCCTGTGCACTTATTTGCATTTGAGCAAGGACAGCACAATGAAATGGACGGTATTGAGCTGGTGGACATTGAATCTTGATCGCACGTGGGACACATACTGCTGTGTCTGGCTCTGCAATAAAAGTGCCATAGATGCAGGTCGAATACGCTTTCTAAAAAACATTGAAATTTTCAGACACTGCATGCATGTACATACCAGACATGTGTTACACAGTCCTCGGATGTAGTCTGCAGCTGTCAAGACGAGAATCATTATGTCCCGAAGTGCATGCGCTATTGCGGCAGTAACCTGCTTGCAAGCTAAGGAAGCCCAATAGCTCTTGTTGGTCGAGGCAGCAGCCTTTTTGAATCCATTCGAGTTGCAACCAAGCATGTTCAACACCAGTGCTGAGACTGTTGTCGCATCAGTACTGGAACGGTTACTGTAACAGTACTGGTTACTGTCGCATTTGTGTCACTGCGGTTGCTACGAATCTCTCTGCGCAGGGGGGGGGGATGGGCAGATCCACGTCTGCGTGTGTTTTCGATGTATTGCCAGCATGGCATATATGCTTTGCATGCCTTGGATGTGTGCCACAAAATAATATGTACAGGTGGCTCGGCAACCTCTCGTGACTGATTAGTAAAGGCCACGTGCATGTCCACATTACGATCTAATTGGTTGTGAGTGGCGTTTATGTGCTTCAGGCGCATATATAAGCCGCTCTGTGCAACCGCATTGCATCTTGCGTCTCCTAGCTCGGGTTTTGCATGTCATCTGCTTCTTACTCGACACTGCTGACTGACCGTCACGTCCTGTCGTGCTCGCCTTGGTTTTGACTTGCAGTGCTTAGGTCTCGACCCGGCTTACGTCGACGGATCGATGATATCAATAGCGTGTTGAAAAGTATACGACAATCTGTTGCCATACAAGGAAGTGCAAAGTTGCTTTAGCACTGAAGCTGTTCTGTAAGTCTTGGTGAAGCGTCTATAGCCGTTTAAGATGGCGAGAACGAGCACTCCTCTCTCCTCAGCAACGTTGCTTGTGTTGCTCGTGGTGACATCAGCTCAAGTCATCATCCACAGCGTGGTGTCTCCTCCCGAGGAGCCGGCACCATCAGCGGTATGCCGTTACTCATAACCCTCACTCGACACTACATATATACACCTGTACTTACCGTGGCATCTTGACTTTGCGACTTTGCGACGCTGGATTTTCCGGAGTACTCCGTCTTAGCTTGGAGGCAGAAATCGAACGCTGCAAGGGTGCTTGCAGAATGCACAAAACGTCATTTACAAGTATGGTTTTGCTGCACAAGAGTGGATTCAGTACCCAGGAGGCCTTTACAAAGCATCCAGCACTGCCAACTTCCCAGCTTCCGACAAACTTTCATCTGCAGCCTTGAGGCAACCATGCAGATATAGTACAAATGCTTGTCAAAGTTCAGCACTCACACAAAATGTTAGGCACTGTAATTAGATCGAGGGATACGTTTTGGTTGATGTATGTGAGGAGTGAGTGTCACATGCTGTATTCTCATGGCAAGGTCAGATCATTGTGATTGTCATGATTCGAGTTCACAAGCTGCCTTACACTAAAACGTTGTAGCCAGACTGCACCAGTCTTGCAAGGCTGGCTAATAGAATGTTACCAGTTTTTTGAAAGCTCAATGACATATTATGACATATTACGCGCTGCAGCTGCAGCAGCAAGTATAAGCTACAAACTGCTTAAGACGGATTTAATGGCACATGTGCACATAATGCTTTGTTACATGTAGTGAAACCCCTTTATCAACAGATCACAGAGATTTACACCAAAAAAACGCAACAGCGCCAATTCTTCTTGTGCAAGGAATAACTCACAAAGCGACATTGCATTCACATGCCAGCTCATACTCATTTTAGTTGTTTGTCCTATTATAACTGTGTCGTGTCCGATACAGCAACATACTGTTACGCTTGACAAGCTTAAGAGGTACATCCACCACAAAATCACAGCTGCTTTATGTTGAGCAGTCAACACAAATGAACACTACCTAGCTCGCTATACAGATGCGTTGATCAGTGTGTTCAATATACTCAGGCCTGCAGGTAACAAATTTGATGTGTATGCATATTTGTTGTATCGTAATCGCTGAGCAAGTAAGCAAGTCAACAGGAGCCCTAGAAAGTCTGGAACCAAAGATATGAAGACATAGCAATAAAATACTTTTCCTTTGTCAGCAAAGGGCTCCAGCTGTTGCCCAAGCTGCTCTTGAAACAGGTAGACAAACAAGCATGCAATAGCAATGGATCCCAATATACATGAGATGGATGCATACACCAAGACTGTATACTTTGCAGCCGGGTCTGCAGCTACAAACAATGCTTGGGAATGGGCATTGAGGACCATGACAAAGAGAGCTAGTAGCCGGCAGATCAGTAGTTGCCTCAGTCTGCTTGACTTCAGTCTGAGTTCCTTGTCTGGTTGAGCCTTAGCAGGGGACAGCTGGTGAACAGCGTCAGTGCATTGTGTTGTCACAACATCCAAGCCACTCATGCGCCTCTCAGATAAGAGTGGTCGATAATCACTGAGACAAGTGCTCAATTCCCGGGCTTGCGCCCGCAGGCCTTGGACAAAGCTCAAATCGTTGTTGAAGGTGTTGGGCAAAGTATGCTACGGTCTACCTGCATCAGAATGTGAGGCTTGTGAGGTGACACTGCGACCCCCTGACTTCGAGTATCTGGAGACAACAACTGCCAAAGCTACCGTTTAACGCCCAGTAAAGGTCCTTGTCTGACGCGCTCGGCTGTCACGAGCTAGCGGCAAACAGAGTTAGAGGCAAACAGAGGTATTGGTTTAGGCAACGCAGACGGCGTCAGGAGTTTCGTCGACATCTGCATCAAGAGTTGACCAAAGTCAGCTGACTTTAGCCTGAATGGTCAGTCATGCATTCATGCACTGAGACTTTGAAAGGGTGTTATCTGGGGTGTTATTGGCAATGTGCAGATTGCTCATTTCACCGGCCGGCCTATTGTCGTCACCCAGTTAGAGTAACAATTGGTAAGTCACCAGTCCCTCCGGCTCATTGCCGAATTTGGCTTGTTCTGCCCATTTTGTGTACAATGAAATAAAACGAAGATGGCTTGTTAAATTATCTTGGCCCACCATCTAACAGTCGCATTGAGTGCAGCAAGGTTTATGCTCACTAGTGATCGATGAAAGGTAATTTGCAAATCCCTAAGCTATGACACCATGACCAGTTGACCAGTTGACTGAAATGTCAAAGACTGCTGATCACAACCTGGTCCTCTTCTTACTGCGCATTGATGTTAGGCTGGACGTCTATGCACTACATGCGCTTACGCACAAAATGAAATAAAACTATTGTTGCAATAGTATGCGCAGCAGTGTCGTTGAGCATGCTCTGTTGCTGCCATGGCTTTGTTGTCGAGACGTGCATGGCTGAACCCATGCAAGCAGCGCAACTTGAATGTTCACGCCTCACTCCGTTGAAGCCATCTTGCCTCGTCTACATGTGAGGAGAGTTGCATTTCCCAGGCAACATCGTCAGCGTGTCATGACGGAACATTTGGCAAGCTTGCACCTGCCGGATCACTCGGCTGGCTGTCCTACAAGCCCCGCAGAGCCTCTCTGGCTGCCAGATCACCCAGGACTATGTCTGTTAGCGCATGGGGCACAATCAGCATGTGCTGTGGTGCAAGTAGCACAGGTGCAGAACAGTCTTGACGTTTAAGCATCCATGCCGTGGCATCGGCCCAAGACCTACCCTTTGTATTCTGCAGGAGGGTCATGATCAGGCAGGCGGTCCTGCAGGCCAGCCGTCCGAACATCCCCATGCTGTCATACCCCCAGTGGTACTGCGCCTAAGCCCCACTTCAGCTGCAGAAAAGGCTGTGAGTGTTGTTGCATGGTGTAGTCAGGGAACAGAGAGTAAATTAGCTGCAGTTGCTGGGACAACTGTTGCTGTATTCAGCCTAGAGCAGTACATCACTGCCATAGTTCAGCAAACACCAGCAATACAGCCACACCCGGGTCAGGGCCCCACATGCCAAGCGCAGCATTCCACTTCATTAGTAGCAGTGAGCTGGACACAAGAGGGAGATGGATTACTCTCTGCCGATGCACAAGGCGGCATCATCATGTGGAAGCTACACACCACCACAGATGGCACGCAACAGCTAACACAAGCCTGGATTGGCGGCAGCTCAACCGTTGTTCAGCCTCAGACCATTCTCACAGCAGGAGCCAACATCTTGTCACCCTCTGCGTCTGCTTGCCCTGGCTCCAAGCATGTTACCATCTGGTGGCCAGAAGATATACATCAAAGTGGTGATCAACCTGCTGCAGCAGCTCCTCTCCCAAAGGATGCAGAGGGGTCTGCCATGGTTGCTGTGGCTGAGCAGCTAAAGCACCCTGTTGGAGTGGTCAATGCTCAATGGAGCCCTGGCTCCCTGCAGCACGGCAAGTCTCTTCTTCCTCGCCGCATGTTGCACTGACTTTGTGATGCACTCGACTATATCACCCATGTTTGAGTCCTACTGAAGCTTTGTATTTGTGTATCATGTTAGGAATATTCTAGCATATTGAAGTACAAGCCACATCTTACAGTTGTCCTGTTTTGCAATCACAGCTCTTTCTCCTGTAGCCACAAGAGACAGACCACTCCATTGCATCTTTGTGATGAGCCATCCATCCTGACATTCATGCAGCAGACAAGCCTCTGGCAGTCATTGTACGACTTGCACAATGGTTCTGCTTGAGAGCAGCATGTCAGCCTTGCATATACACAATGACATGGACATGACATTGTGCTGCATGCAGCAGGCTCCAGCTTCACTGGCAATGACCAGGATGGCTCCCCACTTGCAGCAAATGCACAGCCTGCCCTCATGACAGTGGGTTACGATGGTATGATTCGTATCTGGGTGGAGGTTACGTTGTCACCCTCCTTGGGTGCCCCTGGCTCCCCCTCTAGGTAACATACGTCCTGTCAGTTGTTGCTGCAGACTGTTCTGTCACTGTCTTTTCTTCTGCTTCTGAACACTTATATGTACATAGCAGCAGTGCACCTACGTTTGCACAAAGATCTATCAGGATAGGTCCAAATTGGTGTCACACGTTCAACAACAGTGCCCCATTGGAAATTCTGAATAACCTTGGCAGTCCTTTGTGTCCAATCTGTCAGCGTTTGCCATGTGGAGTTTGACATATGTGTCGTGATGCAGGTTAGCAGGCCCGAGCACCCCAACAACTCCAGGCACCCCTCAAAATTTAATCAGGGGTCATCAGCTGGTGGGTTCCTCCCAGTTCTGCATGACTCTGGTAGTCCAGCCACCAAACGGTACCTTGATAGGCTTTCAGCCTGACAGCCTGAGGGCGTGTTGGGGCATGCCCTGTCAGGAGCCCTTGGGTCCAGCCAATCGTATGGCGGCAGGCAGTGTGCTCTGGATTCTGGCTATGGTTGACGGCAGCCAGCAAGCCAAGGCTCCAGGTGAGAGACATACCCCACGCAATCAGTGCCATAGCCTCCAGTTCTTTCATCAAGCTGTTCAGTACCTACATGCAAGAATACCTGCGCAGAGAAATGTACATGCAACTCATGCCCATGTCTAAGGACTACAGGACTCTGGACTAAAACCCACTGTAGCTGTTGCCTGCCCATCTGGGCACCTGAATCTGCGGACCAAGATCCAGGTAGCACAGTCTCATGCAAGGTAAAATGCTCCATGCCATGTTGTCTTGTGTGCGAATGCTGTTGGGAATTTTGGACATGTGTGCAGGCAGCAAAGTAGGGGCACAGGGGCCTTCTGATCAACTGCTGCTGTGGGCAGTAGAGGGCTTGGCAGGTGTAGTCATCAACGGCGTCCCCAACAATGTCCCAGGGACTCGGGCCCTCAACACCCCCAGGGCTGTGCTGTGGGGACAGCATGATGATCTTCTTACTTGGCCTGGTAGGATTTGGAACACTGCAGACACAAAATGCTTTGGAGATTTCACAGCTGCCGACTTCCAATTGGGTCACGGGTCAACCATGCTTTGGAATGACTTTCATTGCACAGACAGACTGTGGTCTGAAGCTGCCCTTGGCTTCTGTGCCAAACCCACACAACATGACTCACTAAACCAGTCCATGTGGCTATTAATGTTGGGTGCCCTCAGCAATATTTCCATCTGCATAGAGACTCTGGGTCAATGCGTCTTCTGCAAAGCTCACATCTGATGCAACCGCTTTTCTTGAGATAGATGCAGGTCCTGTGCAGATGTGTGATGCATTTGTGTTCAGGGCAGCACCCACCACCCATAGCAGAGCGGCAGCTGGCATGCAGTGTTTCCCTGCAAGATGGCACTCCTTTACTTCACGTGGTGGAAAGCTGTGCGATACCTGAGCATGGCGGCATCACGCTGCGCAAGTATGCCATTCACAGCGTGGATGATGACACTGCACAGGTGGCAGCTCAGCGTGCCACATCAGGCAAGTCACACAATAGTCACTCGAGCAAAGCCCTACTTGTACTTGTACGTCTGAAGCCCTTGTTGACATGCATAGTGTGAGATGCTGCCCCTGTGGGTGTGTCTGTGGCAAGTCAAGCAAAGTTACAATCTGTGGTCCTCAGTGCCTTTTGAACCTGTGCAGCAGAGGCTCTGTACAGCTGTGACCTCATGCACTTGCCGCGAGCTTGCACACACACACTCAACATCAGCAAACTTCACAGACCACGTCCACTCCTGCAGTTGATCAAGCCTTCAAGAGGGTGCAATGGTCCCAATCACGCATGCAAGTTGGTCTGACAGTGTAAGTGTGCATTGCAGCAACAGCAGCCATCCCTCCAAGGCAGCTTCCCTTACACGACTTTTCCACACAAGCAATCACCGGTCACCATCACCCCATCACCTGCCTAGCCACACACCCAAGTCAGCCTTTGGCTCTCACGGCAGATGAACAAGGTTCTGCCATGCTGTGGCACACCCAACCCCTCCATCCCCTGGGGAGCCTAGCAGGGCTGCTAGTGGGGTCCTCAGCTGACAGTGCACAGAGCAAGATTGTAGCAGCATGTTGGCTTCACACGGACGTCCACTCCAGTTCTGCTGATGGCGCTGTGGGGGTCTTGGCAGCTGCAAGCAATAGCCGCATTTGGCTGGTTAAAGTAGAGACTGGTGGCAGCAGCAGCAACAGCAGCAGCAAAGACATGGGCCAGAATTTGGCAATTCAGCTTCTTGGCTCTGCAGATATCCCTGATGGGTATCAATCCTTGGAGTCACTTTGCACCCTGCATCGAGCCTCAGGACAAACAGCTGACTCTGGTCATGTGGATCATTTGCTGGTTGGAACACTGAGTCAGCGCCAACATCCCCAGGCGCAAATGCATGCACAGACAGAGTCACCAACACAGGTATCTGGAAGCGCCCTTGGCATCTGGCAAGTGGTAATGCCAGCAGGGGCATCAGTAGCAAAGTCAGGGCAGGATCAGGGGCAGAGCCAAGGGCAGGGCCAAGGGCAGCAGCCCCAGCGTCAAGCTCAGCTGAAACTGCTGACCTGCCACAAGATCTCCCAAGATGATGCAGAAACTCTGACATGCGTAGTTGCTGCCTCTGAGGCAAAGTTTCAGCTGATGATTGGGACTTCAGAGGGTGCTGTGCGCCTCTTGAAGTCAGTTGATGGTCGGAGCGCAGAGCTGACAACTGTGAAACAGCTTCGCAGCAGAGGTGAGACGGCAGTTTCACCTGACTCACAGCTTGCTCTTTCAAATGCCAAGGATTGCATGCAGGGTCTGCTTCATGTCCAAATCCAGGATAACATGGCATGTTGGCAAGTCTCATGCAGTGCTCTCAAGTATGGTGCATGTGCAACTGTCATGCATTGTTGCTTACAGCCTGACAATGCTGCAGACATCAGGTAATGCATGTGTACTAACTCAAACATGTGTCTTGTCCTTCATGTTTTGCTGCATGAGTGTGCCCCTCAGGTGTGTCACATGTCAACAAGCACAAGGCATGTTTTGCTGTGTTAACCAAGGGCATGTTCAAATAAGACTTGCCAATGATTTTGCAGCGTAGAGACCCAGCTGTTCAACCTGTGAAAACTAAATGGTGCCTAGCAATCCACACAAAATCTGCCATGGAGAGACAGGATTGGCCCTGGATATAGTAGACCATCACGAGCCGAAAATTGTACACATTCTTGTTGTTGTTCATTATCATCATCGCTATTGTCAATTATTGCCATTGTGAATGGTGCGAATGTTGTACTTGTGCATTCACCTGCACATTCTGTTGTCTGCAGGCAGAGTGTGTGACATGGCATCCACAAAAGGTGGCAGCCACATAGCAGCTGTAACACAGGCCAAAGCAGAGCAGGCAGGATTCTTACAAGTCTGGCAGGCTGAGTCAGCACCACCGGATTCCTACTTCAGTTTAGATGCTTCCATCCGCTTCTCAGACCACCCCACAGCTGTGGCCTGGCTTCCCAGCTGTACTGTCAGCCTAGCAGTTGCCGTTGCCTGTTTAGGCAGCACCCAGATCTTTGCCCATTCACATGCTCAGGGCTGGATCAGCATTGCCTCTTTAGGCAACATGGGACAGCCTATGAGGGCCTTACAGCTGGCACAGAATGGCTCCCCCATGGTGACAGCTGGCAACCAGCTGGGGCTAGTCTCCAATCTGGTGCAGGCTCACCATTCTTCTTCCTCTGGCCATCCTGGTCAGCTGCTCCAGATTCCTGTTGCGCAGCTTGTGCTAGAGCTGGCAGGACCATTGCCTGATTATGCCCCTGATGCACTTGCCCTGATGGTGGCCAGGGGACGTATGACTGCTGCTAGGGAGGCCTTCCGCCATCTGCTGACCTGGCTGCAAATGCATGACTCATCCACTCAGACCTCAGCTGCAAGTGCCCTTCAGCAGCAGCTGCTGCCAGATGTGCCTCTAGATGCCCTCCTGGACAAGCCCTATCTTGGGGCTTCGCTCAGCCTGGTAGAAGCCCTGCCTGTGTCCAATCGCGCCTCAAAGCCAGATCACCGTCAGACAGCTCAGCAGCAGCAACAGAAGCTACCAGGAAGGCAAGGCAGTACACCTGTGTCTGCACAGCCCAGTTCCGGTTCTGCACCTTCTTCATCTTCTTCACAGGCCCCTACGCAGTCCACCCCAAGCCCAGCCCCAGTTGACCCATATGCTTTCAACCCTGACGCCTTTGGCCCGGGCAATGATGCTGATGAAGAACAAGAAGAAAAGCCACCACAGCCAGCTGCACAGGACCCTTTTGCATTTGACGCTGGCGCCTTTGGCATGGACAATGGCGCTGAAGAAGAAGAGGAAGAACAGCAGCAGATTCAGCCAAAAGCAGCAGCAAAGGACCCATATGCCTTTGATGCTGGAGCTTTCGGCATGGCTCAAGAAGAAGAGGAGGATCAAGCACAGCCGGCGCAAGCGCCATCATCAGACCCATTTGCTTTTGACGCTGGAGCCTTTGGCATGCCCACCTCCCAGCCTGAAGAAGACGAAGGACAGGAAGTAGAAGAGCAGAAAGCCTCTCAGCCGGCTGCAGACCCCTTTGCTTTTGACCCTGGGGCTTTCGGTTTCTCGGGAGAGGAACAGCCTGATCAAGCAGCTGCTGCAGCAGCTTCTGCCCCACCTTCAGCATCCACTGCAGCCACAGACCCTTATGCATTCAATCCTGACTCGTGCGGGTTGCCTCAGCAGGCACACGGCATCGAAGAGGAAGAGCGACAGAGCAGACCAGAGGTGGCACCTGCAGAAGCTTCTACCTCAGATCCTTTCGCCTTCAATCCAGGTGCGTTTGGGATGGACCTGTCCCCAGAGCCGGCTCAGGAATCAGAAACACAGGAAGAGTCAGCACAGCCTTCTCAACAGGCTCAGTCTGGCACAGATCCATTTGCCTTTGACCCTGGGGCTTTTGGGTTGGGCCCTTCGACAAGCCCTGCTCCCAAGCAACCTCAACCTCAAGCAAAAGCCTCCAGAGCTGCACCTACTGCTAAGAATGCCGCTCAGAAACTGCAAGCTGAGGTCAGTCAAAGCAGCAGCAAAGCAAGCCCAGGTCTGACAGCTGGCAAAGCACAGGGCAAGCACCTGTCAGCTCACATACAGATCTTCCGGCCAAAGCAGAAGTCATCTCCAGCGCCTCACCCGGCCTTGCTATCTTCTTCAGAGCTTGGGGATCTCCAAAGGTTGCTCCGGACAGCCTTGTCCCAAGCAGCAGCACAAGACTCTGGTCAGGAGCCCGTCAGCCCGACTTCCCCAGTTGGAGCGCTGATCAACCTTGACCCTTCTGGACCCCCTCTGCCACCTGGGCTGACCCCCCACAACACCCAAGCGCTACTAGGCATAGCCCAGATGCTTTGTGACGACCCACCCCAGTCTGCACCCTCCTCCCAGCGGGGTGTTGCTGGGGATGCTGAGCAAGGGGTACCAAAAACGGGGATGGGGCATATCCCAGTAGATTGGCCGGCGCTTGATGAAGCTGCCAGGAAGGCGGTGAGGGCAGTACAGCTGGCAGTGTGCAGCATGCACTCACTCTCAGGTACTCCCTCAGAACTCATCAGCATCACAATAGATCCCGCTGCCAAATCATGGCAATAATGCATGTTGGGCACTTTGTGATACTTTCCCCACCTGCCTACCTTGCTTGCTTGAGCATTATATGTGTTTCAGTGGGAAAGCTTGTGTTGCATCATAGCCAACAGTGCACAAACAGATGCCAGCTGTCATTTTCTTTGCAGCCTTTAGTTAATGTTACTATTTCTGGAGCCTTGTCTGAGCAAACCTTGGCGCTGCTAGATCAAGAGAGTATGTATGCACTTGCTTGCATGTTTCATCAATGACACTGCACATTTAGAGTGCACCTACATGACTCCTACATGGCATCAATTGTGTCGTGCTCTGTTAACATACATGTACAATGCTGTGTGCAGCATTCAGCGCTCTCGCAATTTGCACAATGCAGTCTGAAGCATGCAGGAGTCTGTCCATGTGAACATTGCGGTATAAAACATCCTTTGCTCTCTCTCTATTTTTGATTTAGTCTTGATTGGCCTACTGAACATGATATACCCCAATGGTGTATACTCGATATAAACTTACATTCCTGCCGAGGCTCAGGCCCTACCCTGTGAGGGGGCAGTGGTTCTTGTAATTGCTCTGTCTAAGTGTATGTTGGTGTGTGCAGCATCCAGTGATAGGCAAGGCAGTGGTGTGGCAGCACATCAATCCAGAGAGGTGCTGGATGGGCTCATGGCTGGACCCCGGCCTGGATTGCCTGCCACTACCTCAGGTAATAAACCCCTCCTCATTTTGCAGTACATCAAGATATGAGGTGGCTACATTTCCCAGAGTGAGACCCTTCCAACAGGGACACCCAGCACACTGTGTAGCAGCAGTCACCTGCGGCATGATTGCTTAGCAGGAACAGACGAGGGTTAGGTTGTGCTGTCGGCAGAACTAGCCTATAGTCTGTTTGGTGATTGAACCCATGACCGTGCATTGCGTCTCTGAATCTTTTGAAGCAAGTGTTTTGACTGATGCTCTGCCAAGCTTGTTGACTATTCCACAATGAATGTCTGTCTGAGCGCCCTCAAAACCCAATGAGAGCCTGTCATCACCAGCTAGCCAGTAGAAGTACAGGCTGGTGAGCTAACCAGGTATTTTGACATGCACAGGCTGTTGGTGTGCAGGCACAGCAGAAAAGCAGCTGACTGTGGCCAGCAAGGACGATGGGTCTTGGGGAGGTCAGGTGGGGCTGCTGATGGGCCTGAGCTCTTCAGGGCTCATGTGGGCACTGTTAAGTGAGAATCAGGATGCACTGCTGACACAAAGCATCAACCAGGCAAGCCAGTACTTTCATCATCTGTAAGAGAGTGGCGCTCAGCGCTTTTCTACAGCCATGCAATGACTATCAAGTAGCTGACTGTATCACCTCCTTGGCTCAGCAGAGAGTTGGAAGTGAGCATTTACCCATGATGTCACAACAATGCAGTACAGTTTGATGTGCTGCTATGACAACGTCAGGTCCACAAAAGCAGCAGGGCCTTGTTACAGCACACATGCTATTGCATTGCAGAATTTGCAGCTTGCTGCAATGGAGAATGCCATAGCGTACAGAGCTGACTGTGCTCTGACATACCATCCACTGGAGCCACTACAGTGCCCACCTCCCGTTGCATGCACCTATGCACTGCATCTGACTCATCTCCATTGTGCTTGCTTTGCTTCCACTTTTGCAAGCCACTTCAATGGAGATGATTCAGATGCACTGCATTGGGCCATGCAGCAGCAGGTAGGCAGTTTGGAGGCTCCAGTGGTCAGCCTCATGATTACCCTGAACATTGTTGGCTGGGACTTTGTCAGCCAGTGCTCAACATCATGCAAAATTTTGGCCAAGACCTTTGTCTGCCTTTGATTGACATGCCAAAGGACATTCAGCTCTGTGCGTGTTAGCATTTTAGACTGTGGCACGCTGCAAGGCAATGCAATGTGTAATATATTGAGGCAGTGCTGCCTGCTGTTGTGAAACCAGCATACTAGACTGCATTGCATTGCTGTGATACATTGTGCAAATCATGTGATTTGCACAGTCTAAGCCAAAACGCACTCCCCCACCCCACTCCCCCTCCCTCAGCAGCTTTGAATAGCACGTTTCCAGCACAGTAAACTGAACGCAACTTTGCACCATTTCAGCCAGACTTTCATCCACAGCAGCTTGGCATGAAGACAAAGGCATGTCAGAAGTTTGCAGGCTGAAGACAGCACCACCAGCTGAATCATTAGCATCACATGCGTTATCCAATAATTGACCCTGATTTGGGTCCCTCACCATCTGCAGTTGCCAGTAGTGACCCCCAAAGGCGAGCTGGCCCCGCCTGAGTTCGGATTCTCCACCAGCAGTGCCCCCACAGGCGGCCCCAGGGAAGCCCCCCTAACATGGGAAGCCATGCGGCAAGTTGGAGCTGGCTTCTGGCTCACTGATCATCAGGTATTTCTGAATGTGGCTCACGTTTCTTGAATGTGGGTACTCCTGTGCGATTGCTCAATGAATGCTGAGGTGCACTGCTGATTTGAAAGCCTGCAACCACAGCAGAGCACATTGACACAGAAACAGCAAAACAGTGACACACTCAGCATAATAGACGACCCTCTCGCATACAGATGATTGCCCTCACCATCTTGCACTTCAACATGTGTGCTGCTTGCTGCCTGCGCCCTCACCTACAAACGCCCTCAGCTCACTGACTCAAAGCTGCTTGAATCAGTACAAGGCATGGCGTGCAGATTATGGAATGTTGGCTAATTCTCAGAAAACCGTCATTGCTGTCTATCATCATCATCAACATCACCAATATTGGTATTAGCAATGTGATCATTGCTATCATCATCATTACTGCTGTTATCATCATGCTGCAGGTTGTGCTGGCACGAGCAGAGGCCTTGGCAAAAGCACAGTTTGCCGGTGGCAGGGACGCTCACGATTGTGCCCTCATGTACGTCGCCCTGAAGAAGAAGCAGCTTCTACTGGTACGCATGCTGCAATAGGCTTTTTGCACAACAACAGACTGTTGATGTAAAACAGCTCATGGTTCTGGCTCGCTCATACTGAAGCTTTGGCTCTGCACATAGCATGCATTGTCACTAACACCACTTTTTCATGCAATGGACGTCAAAAGGGCTGTTTGACAATGACTGTTTGAGCAGCAGTGTGTGTTGTTTTGGTCATACGCCAGATGCCCTTTTTTAAACACTGAATTCAGGCACGGTTCATTGTGTTGTGCCGCCAGCACAAGAAGTAGATGCAGGCAACCTCAGCACTCTGCTGATGCAACATCAAGCCACAGTGCTGCTTTGCACCATATTGCCATACTTGCTAGGACTCACCAATTGTTGGTAAATGTTCTAAAATGCTGAGCGCTTAGCGTATGTTTTGACAGTCATTATCTCTTGACTTGCTTGGTGTTTCACAAAGACTGTCGAGCTGCAGATTTAGTGGTTATTTAGCATAGGCAGCATGTAGGGCCTGCAGTTGTGAGCACCCAAAGCTTCACCAGAACTGCCTCCTGTCTGACATAGACTAAAGCCGCACCATCTGACCCATTTTGTTTGCACAGCTTGTTTAGGGATGGAAACAACACGATAGAGCTGCATCACCTAGCGTGAACTGTTGTGTTTGCAGAGCTTGTTCAGGGGTGGCAACCACAAGAAGCTGGCGGACTTCCTGATGCGCGACTTCAGGCAAGACAAGCACAAGGATGCAGCCTGCAAGAATGCATTCACCTTACTGGGCCAGCACCGCTATGAGCTAGCAGCTGCTTCTTTGTGCTGGGTACGCTGCAGGCTACACTCTTTCAACATGTCTCTGTTGTTCTGCTTGAATGCACACGCCAATCAGCATGCTGGCACATCTGCAGTCGTAAACAATTAGCTTATTACCATTTTTTTACATTCATGGCTCAGTTACATAGAAGGTAGATGGTCAAAGAGAATCTCATGACAAGCACACAGTGATACCATTTTGGTCTCATGGCTGTAGGGTTTAGGGTTCAGGGATTCATGCCCATCTGTAGGGTTTAGGGTTCAGGGATTCATGCCCATCTGTAGGGTTTAGGGTTCAGGGATTCATGCCCATCTGTAGGTCGGCAAACCTATGGCTTTGTGATGAGAGGTCAGCCACAATCACGTCAACCCTGAACTCAAGAAATGCCAGCTCCCTCAGAGACACCAAGGCACACCTCTGGACTACTTATTGAATTGCTTGTGTTGAGTGATGGTCTGTCAATGGTGGTGCCTCTGTGCAGGACAACAGGGGGGAATAGGCCAGGGTGATTGCCAACTCTTGACATGTGCTTTTGGTGCAGGCGGGGCGCTTCAGGATGCAGTAGGGGTGTGTGCCCATGAGTTGGGGGACCCCCAGCTGGCCTTGTTCCTAGCCCGTCTGCTGGAGGGGGAGCAGGGCACCCTGCAACAAGCCCTTCTTACAAAAGAGCTGCTGCCAGGTTGTGTTCTTGACCATCTGAATCCCTTTGTGCTGTGCAAGCCTTGCAATGAATTCATATTTTCATCTGCAACCTCATGTTGCAAGACCAAGACACTTGCATGCAAAAGGTGCTCATATTATGATATCATCAATTTAAACTGTGCATTTCAACTAGTTCTCAAGAGAATCTCGCGGTAAGACAGCTCAAGAAAATATACGGAAAGCTTGGTTAGTTTGACTGTTATAATCTGATGGAAACGACCAAAATGGTGATGCAGGGGCACAAGCACTGAAGGATACATGGGCAGAATGCTTGCTCACATGGCTGCAAGGGCAGCCTGCAGAAGCCCTGCAGGGCTTGATGGCCCCCTGCGAGCCTGATCAGGCCACCACCCACAGCAGTGACAGATCCAGCACACCAGGGCAGCTCAACACCAGCCCCGCCAGTGTGTCAGGGCGAGACCAGAGCACACCTTCCTCTTCTTCCAACCAAACCACCCCCTCCATTACTAAAGCTAACCAGCAGATGCCGAACCAATCATCTGCCCATAAAGCCACTCATGAGTCATCTGAAATGCCCAGTCCACAGGACATAAGTGCTCAGGCAAGTGGCCAATGGGATAAAGCACTTGCCCTGGATTTAGTTTCCCATTGCTTGGCATCTGGAGTCGCCACCTGGCCTGGGCAGCTTCCCTCGCTGGGGCAGCTGTGCCAGCTGGCAGTAGAAGCGTCACATGCGCTTGAGGTGACCGGACATCCTGTCATGGCCTTGGAGGCCCTACAAGTTGCACAGATGTGCTGCAAACGCCTCGTGAGCCATGATCCAAAGTCAGATTCTGACCACGGCATGCAAAGCAGCTCTCAGAGATCCACCCCAACTTCTGCACATGACTCACAGCATCAGCAGCAGCAGCTGCATATACTATTTTCATGGCAAGAGAGATTAGTCACCGCATGCTTGGTGAGATGCTTGGTAGATGCCACCGCGCCTGTTCCCCCACTGGACCCCCTCCTACCCCCAGGGGCACCCCTCAACCCCCAAGATGCCCAGCACTTCATCTCGCAGCGCTGGACTCTCCACCGCAACAGAGCCTTGGCCACTGCCCCATTACCCAATTCCGGTCAATGGAAGAAGCTGGCAAAGCAGCAGCTGAGGGTCATATCAGATGCTGGCATACAAGTCAACACCGACCAGGCAGTGGCCAGGCTTCAGACTGTTCATGACAGCCTCTCGGCACTCACCCTGGTGGGGGGTGAGGAGGCAGTGGGGGTTGAAGTTGGGGGCACCGGTCTCTTCAGGTCTATATCTGGCATGAGTGCTATGTCCACTCCACGGCGTGACAGCACACTCAGCAGGTTGGCCCTCCAGAGACCTTTGAAGTTCAAACCTGCTTGGCTCCATCAGAAAAATCTTTAGCCTGCTTGCAATCTGGCAACCAACTTGTGTGAGTCCAATGCATACATGCCTGTCATGTTGCCTGGTTTTTGAATTCCTCCTGGGCAGGCGCAGCATGAGCCCGTGCTGGGCATGCTTTGTTCTGAGGGCGTCACCCATGACCAGCTACCTGAATTGCCTTCAGCCTGTATTGTAGGTCAAGTGTTGTAACAACTACTTCAGTCAGCAGTGGTACCTGCTGGCACGCTGCAGACAGTACGTTTTCAAGTCATTCATTTACACCTTTGAGGTGTCATGCCTCACTTCGAACTTGTAAATGCTTCAAGAGAGCAGCTATCAGAAAGAGCTGAGTGACATGGTGTGAGTGCAGCGGGGCATACAGCTCAGCTTCCGGCACTGTCTTTGATGAGTCCCACCGGCTGCTATATGTGGACAGTGACCGCTTGCATGCAGTGTGCGCCTCCAACGCAGGTCTGCTTTCAGTTCTCAGTGTACTACAGTTCCATGTCACTGCCTGGTAGTAGCGTCTGCAGCAGTCTTGCTTGTGCTGATGCTCATCGAACATTGCCGATCTGCATTGCCTGTCACTGCATGCTGTCTTTGATGAGTCCCATCGGTTGCTGTATGTGGACAGTGACCGCTTGCATGCAGTGTGCGCCTCAAACGCAGGTCTGCTTCCACTGCTCAGTATGTAATACAACTTCATGTCACTGCCTGGTAGTAGCGTCTGCAGCAGTCCTGCTTGAGCTGATGCCTGTTTGACTTTTGCTGAACTGCATTGCTTGCCACTGCATGCTGTCTTGTATCTGGATCCGCCAATTGAGCATATATACTGACAGGAGTGTGTGTTGACTTTGCATTGGTCACTGCATGGGTCAACTGGTGCCAAGTCCACATGTTTCAGTGAGCTTTACTGCATGCTCTCGACGTTTGTTTATTTCTTCTGTGTTTCGCTTGCTGAGCCTTACTGTTTGTCCTGCCTATCTCTGCCCTGTACATCGACATTCCCTGCACTGCTGTCGTTGGTCTGCTGGTGTGTGCTTAACACATCTGTGGTGTAGCAGTGTTGTCGCAAAACACCCAATCACCTGTTTGGCATTTGCTTCTCGTTACGCAGTATTACGTGGCCTACAGGAGTGTATGGGTATGCTGGCGCAGACGGGCGGCCGTTTGCTGCTGCCAGTGTAAAGCATGGCATCGTGGTGGGTGAGGTGTCTCTGGTCACCCTGCCCAGCCATAGGCACTCTGAGGATGGGCGCTCACACCCTACTTCTGCTTCAGATGCAGCCAACAAGGTCTGTGCACAATTGTGACATACCTGTTTGAGTTGGTGGTGGTATCTGGCTTATAGGCCATCTCCTTGGTTCCCAGCAATGCTGGAAACACTGCATTCCATGCTATACTATATCATATTACGTTCTGTAATGTGCTGTCATTTCCAAGTATGAATCATGATACTACAGTGTATTTTTGTATATTGCATATAATAATGGACTATGCCGTACCATGTCAGATTGTATAATGTTTTGTGAAGTTAGTTTCTGAGCAGGTATCTAACAAAATGATTCTTTTCCGAATCTTGACAAAAAATTGAAACAAGAACAAAGCTTTAACCTCATGAGCTGAAATATCACACGCTGCTGCTGAAGCCCTCACCCCTTGAGGGATATCAGCTCTTGCGTCATATGATTTTCCCGGTCTGCAGCACATCAACAGTCTAGGTCAGGGGTGTCCTGCTTGCTGGAATACTTTGAGTTGCATCTAGCAGTGCAGTGGACGACATGTTCATTGAGGTTGCTAGCATGAGATTGACACAGTCATTGGTTCTAGCTTATATTGGAGGCAACCTTACACTTCAACATGACAGTGGTCTCCGTCTCCGTTTTTTTGAACTTTTTTGTGTTACTCTAAGACCTGTCACTGTGGCACAGGGCACAACTTTCTCAGCTATGCTGGGAGACATGTTAGAAGCTGTGAGGTGGCCCCAGGACCCCACCCCAGCACCCGGCAGCCCTTTCAGCCGGGCAGGCTCCAAGGGGGGTAAGCCTGAGTCCCCCACTGCCACCCGGGTGAGGGTGCCTGTGGGTCAGATCGGCACCTCCACCCTTGCTGCCCACCCCACCTGTCAGCTCTTCCTCACAGGTTACACTTCTGCTTCTCGCACCTCAACCTCCTGCATTGCACTATACTGCCTTTGAAGCATTGCAGTGCCTATGGTCTTTGTTCTGATTTAGCTTGCTGAAAACGCTAGCTGTGAACACTTGGGAGCCTTCTTGTATCCTTGCTGTCCAAAAACTGCTGTTCAAGAGACCATACTAGACGCATGACTGTTAGGCTTCCACATGGGTAGCAAATGTAGAGACCAAATATGTTTCCCCTCCCCCAGCCTCCCCCCAACCCCCACTGCAGAGGCCCATGCCTACTTTGAGCAGATTGCTTATGGTCTGGCACAAAGCATTGTGTTCATTTTGCTAGCTGTTGGCACACAGGTTGTTCAACTGGGGAGATTTACCTTTGCCAGTTCGGGGAGACTAAAGCCAAGGCAGGGTACACCCCCATGCCAGGTCACCTGGAAGCCCCTGCTCCCTCACCCCAGTCCCTGTTCACCACCCCTCCCAAGTCCTGGAACCCCTCCCCTGGGGTCAACTTCACCCACTGGGGTCAACCCCAAGCGGTAAGCTAAGAAGTCTTGGTTGTGTTCAGTCTGCACCGTACCTCACAGCTGCTCCAGTCTGACACCATCACCAAACCACATGCAAAGGCATGAATGAATGAGCATTGTCTGTCCAGTGAGTTTATCCCTGATATGTTGACGTGAATCACCTCACTTGCTGATTGGAAAAGGGCTACTGGACCTGAATTCATTTGCATATGGCAGCCTAACATGCATTGCTCATGTGTAGTGTTGCTTATGTGTAGCGTTGCTTGGACGTCATCACTGGGCTCACACACTTATTTTACATAGGATCAATGACCAAAGTGTCATCTGCAATAGCCTTCCTCACATTAGCTTGTGGCATGGCCAGGTGTGTTGGAGTGATGATGGGGAGAGGTTTGCAGGGCTGGGGGATGGGGGGGTGGTGGCCACCTGGCGCCTGGACGCCCCCCGCATGCAGGCCTCAGACACCGGCTACCTTGGCAGGTCTGACTGGTGCCACCAGGTCAGTCCACAGTCTGAACAGGCTGCTGTGCTGCGCTGCGCTGCGCTGTGCTGCGCTGCGCTGCGCTGTGCTGTGCTGTGCTGTGCTGTGCTGTGCTGTGCTGAGCTGAGCTGGCGCCCTGTCTCTTCTGACTATCGCAGCTTTGATTCCTGTCAAATGGGCATTTGTGGCATCAAAGCACAGCATGGCGCCACACAGCATGATGCTGCAAGTACCAGGCCATGGCCCAAAAAAAGTGTTGCAAGTTGTAGCATCTGCGCAGTTGACGCAAAAATCTGCAGACATACTGGAAAATCCCAAGAACAAAGATGTGCTTGATGCTGTGCAGGGCTTATCAAAGCGGGGCATGGACCTGACCTATTTAGGCAACGGCAGCAGTGTGTTGGCAGTGGCGGGGCAGTGCAGCCAGGGTGGCAACATAGTCATCTGGGATTCCCACCGGCCCCTCACCTCCGGCCCTGTTGCCAGGCTCAGCTACCACATGGCTGCTGTCACTGCCTTGAAGGTGGCCCCTTCTGCCTTCAAGCTTTTCCCTTCAAACTTTTCCCTTCAAGCTTTGCCCTGCAAGCTTTTTAGGACTATGCCCTTTGGTGTGTGTAGACAAGGAGGCTCGCTTGTCAAACCTATGCAGCCTGGTGCATATACAGCAGACTTGGTGCACGTTGCCTTTGTCAAGTTGTGTTGCAACAAACTCACTTCTGGTTTCAGGATGAATGCCGGAAGAGAAGACCATTATCTACTATCAGTTGCTGCACTAATATTGAGGTCCAAAAGCATTCGAGTTGGAGCCCCTGCAGTGCACGCTTTTGACTGCATCATCATCATCACCATGCCAAACCAACCTTTCAATTGCAGCCATGTCAGACCTGGGCAGCCCAATACTACTATGAGCAGCCCAATGGGCAGCCCAATACTAGAATTAGACAGTGCTTGGCTTCTCATCAGATTGACGCCAAAGGGTGTAGTCTTGTGTTTTCTTTTCAGCCATGTCAGACATGGAGAGGTGTGCATGTGACAGGTGTTGCCAGGCAGCCAGCTGCTGGCCAGCGCAGACGAGCAGGGCAACATTGCTGTCAAGGACCTGCGCATGCTAGGGGGCTCAACCCAACAGCCCCCCAGGGGCAGTGCTAGCAGGGGGCTGCCACTCCCCACAAGCACCCTCAGCACAGGGCAGGTTTCAAGCAACAGCTGGGGAGCCTATTCAGGCAATGCTGCTGCTAGGGGGCTGGTATGGGAGGTGAGGGGGGCTCATCAGGGCCAGGGGGTGGTGCGCATGGTTGCTGGGCTCAGACCCTTGGCTGATGGCACTACAGGTATGTCAATCAATCAAGTTCATTTTACATTTCTTGCCTTTAGGACTCATCAGGGGTGTCAGTAAACAATAACTGGGAAAACAATATACACTGTACTTGGCACATCCCTCTACATGAGAAACATCTGAAAACGCGTCCCAGATATTTCTGAGTCAACAGCATTCCATCAGGAAGCCATGAAAGTCAGTGATGTCTACATGCCTCCAAGAGAGTTTGAGAGCAGAGGGTAATGGGATGATGCAGCATGCTGTGACAGCTTGACTTCCAAGCTGTGAGAATGAGCCAACTATATGTTTCCTTGGCTGTACACAAGCTGTCTACCACAGCATATAATATAATTATTTATGATATTATATATGATTTATATGTCATCCTGAGCATGGCTAGTGGTACATGCTGTTGTACATGCCGGCAGTGTTTGCTGCTGATGATGATGCACACCTTCATGTGTGTCTAATCTGCCAGAATGGACCACCTTACAAAGCATCATGCGTGTGTAGCAAAGGCCTGCTGTGTCCATGTCACAAGTTGCCCCAGATGTGACAACCATGATTGGCTTGCATGTGATGTCATGTGATGATACGCCAGGCCATGCCATGTGCTGTGATGCGATGCAATGCATCACAGTAATGGAATGCAATATGCTGTGATGCAATGTCACAATGTGCTGGGTTTGGGGTTGAGAGTTGACAGCAATGTGATGTGTAGGGGGGTCCATGTTGGTGACAGGGGGGAGGGATGGCACCATCAATGTGTGGTCCTGCCACAGGGGCCGCCACCTGCAGACCATCCACAAAGCACACCTCACCAATTCTCACTCCTCTAAAGGTAGGCCAATTCTGCTCTTTTACTCACAAGCCTCAGCTGACCTGGGTTGAACATGTCTGGTATGGCTTAATTGCTTCAAGAGCAGTTGGCAGCATCCAGCATCATTCATGTATTTGGTCGCTAATAAGCAAAAAGAGTTTGGTGCCTGTCTGATGATGTGATTGTTTTCATGTTTGTACCTTGTGCATGCCATTTGGTGATCAGGCATGCCTAAAACAGAAAACACATAATGATATGTGACATCCTTGATGCATGTATTATGCAATCACATGCTGCGTAGCTCATATCTCCTGCCTATGACAGTTCTGCATACACAGTCTGATACAATACAGTGAGACTCCTGAAACGAGGCAGTTGCCCACCTGGTGCATGGCAAGGTTTGATATGTTGTATATGTGTTCAGCAAGCCAGTGAAAGATATGCTTACGTGTGCAATGTGGTTGTGCCAGGTCGCAACTTCTTCACAGATGCCTTCAGATCCAAGTCATCCAGTGGGGCCCCTACTATTGTGACTGGACTGTCACTAACAGCAGATGGGCTGCTGTCATGTGGGCTTGATGGCTATGTCAAGCTTCATCCGTTTCTGTAATTGCAATCATGATATACAAAGACCCTCTGGACGTCATCATCTGGATCTGCCAGCAGCTGCATTGTACATTGTCAAAATGGACTAGTATGTCCGTGCAAACACTTACCGCCGTGGCCTTTTGAACAGGCACACACTTTGTATACTCCACTCGTACTTTGAGACACATTCATGAATTATCAAATTACCAGCAAAGACTTGCGCTTGGTGCTGCACAGTGTCACACATGCTGTATGGCACAGTGTGATGTGTTATTACAGCCCATGTCAGCCACATCAACAGCGGCAATGACAGTGACAGCAACCTCAGCAGCAGTGACAAAAGCAGTAGTGACAAAAGCAGTAACAGGCAACAGCGCATGTTGGCTTCACAGTGCAATATCGGAGGCAGTCTAAATCCCTGTTTGGGTCTGAAGTGAGGGCACCATCAACCAGCGGCTCGCTATTTACAAGCACATGAACGATCAAGTTTGCGTCTGGATCAACGCCTGGAGCCTACTCACTGCATCCTTAGCTGGCAGTAGCACAGCATCACACTGGGAGTAATGATGGTGTACAATGTCAAGAAAGTCCTCAACATCCAAGCGCATCACCATGGCAAAGCCTTCCTCAGTATACAGATCAGCAATGTAACCATGCAGATAATCTCTGGTAACGCTGCAAATGAAGTCTTCATCTAAGTCGTTCCTGTACTGTACAGGTCTAAGTGAAGTGACAAAGTCTACAAGACTGGTGCGGCTCCATCCAGCATTCTGCCATATCTGAAGGAATGCCAGCCATCTTTCCTTGCAGACACTACTCAGCAGCTTGCAATGGTGGAGTTCGTCAATGGTTGAGAGAGTCATCAGGCCTCGTGGTCTGCCAACAGTGCCGTCTGGTCCATACACAAAGTCACTAGCTACATCATCAACTACAGTGACAAGGACTCCCAGGAAGTAACTGCCAGGCTTTTTTCCCAGTGTAGACTGCAGATCCAACCAGATTATGGATGATGAATCACTGTCCAAGACACCAATCGGCACACTGGTGCTGCTTGCACAGCGGTCCGCAAATTCAGAATGAGGTTGACTTTGTTCATGACCTTGTTGCTGAACGTTTGGAAAAGACAGTTGCTGCTCCTGATCATCCAAGTGTTGCTGCCGCTCTGCCAACTGTCTTTCCTCTGAAGAAGCAGCATCTGTCCTCTACAGCCATGCAACACTGGCCTGAGGAACGTAATCATATCACTGGTGTCTACACAGAACGGCAGCACAGGCGTACCTGCCGGATTGCATGCGCCAGCTGAGCCCGATACTGGCTTGCGATGGCCTTGGCGTCTGCCGCCTCTTGCCTGGCAGCAGTCAGGGCAGTCTGCAACGCCTCTCGCTGATCCTTCACCTAGGGTCAACACTTATTGCCAGATTAACACTTCTTGAACACATGTCACATGCAAGAGATACATACATTTTGTCGACCCTGTCCGCGCACATGATGGTCACCTGGTATACCATACACATTGCAAGTGTTGATGGCACATCGATGAATAACAGGCAACATTGCATGCTGAGTCTGAACGGTACAGGGTGTCAGCACACACTTCCCCACTTACAAGGCAGCTATGCCAGCAGTTGTAGGTCCATCTCACACTTGCTCATGTACCTAAAGAAGCTTTTTGAGGCACTACCTGTTGCAATTTCTGCTGCAAACGAGCAATCTGGCTCTCACTCTTCTGCCTTCTGCCGACCTCCTGTGCATAAAGGGTAGACAAGGCCTGATCATTGCTTGTGGCCTGCACCGCCTCCTGCTTGGCATCTGCAGCAGCTCGCTCTGCCTCATGCTGCAGCGCAATTTTGTTGCCTTCCTCTGTCAGTACCTGCCTTGCACACACTCGATGTCCATTTCTGGCAAATGCGCTGAATGGACTGCGAAGGCGGTCACAATGCGTGTCTCACATGGTGCATCCTTGTATCACGCTTTGAGAGCGTCCCTGAGACGCCCCGTTTCTGCAACTGGTCCCACAAAGGAGCGTCCGTCAGCGCCTATAAGGCAAGGCTACAGCAGCGTCTATAAGACAAGGCTACAGCAGCGTCTACAAGACAAGGCTACAGCAGCGTCTATAAGACAAGGCTACAGCAGCGTCTATAAGACAAGGCTACAGCAGCGTCTCCAAAACAAGGCGCATACAAGACAAGGCTTCTCGAGAAGCCACGCCCGAGACGCGCTGGTTGAGACGTTCTGCACAGTTGGATAAACCTGCAAGCTGCATTAGTAATGTGAGCTTTCACGTGCACACCAAAACCAACTCTCAAGGTCTGTCCTCCGTCTGCAGAATCTTCACATATATATATATATATATATATATTTGTGTGAAGATTCCAAACAGTGTTTCATCTGTATATCATACAAAGTTGCATAAAAGCACTGCTTATTGCTCAGGGCGAGGAGCTCCTTTGACACTGCCCGACAGCACAGTCAGCACCAAATTCTAAAATTAGCTGAACAGGGTGACTCAGTGAGTGCCTGACCGGCTTAAGCAACCTGTGTAGCAATAATTGCAATCATGCATGAGCCCATGGCATGAAACTTGATTGTCTGATTACATTAAGCAAGTGGAGAGGACATTGAAGCAGCAGCAGGAGCTTGCGGCAGATCAAACAACTGCAGAAAAGCAGGCCAGGGCTGGAGAAGCCTCTCTTCAGATTTCATTCATTACCGATGAGCTGAGATGTTGTCATCTCAGCACACGACAATTTCACAAGGATGGTCAGCCCTCATCTTCATTTTGCCTGAGCCGTTTGGCCCCTCTGCTGGTGGAGTCACTGTCCTGGCTCCTGAAAAAGTTGGCTACTTCACACTGAAGCTCCAACACATCTGCATTGCTCTCATCGGCATCATCCAGCACATGCGAGGCCTGCTGGACACCTAGTCCGCCAGTCATCTGGGCTGCAACATCATCCACGTTGGCAGGCAGCCTTGCTTCTGCCTTCTGGACTCTTTCCTCACGGCGCTGAATGTCTGTCCTAGCTGCATGTAGCAATTGTCGGTTGAGTAATGCCAAGTCAGGCTTCCATTGCAACCAGACCTTTGTTCTCTTGAGTAGGCCAGACACAGCGTTATCGTTTTAGCACAGGTCATGCAAAACTGACCTAGCAACCTGCTGCATGCAATGTTGATTGTTTGTATGACATTGTAACCAACAGGCTGCAAAGTTAGTATGCATGTCGTCTGCACAGCTCAAATCACACCAAAACAGCCCACATCAATGCATCAGCTGAGCTTGCACCTCTAGCCAGAACATCCCTCGTAACATTGAGCTCCTTCTGCTGCTTCCTCAAGTCTGCCTCTGCTGAAGCCAGCTTATCTGCCACCACCTTTCTATCTTCTGCATCCTTCTGCAACATCAAACAGTGGAGTGTGTCATGACACAAAGCCTGCACACTTATAAGCACATGCTTCAGCTGGTGTATGCAACTGAGCTCTTAAGTGGCAGTTGTTTAGCAGTGAGTCAAATCTGTAAGCACAAGCAAATGGCAATATGTGTCAGCAAGCTGAAAGCTGTCTGCACGTGCTCATGAAGCCGTAATCAATCAAAGGAATACACGTCAAGGTCATACCTTTGCAGCCTGGAGCCTCTGCTGCAGGTCAGCCAGCTCAGCAGCATGTGTCTGCACCAGCTCGTGCCTCTTCTTCACCTCGTGAGCAGCACATGCACCTGCTGCCTCTGCAGCTGCCTCTGCAGCTGCCGCCTTGCTGGAAAGTGCTTGCAGGGCCTCCACTTGGGCTCGCAACTGCAGGCAGTGATTCATCTACTTGTGACATCTCACCAATGCAGGGGGTCATCGTTTACAACAGCAGGTCTTCCAATATTGCTTTGAACACATGTAACACATGTCATGTCCCCTTTTGGAACACAAACATTCCAATCTGATTCAAACCCATTTCACTTTGTCACCAAGCCTCCACTAACAGATACAAGATGCCTTACTTGCAGGAGCTTGGACATGTCATTATAGCCTTGAGGGCACGCACATGCAGGGGCGTATTTCACTGTGTTGATCGCTGCTTGTGAAAATTCAGGTTACTCAGTATGTAGGCCGCAGAGAGATTGCAAACAGACAACAAAACCAGGCACACCTGCTGCAATGTCTGCTGCAGCACAGCAAGCTGCTGCTCAACTGCATGCCTCCTGTGCATTTCCTGGGCAGCATTCTGGGAGGCTGCCTGCTCTGCACCCCTGGCGGTGGCCACTGCTGCCTTGGCTTCCACCAGTGCAACCTGATGATCTGGGTCACCAATCAACATCCCACCCGTTGCCTACAGCAAACCAAGTACCAGATCAAGGCCTGCCTGTGCACTCAGAACAACCATGCAGCCACCACCACACACCTGCTGCATAGTGCACCCTGAACAAAATTGAGTCAGCGATGCACTGATGATAGGGGTGGCAGGCAGAGCATCGACAATTCGCTGCACAGAAATCTAGCACCAAGGGTGAGATGATTCAGGCCGACAGGGATACCTGCCATGCAGGGGAAGCCTGAACAGATCCAGAAAGGCAGTGTGCAAATCAGGAATAATGCCAAGATGACTAGCGAGCACTTGATTAGATGCAAGGACCTGCATTACCTGCTGCATGAGTTGCTCCACCAGCCTCTCCAGCTCTCCCACCCTGCTTGCCTTCTGCTGAGCATCATGCTGAGCCTGCTGGGCTGCCAGCTGTGCATGCTTTGCCTGCTGCTCAAAGCTGTTGGCCCTGTCATTGGCCTGCTTGGCATACAGAAAGTGCTGCTCGGCAGTACTGACAGCTGACAGGCGTGCTCGCTCAGCACTGTTAGCCCTGGCATCAGCCTCCTGAGAATCAATAGCAGCTGCCTGGCATGCCTGTTCCTTGAGGTCAAGGCTCTTCTTCAGAGCTGCAAGGGCTGCATGAATCTTCTGCATCTCCTCAACATGCTGAGACGCAGTGTGCTGTGCTTGCTGATCTGCCTGCTGCCTTGCACTGGCATCTTCAGCTCTTGCAAACTCAGCACTGCAAGCAGACACCTCCAAGTTAACACAGACAGACTGTATGCAAGCTGTAGATATGGCATATAGATCCAAAGGGAAAGTGAAGCTGTGAATCTGGAGCGTGCTATTTGGCTCTTATGGTGCGTGTACGGGTCATGAGATATGCTTGTTATTGGCTATAAGTCAATGCAAGCATGTGCACTGTTTCTTTCATCACCACAGTTGAGCACGGTGTAGTTGCTAAAACTTGCTCAGCTTGTCGGGTTCAGGAAACCGGCAAACCTGCTGACACACCTGTTGGCAGCTTCCAGCTTGATGTTTACATCAGGCTGATGCTGCTGCATACCCTGCATCGCCTCCTGTTGCAGTGCTTTCAGCTTCCTGTATAACAAAGCAACCTGTCTCGCCGCAACGCTTTCCCGATGCGCAGTCAATCGAAACTTTGGCTCACCAAGTTTACCAGTGAAGTGTAAAGTCGTGGCCGCTCGGAGTGCAACTTTAGTCGACAACTTATGCCTGCCTTATCCAAGCTGCAAAGTTGGTAGACACTACCTGTGCAGCTTCACAGCTGCTGCCAGACACAGAAGCCCGATCAACTGACGAAACATCATCCAGGGTGAAAGTATGCCAACTGGTTAAAAGAACGTAAGAAGCTTTAGGAAGTCCAGAAAATGAAGAAGGATTTGTCCAACTTTTACCAATGTTAGTTTCCACCACGAATTACCGACCTTTGCAATTTCAGAAATTGGTCGTTGGATCCACACCACTAAGGAAAACATTTTCTGGCCAGACTGGATTTGTTAAAAACTCATGGACGGACTGGAGCCCAGGTGCTGGACTAGATCTTGAGTCAGACGTGCAATGTATGGTAGTGTTCAGCAGCGCAACTGAACTTACAGGTTTGAGCCAACGATTTGGCGGTTCAAAGCTCTTTTCATGTACCAGGAAGTAGTAACATTATCAAGTATCAGCACATTGATATCAAGAAAACCTTCCAGCTGTTGCATGACTCGCAATCTGCATGACTCAGGCAAGCTGCTGCACTGGACATATCAAGTGCTACTTCAGAGTTGATTCATCACTCAGCTGCACCACATTTTCAGAAATGTATCATTGGCCCTCATCCTCATTTTGCCTGAGCCTTTTGGCCCCTCTGTTGGTGGATGCAGCGGCCTGGCTTATCCACATGTTTAGACCTTCACACGCAGACTCAAGGTGGTCTGCATTCCTCTTATCATCAGCATCCAATGCGTGTGTGGCCTGCTGGACACCTAGTCTGCCAGTCATCTGGGCCACGATATTATCCATGTTGGCAGGCAGCTTTGCTTCTGCCTTCAGGACTCTATCCTCACGGCGCATTATGTCTGTCTTAGCTGCATGTGGCAATTTATCGCTCAATTGAGTAATGCCAAGTCAGACTTCCATTGCAACCAGGGCTTTGTTCTTTTTAGTGGGCCACGCAGCAAGCAGTGTTGAGACGGATAGCACAGGTCTTGCAAGACTGACCCAGCAACCTGCTGCACGCAGTGTTTATTGCTTGCATGAGGCTGTGATCAACTTGCATGAGGCTGAAACCAACAGGGTGCAAAAGCAATATGCATGTCATCTCCACAGCTCAAAGCATCAAAACAGCCCACATCAATGCAAGCCAATGTGTAGGCTCAGGTGAGCTCGCACCTGCAGCTAGAACGTCCCTCTTGACATTGAGCTCCTTCTGCTGCTTCTTCAAGTCTGCCTTTGTTGATGCCAGCTCGTCTGCCACCACCACTCTGTCCTTTGCATCCTTCTGCAGCATCAGACAGTGGTATATGTCATGACACACAAGTCTGCATGCTTACAAGCACATGCTTCAGCTGATGTGTGCAAATGAGCCCTTCAGTATACATCTGGCAGTTGTTGAACAATGTGTCAGATTTGTGAGCACAAGCAAGTGGCAGTCCTTGTTTGCAAAGTGCTCTTAAAGCTGTAAGCAGTCAAAGCAATTCACGCTATGTTCATACCTGTTCAGCCTGGAGCCTTTGCTGCAGGTCAGCCAGCTCAGCAGCATGTGCCTGCACCAGCTTCTGCCACTTCTTCACCTCCTCAGCAGCATATGCACCTGCTGCCTGGGCTCGCTGCTCTGCAGCACCTGCAGCTGCCTCTGCAGCTGCCACCTTGCTACAGACTGCTTGCAGGGCCTCCACTTGGGCTCGCAACTGCAGGCAGCGATTCGTCCGCTTGTGACATTCTGCCAATGCAGGGGGTTAACGTTTGCAGCAGCAGGTCTGTTATCAGTTCTAAAAGAACGCAATTTCCATTGTGGCTTTCAAGGCATGTTACACATGTCATGTACCCTGCAGAGGCATTCCAACCTGATGCAGACCCATGTCACTTTGTCACCAAACGTCTACTGACAGATACAAGATACTTGCGGGAGCTTGGACCTTTCATGAAAGCCTTAAGGGCTTGAACATGCAGAAGGATATGTAGATTAGCAGATTGCTGCTCAATGTTATCTACTCAGGTTATGAGTGATAGGCAAAACAGGGACAACTAACGGACAACAGAAGCAGTCACACCTGCTGCAATGTCTGCTGCAGCACAGCAAGCTGCTGCTCAACTGCATGCCTCCTATGCATTTCCTGGGCAGCATTCTGAGAGGCTGCCTGCTCTGCATCCCTGGCGGTGGCCACTGCCATCTTGGCTTCCACCAGTGCAGCCTGATGCCCTCCATCACTGGTCCTGGTTCCACTTGTTACCTGCAGCGGCCGAGAACCAGATCAGTGCCTGTGTCAGTATACTGTCATGCAGAGCACCACTGCCTGTGGACACATCTGCTGCATAGTGTGCGCCCTAAACCAAATTGAGTCAGTAACGCACTGACATTGGGCATGGCAGGCAGAGTGTCACCACTCCAATGCACAACCCTTTTGTCCCGCCCTGTTTGTGCAACAATGCCAAGATGACTAGCATGCGCTTGATGCAATGCTAGAACCTGCAATACCTGCTGCATTAGTTGCTCCACCAGCCTCTTCAGCTCCCCCACCCTGCTTGCCTTCTGCTGAGCATCATGCTGAGCCTGCTGGGCTGCCAGCTGTGCATGCTTTGCCTGCTGCTCAAAGCTGTTGGCCCTGTCATTGGCCTGCTTGGCATACAGAAAGTGCTGCTCGGCAATACTGACAGCTGACAGCCGTGCTTGCTCAGCATCGTTAACCCTGGCATCAGCCTCCTGAGAATCAATAGCAGCTGCCTGGCATGCCTGTTCCTTGAGGTCAAGGCTCTTCTGCAGAGCTGCAAGCGCTGCATGAGTCTTCTGTATCTCCTCTGCATGCTGAGACGAACGATGAGTCCTAAAGAAAAGAAGAAGAAAAAACTGATTGATGGCCAATTGCGGCCTCGACAGTGCAGTTGTAATCCCAACAAACGACCAAAAAGTCGGAATGCAATCCCGAGAACTAGGTGCCAGCCTGGCACTGCCAGGTCAAGAACTTGAGACTCTAGAGCTTGAGTTGTGCGCTTGTCAGTCCTGCAGCACGAAATGTTGCACGATCGCTGACGCAAAACAAAGATCTCGCAGAACCAAGGTCTCGCAAAAACAAGAACTCACAGATGGCTTGAGTCACAGCAAAGTTAGCATGGGAGCACAGTTCAGTCAGGACCGTGTAAGTGAGAGCCGGATATATAATGCTCGACATTGCGAGCGACGCCAAGACGGAGTCTTGACAAGGGTGAGGCCGCTTTGCCTGCGAAGTGCGGGACTGCAGACCGCTGGACTGGCAGTGTTGAACCAGCTTAGACTGTGGCACCGATCTGCCTAGAGCCTATTCTGCTTTGCAGAACGGACTGATGGGTGCAGCAGAGCACGCTCTGCTGCCGCCGGACTATCCCTTGACGTTCGGGGGACACCCTTGGAGAGTGTGTAACAGTGAAGGTGGGCTCTAGCCACGTCTTGAATGGGACCACTGTTTGTCTACACGAGGCCCTCCTGAGTTGTTGTAAGCGGTACTCATCCCGAATGACACTCCCATGCTTGATTTCCTTGCAGACGGTTATTACGGGGATCTTCGGAAGGCAAAGTCAAAGGTAATAACCAAAAGGATGCACAGTGTGCACATCGCGGCCTCATCAGAGCCACCATGGACTCTCTATATTGAGCTGCCATGGCTGCTGTGTGACCAGTCATTTCTTCACCAAATCTTCTAGGTCTTGATGAAGCGCTGCTGGTGCTGCATGCCATGTCAGCTTAGCTGAGTGGTCTTGTACTGCAGGATGAAGCTGAGCTTTGCAAGCAGCAAGGCAAAGCTCCTCTGTCATCCTCAGAAATGCTGCTGCTGGATGGCTCTAGGCAGCACCTACGTGCAGCTCTGGACCACGCACGCATGGGCAGCATCAAAGATGCTCGTTTTCAGCTTGTAGAGGCCAGTCCCCAACTTCTGCATTAATGTGTGCTAAGCAAATACATTTTCTGTTCTTTTGGGCTGACACCAGTGTGTGCTGCAGCTGATGGACAAGAACGAGGAGCTGTTGCTCCATGTCTTTGGCACCAAACTACCTAGTGGATATGAGCTGGGCTTGTACAAAGACCTGTGCAGTGGCTCAGCCACATTGAGGCTGGCTGTAGCGCAGTCAGAAACACTCCTGAAGGTGTGATCAAGATGTCATATGGTCCAGCACATTTGTAGTCTCTATGTATGAAATGGTGTCATGCGTAAGGACCAGGGTGTGCCAGGTTGTGTACAATCACTCATGAAGCCCAACCCCAGCCCTAGAGTTGTGCTAGTCAAGGAACGAATGGCAAGCAGTAGTGCTGCTGATATGTGTTCAGTCTGCTGCATGTTGTGAGCATTTTACTACCGCCTTGCCCTTATGTAGACCTGCTTAGCCGCTGCTTTGTCTGTCAGCCAGCCAGTTTGTCATTTGCATTGTATCAACTTGTATCAATATTTGTATCTGTATCAGGCTGTCTTGTACATGCAGCCCAGTTGTCTGTTTTCCCTCCTACAACATGAGCAGATCCCAGCTTGCAACCAAACGGCTCTTGTCTGTGCAGATGTGCCCCGGGCACTTTGTGGGAAGGGTGGGCCAAGTGGTAGGCAAGCTGTGCAGTGGTGCAACAAAGGAGGCCTCAGCTCTGTTGCAGCCCCGTCCACAGGTCCTGGGTCCTCTGGGCATCATGCACCTGCTGGAGGGCGTCACCAACGCCATTTTAAAATGTGAAGCAGAGCGCGAAAAGGTGATGCATGCTGCTTGTGCTCTGTCCCAGAACAGTACTGCCACACAGTCAAATGTAGCCTAGTTTGTTGGCTTGCCAAACTCCACTGCTGCATCATGACAGCATGCAATGGGTGACCACAGTTGGCAGCATTTTCACTTGCTATTGTCTTGCCAGAAGATCCTGAAGTAGTTGATGATGTTGTTTGGCAACTGCAGCCAGTATGACATGCGTGCTCGCTTGCATGTTAAGCTGCTGAGTGCAGGTTGCTCATCATATGCTGCTTTTGGGCCTCATAGATTGCTGCCCTGCTTGCAGATGGA
>JAABUK010002319.1_pt1 | contig 34390 bp, 17 predicted proteins | sample 5559141 | NCBI WGS metagenome assembly JAABUK01 (sample SAMN10711869, study PRJNA513367) | rock metagenome | isolation source: Antarctica rocks | place: Antarctica: Victoria Land, Pudding Butte nord | collected 2016-01-03
GTAGAAGAATTTATAATATTTATAAATACTTTTATAAAGGTCTATTATAATATTAAATATTAACTTATATTACTTTTAAAGGGTAACTCTACTTACTTATACCTTAATAATAGATATAAGATTCCTAGTATTATTAATATTAATCTTAAATTATAGAACTAGCGTATTAGACCTTTTAAAAAAGCAGGCTTATTAATCTATTAATTAAAATTAATACTTATAATATCTATTTATCCTATTATATCTATTACCTAATTAGAGCCTAAGATAAAGGATACTAACTCTTAGAAGCGTATAAAAATATATATCCTCCTCCTATTATTAAGAATAATAATCTTAACAAAGACTTAGGTATTTATAAGCTAGAAGCTATTATTAATAAGTATATATCTTATAAAGAGCTATAATACCTTATTAAGTAGAAAGGATATAAGTATAAGTATAATATTTAATATAATATTAAGGATCTTACTAATATAAAAGACTTTATTAACACTTATAAAAGTAAGCCTTATAAGAGGTTATATAATAGCCGGAGGATTAGTAGCAGGATTTAAATTTTACTTTAAGTATAATATTTATTAAAGGCTTCTATTATTTTATAGCTATTATAATAATAAGGATATTACTTTTTATCTATTTTACTAGTATTATTATAGTATTAGCGAATACTATTTATATTTACTTAGTAGTAATAGAGATAGTAGCGGAGATAGAAGGCTTCTATAAGCGTTCTTTAGTTATAAGGATCTTGATAATTCTTTATAATTATCTAATATATATATACTTCTATAGATATAGCCTTATACTACTATAATACTTCTAGATAAGTATAAATATAGAACTAGCTAGTAGCCTACTTAAAGAGAAGATACTTAATTAGTTTAAAAGGGTAGTTATAAGTATAATTATATTAGCTACTACTATTATATAGCTAGTTATAACCCCTTAAGAGGTCTAGCTTTAAAACAGTATAATAGTATTTAATAATTAACCTATAATCTAGGTATTCTTAAATCTTATTAATAAATTTCTAATATTATAAATTAACTAAGGATTTATTAATATTCCTTAAGAGAAGTAAATAAAAATCTTACTATATTTAAATTAAGAATCCTAAATTAATAATAAGGTAAAAGTATACCTACTTAGCTTATAAGATAAGGCTATTATTAATAAGACTTTTAATAAGTTATATTAATAAGGTTAATTTTATTAGAATACTTAGCTAACTCTATTTAATTATCTTATATTTATAATATAAAAAAACCTACCGTTTAGAGAAAGGAAAGGGCTTATAATTATTAATATTTATAGCCTTAATAATCTTATACTTCCTAATATTTATACTAATCTACTTTAATTTAATATAATATTTAGCCTTTAAGGCTATTCTTATATCTTATACCTTAATACCTTATCTTTTTTCTATTAATAGAGAGTATATCCTAATTATTAATATATACTTATTATAATAACTTATTATAAATAAGCAATATTTAATATACCTATTATAAGATATATAAATTCTATTACCTATATCTAATATTAGATAGATAAGATACTTTAGGAAATTAAGATATTTACTTAAGTATATATAAATAATATTATTTATAATTTTAGATCTTTATATTACGATCGTGGGTTTTACCGAGTAGAGGCTTAGCACGGCTTAGTAATACAGGTCGACGGGTTAACATTAGCTAAGGAGTGTTGACCCGGTAAGTAGGTCGTTAGAACGACAGGAACGCACGAAGGACAATCCAGTCGATCCGGTAAAAGGTTACTAGAACGATAGGAGCGTATAACGAGCGATCTAGGTAACCTAATAAGCGTACGGATTTCTTATATCTATATAGATAGTAATGTTTCCTAGTAGATAGGAGCTTCGTATTTAACTTATATTATAATTCTAGTAATCTCCTAAGTACTAAATATAATACCTTATACTAGACCTATTTAATATAAGCCTACTTATCCTACTTCCTTAATACTCCCTTTCATGAGAATTAATTATAGGTATACCTTATCTACGGATAGAGTAAACCGTAACACTTTAAGTACCCTTAGAATAAGTACCTTAAAAAGTAGAGACCCCCCCCTAAGCGTCTAGAGTTCCTGACGCCTAACCATAGATAGTAAAGATAGACCTAAGGTTACTAGACCCGACTTATTCTATAGTGAAAGAGAAAAGCTTAAAGACTAGCTTATATAACTTTAGCTCTACTTTACCTTTAATAGATAGACCTTATTAATAGTATAGTAGCCGGCCTTTACTATTATATATATAAGAGGATAAGCTTAGAAGTAGGTTTATCCTTCACTTAAGAAGTACCTTAAGGATAAAGATAATCTAGATAATTAATATATTTAGAGCTAGATAGAAAGCTTTATATAGTTTTATATTAAGATACGACGAGTCTTTAGTCCTTTAAATAAAAATAAAGTAGTTATACGAGTCATTTAATACTTATCTTAGAAGAAGTCTATTATTAAGTATTCTACTTAATTTTAATAATATATAATAAAGATAGACTAGGATAATAATATATTAATAATAATATACTACCGCGGATTAAAGTTTAATATTAAAGAAAAACTTATATGAGCTAGAGTATAGATTAATAATCTTGATACTCTAATAATAGAGGTTATAAAGGTTGATAACAAGCTCTATAAGTTAGTAATAAAGAAATAATATGATAATAGAACCTCTAGAATAGGATAATTAGGAATCTTCGCTAGTAATAAACTAGGGAGATAATAGTATTAATAACGCGACCTATATAGATATATATTAATGGAACTAGACTTCACTTAGAAATAAGATAAGGGAAAATTCAGGGGTAAGAAGTAGCTTAAAAGGGATAAGAAAGTAATAACCTATTATAATTATAATAAACCGGGCCACTTCGCTAGAGACTACTAGTTAAAGAATATAGTACCGCGACCGTAGTTAAATATATTAAGAAGAGTTCTATATAACGAACCTTCTAAGGATCTAGAGGACTACAACTCGATCCACGAATAAATAGAGGTAGAGAAACTATTAAGGGAAGTTATAAAGGAAGAACGCTATTTTAAATTCGCACGAAAAGTATACTAATTCATTAAAAATCTGAAAGACTACGGAATATTACCCTAGGACATTAATATAAGAACTACGAGGTATCTTATCCTAGTAGGACGAGAGGACTTAGAGCTTGAAGAAGTTCTAAAGGACCTAGTTATTAATATCTAGATAGAAGTAGACTAACTATAACGATAACTCCAAGACATTCAAGATAGGAAGATAGAATAGGAATCTTCAGATGACGGCGAGGTTCTAGAGAACAGCTTAGAACATGGACAAGAAAGTCAATCTTATGCCACCGCATCACAAGGATCAAATAAAGGAAAACACTCAGAGAAAACGTATCACGAAGAAAAGCTTTACGTCAAGGACTACCGATTTAACTTAGTACACCTAGAACACGGTGTTATATATTAGACAGCCTGCGCCGACGACTACTATAAGTACTACTACCAGGTTTAGACAGAACTAGGAAGATAGGTAGTAGGTACGTCTTATAAACGGATGATCTGGAAAGACTATACAAGTGACAGTTATAACTGGTACCTAGCTAGTAAGCGACTTAACTTATAGTTTCCAGGATCTACCGTAGTATAGTATAACAGTGTCAAAAATTAGTTAAAGTATAGCTAAGATATAGTGGAATACTACCTATTAGAATAATATACTTATATGTATAATAAATATAAGAAGTATTAAGAAATTAAAACGATATACGATTTTCTCTTTAAATAGGGAAAAGAGTAATCTCTTATATTATAGGGAGATATAAGTAGATTAATATACTAACCCTAAAGCAATTCCTATATACTACTTAATATGATATATATATGAATATACCGGTACTAATCAATAGTCAGCGAACTATTACGATGATAGATTCTGGAGCGACTAGTAACTTCGCTTCCTGAGATTTAGTACGGTTACTAGGCCTACTAACTCGAAGGAAGAAAGAATAGTATAACTTATAGATAGCCGACGGGTTAACGCTATTAATAGGAAGGATAGATAAGGAGATATACTCGCTACTTATAATAATTCAACGCTACTATAAGGAACTAACCTTTGATATAGTTAGGATAGCTACTTATTATATCATTTTAAGAATGCCTTAATTAAAGAAGTATAATCTAGTAATTAACTAGAAGAAAGGAGTACTTATATTTATAAATATTAGAGACGTTACTAGTATATAACTTATATATTAACAGCGGATAATAATAGATAGGAAATAGAATTAAAGACTAATTAAAGCTTATTACGCTTTAGTTTTAAAGAAGGACGACCTTAAATAAGGATTTAATTTAATATATACTAGTAAGGATTAGCTAGATAATTAAGCTAGAGTTATTAAGGGAAATAATAAACCTCCTAATATCTTATAAGAATATAAGAAATAGATATATCTCTTTATAAAAGAGATAATAATAAAAGCTTTACCTATATATTAACCTTAGGATTATAAGATTAAACTTAAATTAGGAAAGGAACTAATATTTAGACTAATTTATATATTATTAGAAAAGGAACTTACTATACTACGCGGGTATATTAATAAGAACCTTAAAAAGGGATTTATTTAAGAATCTAAATTACTAGTAAGTTATCTAATCCTCTTTATATTAAAAAAGGATAGAACGCTTAGGCTATATATTAATTATTAGAAGTTAAATAATATTACTATTAAGAATCGATATCCTTTATTAAATATTAGCGAGCTATAGGATAGACTCTCTTAAGTAAAGATATTTATTAAGCTTAACTTACGGGAAGCTTATAACTTAATCCGAATAAAGGAGGGAGAAGAATAGAAGACTATATTCAGGACTTAATATAGATATTACGAGTACCTAGTCATGCTATTTAGACTTACTAACGTACTAGTAACCTATTAAGTACTAGTTAATAATATTATTTAAGCTTATTTAAATTATACCACGATTACTTACCTTAATAACATCTTAATCTACTCTAAGATTAAGGAGGAGTATATCTAGTATATATAGGATATCTTAACCTACCTATTATAAGCCAGATTACTCCTTAAGTTAGAGAAGTACGAATTTCATAAGGAATTAGTAGAATTCCTAGGATTTATAGTAAGTACTACAGGTATTCGTATAAGCCCTAAAAAGATCAAGGCTATAGCGGAATAGCCTATACTATATAATATGAAATTAGTTTAGAGCTTCTTAGGATTTACGAACTTTAATAGAAGGTTTATTAAAGGGTATTTAAAAGTAGTACTACTACTCATAGATATTATTAAGAAGGAAAAGGGATTTTAATAAGGACTAAGTTAATAGAAAGTATTTATAATATTAAAGGAGGCCTATTAAAATCTATTAGTACTCTATACCTTTTAAGTAAATAAACCTACTCGTATTAAGACAGATACCTTGGATCTTATAATTAGCGCCTATCTATATTAGGAAAAGGATAGTAAATAGTACCTAGTTATTTATTACTCGCGAAAGATATTAGTAATAGAATAGAATTATAACATCTATGATAAAGAACTATTAATAGTAGTATACGCACTTCAGAATTAGAGGGTATATATAGAGAGTTATTCGGAACTTACTATCTTTATAAACTATAAGAACCTCTTAAACTTCACTATAATTAAGAAGTTAAACCGAAGATAAGTCCGTTAGTTAGAATTACTAGGATAGTATAAATTCAAGATACTATATATCCTAGGAAAAGATAATAGTCGAGTGGACGCCTTAAGTAGGCGTATGAATTATATAGAATCCAAGGATATTATAAAGAAGCTAATTCTTAAATAAGAAAAGGATGGATTACTAGTACTAATATGAAGTTTAGTAGTAACTATATAAATTATAGTCTAGGATATTACGTTAATCTTAAAGGAAGGCTATATTAATAATAACCTAGTATTATAACTAAGGAATTAGTAACCAGGGCAAGGGCTACTCTAGTATAAGGGAAAAACGTACTTACCTAAGAAATATATTAAAGAGGTAATCTAGGATTACTATAATAATCCTTTAATAGGATATCTAGGAGTATCTAAGATAATAGAACTCCTTCAACGAGAATATATAACGCTACGACTACGGACGTATATTAAGAAATATATCAAGGAATATATTTAATACTAATAGAATAAGTCGGTACGCTACGCTAAATATAGGTAAATATAATTTATATCAGTTCTAGATATATTATAGAAGGATGTAATAATGAACTTTATTATTAAACTATTAAAATCAAAAGATCTATTTATAGGAGACGTCTTTAACTTAATAATAGTAATTATTCATAAGTTAATAAAGTATACGGTCCTGATTCCCTATAAAGAAATATATAAGGTATATTAGCTAGGATTCATCTTATTAGATAAGCTGATAAGGGATTATAGTATACCTGAATCTATTACTTCAGATAGGGATAGACTCTTTACGTCTTATTATTAGAAGACTCTGATCGCCGTAATTAGAATAAAGTTATAGATATTAACCGCCTACTATCTAGAAATAGATAGTTAGATAGAACGCATTAATTAAATAATAGAAGTATACCTAAGGTACTACGTTAGTTATAAGTAAAATGACTAGGTCTTATTACTTCCTATAATATAATTAGTACTTAATGATAAGAGATTGGATATAACTAGACTATCTCCATTCTTTATAAATTATAGAAGACACGCCAACTTATTTCTAGAATCAAGGGAGGGTTCTAGGGCAGAGAAAGCGACGGTGTTAGTATTTAATATGAAAAGACTATATAATAATATATAATAAATAATTAATAAGGTTAATACTAGGACTTAATAAAGAGTTAATAAGAAGAGAAAAATATATCCTTAACTAAAGAAGGGGGATAAAATATACCTTTATATAAAAAACTTAAAGAGTAAGAAACTAAGTAAGAAACTAGACTATATTAAGGTTAAACCATTTTTAATTAAATAGTCTAAGGGACCTATTAACTATAAGTTATAATTACTATCTAACGCTAGGATATACCTAGTATTCTATATCTCTTTATTAGAACCAGCCGACTCTAAAATACTACTCTAGGAAAGTTAGAAGTTCAAGGCTAAGACTAAAGAATATAAAGTTAAAAGGATCCTAGACTAGCAAGGTCAGGAATACCTAGTTAAGTGGAAAGGATATAAGGACTTAGAAAATACCTAGGAACTAGTTAGATATCTTAAGAACTATAAGAACCTTTTATAGTAGTTTTATTAGAGAATGGACTAGAGGGTAACCAGTTAAGTATCTCTAGAGATATATTAATATTCAGAAAGTCGTCTATTAATAACGCTCCTATAGTACGCCTCTAGACCTCTTATACCTTCTCTAGATCTTTAAGTCTTTCTAACTCTTTAATATCACTTAAACTATTATTAAATATTTATTATTCCTTCTCTTTAAGGAAATGCTTCTGCGCCCGCAGGCGCTTAAGCTTTGACTACTTAACACGAGTAACTTCGTAGGTAACGCGAGCGGTCTCGTTAGCGGCCTCCTAGGTAGCCTCTATCTTAACCTCCTCCCGTTTAAGCTTTTCTATAGCCCTATTAATGCTACTGAAATTAACTACCGGCTTAGCCGGTTCGTACTTCTTTCTAGTACGAATACACTCGCTATACTTCTAAGATAAAGAAGAAAGTTGATACTTCCTCTACGATCAAGTATAACGAACGTAAGCAACTATAGCTAAAATACCTATAAAAAGAACTCGCTCTATTAAGGTTAGACGCTAAGAGGTCTTCTACGAAGGTATAAGTATATCTTTAAGGATAAAGAAAGAAAAGGAAGGAGGGATAGTATTATAATTATAGGTTTTACTAAGTAGAGGCTTAGTACAGCTTAATAATATAGGTCGACGGGTTAATATTAGCTAAGGAGTGTCGACCCGGTAAATAGGTCGTTAGAACGATAGGAACGCACGGAGGGCGATCTAGTCAATCTGATAAGAGGTCGCCAGAACGATAGGAGTATACGACGAGCGATCTAGGCGACCTAGCAAGCGTACGGATTTCTTATATCTATATAGATAGTGATGTTTCCTAGTAGATAAGAGCTTTATACTTAACTTATATTATGATTCTAGTAATCTCCTAAGTACTGAATATAATACCTTATACTAGACCTATTTAATATAAGCCTACTTGCCCTACTTCCTTAATACTCCCCTTCACGAGAACTAATCATAGGTATATCCTATTCACGGACGGAGTGAACTGTAACACTTTATTAGAATACTTAGTATACTTATACTAGCTTTTCTAAATATTAATTAAATATAATATCTTAATAAGTATTAAAAAGACTTTTCTAGGTTATTCTAATATTATACTACTAAGATAGAAAGTAAACTTATTTAAGCTAGCTATTATAAAAGATAAACTCCTTATAATTTTAAGGCTAAAATATCTAAAAACGCTTAATAACTTTAACTATTTCCTAGATTTAACGGGCTACTTATATATTTATATAAGATTTTATACCTAATTAATTAAACTATTATAAGAATTAAAAACTAGACTTTTAAAAGGCTCTTTAATTACTAGTAATTTAAGGTAGTAATATATCTTAAAGATTAAGATACCTTAAATAATATCTACTAAGACTAAGTCTTTCTTATTATTAAAAGTTATATTATTTATATCTTTAATTTTAATATATTTTAATTTAGATAATATTATATAAGTTAATCTTAATACTTTTAAGGATTTTAGCTTTAAAGTTATCATTTTTTATATTAAGAAAGGTATTACTATTAAAAAAGATAAATAGCTATTATAAATAACTATTACCTTAATTATATTCCTTTTATACCTATTTATAACCGCTAAGAAAAATTACTAGCTAATTAAGTTAGAAATTACTAGGTTTATCTAGGTATTAAAGAAAATTAGGTATTTTATTAAATTCTTAAGGTATTTAATTATTTTTTAGATAGATTATTCTATAATTTTTAATATTATATATTAAAAATTAATTATCTTAATTATTATAATAACATAAATAAATATAAGATTAATTAAGGTATTATAATTTTTATATTAATTTTACTTTAATATTTATTATAAATCTAAGAAAGAATATATTATTCCTAATATCTTATTAAGGCTAGTAAGTTTAAATTATAACCTATTATCTAAAGATCTAGAATACTTAAAATTTAATATATTATATATTAGCTCTTTAATAGAAATAACTACTAAATTTTATAATAAAGTTATAGTAGATTATATAAAGGACTACTTCTAATAATAAATTAGGTAATAAATTAATAATAATAATAAGCTTAGTAAGGATACTATATTTATACCTTTTATTTAGGGGAATTATTTATTAAGTATAAACTTAGACCTATTTTTTTTTACCTTACTTAGGTAATAAAGATAACTTAGACTCTAATTTATCTTATCTTATTAATAAATCAATTAATAACTTAGATATTAATCCTAATTTACCTTATCCTATTAATAACCTAGGCTCTTTTAAAGACTTAATTTATTATATTAATAAGATTCCTACTTACTATTAACTTTATCTTCTTATAAACCTTATTAAAGATATCTTAATAATAGCTTATAAGGATAAATACCTTAGATTTTAATAATATTATAAAATTCTATTAGCCTCTTAATATATCTATAGGCTTACTAAGTAGTAATAAGAATATATTTAATACTACCTATAATACCTAATTCTTTAGACCTAGTAATATAAACCTTATAAATTATTATAACTAATCTAATTACCTTAACTATTAACTTCATCTTAGCCTTACTTAGCCTAAATAATATAGTTATATTAATAATAGATAAATTTATAAAGTATATTATATTTATTATTAGTATATCTACTTGGTCTATTATATAGTAGCTATATACGCTATTAGACTACCTTAATATTATAGATTAAGGGCTTCTTAAGGTACTTATCTTAGATAGGAATAGGAAGTTCCTATTTTAATTATAAATAATACCTTTTAAATAGCTTAAAGTTAGCTTCTTATATTCTACTACTTATTACCTATAGATTAATAGTACTAGTAAATAGATTAATTAAATTATAGAAATTACTTTACACTTTTATATATTTTACTTAGAAAAGCCTAAGAAATAGCTAGATATCTTATCCTACTTATAAGTAGTCTTAAATAACTTAATATCTACTAGTAATAATATCCTAATCCTAAATAAAGTTACTTATAAGTTTAAATCTAATTAACTACTTAATCTATTAAGCTTATTAAAAAAAATAGTAGACTATTTTAAGGCATATACCTTAATATAGGATATTATTACTTTTACTTAAATATTAAATAAACTTTATTATAACTAGTAATACTAATTAATATTTTTAAAAGTTAATAACTAAGTACTCTTATAACTTTATAAAGGCTATAATATCCTATTTATTACTATAATTATATATAAATTTACCTAGTAATATATTAGACCTTTTAAGATTATTAATAAGATTAGATATTTAATATATTAATTATAACTACTAGACTACTAGTAAGTATATCCTATCTTTATTATTATATAGCTTAAACCTAGTTTAGTATCTAATATTAATCCCTTTTATTACTTACGCCTAAATAAGTCTCCGTTAGTTTATATAAATAGTAATATGAAATATTTTAAGTCTTATAAGCTTAATAAGCTATTAAATAAGCTAGTTATAAGAAAAGGCTATAATTTAACTATAAAATATTTAGTAAGGTAGAAAGGATATAACTTATAATATAATAAATAGATAAATAGTAAGAATCTTACTAATATATAAGACCTTATTATAAATTATAAAGAAGAATTAATATAGATATAAAACTTAGTATTTATACTAAATTTACCTTAGATAGTTATAAAGATACTAGAGTTACCTAAGACTTTAAAGATATAAGCTATTATTATTCCTCCGCCTTAATAGTAAGGTTACTCCCTTTACTTTATTTACTAGGATATTATTATAATTTTACCTTATACTTCACGCTAAGGGTATTATACCTTATATAACTTAGCTTCTTTAAATATAAGGATGTATCTTACTTTATAGCTAGATAAGTAACTTATAACCTATAAACTATATTTATACTATCTATAATAATAATATACTTAGTAGTAAAACCTTAAATAGTTATAGTACTATATAGATCTAATTATAATATTATACTACGCTACCTAATATATACCTTAGTAGCTAGTAGTAGGTTACTTAGATAGTTTATAAGTAGTAGTAGATAGTTAATAGTTTTAGTATAGTAATTTAACTAATTAATATTATAAACTTTAAGTATCTAAGATCCTAGAGGTATTATATACTAGCTATATAATTATAGTCTTTATTATACTTTGTATCTAGTAGGCTAATATACTAAGTCTTATATTATATATAAGGTTAATAGCTACTAAGACTATTAAGCCTATTACTTAGAAGTATAAGATTACCTATCCTTTTAATATTCTATAAAATCTAACCTTAATTTCAGGCGATTTAGCTGAATTTTATACGGGGGACTAAAGGCCTAGGCGATATAGGGCGTAGGCGACGTAAGATAGGTAGAGGAGGCTTTAGGTAATAGTATAATAAAGCGGGGGTTTAAATACTATACTAAGATTTAAGGTTTAGCTATTACTGTAAAGGATCTTTTATATATTTATCTTATAAATTAATAACTTTAATAAACGTATTTATTAGGGGACTGTGTTAAGGCGATGTAGTTTTGGGCATACGTAGCCAAGACAAAACCGTATTGCTACGGTATCGTCACGGTACAAACAACCTACCTCTGGCCGCTAAGGTATTAGCCGAATGAGGGGATCTTGAATACTACCGAGGTACATATTCATTTTCAGTAACCCCGCACTCCTATCTACCACAGAGCAGCACGACAGACAATTGAGAGACCGAAAGTCGACAAGCAGTAATACAATCGGCATCGTCTGCAAAACAAACAACTCCCGGTCAAAAACCCGAGGGACTTCCTGAGAGAGCGTTTCCCCACCGGCCAAAATTCCGTAAATAGCCGTTTCCGTTCCTCCAGCATCTAGACTACGAACTCATTTCCCGGACGACCTGCACAGTGTCTGACGTATTGGATAAGACTACCAATCACTCCATCCTTTCCAAACCTCCATACCCCAAGTTCTCCTGATAAAAGCGGTTGACCACTCCAACATGTCGAACATCGATGCTATCATCCAAGGCGTGTCCATACTTGGTCCCCTCAACGATCAGACGCGCAAAATCTTGAGCAAAGAAGCGACGGCTTTCCTTGCGCTCCTTCACAGGTCTTTTAATGCAACGCGCAAAGACCTATTAAAACGTCGGGACATACGTCAAGCTGAGCTGGACAAAGGAGTGCTGCCAGACTTCCTGCCAGAGACGAAAAATATCCGGGAGAATGATGCGTGGAAAGGTGCTCCGCCAGCCCCGGGGCTGGTTGACAGAAGAACGGAAATCACTGGACCCACAGACCGAAAGATGGTGGTCAACGCTTTGAACTCAAATGTCTGGACGTACATGGCCGACTTCGAAGGTACCGAGTTCCACGGGGCTACCAAAAGCAATAAGACTGACACGTGTATCACAGACTCTAGTGCGCCGACGTGGGACAACATGATCAACGGCCAGGTCAACCTGTATGATGCCATACGGAAACAAGTCGACTTCAAGCAGGGCGAGAAGGAGTACAAGCTCCGAACAGATCGGACGCTGCCAACCCTGATCGCACGCTCTCGAGGATGGCATATGATAGAGAAGCATTTCACGGTGGATGGTGAACCCATATCTGCGAGTCTCTTCGATTTCGGACTCTACTTCTTTCACAATGCACATGAGCTTGTGAAGGCAGGAACTGGGCCATACTTCTACCTACCCAAGATGGAGTCCCATGTTGAGGCCCGTTTGTGGAACGACGTGTTCAATCTAGCCCAAGATTACATAGCAATTCCGCGCGGAACCATTCGAGGGACTGTTCTGATCGAGACTATAATGGCTGCGTTCGAAATGGAAGAGGTGAGTCTCAAACAACGGGCTGATTGATACATACTAATAGCATGCAGATTATTTATGAACTTCGCGATCACAGCGCCGGGCTGAACTGTGGTCGTTGGGATTATATTTTCAGTGTAATCAAAAAATTCCGTCAGAACTCGAATTTCGTCTTGCCAGATCGTTCCGCGGTAACAATGACGGTCCCTTTCATGGATGCATATGTGCAGTTGCTCATTCAAACATGCCATAAGCGGGGCGTACATGCCATGGTAAGCATGCAACCGCGCTGCGAATGGACCCAAATGAATAAAACGTTAAGATAATGTAGGGCGGTATGGCGGCCCAAATCCCTATCAAGGACGACAAAGAGGCGAACGACAAAGCCATGGCTGGAGTATACGCCGACAAACTTCGGGAAGTACGTGCAGGTCATGACGGTACCTGGGTTGCTCATCCAGCGCTGGCGGCGATCGCAAACGAAGTTTTCAACAAATACATGCCCACACCGAATCAGCTCTTTGTGCGAAGAGAAGAAGTCCACGTGACTGGGAATGACCTGCTCAACATGAATATGCCAGGGACCGTCACCGAGGAGGGTATCCGGAAGAACCTCAACATTGGCCTGGGTTACATGGAGGGCTGGCTCAAGGGAATCGGCTGTGTTCCCATCAATTACTTGATGGTAAGGTTACCCAGATCCTCAAGCGAAGATTAAGGCTAATCCTGAATGCCTAGGAGGATGCTGCGACCGCCGAAGTTAGTCGTTCTCAGCTTTGGCAATGGTGCAAGCATGGCACAACGACAGCTGAGGGCAAGAAGGTCGATAAAGCATATGCGCAGAAGCTGCTCAAAGAGCAAGCAGATGAGCTTTCAATGAAAGCTGCCAAAGGCAACAAATACCAGCTCGCGGCGCAGTACTTTGCCGGCCAAGTAACTGGAGAGGACTATGCTGGTAAGTCGACCAACCCTCTTCCAGACGCCGTTGCTGATGCCCTGTAGATTTTTTGACGACCTTGCTCTACAACGAGATCACATCCGTAGGACCTGCTGCAAAGCTGTAAGGATTCGATTTCAGGTAAATCCGGGTGTCTAGGCTGCCTGGGAGGACCGAGTCTGTGTTTTGGGGCGCATACATCACAAAGGATGCTCGAGATCTGTACCATGTGTAGACAGGGATGTTGAGTTGTAGCTCGAATCGGCATATTGTATCCATCAATAAGCAGCAGGAGCTGAAAATTGAAACGCGAATACTGTACCATACCAGCGCCAACAGCCGATGCTTAGAGGCTTAATAAATCCATCTGACCCTTCATATGTGCGTGGTTCAACCACTCAATCTTGATGCAAGCTTGTCACGCAAGAATCTGAAAGTTGACAATGCGGTCGGTCAATCACTCCCGCTGATGGAGTGCCTCTTGATTTCATCTCTTCTCTTCTGGATCTCTGCAGCTATAAGCTTTTGCTCCTCTGCACTGTTCGCCCTCATTCGAGCCTCGTCTTCAGCGGCTGCCGCCCAGATTGGCTTGTCGGACTTTGAGTATTCCTTGAGCTTGTTGACGAAGTTGTCAAAGTCTTGCTGCTTTTGCTCCCTGTTCTCAAGAGACCGTTTTTGTAGTTCTGGGTTGTAGCGCTGCCCGTTGTCAATGGGATTTTCATATCTAAGATTGATATCTGACATGCCTTGAATAGCTCTTCTTCTGTGGGCGAAACCCAGTAAACCAGTGCTGGACCTCCGACACACATCACGACGCCACTGGGCTTGGTCAGAATGCAAGATCCTTTAGAGCGGTTGGGCAGTGCTCTTACGCGGCCAGCATCTTGAACCACAATCCCGCTTTCGACATGATGGCTAATGTAGGAGATCGACCAGGTGATACCCGAGACAGAATGCGAAGTAGAATTAGCTGGTGAACGCCAAAGGGATGCGCGACAACGCCTGAATAGGAATAGTCTGTTGCGCCACGCTCCAGCCACAAGCTGTTCAAGCGGTGCAACCATGCAAGCGCCATCCATTGGCTCTGGACTACCTACGCAAGTCCTTTGCTTGTCGCTGCTTCTCTCGATCAGAGAGGTCTCATGACCATAGAAATACAGAGCCCATTTCATCAGGCGCTGATATGTCAGCTCTTTTTTAGACGTCAGTGGCCTACTTCTTGCAAGATCTTCCGTTGGTTCTTGAAAGCATCCTGGTCTTTGCATGGATTAGATATTGGCTTCGAGGAACGCTCATTTAACATTCACCGTTCCCGGGCGCATACAGGTCAGCAGCCTCTTCATATTTTCTCTTTACGCCTTTTAGGAGATGTAATGGATCCTCTCTAGAATAGATACATCAGACCGGAAAGTCCAGGCGACTACTACTCTCTTTCACGTCGTTCCATGTGGCAGGCTCCTCTACTTGAAAGCAAAGTATATGAATTTCTCGCTACCATAAGTCGCGAAAACCCCACTCACGTACGCAAATGCGTGACCATTCGATGGTATCCCTTAGCTGAGACATGGTTCCATTGAACAAAAACAAGTGCAACAATGGCATACGCCCAACAACCGCAATATGAGCATCAGCAATCGTCCTACGCCTCCCCACAACAGATTAGTACTGCTGCATATGATAATGCCCCAGCGGACCATGGTGCAGGCTTCGACGGCGTAAATCGACCTAGACCTCCTCAACATTATCCAGATGCTTATGAATCAAGAGGAGGGAATTCAGGGCATGGTCGCGACATACGGCAAGAAGTCACCGGGGGGGGCTACGGGGGCAACGGGTATCATGTAGGCAGGGGACGGAATGGGTTTGGACTCCCTCCTGTACAGCAACCACGGCAGAGACCAGTAGAAGCCGGACGGGCATACAGTAATCCGCGCACTCGAGGACAGCCACCGTCAGGATTCAGACCATTGGAGAGAAATCGACTCCCAGAAGACGATTCGCAGTATCGACCTGATCTGTATCGGGGTGCACAAGGGCATCAGCAGCAATACCAGCCTCAGCCAAATCCTCATAATGATCTGCCAGCGCAAGCCAATAGTGATAATGAGTACAACAATCCCACTTATAGTCGCGGAAATGGCCGGGAGACAGATCAAGAGTACAGATCTCACGCGGACGCAGACCAGCAGTATCACAAACCTCAACAAAATGCTGGACTCCATGGTCAAGGCTACGCGGACGGACATGGTAAACAATCTCAAGATCATCATGTATTCGCCCCAGTGATCCCAAAATTAAATTACCAGGAGCCTCCGCGATCCTCCCATGGCCAGCCACCCATCCATGTTGCAAAACCGGAGACTTTTCAACAATCGAAGGCTTGTAAGTAAGGCGGAAGTATTCTATGTAGTTTCGTTACTAACGGCGCTTGTTCGCAGCTAGTAACGGAATCGTTCAAAAACTTACATCGTATGAAACTGTTGCTTGGGACAATCCATTCCCAACGTTTCCAATGAGGCCTAAGAAAGGGGTACACTCAAGCTCCAGAAGCCCTGATCGCTCAGTCGCGGAAGCGAGGCTCAAAGATGATCACCGCCATGAGAGCAATTACGATTCCAGGCCACAAACCGCGAGCAGCAAGGACAGCAGCTACACAATTCCCCAGCCCCATGGCATTGACGATCTCATGGGCATTCCAGAGAACAACCATGATGGCTACTCCGGTCGCGAAGCCCGATACCGAAGGGGGCCTGACCGTGATACAACACAAGAAAGGCCGAGCACTCGCGAGAATGGTAAATCATCAGCACGCGTAGACCTGAAGCCCCCAACGGTACATGGTCGACATTCAGAAGACAACCAAATACGGCCATCAATACCCGCCAACTCGGGCTCAAATTCAAGCTATGGGCGCAGTAAAACAATGCCTACAGCAATATCTCCTGTCCAGACAGACTGGCAAGAGCCCGGTCTTGTTGCCGGCTACCATGGTCCTGAAGATCGAGGGTTTACGCCAACTAGCCCTACGGATCCGTCTCACCGACAGCTTTATGGTCAGCAAAAGGGAAAGTCCGATGAGAAGCGGCCTTATGGCCATGCTGCTGTTCAGAAGGCTGCGGCTAAGACTCAGACTCAGAACCAAAACCAAAACCAGGACGGTCGGCAGCTACATACCCCACAAGACAGCTTAGGCGACCTTTTCGACAACTACTACGATACACCGCCTCCACAGGACCAACAGCGTTACGCAAAACCTGCTAGAAGCCAACACCAGCATCATATGGATGAAGACATGCCTCAATTCAATGATGCAGCACCGGCCTCTAGGCTTGCCCACGAATATGCACCAACGCTTGACAAAGACTTGCAACTCCAGCAAAGAAGGCAGGAGTACTCGCCAATGCCAGCCTCACCTCAAGGGGATAGTTGTAGACACGCACAGATTGACCCCTATGCCAAGGGGCGGGCTCCACGAAGTAGATCGCAACCGAACTTAAAGGACCGACGATCTCCAAGACAGCAGCAGGGCGATGGGTTTGACTTTGGTGTTCCTGGACCTTCTGGCAGGCCGCCTGCAACAGCTCCCACGCGAGGCGAGTACGATCTTAGTGCTCATAGGCCCACAAGAACCCCTAATCATGATTTGAGGCCTATAGACATGGAGCAGCTTCCAGGAGTTCAGGGATATCCGGGCATGGTGCCAGCACCAGGTTATCGCAGCGGCGATCGAAACATTCCATCCCCTACGACAGGACCACCACCCGTGGCATATCAGGTCAATGGAGGACCTAACCGATACCGTTCGCCGCCTCAAGATGCAGGCTTGTGTGACCCTCCTCCAATGGCGTATCAGGATTACGCGCAGCCTGATCGATATCGCTCGCCGCCATTGCGAGGTGAACAGTCTCGACATGTGCTGGCTGAACAACCCCATAGACCATCTCCAAAAGATCGAAACATGGAGAATGGTTCCATTCCTACTCCCTACCAGAGCAAGGGCCGTTCGCCACCGTTACAGGAAGGGCGCTCACGTAATGGCCAATCAAGGTCGCCTGGCGGCAGACCGCCAGCCATCAATTCGACGGGAGCCACCCCACCTTCAACTAGATCACCTGTAAATCCGGACGCATTGCCGTCTCATCCCGCCCCTATACGGGCGGGATTAATGGAGGGTTCACCTGTCAACCAGACTCAGAAGTTAGCATCTTTCAGACAGTATAGTGCTGTTCCTTCGCCCATGCAGCTGTCTGACCCATCGCAACAGCCAGCGTCTCCACGTCCTCCAGAAAGCAAGCGAGATTCTGTACCAGTCACTCACCAAGAGTTAGACAGATTGAAGCAAGTGAGCGCGAGAAATCCTAATGACCTAGCAGCGCAACTTGTCCTCGCTAAGAGAATGGTGGAGGCAGCCTCTGTTCTCGCCGATGAGCGCGCTGATCCCAGGACCCGCAGTAAAAGCCGCGAAAAGTTTATCATGGATGCTTACAAAATTGTGAAAAAGCTTGCAGGCAATGGTTACACGGAAGCGACCTTCTACTTGGCTGACTGTTACACTCGAGGGGCATTAGGTCTAGAATCTGATACACGAGAAGCTTTCAAGCTATATCAAAATGCAGCAAAAGCTGGCCATGCTCAAGCCGCGTATCGGGTGGCAGTATGTTGCGAAATAGGCCAAGAAGAAGGCGGAGGTACTAGTCGCGATGCTGTCAAGGCTATGCAATGGTACAAGCGTGCTGCAACGCTGGGGGACACTCCTGCTATGTACAAGATGGGTATCATCTCACTCAAGGGGCTACTAGGGCAACCAAGGAATCCCAAAGAAGCCATAGTCTGGCTGAAACGGGCTGCCGAACGAGCGGATAAGGAGAATCCCCATGCTTTGCACGAACTCGTAAGTCTCTCCATCAAATGTGGAAGTCGTTTAGTCTCCGGAGCTGGCATTAACATTCGCCTAGGCTCTTTTGCACGAGAAGCCAAGTGGTAATGACGGCGTGCCCAAGGACGAAGCTTACTCGAGCGAGTTGTTTACCCAGGCAGCAAATCTAGGGTACAAGTTCTCCCAATATCGTCTCGGATCCGCATATGAATATGGTTTGATGGGATGTCCTGTCGACCCTCGACAAAGTATTGCGTGGTACAGCAAAGCAGCTGTGCAAGAGGAGCACCAGAGCGAACTCGCTCTTAGCGGCTGGTATCTGACCGGGTCCGAAGGTATCCTCCAGCAAAGCGACACAGAAGCTTATCTTTGGGCACGGAAAGCCGCACTAGCTGGCCTGGCGAAAGCAGAGTATGCAATGGGCTACTTTACGGAAGTAGGCATCGGAGCACCTGCCAACCTGGAGGATGCCAAGCGATGGTATTGGAAAGCTGCTTGTAAGTGGTTTCCCCGATGCTGGTTCTTCCGCTCGACTGACTTGATGATTACAGCACAAAACTTCTCTAAAGCAAGAGATAGACTTGGAGATCTACGAAAGGGGGGACCGATGAAGCAAAAAGAGCGGGTCTCTAGATCTAATATGAGAAAATCATCCGAGGGAGAATGTATAATTATGTAACTGTCTTGGTGGTCTTGACTTTTGGTTCGCCACCCAGGTAGTACTCTTGGATTGGCTTTGTTTAGAGGCCTACAGAACGCTGTTCAACATTGTGGCAAGGCAGCCGCACGCTTGAGTATGAAATAGATGAGCGACATGGCTCCTGTATGATACATGACATGTTATGATCTGGCTCCATTGCGGAAGAGCTCTAGCAACTTGGATCCTATGACAGCATTGGCGAGACTCATAAACTGAATGTAAGACTTCTCCACTAGAGCATCCAGACAAGGAAACCACATCAACAGTTCTACAGAGTTACAGCCCTAAGACCGCTGCGGTTGTCGCGCGGGAGCCGAACCCTTTTACATGCATTATAGCCGATGCAACGGTAAAGTAGCTAAAAGGAGCCATACGGAGCGTTCTATACTCCAATTCTTCCTGTAAGTAGTTACTAAGTACGAATCTGACGCCCCGTAGGCCTTGAAAGAGGGATTCACCCGCGGTATCCTGCGTCATGAAGGGAGACTGACTATCGAGAGCTTGCACAGCACAATCCCTCGCCTTTTATATAAAAAATTCAAGCCTACTGATAAGAGTTCAAGAGCTTCGCTTATACTCCGTAATAGCTCCATCCTATAAGTAGATTAAGTATACAGTAGATTACTACGTAGTCTCAATCCCTAGAACGAATGTGCTCTCGGCGACTGACTGACGAGTGTCGCACTGACGACGCGTCTTGTAGAATCAACGACAACATGCCCCTGTAGGATTCGAATCCATCCTATACCTGTATCTAAAATAGGGTTACAGCTCCAGTAGCAGTGTGTGCCAAACACGGTCGTCGGGCCCAGATATGGGAGACAGATGCATGTCTATGTTGAAGATCGACTCTTCTACCTGTAAATAAGCTAAGCTGGAGGAAGCCGGTACTTACTCCCTACCCCCCGCCCTGTAAGGAATTCTCCAGGGACTCGCCCGCGTGTAGAGTTTATTAAGTTATACCCCCATACCTTCTGCGCTCGTAGGCCGATATTGAAGATTCTTATATCGTGGAACCGCTCAATTGAAGGCGCACAATTCTGATAAACTTCCTAGGGCATTATCGTGATCCGGGGCGATGTGCTACCAGCATATAGTGGGGGGGGGGGGAGATGTATTTTAGGCAAAGGGGCTGTAACCGTACTATTTTCCTTTCACAAAAACGTCACCTACTTAGCCATAGTCTCAGTACTCATACCCTGGAAAGCGCGTTCCGCGTAGGTGACTGCATCATTACCTTGGCATCCACTCTGCCTTACTTAACCCCACATCTTAACAATGGGTCTAAGATTCCTGAGAATAGCCGTCATCCAACGTCCATTCGGTTTGTTAACTCTGAGTTATTCGATGGTTGTTGACAATCCGGATTTAATGCACACCTATCCGTAGCTACAACAACACGAAGCAACCATAACCTCGATCCACGGTTGATGTAGAACATAAGGTCGCTCATCGTGTACTGAAAGACTCTGACGAACAATTCATCCATGATCACAAAGCCCTTGGTATACCTAACCATTCTGACTTAACTCAATTGAGCGCATTTTTGGTAGCTCCCTCCGGATTCTTTGCAATACCTTTAGCAATATCTGCGACGTCCTTCGCATCCTCTTCGACAATTTCCCCACCCATTTTGCCTTGCTGACTTCGTTGATACATCAGGATTCGCGTCACCTGGGTCACACCAACGCATCCAAGGAAGAAATTGACAGCGGCTAATCTAGCGAATACGGTCAGCCACCATATAGAAGATGCTTTTGGAGCGGATGAATTCGTCATACAAAATATTTCGCGGCTTGATGATAAAGCACCATCGGGTCCAAATTATACCGGTAGCCGTGAGGGCAATATTTTGGGTGAGGGACAGGTTTTCCGCAGGTCGAGCGAAGTCACTGACACCAGCGAGGACGATACTCCACTGCTCGAGGTCAATTGATATTGGTCATGCGAGCAGAACATGGGAGGAGCGAACCTTCATGACCGGAGCCCTAATCGCTGTTAGCACAACCGGATCTATGAATGGCAGCTGTCATGCATACCAGAAGTGGACTGTCTTCATGCCTACAGGGCTGTTCCACATTCGCGAGACAAAACCCTGCGAAGGAGAAGATGTCGCATCAACGGTTTGATATCGGCGCCCAATGGGTTTCCTGAAAGGATTACGGGCGAGCCTCGAGCATTGAAGGAATCGTAGACCATTGCGTGAAGACATGTTGCGGGTTCTGATTCTGAAATGTTGTGAGGAAGAATGGAACGGGCGCTTGATCTTGCTCCGCTCGGTCGGCGTTTTATCTCCGGAAAATATGGCGCTAACTTCCTGTTGCTACTACACCGCTCGCCGTTCGATACTGAACATTATTCGTAGCGAATCAAATGTCAGGCAAATACGTCTTCACCAAAGGCATAAAGGAGGTGCGCTTCCTCTTCTGTCAAATATCAGACCATAGCGCTGCGACAAGGTTGGCGCTCCCTCATGCTATGCGATCTACAAACGTCCTAACATGGGTCTATAGATCGTTCCTAACCAGAGCATACCCTACTATGAAGAAGAACAATCCACATACTCCTATCATGCTTCGTGAGGCTCTGGGGTTTGAGCCTCGGGTATTTGCGCGTTATGGTAAGCTTGAAAGTATCAGTCTTGTCGTCGGGAACAAGACTAATATGGGGGACCAGAACTTGGCAAGGAAAAGCAAGAGTCGCTGAGCGGTATGTGGAGCTAACAGTGGCCCCCAGCGATTACTGAGCCCCAATTTCTAGGACTATCGGATGGAGAGATAGAAGCCAAGGTATCGAGCTTGGTTCGGACTAGTGTGTGATGGCAGCTCGTTCCAGTTATAATATTGTAATCAAGGAGTCTTGAGTCCTGAATAACACAGTCAGCTTCAGCTCGCTGCCACTGCGCCAAATCCGTGCTGCGTGACGCTCCTTGACCCTTCCTTAAGCGTTCGCAGTCTGTTTTCCAACAGCAGCTTCCGCTAGACGTGGGATGGGCGTGACTCGCATCTCCCCTTCCCAGGACAGGTACCACTCTCTGCGCACGCTCGGTGGTGGGACTAGTCGCTGCGGCCGTCAATGCCTCATGGAAAGAGCTGGTTTATGGCAGCAGTTTGTCCGCTATTGTGCATCGGTGGTCTCGAAGATGGTGGATAGCCGTGAGGGAGACAATGATAGCGATGGTTCGAGAGCGAAGACTTGCCGCAGCTCGTCCGAGGTTGTCATGCTAGCTCGGATCTTCGGAAGGAAAGACAGACGATTGACCAACAAAGACGATCCAAAGGTTCGCCTCTGGGTTGTAGGCTAACTTATAATCTCTTCGCCAAGTGCTTGCAGCTTACCGTAGACCAGATAGTTCACCTCATACATTATGTTTGGCTACAGTCCCTGTGTTAATAGACAAAGAGAACCTCAAGGGGTGGTAAATGGGCTCCCTGTGGGGCGCAGACCAATCAGCTGACGAGCAGGTGATGGATGGTATTATGTAGAAGCCAAACAGCGAGAAGACATCTTGACTGATGGCGCAAGTCAGGCGAGCATCCTCAAGGTTCTTCGAAGAGAGTGAGGAATATGTTGTTCTGCGGGTGGGGAGGTTTTGTCTCATATAACCTCATATTCGGCCTTCTTGCCACGCTAATGCAGGTGCTCCAGCGGGCGGAAATTTATGAAGCGACACCGCGACAGGTGACGACGATACTTATTTTGACTACGACCAGGGCAGAAGGAATACGAAGTCACCGCAGCTCGTGTATCATTCAAGCATCAACTGGAACATCCATCCAATTTCACCGCCGAAGAAGCGTGATACCAGATTCGAGATGGCCACCAGCCAGCCCACACAATTCCATGGAGTGCCTCTCGAAGAGCGAGCGATCGACAGCAAGGGAAACCGCTTACCATGGTCCCTCGAATACCATGAGTGGGTGTCTCACATAGCATACATCTTATGGAAGCGTTGTACTAATCAACACGTAGAGATCATCCAAATGCACGTGGCCAAAAGCGGCATCCAGAAGAGAAAGGCCCTTTCGGCAAATCGACGAGACGCAAAGGCTCTTCTAGAACAAGAACGGCAACTCCGGCGAGGAAAGAAAACCTCACTCTTGAGGGTTTTGAGAAAGCTTTGAAACACGATGCCCAATTGGCCGCTGAACAGCAAGAAGCGAACCCATCTACAAGAGCTCAGAATGATGGCAGCGGTGCATCACGGTATGCTTCCTCACACACCAAGGAGCCGACCCAGATTATGATATATGGATACACTCCGAGCAGATGCTACGCTGCGATTGACCTTTATGAGAAAGTCTCTGGTGGGATGATCTGCGAAGATTATCCTCGTGAACCTCCGAGCGAGCTACAGAAATATCAGACCCCATTCAGTGCCTCACGCTCTGTCCACGTTAGACCCCGGACGATGCATGAAATTGCGCTAGCCAACAAATATGCCGGAGGTAACTCCTGGATCAAGCTCACTTGCGATTCTGCTGAGGCGGCGGCCCGCGCTGTTGAGCTTTCACCAAGGCAGGTCTACGGACACTGGGTGTACGCTGAGCTCTACAACGGCAAGGGACCAGAGATTGATGAGCCAGTCCCTATCACAGAAGAGGACCGACGCGAGGGGCCGTTCAATAGCCCAAGACCTCCTCGCAAGCTCTCGCAGACATTGAGCACCGCTTTCTCTCAGCATGGTACAACACAGAAGCGTGCGACATCTACACTTCCTCGGAACTTCACATCACAATCAGATAGTCAACCAGCACATGACGCTGGCTCTCTCTCACCCTCTACAGCATCATCGGCTACAGCTACCGGCCCAGAGTACCCAAACCTCCGCAACCGTCACCAAGCTCAGGCCGAGCAGGGCACGGCTACTTCTACTTCGCATGAGATCGCACCAGGCATTCCACGATACGTTCTTCGTCCTGCCAGCGAAGCTTTTTTACCTCAACCTACTTGGTGGGAGCGGCAAGCCCAGTGGCTTAGTGCGCAGGGCCTGATTCCCACAGACTTCATCGGCGACGGACTTCCCGTATTGGAGAATGGCGGATTCGACTGGGCAAAGGCCAGCTGGTACTGGCGCATCTGCTTCTGGTTTGATAGCCACATCGGTACCGACATCTGCGGCTTGAAGGAGAATTGAGTCCGGATGGCAGCTCTCCACATCCACACGGTACCACCACCACGTCCAACACCTTTTTGCATCCCTCCGCATAACTCCTCATATCTACGTACTTTTGCACTTGGGAAATTAAGACCGTGTGGCATCTCTACAACTGTCCAGAATGATGTCACCAAATTCATCATCTTTCGGCGTCCTTCCGTACCTTTACCTAATCCTCGTAGATCTTCAGGTCATCACACAGCGTGATTGAGCATCATCGGCGTCGTCAATGCGTCATATAGCGTTCGGTAATTATACCCAGCATTCGTCCACGGATTCTCTGCGATTTGCTACCCCCTGCATTGCCCGAGCCATCGTTCGGCTTGTCGTGTCATATAGGTATACTTATGTGGAAAGCCAGACCACATGTAGTTTCATTGGCGCGATAGCATAGCGTTGATTTAGCATTAAAGCGATGTATCAACTCAATAAGAACAGAGTTTGGCAGGATCGCTCCTTGTATCATCTTGCTTCTAATGGCTTAATCCACGTTTCTCTTGTACGCCTGGTATCGTGCCTCCTGTGAAATGTCTCGGTCCGCCTCTCAAAAACCCTTTGCCGCCAGCTCCTTCTCCGTGTATTCCCACAAATCATCAGCCAACTTCATGTTCCGAGCAAGTGAACTCCCACCAGCCTGAGCCCCAATTGGTGTGTAATAGCTTCCATTGATGATGTCTTCTTTCTTAGCTGTCGCCGCCCAGAGCTGATTCAATGCGCCTGTAGCCACCGTGCCCCTTAAGCTGCCAGCAATCTTCAACCCAATATTCATGATGAAGTTGTTCTGTGCATTCGGAAGGTACAGATCTGTGGCAATGACACCTGGGTGTACTGCAACGGCCGTAATGTTGGGGTAGTGCTTCGCCAATTCGCGGGCGAACAGGATGTTGGCGAGCTTGGAATAACCGTAGCGGCCCCACGCACCAGAAGCATCGAGTTGTTTCTTGTCAAGCAAGGCGCCGGCCGCGCGGGCGAAATTGTGACCTTCGGAGGTCAGATTGATGATACGGACATCTGCTCCTTGTTCCTCAGCTGTGGCTTGAAGTGTTGGTATAAGGATCTTGGTCAACAGGGCGTGGCCCATGTGGTTGGTGCCAAATTGAATCTCATAGCCTTCCTCTGTCTCGCCTTTTGGGACTGCCATAATGCCAGCATTATTCATCAAGATGTCGAGACGCTTAGATTCGGAGGTGACTTGGTGGGCAGCACTGGATATGGATTTGAAGGACGAGAGGTCAAGTGGGAGATATGTGATATTCACTAAGGGATATTCCTTTTTGATGGAGGATACTGCAGCTTCGCCCTTTGAAGGTGTACGAGCTGCGAGATAGATGTGCGATGGGTTGTGGGCTGCGAACTGACGAATGGCCTCGAACCCTAGTCCGGTATTACCTGGTATAGAGAATCAGCATCGACCCCTTGAACCCTGGCTATGATATTCACCTCCAGTGACGAGGATGACTTTGCCAGCCAGATTGGGGATGTCTGTTGATGGCTTAAAGGTCTTGCCTTCGAACAGACCGAACATATTGCGGATGAGCTTGGCCGTATATCGAGCGCAAGGGTACAAACAGCGGATGGTTGGTGTTCAGATGTGGGGACATGTACGAAGTCTGCGAGGAAATACGTGATAAAGTAGAATAGAACTATCCGGGGCTAGAAACATCAAACTAGCCGGACAGGGGAGCCAAGTTGCGATGGATTCCCTACCATGATTTAGACTCCCTTGACCCTCCTCAGACTTTTTTTCATCCCGACTGCATGTTAGAGGTCCCGGATCTCATGGCGAAATCTTTACTCAAACAGCTCTCATTGTTGAGAAGTGTTTGCGCTGTGGGGTAAAGAGGGGCAATTATGCCGATTTCGTCTTGAAAGCGCAACCACCGAGCTTCAGCAAGCTCCCTGGCGGGATATCGGGCATGCGCAAACTTGTAGCACACGCGTGAGTTTGCACGTATCGTTGGCTATCTGCGTCCCTTTTTCTGTCTTCATTCAAGCCACTAGTAATTGCCAATACTTAAGTCTGCTGCATCGGGAAGGTGAATATCGAGATACAATGGCGGCGCGTGATGATCGTTCTAGCTTTCCAATTACGGTCGATACAATTTCACTGCTGTTTTCACCTCAGTCTTTTGCAACATTGAGACATCACTGCCTGTGGAATCCTATACCATATCTGTCGAAGGCATTGAACCATCGAAGCCATATTAGCTATCCATATGGCTGATTCACAAGTTCAACCGAGCCTGGTTGGCAGTCACGACAAGGCCGATGCGCTCAACCCAGCGTGCCGCGTTGCGGGGATCCGCATGGTTTCAGTGGTCAATGGCAAATTCAAAGTCTGGACGAAAAAGATAGGCAGCGGGAAAACGAAAGTCCTTCTTTTGCATGGTGGGCCTGGATTCAATCATGAATACTTTGAGTGTTTTGAAGATTTCCTTCCACCATCAGGTTTTGAGATGTACTACTATGACCAGCTAGGCTGTTGCAACTCGGATCTAGCGGATGGTAGCTCGGATGATATGTCTTTGTGGACACTGCCGCGTTACCTCGAAGAGGTAGAGGAGGTGCGCAAAGGCTTGGGTCTTGAAGACTTTGTGATAATTGGACATTCGTGGGGAGGAATCCTCGCGATTGAGTACAGTAAGCCACCATTTCATCTTCCAACCAAATGTAATTGAAGTTAAGATTTATGCTAGCTCTCAAACACCAGCATGAAGGTCATTTGAAGGCTATCGTAGTTTCCAATATGTCGGCAAGTGTAGAATCGTTTCTTGCATGTGCGGACAAATGGAAAAAGACATTGTCGCCAGATCTTCTAGCAGCATGCGTCAAAATTGAAGCTGAAGAAGATTGGGAGAATCCCCTCTACGAGAAGATTATGATGGAGGAGCTTTACCCCAGTAAGTCATGGCGGACCTTTGCTTCTGCTGTACACCCCAATCTTTGATTTTGACTCTCAACATACTTTAAATAAGCGGCAAGGCAGATATCTTCATTTTGTCAGTACTCAAGTCTTGGTTACAATTCATATATCCATGGGAGAAGATCTATGATCCAGTCCCATACGTTGCATTGTCCCGAATCGTATACTGATTATAAACTTTCAGAGATGTGCTGCCGCATCCAACCGTGGCCCGAGCCATGGACTCGATCGCTCCGACATGTGAATATGAAGATCTACGTGCACATGCAGGGCCACTCCGAGTTTGTTGTAACAGGCAACCTGAAGGGGTGGGACTCATGGGATCGCTTGCACCAGATCACAGTTCCAGCGCTAATGATCGGGGCGGAGAACGATGAAATGGACCCCAAGGACATGAAGAAGATGGCTGAGATGGTCCCTAAGGGTACTTTCGGTTTCGTACCTGAAGGAAGCCACATGGCATTCTGGGATGGCCAAGAAGCCTACTTTGAGCATCTGTTGAAGTTCCTTCGCTCACTTTGAAGACGTCAGTGGAAACGAGACTTCATGCAGGCACATTCGCGAGGTCGATGCACCTTTGGGAGACAGAAGCTAATCTATAGCTTGTAGCTGCCAAAATCCATAGGCTCTTGTATGGATTCATTGCCTCCGTTCTCCATGGACTTCATATATGTTCGTTAGATTACTGCAAGCCTGGAGTGCTTTGCTACCTGTCTCAATCGATGCCATTTGGCTCCATGCTGAACCGAGTACTCGGCTTTTGTTCGCCCCTGTCCTAGACTGAAGATGTTGAGAACTGATGCAGATGCAATATATGGTCAACGACCGGTCCGAACCGCGGTACCTTAGGTAAAGTAATGCAGCTTGGAAGTGACATGCGGCGCGAATGGAAATGATCGACAAGTGCCGCAAACTTAATCTCGCATTGTAAGCGGGGACTTGGCCCGCCGATCTGCCTGGACAAAGGTCGCGGGACCCGAGCTGTCTACTTTATGATACTTCCCACCGACGACATGGTCTCCTCCTGGACCACCTGCTCTGAATCGTATCCAAACCTCAGCTCATACTTAGCTCGGTCCATGAAGTGGTATGGCGGCTATTAGTCATTCGCCATGGCCACTCCTCGAGTGCTTTGTTGCAATCATTCCCGCATGATGATGACATTGAATCGTTTTTCACTTGCAGCCCTGGTATGATACTAGGCCGCTATTGTTCTCGTGCCCTCTTGTTCATTTTGCCATTCGCTCGATTCCGAACCAAGTGCTCCTCCATCTGTAGTGCATTGTCGCGCTATTCACACTTCGTCTGCTTCCCACCAAACGTTTCATCCCTATATTCTTCACCCTACCATATCGCCATGTCTCCTCCTCGTGTCCTCATATATCTTTTGCGAAGAGATTTGCGTTTAGCGGATAATCCCATTTTCAATGAAATTTACAAGACATTTCAGCAGTCACAGCAACCTTACACTTATTTGCTCCCTGTCTACGTCTTCGCTGCACAGCAGATTGAGGTCTCCGGCTTTCTTACTTCAGATACAGTCCGCTCACCATTTCCAGAGGCCCGATCCAACGCCGCTGGGTTCTGGAGATGTGGTCCTCACAGGGCGAAATTCTTGGCGGAAAGCGTTTGGGATCTCAAACAATCACTGAGCAGAGTTGGGAATGGACTCGAGATCCGGGTAGGCATGATCGGTCAGGTCATCAACGACCTGCTGGAGGCTTTTAAAAATAAGAGCAGTGAGGTTGCGGCAGTTTGGATGACAGACGAGGAAGGTGTGGAGGAGAAGAGGGAGGAGAGAGACGTAAAGAGGGCTGCTGAAGACGCCGGAATAGCCTTTAAGCTGTGGATAGACGAGAAGTACTATATCGACGAGTAAGTCGACTTCAGCTAGTCCATTACCCTCCTGACGTTGACACAGTCGGGACGTTCCTTTTCGAGATCCTCGAGATCTTCCAGACATCTTCACAACCTACCGCAAGCAAGTCGAGCCTCTTCGAGAAGCTCCTCGCGGAGTCCTCTCTGCTCCGGCTAAACTGCCTCCACTGCCACCCTCGATGCCGCGCCAGTCCACCCCTTTCACTATTCCAAGCACGCTGGAAGATATTATTGCTGCCCTCCACAAGCCCCTGGAGGCCAGTCTTGGTCTCACTCACCCTCCCTCGTGGCCTGCAAAAGCAACCTCTGCGCATCCTTTCCATGGCGGGGAACACACTGGGCAGGATCGCATCCGCCACCTCGTAACCAACGGTACCATGACCAACTACAAAGATACCCGCAATGGCATGCTTGGGCTTGACTTCAGCACCAAGCTATCAGCCTGGCTTGCTCTTGGTTGCATCACGGCGCGACAGGTTCATGAGTACCTTTTAGCTTTCGAGGACGGAATGACGGACCTCGGCAAGGGCGTTCGTGGCTACGGAAAAGGAGAAAATAAGGGCACGGCTGCTGTACGATTTGAGCTCCTTTGGCGGGATTACTTTCGTCTGACCACTCGCAAATTCGGACCACGACTCTTCCGCATCGGTGGGTTCAAGGTTGATACCTCGAGTTCTTGGAAATATCCTCAAAAGAACAAGGAAACGCAGCAAAAACTCACACGTTTCCTCGAGGGTACTACAGGCACGGGCTTCATTGATGCCAGCATGCGCGAGCTCTTCTTGACTGGCTATACGAGCAATCGGCTACGGCAGAATGTGGCGTCTTTCCTGGCGAAGCATCTGAGCATTGATTGGAGGGTAGGCGCCGAATGGTATGAAAGCTTACTTACCGATTATGACTTGAGTAGCAACTGGGGAAATTGGCAATATACCGCTGGTGTGGGGAACGATCCCAGGGAGGCAAGGGTTTTTAATCCTGTTAAGCAGGTAAGATATCTTTGCCCATCCGAAACAACATTCTAAGGGTGGCCAGGCACACGACTATGACCCACATGGCGAATACGTCAAGAACTGGTTAGAGGAAGTACGATCGCTGGACGATCCGCAAACCATCTTCCAACCTTGGAAGATGCCAGAAGAAAAGAAAACCGAGCTTGGACTAGCAGGAACTGAGTGGGTGGAGCAGCCGTTGAAGAGGATAGAATTTCACGTGGGCAGGAATACTGGTCGAGGAGGTGGCAGGAATGGCGGCAAAGGAGGAAGAGGTGGTGGTAGTCGAGGCGGCGGTGGAGGAGGAGGAGGAGGTGGTGGTGGTGGAGGTGGAGGTGGCTATCATGGAAGGGGAAGGGGTGAGAAATTCAGGGGCCAAGGAAGACAAGGCAAGATGGACCGGGCGGGAGGACTTGTGCATAACGACTAGCTCGCTCAGTGGATCTGCTTCAATCATAGACTCAGAGGCCTGGTAAGAATTGCCAGCGACAACTGCATATCATCGTTCCCATATCACATCATGATGAATTCTGCGGGTTTGCGTGGTTTGCTTTCATTGAGCAGAGCGTAAAGATCAATTGCTCCTGCACGCCAGGCTTGCCTGTACATATGCCAATTTTGGACAATCCCCAGTCATTGAGTCTCTTCCTTCACCTCGAACGCAGTTTACTCGACTTTGCTCTCGAAGTTCTCCCCCTCCACCAAATCGGGTATATCGTCGTCATCCTCATCGTCCGCCTTGCCTCCCTCTCCTCCGTCCTTCTTCTGCAAGCTCTGGTAGCTCTCTGCTAATTTGCGCAAGGAGGCTAGAGAGTCAGGGCCAAGCTGGTTGAGGATGCCGGGTACAAGTTCGGTGAGCTCTTTGTCTTCGCCGGCGCCGTAGATGGCAAAAGTGTTCGAGGGAACGGATGCGTGGACTAAGATAACTGATATGAGTGGGGGCTATTATCGGCGCAGGAAGGCATGCATACCTTTGGGTGCAGCGAAGTGAATAACATTGCCGTCCTCCTTGAACATGTTGACCTCTTCAATTGCTTGAATTGGCTGGACGTTGAGCTTCTTCAGAGACGTTTGTAGCTTCTTGTCGTCCGTGCCCGAAGTCTTGTGCACCTTCTTTACCTTTCGCCGAGGCGTGCCTTTGCCTCTGTGGGGAATTTCATGTCAGTTGTAACTTGGCATGTTGTCACACAGTATAGTTCACGAGAGTGACGATAGTGCAGTAGCTGATACGAACATGGCTAGGCTAGGAAAGATCGAATAGACATATCAAAGATGGAACGCTTACCCTGTGGTCGGAATGTATCAGCGGTCCGGTCTGTGAATGGGGAATAATTTACGACACGGAAAACAATCCGGATGGAACTTCATTGGTAGGGTCTCTGCTCACCAATTCGCACCGACTGCTGCATCTTCGCCAGCTTTGCTTGGTCCATGATTGCCGCTAGACGTAAGGATTTGTGGGACTCGAGCAGCCGTGGTGGATGTGAGCGAATTTGTTGCCCAGAGGGTGATTCAGGTAGGTAGAAGACTGAATCCTAGAGGGGTGAGAGTATGATAGTGTCCAGAGCTCCCTATTTGTCTTGAATGCGATGTGTGGATGATATCCTACATGCCAAGGCTTTTCTCCGTAGAACAGCCGAACCCACACCCGAAATCCGAGCATGGGAAATAACTCCACACGCTCAAAATAAATTTTTAAAAAATAATAATAATAACGCGCTATAATACCTCTTCTTAAAGTATTATCTTATAGCGTACTATTATAGCTATTCTCTAATATTAAAATTGATAATATTATTATATAAGATATCTACTATTATATTTAAAAGTATAATTTTAAGGAAGAAGAACTTAAATTATATATATAAGTATATTATTATACTCTATTTAAACTTTTATAATATTATATTAGTAGTAGGCTAAAAGGGAGTTAATAAGATATTAATAGATTTCTTTAAATATTTAAAGATATCTTATAATAATCTTATTAAGAAGCTATTAAAATAGCCTTAGATATAAGACTTATTAATATATATCTCCTTTAAATTTAACTACCTTTAAATATAGATATATAAATAATCCCTTAATAATACGCGTTCTTTAGAAAGCCTATTAATTTATTAGACCCCTTATAATAATAAACTACTCTAGAGATTAATTATAATATATTAAAATATTAATTACTAGTAAAGATATTTAATAGCTTAATTAAAATTAAGTATTATAACCTTAATAATAAGATTATTTATAATAGAATTAATAAAGTAATTACTATTAATATCTTAATTCCTCTAATATCCTTAGACTACTCTTATAAAGGGAGTAGCTTATAGATACTAGTCTTAGCTATATACTAATTAAAGAGCGGAGATATAAAGATATATATATATTATAAATAGGAGACTAAAGCTCTTTAAAAGAATATATATTAATATTATATCTTTAATACTCTTATATAGATTTAATAATCTACCTTTAAAGTAATTATAAGTTTAATATAAATTAAGGGGATAGCCCTTAATAATAATAATTATATATAAAAGTAGGTATTTATAAAGAGATTTTATATAATAAATACCTTCCTCTTAAGCTTTAAAAGCCTAGGAGATATAACTTATATAAGATAATTAAAAAGGTTATTAAGTATTAATAAGAAATATATATTAATAGTTATAAAATTTACCTTATTAGATCTTATAAATAAGGTTATAATAAGGTTATTATATTTTATAAGGAGTTTTTATTTAATTAAGTATTTTATTTATAATTATAAGTTATAATAGTACTTTTATTATTAAAGCTATAATTACTATATCTACTAATATCCTATTAAAGAATATAATTAATAGTATAAAAAATATATAGGTTATTATAATAAAGATAAATATAAGAGTAAATATTATAAGTATATAATTTATATTAAAAAGTATTAGGTTATAATTAAAAGCTATCCTTATTATAAATATAAGCTTAAGAAGCTTAACTAGATAAGAAGTCTTTAAAAGACTCTTTACCTAATAAAGTTAAAGTATAAGATAGTTAAGTTTAATTCTCCCCTTATATTAACTAACTTAATTACTTTTAACCTAATTATAGTAGTATATAAAGAGGGGGATATTATTAATATATATTTAAAGGAACCTATTAATAATTAACCTACTCCCTTAACTATAAATAACTCTCCTTTACTTTATAACTTAGGAGATACTAGGATAGAATATAAATTAAAAGAGATATTAAAGAGGATAATAAAAGAGTAGATTAAAGAGAGGTTATTATAATAAAAGATAAAGAAGTAACTTATAAAAGGCCTATTTATATTTAGCTTTAAGACTACTATTACTATAATAGTATTATAGGCTAGAAGGAAATTTCCTTATACTTAACCTACTTTAAAGGCCCTTAGGGCCCCTAAGGTAAATCCTTAGAAATATAGAAAAGTAAGTAATATAAATTTCCCTAATAATTATTAAGAGATTAATATAATAGACTATATACCTTTAATAATAAATAAATAAATAATAAAGGTAAATAAATAACTTAAATTTATAAATTCTAAGCTTATAAATTCCTTAAAAGGAGTAACTTCTAAGGTTATATTTTTTATATAAATAAGTATAAATCCCTTACTAATTCCCTCCTTATATAACTCTATCTTAATATAAGGATTATTAGAATTATTAGATAAATTAGACTTTAAATTCTTTACGCCTTATTTATAACTTATAATATTAGAGCCTTATCCTTTAAAGATTAATACTCCTAAGTTTCTTACTTTAAAGAAGTTAAAGTTAATAATATAAGAGCTTATATTAATAATAATAATACCTTAAAGGAGAAGATAATAACTTTAAAGAGGTA
>JAABUK010002320.1_pt1 | contig 34389 bp, 36 predicted proteins | sample 5559141 | NCBI WGS metagenome assembly JAABUK01 (sample SAMN10711869, study PRJNA513367) | rock metagenome | isolation source: Antarctica rocks | place: Antarctica: Victoria Land, Pudding Butte nord | collected 2016-01-03
ACAACATCGTCGAACAGGATCACCGGCGCATCAAACGATTGACCGGACCTGGGCTTGGGTTCGGCGGCTTCCATACGGCACGACGAACTTTAGCTGGCTACGAGGCGGTGGCGATGATGAGAAAGGGACAGGTAAAGAAAGTCGGCGGCCGCGACATGAAGGCACAGGCAGCTTTCGTCGCATCCTTGTTCCAGATCGCTGCCTGACCGAGTCCTTCAACGATCGCTCTTCGGCCTTCACCGCTATTCGCAACACAACCGCAAATCCTGTGCCAACATTTGCATCGTCGCCGTTTAGACGCGGATTCTGACCGCCATCGACAGGCAACGTCGATGGCGAGACCGTCACACCACAACTCGGCGGCTTCTACGGCGGCTGGATCATGGGCGATCTCATCGGGCCGTTTAAAGGCGGCCCCGACACGGAGTGGTGGTGATTCGCGCCCAGCTTTCGGCAGCGGTTGGCCGACAGCGGAGTGGCCGTTTCGGACTAGCAAGATCAGAATAGCGGACGTGCGGATGGGCAAGGCCTGGTCGGTCACGAAATCCGAGCCGACGCTCGACAGCCACCGCGCGTCGCCCACAGGCCCGGCGCCCCGCTGATGGATGCCCGACAAACACTCGACCTGTTCGCCGGGCTCCGACAAATCACGCCCGACCATCCTTGGCGAGCTCCCAAATCACGTCCGTGAGCACTCGGGCACCCACTGCGAGATCGCCCGGGTCCGCCCACTCGGCTGGGTGATGGCTGAGTCCGTCCCGGCATGGGACGAAGATCATGCCGGTCGGGCAGAATTCGTTCAGCGAACGCGCATCGTGTCCCGCGGCGGAGGCGAGCTCGCGACAGCCAATCGCCAGCGCGCCTGCCGTCTTCCCGATCAAAGAGCGGATAGCGGGCGAGAAGGTGACCGTCGGGTTGCGCTGGATCTGCCGCAGCACGGCTTCGCAGGGCGGTGCTTCGGCGGCCACGATGTGGCGGATGGCGGCGTCGATGCGTTCCACGACGGCGTCCTCAGGATAGCGCAGATCGATGGAGAACAGGACCTGCTCCGGGACGACCGAGGGCGCGTTCGGCGTGACCTGGAATAGTCCGACGGTCAGTTTGATGTCCGCCGGGTCGCGCGCCGCCCGGTCGATCGCGGCGACCATTCGGACGGCGGCCATCAGCGCGTCCCGCCGCTCCGCCCGCTCGGCGGTGCCGGCATGGGCCGCCTTGCCGCTCACCTGCACCCGGTAGCGGCGCGTGCCCTGGATGCCCGAGACGACCCCGACCGGAATCCCGGCGCGCTCCAGCACCGGGCCTTGCTCGATATGCGGCTCTACGAGCGCGGCGGCGGCTCGGCCGAGCTGTCGAAGCGGCACGTCCCGGTCCGCCGCCAGTACTTTACTGATCGCGTCGCCGAGCATCTCGCCCGCATCGTCGCGTAGCCCGGCCACGTCCTCCAGCCGTTTCGCTCCGGCATAGAGCTCCGACCCGGTCATCCCTGGCGAGAACCTGCAGCCCTCCTCATTCGTCCAGGCTACCACCTCGATCGAGCGGCGCGGCACTACCCCAGTGGAGACAATCGCCGCGAGCGCCTCCAGCGCGGCCAGCACACCATAGGCGCCGTCGAATTTGCCCCCGGTCGGCTGCGTGTCGATATGCGACCCGGCCAGCACCGGCGGCAGCGCCGGATCCTGCCCCGGCAGACACAGAAACAGGTTCGCCGCGACATCGGTGAACGGCTGCAGCCCCAGCGCCCGGCCCCATCGCACCAGCTCGGCCCGAGCTGCGATCTCGTCCGCGGTCAAGGTCTGGCGATCGACACCGCCATCCGGCCGCGCGCCGAACCGGGCGAGCGCCATTAACCGATGCCAGAGCCTGTCCGCATCCAGGCTGTCCGATGGACGCACGGCTGCTAATCGGTCCTCATGACCTGCGCCGGGTTGGCGCGGGGGTCACGCGGCAGCCAGCGCCCGGCCTCCACCTGCCCGATGAACTCCGCCAAGAGATGGTTGAACAGCGCGGGTTCCTCGAGATTAAGCGTGTGGCCCGACTTGGGGAACACGGCGAGGCCGCAGGCCGGCACGGTGCGCTTGAGGAACAGCCCGGGCTGCAGACAGTGATCGTCCTCGTCGCCCACCATGACGAGCAGCGGCGTGGCCATGGCGCGGAACCCGTCCTCGAGGTCATAAAGGGACGGGCGTCGCATCTGCACGCCCCGCATCGTGTTGGCCGCGCCGAGCGCCGAGTGATGACCCAGGCGCTCGGCGAACAACGCCCAGCCGCGCGGGTCCTTGGCCTGGAACTGCACCCGCGACGCACCTTCGGCATAGACCGGCGCGAACGCAGCAGCGCCGCGCGTCTCGAAATTGGCCGCCACCTGATCGGACACGCCCCGGAAATACGCCTCGTGCGCCTTCTCCGCCCCATAACCGGCACCGGCCGCGGTCAGCGACCGCACCCGCTCCGGATAGCGCAGCCCGGCGTGCAGCACCGCGAACCCACCCATCGACAGCCCCACCAGATGCGCCCGTTCGATCCCGGCCGCATCCATCACCGCAACGATGTCGTCCGTCGCCCGCGCCTGCGAGTAATCAGATCCGTCCTCCGGTATGTCGGATGGGGGGAAACCTCGCGCGGCGAACGTCACGCAACGGTGGCGCCGCGCAAAGAAGTTCATCTGCGGCTCCCAGCTCCAGTGGTTGCCGCCGAACTCGTGCACGAACACGATCGGCGTGCCCTGGCCGGCCTCATCCCAGAACAGTCGCACGCCGTTGTTCCCGCGGGCGTAGGCCATCACGCCACCGACCGCCTTGCAGCGATCCCCCCATCGACCGTCACGACCGTGCCCGAGATGTAGCTGGCCCGTGGCGAGGCCAGGAACAGGAACAGGTCGGTCACCTCTTGGACCCGGGCCGGGCGGCCCAGCGGATAACGCGCCAACAATTCCGGATACCGCTCCGCATCGCCCAGCCGGCTCTCGGCGAACTTGCGCAGCATGGTGTAGATGCGGGTGGTATCGACCGGCCCCGGGTTGATGCCGACCACCCGGATCCTGTCATCCAGGCTGACCCCGCCAAGCGCCCGTGTCATGGCCATGATCGCGGCGTTGCCGGCGGCGCCCTCGATGTAGTTCGGGTCGCACACCTCACCGCCATTGCCGATATTGTTCAGGATTACGCCGCCGCCGTGCGCCTTCATGCGCGGGTAGATCAGCCGGATCATGTCGGCGTAGCCGAACCCCTTCAGCGCCCATCCATCGCGCCATTGCTGCGGCCCGATATCGAACAGCGCCCCGCTAGGAATGACCCCGGCGTTGTTGATCAGGATGTCGATCTCGCCCGCCTCGTCGGCAATGCGCTCGCAGGCGCCAGGCACCGTCATGTCGACCGCCGTCATGCCGACCCGCACCCGGTGCGCCGCCCCGATCGCCTCCTGCAACGCGGCCAGCTTGTCAGCGGAGCGCGCGGTCAGGTGCAGGGCGCAGTTCTCGGCCGCGAAGGCATGGGCGAGACCCTCGCCAATTCCCTGCGAGGCGCCCGTGATCAAGACCGTCTTGCCGGCCAGTTGCAGGTCCATCGGCACGATACTCTCCTAAAACAGTGCTACCGGTTCGTTCTGGCCACGTGCGCGCTCGACCGCGCCCGGAAGGTGCTCGGCGAACGCCTCCGCCCACTCCCGCGGTACTGTCAGTGACACTTTGACGAACCGGTCGCCGAAATGGGGCGTGTGATAGGCTCCCTGGCGTATCATGATGCCGTGCTCGGCGAAGGCCGCAACCAGCGCCTCGGGCCGGACGCCGGCCGCGTGACACTCGATGATCACGAAATTGCCGTGCGATGGATAGACCGGCATGGCGAGGCCGGGAACGCCGTCCACCGCCTGTTTGACGAGCACCTGGTTCGCTCGCAGCGTCGCCAGCACGCCGGGGAACCACTCGTCCTTGATCGCCAGCCCGGCCAGCGCCGCCCGCTGCGCCAGCATGCTCGACCCCAGATTGTTCGGCGGCGCCGCGGCCAGAAGCTCGGCCAGGTCGGGATCGACCACCATCGCCCCGACCCGCAATCCGGCCAGCCCGAGCCACTTAGAGAAACTGTAGATCGTAATTGTCCGCTCCGGCATCAGCCGTGCGGCGAGGTGGTGCTCGTAGGCGAAGTGCCGATACGTGCTGTCGTGCACGAGCCAAGCACCCGAACGCCGCACCACGTCCACGATCCTTGCGACCTCGCCTTCGGTGCAGGCGGTCCCGAGCGGATTGTTGGGATCGACCAGATAGACCAGCTTCGTCCTCGGTCCGATCGCCTCTGCCAATCGCGCGGGATCGAGCCGATAGCGGTGTTCCGCGCCATAGATCGGGATTTGCCGGACCGAAGCCCCGACCGAGCGCGCGAACACCATCGGCCAGTTCCACGTCGGATCCGTCGTCAGCAGTTCGTCGCCGGGTCCGAGCAGCGTATGGCAAATGTGGTAGAGCGAGGCGACCGCGCCGTCGGAAACCAGTGCCACCTGGCCCGGCAGACCGAGATCGGCGACGATGCCGGCCCGCAGCGCCTCCAGCCCGACCGGCGGGGCGTAGGCGTGGAAATCCTCATCGCGCGCGCAACGGACCAGCGCCTCAATCACCGCCGGGTGCGCCGCGATATGGTTGGTGTTCTGCCCCAGCCACTTGAGGCCAGGCGTGTTCACCAGGGCATCGAAATGTGCATTCCGTGCTTCGAACGCCCGCATGGGTTTCACCTCCAGTTCGATGGCTAGTACTGCGTTTCCATGAAACGACTCCTATTCGCCGAACTCGTTAACCGCGGCTCAAGCCTGCGGGCCCGTGACCGAGGGAATCCCCTTCGTGGATGAGCATCATGGAATCGATGTACTAGCCCGCCCTTTGGATGCGTGCAAGCCGAACTGGCATACAAAAGGCGTGCGCTTGCATGCCGATCGTGATAGCGCGGTCGGGCGAAACTGCCAAGAAGGGATCGACGATGCTCAAACGGCGCAACCTGGCCCTCGGCCTCGCAGCCCTGCCGCTCGCTCGCCCAGCGATTGCCCAGGGTGCGAGCAAGGTGAGCTTCACCACATCCTGGATCCCGGAAGGTCCGAACCTGTTCGCCTATGTCGCGCGCGACCAGGGATTTTGGAAGCAGCACGGGCTGGAAGTCAGCGTGGCCCGCGGCTCCGGCTCCGGCACCGCGGCCCAGGCCGTCGCCGCCGGTACGTTCGATTTCGGCATGGCGGCCACGCCCACCGTCATCATCCAGGCTGCACGTAGCTTGCCCATCACCTGCATCGGCCAGATCAATTATGACGCGCTGATGGGCATAGCGGTGCTCGCATCCTCGCCGATCAAGACGCCCAAGGATCTTGAAAGTCACAAGCTCGGCGCCAGCGTCGGCTCCGGCGAATACCCGTTCCTGCCGCTCTATGCGGAAAAGGCCGGCTTCGACCTTTCCAAGGTCGACCTGGTGCAGATCGACGCCAAGGTGCGCGAACGCTCCCTGATCGATAAGCAGGTGGACGCAATCTCCACCTTCGCTACCTCGACCCTGCCGTCGCTCGCCCCGCTCGGCGTCGCGCTGCGCTTTATGCTCTTTCGCGACGTCGGGCTTGATTTCTACGGCCAGTCGCTCACCACGCAGCCGGCCAGGCTCAAGGACGCGGCGCTTTGCGCTGCGTTCGTCGCCGGCGCGATGGAGGCGATCAAGTTCACCATGACCAATTTCGACGAGTCCGTGGACATCTTCCTCAAGGCCAACAGCGAGGTCGCGCTCAGCTCCACTGGCAAGCAATACGCACGAATCGGCCTCGGCCTCACCAACCTCACCAACATGGTCCCCGAGGTGAAGGAGCACGGCTTCGGCTGGGCCGACCCGGCCAAGGTCGGCGCCATGATCACGACTGTCGTGAAATATGCCGCCGGCGACAAGGCGAAGGCGCCTGACCCGGCCACCCTGTTCACCAATCAATTCGCCGGCACGGTTAAGCTCAGCCCCGAGGACCTCGCGCGTGCCGAGGCGAGCGCCGCGCCGTACCGGAAGTTTCTGGTCTGATGGCGGACGGGTTCGTGCCGGTAGGTCCGATCCCGCCCCCGCTGCTCCAACTTGCGGCGGTGGACAAGACCTATGGCGGGCGGCAGGGGCCGGTACACGCCCTCGCCGCCGCCAACCTCGAAGTCCGCAAAGGCGAGTTCGTTTCCCTGCTCGGCCCCAGCGGCTGCGGCAAGAGCACGCTGCTGATGATGATCGCCGGGCTGGAGCGGCCGACTTCAGGCTCCATCGCGTTTCATGGCAGCGCAGTGGCGGGACCCCGTGGCGATATTGGCATCATCTTCCAGGACGCGACGCTCCTGCCCTGGAAGACCGCGCTCGACAACGTCCTTTTCCCGGTCCGCATCCTGCGCCGTCCCAGCACCGCCGACCGCGACCGGGCGCGCGAGCTGCTCGCGATGGTCGGCCTTTCCGAGTTCGAGCGGCACAAGCCGGCCCAGCTCTCCGGCGGCATGCGCCAGCGCGTTGCGATCTGCCGCGCGCTGATCAACGACCCCGACATCCTGCTGATGGACGAGCCGTTCAGCGCGCTCGACGCCATCACGCGAGACGAAATGAACGTCCAACTGGCCGAGCTGATGGAGCGCACCGAAAAGACCGTGATCTTCGTCACCCACTCGATTCGCGAGGCGGCGTTCCTGTCCGACCGCGTCATCGTCATGGGCGGCCGCCCCTCTGGCATACTGCTGGACGAGGCGATGCCGTTCGCCCGCCCGCGCACCCTCGATCTTGAGGAGACCGCCGAGTTCGGGCAGGTGGTCCGCCGGCTGCGGCTGGCCATCGAGGCGGCGCACGCCCACCCGGGGAGGGCCTGACCGATGCCGGCCGCAATTGGCACCGAGACCGGCGCCACCATCGCCGCACCCGACGCTGCCGGCGCCGGCCTGCGCCGCATGCGCGCCGTGCTGCTGCCCGCCGGCCTCGCGCTGCTCGCGCTGGCGATCTGGCAGGCGGTGGTGCAGATCGGCCAGATACCGGCCGTCATCCTGCCGTCCCCGCTCTCGACCCTTGCCTTTATCGTCGAGCATTGGGACATCCTGCTGACCCAAGCCATCCCGACCACGGTGGAATCGGCGCTTGGCTTTGCCATCGCCAGCGTTCTCGGTGTGCTGCTCGCCATCCTGATCACCTATTCGACGCTGGCGCGCGAGGCCCTTTATCCCAACCTGGTCCTCTTCCAGCTCATCCCGAAGATCGCCTTGGCGCCGCTGTTCATCATCTGGCTCGGCATCGGAACTCAGTCCCGCGTCGCGTTCTCAGTCTTCATCGCCTTCTTCCCGGTGGTGATCTCGACCACCGCCGGGTTCATGAGCGTGGATCGCGGCATGCTCCGGCTCTGCCGCTCGCTGACCGCCACCGAGGCGCAAATATTCATGCACGTGCGCTTCCCCGCCGCCCTGCCGTACATCTTCAGCGGCATGAAGGTCGCGGTCACGCTCGCGATCATTGGCGTCATCATCGGCGAGTTCATCACCGCGCAGGCCGGGCTCGGGTATCTGATCATCTTCGCCACGGCTCGGGCCGACAGCGAAGTCTCGATGGCCGCCATCGTCGTGCTCTGCGTCTGCGGCCTGCTGCTTTACGGGCTGGTGGCACTGGGCGAGCTCATTGCCCAACGCATCTTCTCGGCCGAGGGCTGACCGTGGCCGCTGCGGCTGCACCGCCACCGGAGCAGTCGGCACGCCCAAATCTACCGCAATCGAGCGGGATCGCGGCGCAGCTCGAGGCCGATATCCTGCGGGGCCGCGTGCGCCCCGGCGATCGGCTCGATGAACGGGAGCTGAGCGAGACCTATGGCGTGTCCCGCACGCCAGTTCGCGAGGCGCTGCAGCGTCTGCAGGCCAGCGGCCTCGCCGTCGCCCGCGGGCGACAAGGGCTGCAGGTCGCGCAGCTCTCGGTGGCCGACCTGCTGGACGGGATGACGGTGGTTGCCGAGCTGGAGGCGCTTGCCGCCGCGCAGGCCGCCCGACGAGTTACCGAAGACGGCCGCGCTACGCTTGATCGCGCGCATGAGGCTTGCGGCCAGGCGGTCGTAACCGGCGACTGTGAGGCGTTCTACTACGCCAACCTGCAGTTCCACGACGCGATCGCCGCGGCCAGCGAAAACGATATCCTGCAGGATGCGCTGAGGCGGCTGTCCTTGAAGACAGCGCCTTATCGTCGCGCCATTACCTTTCAGCCGGGCCGCATGCCGGCCTCGCACCCAGAGCACGCCGCCATACTCGACGCGATCCTCGGACGGGACGCGGCACGCGCAAGCGAACTGATGCGCCAGCACGTTCTGCTGCTGACCGCCGATATTTCCGACTTCCTCCGGTTCGTTCGCGGCACGGACCACGCCGGACTGTTCGCGTCCGATTAGTCGAGACAAGCGCAAAAAACCTCCAACCGCTGGTGAGGATCGGCAAATCTGGCGGAGAGCGGACCGGCAGCTATGGAGAGATCGTCAGCGAAGAGCGGACTCTCATTGTCCCGGATCGACCGGCGGCTACCGACCTCATCCCGGTCATACAGCTACTTACCTGACGTGCTCTGAAGCGGACATCGCCGGACGCACAGCCTCCTAGGCAAGTGTCCGCCTACTGGTCCAAAATTCAGTGTGTCCGCACGGTCGTCTTCAGGAGAGATTGGCGGACGGTTTAACGGCAGGATGCCAGACCTTCGCTTGACGGACACCCCTGGTTGGCGTCTGCCTTATGGCTTGTGATGGTCGGTCAGACCTGGACCCACAAACAGTAGGGCATGTCCTTTCCGGCCGCCTTGCTGAGAACGCGACCGCCGCTTAGTTCGCAGTCGACAGGCGACACCCCCCAGGCTTGGGCGGCGGCTCTCCTCAAGATCATTCGGGTGGCGTCGGCCGATCGTTCGCGCAGATCGAAGCTGCTCAGGTGCGGCGTCCCTCCCGTTTTGGACAGAACAATCTCGAAATCGCCTATAGTGCGCCAGTTGTTCGCCCCGTGCGCTTCGGCCACGGTGGCGACGACGGGGCCGTTTCGGGTGGTCCTGACCCATGCGGCGATGCTCTGCGGGTTGCGAGTTTCCCGTGCCGCGGCCATGGACAATGTCGGAACCGCCCCGCCCAATGCTGCCAAGGAACCAGCTTTCAGGAGGGTGCGGCGTTGCAATCCGGTCTGGTTGGTCATGATGGGTTCGCTCTCTGGATGATAGTGCCGACAAGGGCTGCCAATCCGTCGCCAATACCGGAACTGGCCGCCCTTGGTTGAAGGTCTTCCTCTAACGTTTGCTGGGAGGAGGCATGCTCTGCAGCGGGTCCGCCACGTATTTCAGGGACGAATCCTTGATCCAGGGTGCCGGCTGGTCGTCCCCAGGCTGGCCGTCGGAGGACAGGTTAAAATACAGGTCCACGGTGTGGTCGGGCTTCAAGTCGCCGAACAGTGGCTCGTCAAGCTTGTTCATGGATTTCAACGCCGCCATGAACATATGCGTGTGTGAGACCTCTCGGGTGCCAAGGAATATAAGCGCCTTGCGCGAACCCTCGTCCGTTGCTTTCGCGATCAGCGTCTCGTAGGTCGCCAAGGCCCCTGCCTCCGCCGCGACGTTGGCCCGCAAATCCCTAACCGGACTGGCCCCTTCGTTCACGTAGCCGGCCGACCAAGCCGAACCCTGGCTGTCGAGCAGATGCGGCCCCTTCCCTTTGATGGAGAACAGCGTGCTCTGGAATGCCTCGGCCTGCTGGCTCCCCTTCGTGTGGGCCTCGATCAGGTGGCCAACCACTTCCAGATGGCTGAACTCCTCGACTGCGATGTCGAGCAGCATGTCGCGGAGCTGTTTATCGTCCGTGTGCTGCGCCTGGGTGAAATATTGCAGGGCGGCCGTCAACTCGCCAGTGGCGCCGCCGAATTGCTCAAGGAGAAATTGCCCGAACTTTGGGTCCGGCTCCGTCACGTTGACTGGATGCATCAACTCTTTTCTATGAATGAACATAACACAACTCCCTTTTTGTTGCATTTCGGCGGCAAAAAACAGAGGCGCTAGTGCGTTTGTTATCTGCCGACAGTTCAAAGCGCCATCATAGTCCTAAAGTTTCTGTCTGCAGCGTTTCTGAAATTGAATTTAATTTGACTCTTGTTGAGTCTATCACAGAACGTGGCCTGACTCCGGTGTGGAGATGGGGCTTGCGCCACGCGACGTGGAGAGCCTTGCAGCTGCGTTGCCGACGACCTCCGCCCCCCCAACTCAATGTGTATGGACTCTAAACCAACGTTTAGTCAGCGTCCGCTTCGTCCTTTTCCATCTGCGAAGCGGACCGACGGCTTTCCACCAAACTGCGACACTCGCCGACACGGCCAGCCCGGAATGTGTGGGACGAAGCGGACCGGTAAGTCACGGTGAAATCGGTGGCGCAGAGGGCGGTCCGCGTGCGCGATCGCGGGCCGCCCCCGGCACACGGCCTATACCTCAGTGGCTTCGGACAGCGTTAGCGCGTCCTCGGCGTCCACGCCCAGGTAGCGCGCCGTGCTCTCGAGCTTCGTGTGGCCGAGCAAGATCTGCACCGCCCGCAGATTGCCCGTTCGCTTGTAGATCAGCGCCACCTTGGTTCGCCGTAGGCTGTGGGTGCCGTAGGCCGAGCGGCCCAGGCCAATACTTTCGACCCAGTCACCTACCAGCCGGGCATACTGTCGGGTGCTGATGTGCTCGGTGCTGTCGACGCGGCTGGGGAAGACGAGATCTCCCAGGCCGCCCCCACGGTGAGTCAGCCAGGCGATCAGGCTATCGCGTTTGCTCGGTCAACTCAAACTGCCCAGGCTTGCCGGTCTTCTGCTGAACAATGGTCGCGCGGTGCCGGGCGGCGGCGTTGATGACGAGCTCGCCGATGCGCAGCTGCACGAGGTCGCAGCCCCGCAGCTTGCTGTCGATAGCAACGTCGAAAAGCGCCAAGTCTCGAAGCCGGTTCTCCCGTTGCAGGTTGAGGCGGATAGACCAGACCTGCTTCGGCTTCAGCGGGGGCTTGGGTCCAACGAACGCGCCCTTGTTCCAGGGCACCATAGGCCGTGTATTTGGTGACGAACTCTTCGCATTCGGGCATTCCATCACGGTCTCCTTGGCCGCGGGTTGGCGGCGATGGAGATCTGGACATGGTAGGATGGCCTGGCCGAAAGCTGCCGAGCCGCTTTGGAGAACGATGTCGGGGAAAGCGGACTATCGCCGGTGTCCTTCGCTCTTCCCCTTTAGACATTCGGGCGGGTTGCCACGACGGGCGGAAGCCCGATCACCCGTCCCGATGCGTCTGGCAGAGGCGGCGTAGTGCTATGCAACTCAGCAGGACCTCAGGCCGTGGTGCGGCGTTCGACCAGGCGGGCAAGGAGCGCGCTGCCGATCGGGATGATCGTGTCGTCGAAGTTATAGCCTGCATTGTGCACGCCCGGCCCCGGACCTCCGCCCACCCAGAAGAAGGCTCCAGGCAGCGCCATCGTCATATCCGCGAAGTCCTCGCTTCCCATGATCGGCACGGCATCGGTGTCCACGCGCCCGGCCCCGAGCAGTTCGGTGGCGACCTCGGCCACAGCCGCCACCTGGGCCGACGCGTTCTCCACCACGGAGAACACGTCCCTGATATCGACCGTGATCTCGGCTTCATAGGCGGCAGCGAGCCCCGCGGCGATCGCGCGTATGCGCGCGGCCGCCATCGCTCGCACCTCCGGGTCGAAACAGCGGACCGTGCCAGCCAGGTGCGCGGTCTCGGGAATGACGTTGTAGTTGGCTCCGGCCTGGAAGCGCGTGATCGACAGCACGATCGCCTTGAGCGCATCCGTGTTGCGCGAAACGATCGACTGCAGCGCCTGAGCGAGCGCCGTGCCGATCAGGATGGGATCGATGCTGCGGTGTGGCCAGGCGGCGTGGCTGCCCCGTCCCCGTACGGTGATGTCGAAGAAGTCGGCCGCGGCCATGAATGGGCCGGGCCGGAGCCAGACCTGGCCGTGCTGATCGCCGGGCATGTTGTGCAGTCCGTAGACCTCGTCGCAGGGAAAGCGCTCGAACAGCCCGTCCTTCAACATCGCCCGCGAGCCGCCCAAGCCTTCCTCCGCGGGCTGGAAGATAAGCACGGCGGTGCCGTCGAACGCCCGGGTTTCGGCAAGATAGCGGGCTGCGCCCAGCAGCATGGTCGTATGGCCGTCATGGCCGCACGCGTGCATGACGCCGGGCTTGGTGGAGCGGTAGGGAAGGTTGGTTTCTTCCTCGATCGGAAGGGCATCCATGTCGGCGCGCAGCCCGATGCGACGGCCATTATCCGTGCGCCCCTGTAGGATACCGACGACGCCGGTGCCGCCGACACCCCGGTGCACCGTGCAGCCGAACTGTTCCAGCAGCTTGGCGACGATCCCTGCCGTTCGGGTCTCCTCGAAGCCGAGCTCCGGGTGGGCATGCAAGTCCCGTCGAAGCGCAGTGAGCTCGTCCGAGTAGGTGCCGATATGCTCGATGAGGGTCATGGGAACGCCTTGCCGCAGGAGGAAATCTCGCCGGTGCCGCGCGGCGGCCGAGGCTGGTCGCATCGGTGCAGCCAGCGCGCGGAGCCAAGCGGGGGTGGGTCTGACAGCATGGTGGGGCCGGTACTCGGCTGCCGCTACGCCAATCCGCCCTCGTTTCCGGCCAACGGCATCGGATGACTGCCGTCCCATGACCAGCCGAAAACCGCGCTGGATCGGGTGCTTGGAAGCCCGGGCCGAGGCGGCGTGGCCTGCTGTTTGCCAGGCGCACGTTGGCGCAGAACGAGGGAGCTTTGGCGCACCGGCACGCCCTGCCGAGGCTATAGCTGCCCGACCAACCCCAGAACCCGTCGAGGCGAAGCGTCATGATTGCGGCAGACCGGCACCTTCAGATTGGCTCCCTCATCTTCGACAACCTGGACCAGATCGACCTGACCGGGCCGTTCGAGGTTCTGGCCCGCATCCCGAACTCCACCTACCGGCTGTACGGCAAGACCGGACGCACGGTGCGCGACCTCAAGGGGCTGCGGCTCACGCCGGATGCCGCCATGGCCGACGCCCCGCAGCTCGACGTCCTGCATGTTCCCGGCGGCTTCGGGCAGGAGGCGCTGATGGAGGATGAGGAGGTGCTTTCCTGGCTGCGGCGGCAGGCGGCGGGCGCGCACAGCGTGTTCTCCGTGTGCACCGGCGCGCTGCTTTGCGGCGCGGCGGGCCTGCTCAAGGGACGGCGGGCCACGACGCACTGGGCCTCGTTCCAGTTCCTGCCGTTCTTCGGCGCCATTCCGGTGAACGAGCGGGTGGTGGTCGACGGCGATTGGGTGTTCGCGGCCGGGGTCACCGCGGGGATCGACGGCGCATTGCAGCTCGCGGCGGAGCTGCGGGGTGAGGAAGCTGCGCAGCTCATCCAGCTTTATATGGCCTACGCGCCAGAGCCGCCGTTCAACGCCGGAACGCTGGAAACGGCACCGCCTGCGGTCGTGGCGCGCGCCCGGGCGTCGGTGGCGGACATAACACGGCAGCGGGACGCGACGGCCCGGCGGATCGCCGAGCGGCTTGGCATCAGTGTCGACGCGTCCTCCTCTGCCGTGAATTAGCGAGGCCGCGATGACACGCTATCGGCTGCACTTCTTCCCGGAGTCGGGAAACAGCTACAAGCTGGCTCTGATGCTTACCCTCTGCGGCCAAGGCTTCGAGCCGGTCTGGACCGACTTCGGCGGCGGCGTCACCCGCACGGTCGCGTGGCGCGAAACGGTGAACGTCATGGGCGAGATCCCCGTGCTCGAGGATGATGCGGAGAAGCTCACGCAGACGGCACCGATCCTGCTCCGCCTGGCCGAGCGTCTAGGACAGTTCGCCCCTGCCGACGAAGCCGAACGCTTCGAGGTATTGCGGTGGCTGTTCTTCGACAACCAGAAGCTGAGCGGCCCAATGGCGGCCTATCGCTTTCGCCGCGCCTTCACCCCCGACCCCGACCCGGCGGTGCAGGCCTACCTGCGCGGGAACGTCGACAACGCTTTGGCGATCGTCGACGGCGAGCTGACCCAAAGACCGTTCATCGCCGGGCAGCGGCCCACCGTTGCGGACCTGTCCATGTGCGGGTATCTGATGTTCCCGTCCGATGAGAGTGGCTACGATCTTGCCGCTGCGTTCCCCGCCATCGGCGCCTGGCTGGGGCGCATCGCCGAACTTCCGGGCTGGAAGGCGCCGTACGATTTGTTGCCGGGGCAGCGCCTGCGTAAATACGTTTGAGCGGGACGGCCTTGTCTGCCCCTTCGTCGGCAGGGCGGCGCTGCCGTGCGCCTTGCCCCGCCGACGAGCCTCAGAAACCGGTCGGCCCGACTGAGCCGACCCAGCGACTGACCTTCGACGGGTCGATCTCGTCCATGTAGAAGAAGTGCGTCATCGTCGGCCGCACGGACGGCACGGACGGGTCGTCGAAGGTCATGCTCACCTTGCCGTGGAACACCTTCAGCGAGGGGCTGTCGAGGTACTCGACGACGTCGTGGTGGGCTGTGAAGCCCTTGTCGATGAAGTCGCGCAGGTTCTGCCGGATGGCGTCCCGGCCATGCCAGTCGGCGACGCCCAGGTTGCAGACCGCGTCATCTACGAAACAGTCGAAACCCGCACCGAAGGTCTTCTCGTCAATCTCCTTCCACATGGCCAACAGCCAGTCGGGCGGTTCGGTTCTGGTAAACGTGATGGTCGTGCTCATGGCGAACTCCTTCATTCAGAACGTGCAGGACGGGCAAGTCCTGCCCGGCTATGCCGACCGCAGGCTTTCCCGCTGACGGCCGTTCGGGCCCCTGGTGGCGCCTTGACACTGAAGATGGCCCCGCCAAGCTTGGCGGGCATGCCAAATAGCCCTCGCTTCACGCCAACCAAGGTTCGACGCATCGAGCTGCTCGCCTTTCCGCAGGTCCAGATACTCGACGTGACCGGGCCGCTTCAGGTGTTCGCCACCGCCAACGATATCGTGGGCGACGACGGCCCGGCCTACGCCCTCCATGTCGTCTCATGGGAGGGCGAGATCGTCGTATCCTCGTCCGGCCTCGGACTGGTCACCGAAAGATTGTCCGCCTCCGCGGCCGCGGCGGACACGCTGATCGTCGCCGGCGGGCCTGGCGTCGAGGTGGCGGCAACCGACGCCGCCTTGGTGAGCTGGATGCGCGAACGGGCCCTTGCGGCGCGGCGCTTCGCGTCCGTTTGCACCGGGGCGGTCCTGCTGGCCACATCGGGGCTGCTGGACGGACGCCGGGCCGCCACGCACTGGTCGCTCTGCGCGGAGCTGGCCCGGCGCTTCCCCGCCGTGCGGGTCGAGCCGGATCCCATCTTCGTTCGGGACGGCCCGGCCTGGACCTCGGCCGGGGTGACGGCCGGGATCGACCTGGCCCTGGCGCTGGTCGAGGAGGACCTAGGCCGCACGGTGGCGCTTGCCGTGGCGCGTTACCTCGTCATGTTCCTAAAGCGGCCGGGCGGCCAGGCCCAGTTCAGCGCCACGCTCGAGCTGCAGGGGACGGAGCGGTTCGACGCGCTCCACGGCTGGATCGCGACGCACCTGTCCGACGACCTGTCGCTGCCCGTGCTGGCCCGGCAGGCCGGCATGAGCGAGCGCAGCTTCAGCCGCCATTATGCCGGGGCAACCGGCCTGTCACCCGCCCGGGCCGTCGAGCAACTGCGGGTGGAGGCGGCGCGCACCCTGCTGGCGGACACGCCGGCGGCGGTGAAGCGCGTCGCCCAGCGCTGCGGCTTCGGATCGGAGGAAACGATGCGGCGCAGTTTCCTGCGCCTACTTGCGGTCACGCCGCAAGAGTACCGCTCCCGCTTCGGCGGTTGAACCAGCTAGCAACAAGGCACTTGGCTCAAGCTGCGTGGAAGTCGGTGCTGCGCGTCACCGTCTCCCATGCGTCGGTCTCGCGCCGCATGTCGTCGAGCTTGCCGCGGAGCTGGTCCAGCGCCTCGCCACCCCGGGCGTCATCTCCTCCTGCGGAATGGGCTTGAAGCGTTCATCCGTCATGGCGTGCTCCTGCCGGGCAGGCGATCGCCCGTTCCGCAACGATCTCGTCCAGCACGGCTTCCCGGTCCATTGCCCGGCGCCGGCGTGCGGAGCAGAGCAGGCATGGCCTGGGTCCAGCGGGCATCCCGATCTACAACGGGCCTCCATAGCGGGGAAACACCATGCGCGCCATGATCATCACCGAGGCCGGCTTGGAGTTGCGCGACGTTCCCACGCCCCGGCCCGGTCCGGACGAGGTGCTGGTCCGGGTGCACGCTGCCGGGCTGAACCGCGCCGAGCTGGCCATGGCGGCCGGCCAGGCGCATGGCAGCCACGGAGGCGCCGGTGCCGGCATCGGCCTGGAATGGTCCGGCGAGGTGGCCGACATCGGCGCCAACGTCACGGAGGTCAAGCCGGGCGACCGCGTGATGGCGTCCGGCAACGGTGGCTATGCCGAATACGCCGTGACCGACCGCGGCCGGGTCAGCCCGGTTCCAGACAGCAACATGGGGTGGGTTCAGGCCGCCACGCTGCCGATCGCGCTACAGACCATGCACGACGCGCTTGCGACCAACGGCGCCCTGCAAGTCGGACAGGCGGTGCTGATCCAGGGCGCCAGTTCCGGCGTCGGGCTGATGGGCCTGCAGATTGCCCGCGAGCTCGGCGCCGCCACGATCCTCGGCGGCTCGCGCAACCCGGCGCACCGCGAGCGCCTGCCGGCGTTCGGGGCCACGGGCGTGGTCGACACCGCCGATGATGGATGGCCTCGCGCCGTGCTGGACGCCACGGGTGGCGAGGGCGTCGACCTGGTGGTGGACATGGTTTCGGCCCCGGTCTCGCGCGGCAACCTCCAGGCCACCCGTATCAAGGGGCGCATCGTCAACGTCGGCCGGCTCGGCGGTCAGGCGGGGCCGTTCGACTTCGACCTCCATGCCGCGCGCCGGATCTCCTACATCGGCGTCACATTCCGGACCCGCAGCGTCGAGGAGGTGCGCGAGATCAATCGGCGTATGCGAGCGGAGCTGTGGCCCGCGTTGGAAGCGGGACGCCTCACCCTTCCGGTGGACCGGACCTTTCCGCTGGAGGAAGCCAGCCTGGCGCTCGAGCACATGCGCGAGAACCGGCACCTCGGCAAGATCGTGCTGACGGTCTGAGCCAGTCTGAGCCCGACTGATCCCAAGGAGGAAATTGCCGCATGAGCGAGAATGAGCAGACGCGCATCTCACAGGACCTAAGGGCAAGGTCGCCATCGTTACGGGAGCGGGAGCGCGCGCGGATGGGATTGGAAACGGCCGTGCGGCCTCCGTTCTGCTGGCCGAGGCCGGGGCGCGGCTCGTGTTGGTGGACGCCAACCGCGGCTGGGCGGAGCGACATGCGAAATGATCGAGGCGGAGGGTGGTGAGGCAGTCGTGGTGGAGGCGGACGTTACGGATCCGGCGCAGTGCGCGGCCGTCGTGCGGCGGGCGCAGGAGGCGTTCGGGCGTCTCGACGTCTTGGTCAACAACGTAGGGGTCAACGGGGCCAAGGGCACGGTGGTCGAGGTGGATCTGGCGGAGTGGACGCAGGACCTGTTGGTGAACGTCACCACCATGATGCTGATGGCCAAGTTCGCCGTGCCCGCCATGGCGGCCGAGGGCGGCCGGGCGATCGTCAACATCGCCTCCGTCGCCGGGCTGCGGGGCGGCACGCCGGACCTGCTCTACCCGACCTCCAAAGGCGCGGTGGTGAACATGACGAGCGCCATGGCGGTTCACCACGCGCCGCAGAACATCCGTGTCAACTGCGTCTGCCTGGCATGCTGTATACGCCGATGATGTATGCGGGCGGCATGACGCCGGATGTGCGCCAGGCCCGGCGGGCCCGGTCGTTGCTGAAAACGGAAGACACCGGCTGGGATTGCGGGGCGGCGGTGTTGTTCCTGGCTTCCGGCCATGCCCGCTGGATGACGGGGGTGATCCTGCCGGTGGATGCGGGTACGACGGCGACAACGACGCTGGACGGCTCACCCTACGGCCGCGAGCCGGGAACGGCCGACTAGGTGCGCGCGCTGTCTCGATCAAAGCGCCTAGCGCCAGCCACTATCGGGCGGTAGCGGGAGGTCATCGGGCGCGCCTAACCGCCCGCTTTCCGTCGCGCCCGTCTCGGGAAGCGGCCAGTCGGCAGTCGCCCAGTCCGCCCGGCTGAACGCACGTGTGCTGGGTTAGCGGCGAGTCGGTCCCGGGGTCGGTGCGATGCAAAGAAGCGGACATTGGCGGCGAGCCATTGTGCGATTGTCTTGCGACGTCCGCGTTAATGGCACATCCGTTTGCCCACTCCAAACTATTTAAAGCTGAAACCTCCAATGCGAGGCCTGAACAAGAGTAGTGAGCTGATTTTGAGCAGCTCTATTTCACTATGATCGTAATGACAGCTTACAATAGGATCACGGAACCAGCTGAAAGCGTCCCGAACGCCCGAGCACGTCGCCTTCCGCACTCAATACGACGAAGACGATGCTACCGGAAGGCGCGCTGCTGGGGATCGTCACGTCGACCGCCAGCGCTCCGTTGACAGAGGTCTGCGCGCGTTTGACCACGTCGAAAGCATGACCCGGCAGTCCACTGCCGATCTGCACCGTCTGCTCCTTCGGCAATCCCGTCGCGGCAATCGTCACGGTCGATCCGCTCACGCCGCTCTGCGGCATCACCACTACAGAAGGGCGCTCTTGCGCGCCATCTATGCCGATCTGCTTGCCAAGGTTCTCCAATCGGTTTTTGAGGTCGGGGTTGCGGTTCAGTAGATCCTGCGCCGAGGAGCCAACCTTGCCTGCGAGCGCATCTACGGCACCGACCGCGCTGGACCCAAGGCTGGAGAATGCACCACCAACGCTAGTGCTGCCGCTGCCCGGCGGCGTGCTCAGGCTGGCTCCCACGCGAAGGTCTTCGGAGCCCGCAACGGAAGGGTTGGCTTCGAGTAGAGCCGATTCCGACACCTCGCACCGCTCCGCGATGGCGCTGATCGTATCACCTGGTCGGACCGTAACGCTGGATCCGCACGGCGAGAGGGCCGCTTGCGCCGGAAGCCACGCGCACCAGACGGACATACCGATCATAAATGGCCAAGACCTCATGCGTTTGCTCCCTACAAGGCCGGCGCCGATCGACCGGCAAAAGCCGGCGAGATGTGCAACTCAACGCCGATCGAGGCGATCAGCGGTTCAGCATAGTAGAGGTTGGCGACCAGCACCGCCACGCCAAGCGTGAGCACGCTCAGCAGTGTGACCGATATTGTGGGCGTGACGACGCCCTGAGCTGGCCGATCGAGCAAGACGCTCAGCCCGGGCCGGTCATAGCCCGCCCGGCTCGTTCGTCCCGGCCCGCTCGTTGAGCATGGGGAAGCCGCGCTGGTGCCAGACCGGATAGGCCGGTGTGACCTCGCTGGCCGCGTCGAGGGACGCGATCTGGTCGAGGGTGAGCTGCCACCCGACCGCGCCGATATTCTGGACGAGCTGCTCTTCGTTCCGGGCACCGATGATTACGCTCGAGACCGTCGGCCGCCGCAACAGCCAGTTCAACGCGATCTGCGGAATGCTCCTGCCCGCCTCGGTCGCCACCCGGTCCAGGGCGTCGACGATGCGGAACAGCCGTTCCTCCTCGAACTGCGGGCCGGTTCCGGCAATATCGTGGGCCCGGCTGCCGGGCTGAGCCGGCTGATTGCGCCGGATCTTGCCCGTCAGTTTGCCCCATCCGAGCGGGCTCCACACCACGGCGCCCACGCCCTGGTCGAGGCCAAGCGGCAGCAGCTCCCACTCGTAGTCGCGGTTGAGTAGGGAATAGTACGCCTGATGCGCGACATAGCGTGCGTAGCCATGACGGTCCGACACGGCGAGCGACTTCATCAGATGCCAACCGGAGAAGTTCGAGCAGCCGACATAACGCACCTTCCCGCAGCGGACGAGTTGGTCCAGCGTCGCCAACGTCTCTTCGACGGGCGTGTTGTAGTCCTGCCCGTGCAGCTGGAGCAGGTCGATGTGATCGACGCCTAGCCGGGTCAGCGACGCCTCTACCGCGTCCAGGAGATGCTGACGGGACGAGCCGAAATCGTTTAGTCCGGTCCCCATCGGAAACGTCGTCTTGGTCGAAATCAGGAGGCGGTTTCGCTTTCCCTTGATGGCCTCGCCGAGAATTTGCTCTGCCATGCCGTCGGAGTAGACGTCGGCGCTGTCGAACAGGCTTACGCCATGATCGAGGCAGACGTCGATCAACCGGGATGCGCCATCGGCGTCCGTCGACCCCCATGCCCGGAAGAAGTCGTTGCTTCCGCCAAAGGTTGCTGTCCCGAAGCCCAGGGCGGGCACACGCAGACCCGAGTGACCGAGGCGGTTGAAATCCATTGTATTCTCCTGGCTATTTGGTCATTCAAGGCTCGTCAGCCTCGTGGTGCGTAAGGTCGCCGATGTAGCCCAGGCGATCTTGCCGGCATACACCACTGTCGAGGGCTCTCCCACTCTCCCCAAATTGCGGCCCAACATCGGCGGATAACCGCGTTGGCCGAAAGCGAAATGGCAGGTCTGGAGGAGCCAGACTGTGCAAGCGGGCGACTGGCTGCATCGCAGGGGTTCCGCCATGCTGCGGGTCATGAGGCCGAACACCACCTCCCGCGCGCCGGTTTACACCAGCGAACCTGCCGATCCATCGTTGAGGCGGATTTTTCCTCCCATCCTGCTGCCCATCTTCCTAGCCGTGGTGGACGGTACCATCGTGGCGGCGGCACTGCCCGCGATGGCGGGAGCGTTCGGCGACGTGGAGCGCGTTTCCTGGGTGGTCGCATCTTACCTGGTCGCCAGCACCGTAGCGGCGCCGGTGTATGGCCGGCTGGGCGACGCCTTCGGCCGGCGGCGGCTGCTTCTCGTGGCATTAATCCTGTTCGTCGCGGCTTCCGTGCTGTGCGCTTCCGCCAAGGGGATCCTATCGCTCACGGCCGCGCGGGCGTTGCAGGGCTTCGGAGGCGGCGGGCTGATGGTGCTGTCGCAGGCATTGCTGGGCGAGAACGTGCCCCGGCGCCAGCTAGGCTACGCCCAGGGCGTCCTGGCTGCGGTCATCACGGCCTCCTCCACGTGCGGCCCGGTCATGGGTGGTATCCTGACGCAGTTCTTCGGTTGGCCTTCCGTGTTCCTCGTGAACCTGCCTTTGGGAGCGTTGGCCATAGTGCTTGTATTACGGTTGCCGTCCATGGGCGGGACCGGCGGGCACGGTCGCTTCGATTGGCTGGGCCTCATTTTGTTCATCGGGGTGGTGGTGCCCATGCTGCTGGCGTTGGAACAAGCGCAGCAGATCGACCGGACCGCGCTGTTCGGCACAGTGGCGAGCCTCGGCCTATCGCTGCTCTGCCTCAGCTTGCTTCTGCGGCAGGAACGGCGGGCGGCGCACCCCTTGTTCCCCCTCGCGATGCTGGGTCGGCCGGCGATATGGCGCGCCAACGTCATGGCCGCCTGTTCCGGCGCCCTGCTAGTCAGCGAGGCGACGATTCTGCCCCTTCATCTGCAAGCGGTTGATGGCGCATCGGCTGGAGGGATCGGCCTTTTAATGCTGCCCCTGACGGCGACGGTCGGGATCGGCTCGCTATTGACGGGCTGGTTGGTATCCCGCACCGGGCGGGTCGCGATCTTCCCTTCAATCGGGCAAACGGCGGCGGCGATCGGCCTCCTCTTCGTGGCCTTCGGTTCACGGCAGGTCGGCGCGGCTTTCGGACCCTGGGGTTTGCCGGCGATGCTGGCCGTCGTCGCGATATTTCAGGGCACGGCGATGCCGATCGCGCAGATCACGGTGCAGTCCCTGGCGCCGCCCGGAATGCTGGGGGCTGCCGCCGCTTCCGTGCAGATGTCGCGCTCGATCGGGTCTGCAATCGGCGTCACGGTCGCGGTGGGCGCCTTGTTAGCCGTGCTGGGGAAGGATCGCGACATGGCGGCGATTTTCGCGAAAGCGGTCCGGCATGGTCCCGCCGTCTTGACGTCCTTGCCCGATGGCGCGCGCGCAGCGGCCGAGGCGAGCATCGCAGATGGCTTCAGCACTGCTTTCCTTATCGTTGCCGCATTCGCCGGAGTGAACGCGCTGCTCGCTTGGACCCTGCCGTTGCGACGACTGTAGCACGTGGCCGAAAGCGGAATGGCTGCTGTGGAGCATGGGAAACGGGTAAGCGGACCTCAGCGGCTGCGCCCGGGGGCGGCAGCTTCCGACCTCATGTCAGTCATTCAGGAGCGGCGCGGACAATCCCTAAAGCGGTCATTTGCACGCACAGTCCAAAGCCGGCTTTACACTTCATCTCGGACAGTCATAGACCTGGGCCAGTTTCTGAAACGACGGTAGTCGTGGTCTTGTCGGGACAGTGATAGGCCGATTCATACAGTGCTTCGGAAGTAACAGCTCGGGTTACACGTCCGGTGCAGCAGCTAGAACGAAGTCGAATCGCAGCGCTGCCGTCGTTTGATGGACCAGGTTGCCCCGTGCGGTCTAACCGGGTTCCTGATGTTCCAACGAGCGGATCAGGGCGTCCTTCACCCCAAACACCACATCGGAATCCAGATACTGGTCGCCAGACAGGAAGAGGTGTGTGACTAGCGTCTGGCATGCAGGGGAACCGACCATGAAGTGGACGTGCGCCGGGCGGAACGGATGCCGTCCCTGCAGCTTCAGCATGTCACCCACGGGACCGTCATCGGGGATAGGATAGGACGCCGGCACGACCGAGCGGAACCAGAACCTGCCATAGCCGTCCGTGCGGAACCGCGAGCGTCCCGCCAACCCGTCCAGCCCATCCGGACGCTGCACGTCGTAGAAGCCGTCGCCGCGGTGTGCCAGGTGTCGATGACGGCGCCGGCGATCCGTGTGCCGTCCAGGCGCGACACGGTTCCCTCCACCAACAGCGGTGTCCCCGCCATGCTGCCAGAGATGTCGTCGCCCAGCCCATGCTCGGGTGAAGCTTGCACGTAGAATGGGCCCAGCACCGTCGTCGCGGTGGCTGTCGATGGTAGGCGATGGTTGATGGCGTCCACCAGCATGGACACGCCGAGCGTGTCGGACAGAAGGATGAACTCCTGCCGCGTGTCGCTGCACATCTGCCCGGTGCGGGTGAGGAACTCCACGGTAGCCATCCACTCGGCTTGCGTGGGCTCAACCTCACGGACCAGGGCGTGCAGATGCCGGACGACGGCCTCGCCGATGAAGCGGGTGCGGGGATCTCTGGCCCCACGCACCTGGTCAAGGACGGCCTGGGTGATCGTGTCCTCATCGAAGTTACGCATTGCGCCTCCTAGTAAATCATAGGCCGAGCGGGCAGCACGAGTGATCCGGTTCTCAAGCGTCGCATCATCCGCTCGTCACTTCGGCATCCACTCGGCTGCTCGCGGCTGACGCGAACAGGTAGACCCGAAGCGTGAAGGCGAGGACAGCGACGACGACCAAGGGACTGGCTGCCGCGAGGAAGAGGTGCTGGCCCGACAGGCGCGGCAGCAGCAGCCCGCCGATCAACGGACCGGCGATAGAGCCGATCTTGGCGATGCCGATAGCCCACCCGACCCCGTTGGCCCTGACGTTCGTCGGGTAAAGCGAGCCGACGACGCCATGCAGGCAGGTCTGCCCCCCGAACGCGAAGCAGCCGGCCAGGAAGCTCACGGGCAGCAGCAATCCTTCCACGCCGCCGAGCGCTCCAAGTGCTGCCACAGTGGGAAACGCGAGCACGGCCATGGCGACGACCGCACCGAGCCCGAAGCGGTCGGCGAACCGCCCGCCGACCACCCCGCCGACCGCGCTGCCGGCAAACATCAGAGCCGTAGCCGTGGCCGCCATCGCCCGTGGGAACCCCACGGACTCGACGGCAACCGGCATCCAGCTGGACAGTGAGAACACCGTCATCGAGTTGGCGATGTAGATCAGCCACATCACTGGCGTGATAAGTCTCAACGGCCCGGCAAACAGGTCCGCCATTCGCCCGCGTGACAACTGCGTCGTCTGCTCGGCCACGATCCGCGCCTGCGGCCCGAGCAGAAGGTCAGGCCGCAGGAAAGCGGCGACCTGTGCCGCCTGCACCTGCCTGGCAGGTTGCGCGGCCAGAAAGGACGGGGATTCCGGCAAAAGCAGGAATGCCGCCGTGGTCGCCAACGACAAGGCGCCGCCAATAAAGAACATCGCTTGCCAGCCCAGCGCGCCGATGACGTAAGTGGCGGAAAACCCTGCGACGATCCCGCCGATCGAGTAGCCTGCAAAAATAATCCCCACCGCCGTGATGCGGCGCGCCCTGGGGGTGAACTCGGTCACCAGCGCCACCGCGTTCGGCACAGCGCCACCCAGCCCGACGGTCGCCAGGAAGCGCAGAACCAGCAACTCCGTCTCCGATCCTGCCAGGCCCGTCGCCGCTGTCAGCACGCCGAAACCGAGTGCGCCCAGGATCATCGCCCGCTTCCGGCCGAAACGGTCGCCGACCCATCCGAACAGGATGGCGCCAACCAGGAGGCCGAACAGGCCAACGCTGAAGATGAACCCCATGGCGGACGGCGTGATGCCCCACAGCCTGATCAGCACGGGTGCGGCAAAGGAGAGGGCTGCGACGTCGTAGGAATCGCAGACCATCAGCAGGAAGCAGAGGGCGGGTATGACCAGCAAAGGCCGCCGAAAGCCGGCGCCCTCCACGATCTCCGCGACGGTGTAGCTTTCGTGTTCCGGCGCCATAATGAACGTTCCCTCGTTGTCTTTGTTTTGGTTGGCAGGCGAGAGGCTGGACGGCAGCTACATGGCTGGCTCGGCCTCGGCAGGGGCGCTGCGAACAAGCGCCCCCTGGGACGCCAACGCCGCCTGCAGGGCTGCAATTGGCACCTGGTCCGGGTTGATCCCCTGGTTCGCCGCCAGTGCCGCGGCAGCGCCTGCGGCGTGCCCCGTCAACCAGCACTGCGGGATCTCGCGCATGAACGTCTGCGACGACGCATCGCAAGACAGATGCCGGCCTGCCACGATCAGGCCCGGCGTCGAGCGCGGGAGCAGGCTGCCGTAAGGCACCGAAACGCTCGCCCATTTCGGTGCAAGGCTCGGGCTGACGCCGATCTCGGTGTCGTAGATCCGGCCGACCGCCCAATCACTCCGGGTGAGGCTTTCCGCACCGAGCAGGCGCCGGGTCAGCCGGACGCCGACCTGAGAGGCGGTGAGCATGACCCAGGCGTCCTTGAAGCCCGGCGCATGTGATCGGTAGTAGCCCAGCAGCTCCGTCATTTTGTCGCGGGACCGCAGCTCCACCTCGGTGAGGTCGTGCGGGTCTAAACCGTTGTAGCCGGCCCAGCGCGGCCCCATGAACACCGCGATGTCGTTGCGCCAGGACGGGATAGGCCACTCGAACAGGCCCAGCTCCTTACGGGCCCGGGCGGAGAACGCCTCGTATTCGGGCGAACGGCGAAATGCCAGCCATTGCTCGCAATCGACGCCGGCCCACAGCCAAGAGGTATTGATGCACTGTTGGATGGAGGAAGGTTCGATATCGTTGGCTGACCCTTCGCCAGCGCTGTTGAACACGTCGCCATCCCCCGTGGTGTCCACGATGACACGCGCGGTGATGGCAAATCGTCCGCCCTTGCCCTGGAACACCACGCCTGCCAGGCGGCCGTCCTTCATGATCGTGCCGGAGGCCCAGACATGAAACAGCAGCTCCACCCCTGCCTCCCGCACCGTAGCCAGCGAGACCGCCTTAAGCTGCTCCGGGTCGATCATCGGCGCCCAGGTCACAGTGTCGTGGTGGGCTGAGAAGCGTGGCTTCCAGCACGCGACGGCATCCACTTCTCGCGAGCCCCAGGCGGATGGGGCCGGGCCGGACTTAGGGGTCGTCAGCAATCAACTGATCGGCCGGAGCAGCATAACACGAGGATAAGACTCGTTTTTCCAACACGAGCCGATTCGGTTAAATCCTTCCGAGCCCTTAGCACCGGCCGGCAGGCGGTCAAGCAGCTCTTCGCCCAGGCCCCGGATGACCAGCTTGCCGTCCCAATCTGTCATCCGGTCGATCCAGATCACCAGCCCGCCCGTGGAGAGGCCGCCCAGGTGGTTGTAGCGTTCGGTCAGCATGACGCGGGCGCCCAGCCGGGCAGCGGCGATGGCGGCCGTGGTCCCCGCAGGCCCGCCGCCCACCACCAGCACGTCCACGTCGTGCAGGATCGGGACCTCGCGCGCAGGCTCGGTGACCGTTCCGAGCACGGGGCGCACCTTGCGCTGCTTCCCGGGCGTGAATTCCTCGCCATAGACGTCGGTGACATAGGTGCCCATGACGTTTTCTCCTTCTTTCTGTTGTTAGGCCGGGCCACGCCCGTGGAATGCGGCGTCCAGCAAGCCTCGGACGCCCTCCCGCGTGACGGGCGCCGGATTCGGATAGGAATTGGCCACGGCCAGGTCGGCGGCTCGTCCAATGTCGTCGGCGTGCATGCCGAGCGCCGACAGTGAGAGCGGCGCGCCCAGGCTGCGGGCCAGCGCGAACAACCCCGTCGCCGCATCGGATGCGCCCAGCGCCCGTGCAACCCGGCGCACGGCGTCTGGTGCCGCGGCAGCGTTGTAGGCGACCGCATAGGGTAGCAGGACGGCATGTGTCGGGGCGTGCGGCAGCCCCAGACCGCCTAGCACGTGACAGAGCTTGTGATGCAGCGACATTCCGACCAAACCCAGGCAGGTGCCGCCGGCCCAGGCGCCATACAGCGCATCCGACCGCGCCACCTTGCCCAAGGGATCGCGGACGATCGCCGTCAGCGCAGGACCCAGCACGCCAATCGCCTGTTCGGCCAGCATCGACGTGACCGGGTTCGCATTGGCAGCGTAGAGCGCCTCGACCGCATGGGCGATTGCGTTCAGCCCGGACGTCACGGTCAGATACGGCGGCAGCGTCAGCGTCAGTTCGACGTCGTAGAGTATGACTTCGGGCAACACGCGGAGACTGCGTTTCGTGATCTTCTCGCCGCCGTCGGTCTCGCCGAGGATCGGCGTGGCCTCGCTGCCGGCATAGGTCGTGGGCACCGCAATCTGGGGTAGATCCGTCCGTAATGCGATGGCCTTGCCCAAGCCGATCGCCGACCCACCGCCGACGGAAACGAGGCTGTCTACCCCGAGCCGTTCCGCCTCCGTCACGGCAGCTGCCGTGACGGCTACCGGCGTGTGCATCGCTGCCGCCGCAAAGATGCCGACCGATGCCGCCCCCAGGAGAGTGCTGGCCATCTCCGCCGTGTTTCGCTGTTCTGGCGTGGAAAGTATGAGCGCGCGCCGGCATCCAAGCCGGGCCAGTTCCGCCGGGAGTTGTTGAAGCGTGGAGCTACCGAACACGACCCGCGCCGGCAGGGCGTCGTAGGTGAACGGTGTCATGCGGCGCAACCGGAGCGGGCGTCGCTCTGCCGGCGTACCAGGAACGCCATCCGGTCCTCGTCCAGAACGACACCCAGCCCAGGGCCGTCCGGCACGTGCAGCACCCCGTCCTGCACGCGAACCGAGTTGGCTACCACGTCCTCGGCCAGGCGAAGCGGTCCGAACAGCTCCGATCCCAGCCGCAACTCGGGCAGTGCGGCATAGACGTGGGCACAGGCTGCCGTGCCGATGCTGGTCTCCAGCATGGTGCCGCCATATAGGCCGAGCCCCGCCGCGGCGGCGATGGCAGCCACGCGCCGCGTGGCCGTCGGCCCGCCATCGCGGTTGGGCTTCAGCGCGAACACGGATGCTCCACCCGCGGCTGCGACGCGGAACGCCGCGGCAGGCCCGGTGATCGCCTCGTCCGCGATCACCTCCATGCCAAGCCCCGCCCGCAGCCTGGCGATGCCGGCCAAGTCGCCCGCGGGCAGCGGCTGCTCGATTGCTTCCAGGCCGGCCTCCTGCAGGACAGGCAATAGGCGCGCCGCCGTGACCTCGTCCCAGGCCTGATTCACGTCGCCGATCACGGTCGCGCGGCCACGGAACGCCTCTATGATGGCCGCCGCACGCGCCACGTCGGTCGCCGCTGTCTCCCGGCCGAACTTCAGCTTGAACCGCCGATGTCCGCGTTCGGCCAGGGCGCGTTCGCCTTCCTCGATATCGCTGCCGGCTTCGCCAGTGGATAGCGTCCAGGCGACCGGGATCACGTGCCGGCATGGCCCCCCCAGAAGCTGAAAGGCCGGCACGCCTAGGCGGCGGCCCAGCAGGTCGAGCGCCGCCATCTCCACGGCCCCGCGTGCGGCGGGGTTGCCCCGGACCAGGCGGGCCAGGGTGGCGGCGAACGCCTCGATTCCATCCAGCGCGGCACCAGCAAGGGCCGGGGCGAGGTATGTTTCGATGACGGCCTGGATGCTCTCGGCGCTCTCTTCGCCCCAATGCGGCCCTCCGAGTATAGAGGCCTCTCCGACCCCCTCCGCCCCGTCGCTGTCGCGTAAGCGGACCAGAACCACATTCTGTGTCCGGACAACCCCGAACGACATGGTGATCGGCTGTCGCAACGGGATGTCCAGCCGCGTGGTGGACAGGCTGGCAATCCGGGGCTGGGCCATGCCTAGACCGTGGCGACCGGGGTGACCGGGGAGCCGACGGCACCCGGCAGCCGCAGCGGCGGCGCGGTCAGCAGGAAGCGAGAGCGGCCCTGCGCGCGCAGCCATGCCGCCAGTGGCGTCAGGTGCCACAGCTCCGCCAAATGAATGCCAAGCTTGAACAGGCATAGCTCATGCAGCGGGACGGCGGAGTGCGTGGGCGTGTCGCACCCGCCGGCCGGGTGTGCCTCCACCGCGTAGTTGTCGGCGATCAACACGCTGAGGCCAGAGCTGTTGATCCAATCCAGCAGCCGTGCATCCCGGCCATCCAGCACGGCGCAGGAGTGCTCCAACGCGTGCGGGTCCGGCGTACCGGCCATCTCCACCAGCATCTGGGCGAAGCCGGTGTGCAGGCAGACCATGTCGCCGGGCTCGACGGTCACGCCGTCCGCCTGCATCACTCGCTGTAGGTCGTCAAACCCGACATGGCGATGCTCGTGGCCGAAATGGGCGTGCAGATCGATCATCACAGCTCGGCCCTGCACACAGGCTTCCGCCATGTGCTCAATTCCTAGCGCACGGGCATGGGACGGGGCCGGCATCGCACCCGGCGCCACCGGGCCGGACGGACCGGTCACGTCGATGCCGGCGTGATAGCCGTTGTAGTAGCGCGGCTCCGGCACGCCATCGCCGTCAGCATCGAACAGCTGGCCGACATGGGCCAACCCGTCCCATTGCGACGAGTACTGGGTGTGCAGCAGCACGGCGTCGTCACTCATGACGTCGGTCAGTCGGGCGTCGTCTTGGCCAAGCTGATAGTTGATGTTGGCCTGTCCGTTGCGAACCGTTGGCCTGAGCACGGGCGGATGCCGGCGCGGGTTGAGCGCGTTGCCGCCGGGCAAGTCGAGCGGCAGGCTGAGGCAGAAGGTCCGTCCCTCCCGCACCTCTGCAATCCCCTGCATCACCTTCTCCGGCGTAAGCAGGTTCAGGCGGCCGCGCTGGTCATCCGGCCCGAAATCGCCCCAGTTGGAGCCGGGCGGTCGCCGGGTCCAGCGGGGTGCGGGCAACCTTGCGTCACGCATTTTGCAGGGCCTGCGTGCGCGCAGGCTCCAGCGCGAAGTCGAAGTGGCCGATCTGAAACGGCGCCTTGACGCCGCGGGCCGCCATCTCGGCCGGATCGTCGTGCCGCTCGAGAGTCAGCGTGACGTCGTCGCGCACGCTGAAGATGGAGTCGTCGTCGATCCAGGGGTCGCCGCGGAAGTAGAGTAGCGTCGTCATCGGCTCCGCGCCCGATGCCGACAGCTTCAGGTGGGCATGCCCGGGCCGCATGCGGTGCCGGCCCAGGCTCTGCAACAGGTCGCCACACGCCAGCCCCGAGGCATCGCCGATCTCGTAGCAGCCAGGCACCACCGTCTCGATCTCGTAACGCCCGGACGCATCGGCCGTGACCCGGCGGCGGAAGTTCCATTCGGGCTGACCGGGATCGTCTTCGGCATAGGCGCCTGCGGCGTTGGACTGCCAGATGTCGAGAAGCGCGTGCGGCAGCGGCTGGCCGGTCGTGTCGACCACGTGGCCGGACAGAAATAAACGTTCGCCCGGCTCGTCCGGACGCATCATCAGGGCGGGGCTGGCCATTTCGGGCGCACCTGCCGCGTAGAGCGGACCTTCGACGTTGTCCACGGTGCGCCGCTCTTCGCCGCCATGCGTTGTCTCGGTGACCAGCGTGTCGAGCCCGAAGACGTGCGTTAGGAAGCGCCACTCCTTCGCCGCAGCGATGCGGTCCAGGAACGCGCAGACCCCGGTTAGCTCCGCCTCGGTCAGCTTGGCTTCGTCGCAGGCCTCGAGCAGGTGACGGAGCACGATGGCCAAGCGGGTCTGCAAGGCCGGGTCCGCGCCGGGGGCGCTGGGCCGCATGGCGTCGACAACCTGCTGGATCAAGCCGGATACTCTCGCGCTGGACATGGACATCCTCCGGTAACTTGGGCGCGCGTTCGCATATCGCCCATTGTTTGTATTGCGCACAGTGTCAGGAAGCAATGGGGTGGCTGTCAAGCGGGACCATTTTGTGCGATATGCGCCCACATGCCTGACGAAGCGTCCACCGCCCTGCCGAGCCGCGACCTGGTTGCCGGCCTCGGCAAGGGGCTGGCCATTATCGAGCTGTTCAACGAGACCCGGCGGCGTATGGCGATCAGCGAGGCCGCCAGCCTGACGGGGCTGACCCGGGCGGCCGCACGTCGGTATCTGCTCAGCCTGGTCCATCTCGGCTACGCCGAGTTTGACGGGAAGTTCTTCTCGCTAACACCGCGTGTGATGCGCCTCGGGCATGCCTACCTGGCGATGACGCCGCTCGCGAAGCTGCTGCAGCCCTATGTGGACAGTATCGCGCGCGAAGCCGGAGACCCGTGCATGGCGGCAATCCTGGACGACACGGACATCGTGTGCATCGCGCAGGCGACGCCGTCCCGCCTGGTCTTCACCAGCTTGAGCGTCGGCAGCCGCCTGCCTGCCTACAGCACCGCCCTGGGCCGGGTCATGCTCGCCTACGCGCCCACCGACTGGTTGGAGACCTATTGGCGCAACGCCCGCTTCGAGGCACGGACGCCGAAATCGCTATCCACGCGCCTGGCGCTCGAACGGGAGCTGACGACCGTTCGCGACCAGGGCTATGCGGTGGTGGACGAGGAGGTCGAGCTGGGCCTGCGGACCATCGCCGTCCCGATCCGGAACACCGTCGGCATCGTGGTCGCCGCGCTGAACGTGGCGGTCCACGCGAGCAGGATAGCCGTCGAGGATCTGCCAGGGACGCTGCTGCCGCTGCTAGCGCCCGCGCAGGAAGCTCTCGGCCAGGTGCCTTGACGCTTCAGACCCTGGTTCTTCCAGGGCCGCTCAAGCCCGCCCTAGGCGGCCAGGGCCTGCGTCGCGTCGGCCGCTCCGGCGCGTGCCTTCTGTGCCATGTCCGGGTTCGCCTGGTTCTCCACTCTGACGACGGTGACGTCGGTGATGCCAACGAAGCCCAGCACGGCGCGCAAGTAGGGCTCCACAAAGTCGTAGGCCTTCGCGGGCCCTTCTGCGTAGGCACCGCCGCTCGCCAGGAAACGATCGCCTTCTTGCCTGGGGATCATCGGCCTCATCATCACCATCGCGATCTTCGGGATCGTCTGGCAATCGAGCAAGGCCGTGTTCACGCGAATGCTGGACGGCGTCGAACCAGGTGTCGTTGCGGAGATCACCCACGCGGCCGAGCATGTCGGCGCTGTCCGCAAGGTGCTGCGCGTTCGTGCGCGCTGGCTAGGGCACCGCCTCACAACTGAGCTGGACGTTGCTGTCGCTGGCGGCACAACCGTGCGTGAGGCTGAGGCGATCTCGGCCGAGGTGGAAGCCGTGCTGGCTGATCACGTCCCGGCGCTGGCAACGGCTCATGTGCGGGTGCGTCCCGACGAAGGTGGTGTGGCCGGGCAAGCCCATGTGGGCCACCACCACGCTCCCGATCCGGTCCAGGCGAGAGGCGAGTTGGCCGAAGGCGTCATGGAGATCATCGACACCCCGGTCGGCGAACGGTTCCGCTTCACAGCCGTGCGCATGGCCCCCGGGCGCTGAGGCCATCGCGGTCATAGACCGTCCGGGTGGTGTTGCCGAGACGCTGCGCCTAGGGCCGGAAGCAGGGAATGTTCTTTGCCTGATCAGCAGCGAGGCTCCCGCCGAGCCGCACGAGTTTGATGCCCGCCTCCGGGTGCGTGCTGGCGGACGTGAAGAACAGCTATCATTCCGCATGACTGAGCCAGCCGGTCATGTCCATTAGAGATTGACCAGGCCGGCATACTGGCCAAGTGGCCGCGAGACTCTGCAGATCGGCGAGGAACTGCGTGTAGCTTCGAAAATTACCTACAATCAATACACGGCACGTCAGGCCACAGCGCGGCGAGCGCACGGTCCAGACCGGCGGCGGCGTCTACAATGAGGAAGCCAGGGGTGCGAAGGCCGCCTCTCAGGACAGCACGTGTTGAACTCTGCGTGCGCTGCAGTAGGTCCGATATCAATTTTGAGGCCCAGTAACTATGAACGCTGACACACATGAAGATTGCTGGAGATTGCATGACAGCGAAACAGAATTCGAAGGCGGCGATCATGACGATTTTGGTCGTCAGCTTTTCGTTTACATGGGTCGGTACTGCGACCGCCGCGCCGACCTACATCGCGCTCGGAGATTCCATCACCTTCGGGGAGACCGACCTCAATTACGTCCAATCCTCCGGTAATCGCGGCTACGTCAGTTTGTATGCTAACACGCTGGCTAGCCGCCTCGGCACCACGCCAAACGTCGTCAATCTCGCCATCGACGGCGAGACGGCCACCAGCTTTTTCAGCAACGCCGGTCGCACGCCGCCAGTGATGGGCCGTGGCGACGCTCCGCTGCAGTTGGAGAACCTCAACTACAACAACAGTACGGCGCTCTCGCAAAGCCAGGTCTTCGCCAACACTGTCGCCACGCAGACAACGGCCGGCAACACGGTCGCCGCCATCACCATCACGCTCGGCTTCAACGAACTCGCCGCGCTCGCGCCGGCAACAAACACGTCGGCCGCCGAGGCCGCCGCCCTCGCCCAGGTGCCGGCTGAATTGGCCGCCTATCGGACCAGTTATAGCAACGTCCTGGCCGACATCCGTAGCCTGACCCCGAATGCGAGCCTGTCCTTGCTCGGCTACTACAACCCATTCCCCGCTGATCCGGCCAGCCCGGCGGCGCCGCTGTTCAATACTTATGGCATGCAGCTTAACAGCATCATTCAGCAACTCGCGGCACAATACGGTGCAGCCTACGTCGACAACGCGACGCCGTTTCTGGGCAACGAGGCGGCATACACCTATCAGGCCAGCTTGCCCGCGGGTTCAAGCGTCGGCGGCCTCTATGGCGGTGTGCTGCCGATCGGAGACGTCCATCCAAACGCACTCGGTTACAGCCAGATCGCAGCGGATGTCGCTGCTGCTCGGGTCCCGGAACCTCCAACTTGGGCAGTGCTCGCGGTAAGCATCGGAGCGCTAGGTTTCATCCGTAGGAGGTCGGGCAGCGGAGATCGTGAGGCTAAACGGGGGCGGCTCGCCCCCTTCTAAGAACCCACATCACCATCTCCCCGGCCCTCGCCTGCCAGTTCGGCGGCGCGGCCCGGCCTTGTCATCCGGTATTCGTATCTTTGGACCAAGAGGCACAAGCCGGCCGAAACGAGGGCGTAAAGGACCGGGCCGTACGCCGTCGTGCTGGCGATCGACGACGTGCAGGACCCGGTCCTAGTGCTGGCCGCCGTCATCGTCACCTTGCTCGACTTCGCGGTTGCAGCGCAGCGGTGGACCGTAGTGCATCCGGCGTCATCGCTTCCGGTCAAACCTACCGTCGCTATCCTGTCGGCTGAAAGGTGCTCTCCCATCCTCGCGCCGGAGCTGCGCGCCTTGATCGGATACGACTGAGCGCAGTGCCCGCACCCTGTCCGGCAAACGAGCCGAGACCGGCCACCTCCGACGTGTCCGCCAACTCTGGCTGTCACTTTCCAAAGTCGTTTTCAGCGGATTACAAAAGTCCCCTTCAGCGGCTTTGGCGAATGGCCGGATCGCCTCGGCCCGGCCCATGGACAGCTCCCGCCTGCTAGTCCCCCACGTCATTGACAGTGAGAAGGTTCTTCGAACCGATGTCTCCGCCTTTGGTGGGGGTCGATTCGGTGTCTACGAGAGAGATTGCGGTCAAGAAGTATGTCGTGAAACTGAGCGCCGAGGAGCGGGAGCGCCTGCAAGCGCTGATCCGAAGTGGCAAACACTCGGCGCGAAAGCTGATCAGGGCGTGCATCCTGTTGAAGGCTGACGCGTCCGAGGCTAGAGAAGCATGGAGCGACAGCCAGATCGCCGATGCGCTTGACACCGGTCTGGCGACGGTTGCGCGGATCCGTCAGCAACTTG
>JAABUK010002321.1_pt1 | contig 34366 bp, 46 predicted proteins | sample 5559141 | NCBI WGS metagenome assembly JAABUK01 (sample SAMN10711869, study PRJNA513367) | rock metagenome | isolation source: Antarctica rocks | place: Antarctica: Victoria Land, Pudding Butte nord | collected 2016-01-03
CCGTCGTAAACAAGCAGCACAGAGGAAGCGCATCAGGAAGAGGCAGGATGAATCTGCAGCAAGGCAGAGTGCACGAACAGCAGAAGAGCAAGTGCAGCATGAACTATTTGGTGAACAAGCTGATGCAGGTTAGCTGAAGCAAGATATAGCTTCTGATCTTGTCATCATGTTGATAGCTGCAGTGCCTGGCCTGATCTGTTGTATTCATACATGCACCATGGTGCACCATGCTTGTTTGTTGCGTGTATGACGTGTTTGACTGTGAACTCACACACAGGCATCGAAGATGAGCAAGATGACGGCTTGCCACAGCATCAAACACAAATGCGGTATGACGATCAAGGCATAGACTCTGAAGATGACTTTATTGATGATGACCTGGGGGAGTGCATTCAAGGTCAACAACCGCGCAGAGCGCGAGGCAAAGGCAGGACTGCTGGTGTACACAGTCAGGCCGTGCAGGTGTGCCATACATTGCTGCTGTGCATGCCATGTCAGTACAGGCATGACTGCGATTACTGCCCTCAGCATTGTACAAGCAGCTTCAAAACGGTCACTTACCATAGTGATCAGGCTCTGTTTTACAACCATGCAAGTTCTAGCCCATGATCATGGCAACAGCTGGTTGTTTAATGTCCATATGCATTTCACTTTTCCTCATCTGCAGGAAGCTTTTGACATTTTTGGGGATGTGGGAGAGCTGTTGGAGATGTATGATGCCAGGAAGCGCACTGACACAGATGATGCAGAGGCTGAGCAGGAACCTGACTTCAGTGATGAGGAAGCAGCAGAGACATTCAGAATCGAGCAGGTGTTGCTTGTGGATCTTTTCAGTCTGACTTTGTGGAATACAGCCTGTACTTCCAAAAATTATGTCCAGTCTACAGTGATACATGCTGCAAGACTGCACATAACATTCACTGATGGCCTAATTTGCAATCACCAACAGGTCATGTGCATCGTGCTCTCATGCAGCATTTGTAATAAACGCCAATGTAGCACGCCTGCAACACTCAATTTTTGCTGGTTCTCAGGAGGAGAAAAGGTCAGCCAGAGCTTTTGAAAAGCTGGCTGGCAAGATTGAGCCAGGTATGATGGCAAAGCACTTCATGCGGCCCGAAGACAATGTGATACGTACAACAGACCTTCCTGAGAGGGAGCAGACCTACCGGGGTGCAGATCCTGCAAACATGGACTACAAGGCTATGTCATTGTACGTCCACACGACCCTCTCTATATCTCTAAACTCTGTACACAGTGCTGTCACGATCAAGCATTGGAAGTCTCATATTTTAACACTCTGTTGTGGCTACTGCAGATCCTGACTCCGCGCTTGCGTAGAAGCGTGTGTGCATGCATGCACTCTGTGTACATGGCGTACAACTGTGTTGTTGACCATGCTGCAGATGGGTTCACAAAAAGCTGCTTGGTGAGGAAGGCGGTGACCAAGAGACCAAGCTGGGGGATCTGCTCTCAGCTGGGATTCGGGAAGTTGACGGCGGTCATGTGCACTATCGTGACTTGTACAAAGCAGACAGATACACAGATTTGTCACATGGATTCAGGTATTTTCCGATGGACTCAGTCATGCTGTCTCTTCCAATCTTTGCTGATGCAGACACCAACTCCAATCATGCTTCAGCACATCTTCCATACAGCCAGCACCAGCAGTAGACAGGGGCAAGAATCGCTGTAATGCATTTGTTTAATGATTGCACAAAGGATTTGCAAGGCTGCAGTACGTATAGCTGCATGTTGGCTCACGGGTCTGGGGTTTAGGCACACCTAGTAGGTACCTGGCAGACATGATTAGCTGGAATGCCTGTAAACTATATGATTAGTATGCATAGCAGCTGGCGTTGCCGACGCAGGGGTGTACGGAGGTACCGTGATGAGTCAGGCCAGCTTGAGTGGCGTGATGATGACACTGCTCAAACAGAGCTGAAGGCGTCAGTTGAGCAAGTGCTGCGTCTCATGTATGAAGAGCACTACGAAGTGCCATTTATTGGCATGTATCGGAAAGAGGTCAGCAATGCTTTTGGAGTTTGGTCTGCTCAGTTATGCATGTAGACTGCATACCATTGGTTGTCAAAGTGCAGTGTGTCTGAAGAGTCTACTCTGGCAGCAGCCTTGTGCCAGTTTGTGCCCCTGTCTACTGTAAACATTGAAAGTTGGAATGCTGTGCATACATCAATACGTTAATTCTCGTGCCAGCAGCAGTGCCAAGGCAGGGCATTAGTTAAGCTCCTTATGCCATACTTGTGCTGTACTGCAGAGCTGTGGAGATTTGCTGGTGATGGATGATGACAACGTGCCAGCTGAACTGTCCAGTGGGCGCTCACACTCTCCGGCAGGGTCTGTGCAGGCAAGTCCTGCACAGCATCAGAATGCTTGAGTGTTCAACTAACAGTTTGCTGTTGATGCTTTCCTTGCATTTCATGGACGCCGTCAGCGCTGGCTACACACACACGCGCGAATGTGCTTGCGCTTCCAACTTCAGCTTGCTTCAAGAAGTGACATCAGCTGTGAATGAGATCACAGCGGGTTGACTGTGCAGTGCCTAGCCCTGACGCTATCACACTCCTCCTGCAGGCTCATTACAGGCAGATTCGCCAGTGGCAGGTCCTGTATGCTGTGCAAGCATTTGGCGACAAGTGGCGGGCTCTAGAGCGACGCAAGGACAGACAGCGTCAGGCTTTTGACACTGCCATTGAGATGGCCACAGACCTGGACTATCAGTCAACCCTAGAGGATGCCAGGGATCAGCTGGACCAAGCCATGTCGCATGAGGTGAAGCTGCTTGCTGGTTGTCATCCCTGCTTGGTTTTGTCAACTGCATGGAGGTTTTGCTGCATTAGTTGAAGCTGCTTGCTGAACACCATCCCTGCTCGGGTTTGTCAATTGCATGGAGGTTTTGCTGCATGATTTGAAGCTGCTTGCTGCACACCATTCCTGCTTGGGTCCAGCATCTGCATGGAGGTTGTGCTGCATGGAAGTGCTGCATTGTCTGCATTCTTTGCCCAACACCAGCTCTGAAGCTGGCTTGGACCATGACGCTCTTCTCAGGGGTCATGCTACCTGAAGTCCAGAGCCGCCAGCTGTTTGTCTGACTACTGCAAATAGTCCTGACAGTCTTAAAGGCGTGAATGTTGAGAATGATGCAAATGTGTGGCTTGCCTCACAGCAGCAAGCTCCTGCATGGCCTGCTGTGTCTGTTCATCTCCTGGATGGATGTGCTGCCTGTGATGCAGGAAGTTGAGGACTTGGACCGTCAGCTTCGTCTCATGTCTGACACCCGCAGTGCACAGGCCACTGCCGACGGCATGGGGGAGCTCACCATCACTGACAAGGGGCGCGCCTCAATGAAGATATCGGCACATACCATTGCTAGAAAGGTAAATGGCAAGACCGCTTCATGTTGCATTCCTGCAATGAAGTGCTGTGGACATGCATGTCATGTAAGTGGTGGCAATTAAGAGCAATGTAGGCAATACAGAGCATGATAGGCAATGTGAGGCAATACAGAATCCAGAGCTGTATGATGCAGTCAATGCAATGTGATTGCTGGTCTCAGAGCAAGATTGTGAATATCATGATTAGGGCGAAGCAGATTCTGGTAGATGCAATGCTGACAATTACACATACATAGACTGGACCCGCCGTTCCTCAGTCGCCAAGCTTTTATTTGGAACAACTGAAGTTTCCCCACAACACAAACCATCAGGAAATCATTTTGAACATCACCTTCTGTCATCTTCTGTCACGTGGCATGACTGAACCAGATGAGATGACCTGCTGCAGGCAGGTCTTGGACCGGCAGTGGCAGCCGTGTTCTTGCCACCTGCCAGCTTTGGCGAGAACCTGGAGACATCTACAATCCAAAACATTGTCAGCGACACTGCACAGCCCCCAGAAGATTTTACTGCTCAGTATCAATCTGAGGTCAGTATCTGCCATTGACTTCTTGATTTATTCACCTGCTTTGCCACTTTGTGCTGTAGCATTTCTAATAATGCAGACTCTTTTTAAGCTGTCAGTGCCACAGGCCTATTCTGAAATTGTTATACACTCTGCAGCTCTCATGCTAGGTGCTGCTGATGTGGCACATGCGACTTAGCATGGTGCACTCATGGTGGCACTTCGATCTGATTTGTCATGGTTTGCATTCCCTAGCATGTCCATGAGATGTGCAGTCTGGGGATCAAATACAATACTCTTCTCTCTCAAAGGCTGTTGTCCAGCAGCCCTGCATCACGATGTTTCCAAGCACAACAAACAAGAGCAACCTTGCACATGCAGGGCTTTCCAAGCATGGAGCGTGTTCTTGAGGGCATGCACAAGATGGCTGTTGCTGACATTGCTGCAGAGGCTTCAGTCAGAAAGCATGTCCGGGAGTTGTACACCAGATATGCTGTTGTGTCCACAGGTAATACCTGCATGCACATCAGGCTACAACCACCCTTTTTTGGCAAGTGCTGTTGTTCAGATCATGTGTGTTTGGTGCACATCACCTGACATCAAGCTTATTGTGGCCACACTGCACATGTTGACAATACTCTACGCACCATATGCGCATGCTGCGCATCTTTTTAGTAGTGACTGTGTGCGAGCATACAAGCATAAGCCATGTGCATGGAGGTAATGCTGCCTTCATCTTCGGTGGTTACTGCAGCGCCCACGCTGAGTGGCGAGGCAGTCTTGACCCCCTTTCATCCATATGGGACCGTCCGCCACATCCAGAATAAACCAGTGAAGAAGTTCACTGACCGCGACCAGTTCCTGCTGATTGCTGCTGCTGAGAAGGAAGGATTGCTAAAGGTGAAGTTCAAGGTGAGCCATGTCTCCAAGCTAGAGAAGTCAGGGTCTGTCCTCTATTATAGCTGGATGCTTTGGGCTACGCTGGACAGTAGCAAGGCAGTTCACGACGTGCTGCAGAACTGAGTGAGCTGATGCTCACTTGCCTGTATGTGACTGGCAGCACAGGACAGGAATGGCTGTGTGTACTCACTCTATCAGCCGCATAGAAAGGGCTAGAATGAGGCAGCCTTCCAATCTGCCTGGGAACGGTGACAGCACACCTGTTTCACTTGTTTGAGCAGTTCAGTCAGTCCAGCTGCTGCACAGGTGGTGGATACATCAGCAGAGAACAAGGCTGAAGACGCTCTCCTGAAGCAAACCAAAGAGCTGTACCTCAGTCAGAGTGTCAGCACCACTGCTAAGGCTTGGAATGATGTCCGAGAGAAGGTGCTGCAAGACGCCCTGGATAATGTCCTCAGGCCTCAGTTTGAGCGGGAGCTGCGTGCTAAGCTCGTGAGCGACGCCAGAGAGTTTGTCTGCAGCAAGTGCTCCTCTAAGGTGTGGAGGCTGGCTACTCAAGGCCCCATCCAGGTAAGACTCACCCATCTGGCATGACGAACAACTGCTGTTCCTGCATCCACAAGAGTATGCAGCCCAGGATTGTGTCTACTGCCTATCTGCTGAGGTACAATCTTTCTGCATCTGCAAGCATGTGCAGCCCTGGATTGGTCCTCCTGTCCATCTGCTCAGTTGCTGACTCATGGAGGCTGTTGATGTATTGCCTTCCTTCCTACAGGGGGTTCACGCGCAAGCTTGTATCAGCTCTCAAGTGCTACATGTCTTGACTGTTAACCACTTTGTCAATGGTACAGAGTTCCAGGTAGATGGCAGCTCACACTGTCAGCGGTACAGAGTTCTGGGTAGATGGCAACTCACATTGTCAATGGTACAGAGTTCTGTGTAGATGGCCACTCACACGGTCAGTGGTACAGAGTTCTGGGTAGATGGCAACTCACACCGTACATCCTGTTTCACAGATCAGAGACAGGGACAATCATGTGCTGGAAGACCGGCGGTTCATGGTTGTGGTGTGGGGCCCTGGTGGCCAGGGACCCTCAACAACGCTGGTCATGGTGGACCATGAAGGCAACCTGGTTGACCTGCTGTACTGTGGTCAGCTCAGTGGTGCCATCAGGCAACCTCCAGGACTGGACAGGAACTATGAATGGAAGCATGCTATGCAAGAAGCACATAAGGTGAGCCTCAAAATGACATTGGTGTGCATTGCAAGGCTGAAATGTCACAGCTAGGTATGCACTGGCAGAAGCACAACCTAGCACAAGCATAAGGTAGATGCCTTGTGTCTAATTTCATAAAAGTTGGACAGGTAGTGTATTGCGGGCTTTCCTGTAGGAAAGGTCCCATTCATGCCTAATCACATACTCCCAATAAAGTGTTTTTTGGGTAGAGGACGAATTTTGCCTCTTACCACACCTGAGCAAGCGCAGGTCAGATCTCCAAACCATGCCCAATTTTTCACTACCCAGTTGGCTGCTCAAGCTTCGCTCAAACAATGCATGTGTTGTGATTGCAGGCCAAGGATTTGCAGCGCATGCAAGACTTTGTACTGGAGCACGTTCCCCACGTGATCCTAGTGGCAGCTGCTGGCCAGCACTCACAGACCCTAGAGTTCTACATCCACTCAATGCTTGGGGCTGTGCTGAACGACAATGCCAAAGTGCTGACTGGCAGATCAGAGAGTGGCACTATCACTGCGTTTCTGGCGGATCAGACCATAGCCCAGCTGTGGGAAACCAGTGCTGCTGCCAGAGAGGAGCTGACAGATCAGCCCCCTCTCGTGCGCCGGGCTGTGGCTATGGCACGAGCTGCCATCTCAGGCAACCTTCCTGTTCTGTGCTCATTGGCAGGTAGGACCCCTTACTAATCTACATGTCCTGCACAATGTAGGCTGCCTAGAGTGCTGACAAACATATACAGCCTGCATTTGGTGATCCATGTGTAAAGCTGTGCCCTCTTGTCAGCTTATGCAGTGTGCACAGCAGGGCTTAGACATGGTGCATGACCGGTAAGGCGTATGTCAACTGCTGCAGGCATGTCACGGGAGATTCTGGCACTGCAAATGCATCCCATGCAGAAAGCAGTCACTGGTGAAGAGCTGTACAAAGCTGTCGAGCAAGCCTTGGTCACAACTACATGTCAAGTGAGCTGATAAGAAGCCTCCTGCATCAGTCTCAACGTCAAGCTTTATGCACCACTGCTTCGTATTTTGCAGCACATCGGTCTCCCAGTTTTCTCAGTTCTGCGAGTTGCACTCACAATAACTGTGTGAGATAGACATGCCTGCGCTCACCTTTTCACAACAAGCAGCACAAGCACGAGTTGATCGTCAGATCTGAAGCACCTAGACATGCAAAACGCCAAGGCTTTTTGGCACACAAGTTGTCATCATCATGCATCCAGCAAACCATTGATCAGGGCTGCATCATAATCTGGCTGCACAAACGCCATGGCTGGCTCATCAGCTGCAATTTTTGGTTGAGGCATTGTGGCACACAAGGACTCAATATCTATGCAACCTGCAGTTGACACAGTGTACGTCTGTACCAGGTAGGGGTGGATCTCAATATAGCTCCACAGACCCCATGGCTGGCCCACCAGCTGCAGTTTGTACCTGCGGCAATGTGGTGCATAAAGACTCATGATGCGTGCAACAAGCAGTTGACACAGTGTATGCCTGTAACAGGTTGGGGTGGATCTCAATCTAGCTGCGCAGACCCCATGGCTGGCCCACCAGCTGCAGTTTGTGGCTGGGCTGGGGCCCCGCAAGGCCATGGCCCTGCTGAAGGCTGTGCAGCGCCAGGAGCAGGTCGCTGCAAGGAAGGCTGTCTGGAAAGAGCTGAATGTCATCGGCAAGAAGGTCTTCTGGTCAGTCACTGAGACATCTCGTGTTTGTCAAGTGCTGCCTGGAGAAACAGGCGTACTACCACCATTGATGCTTGAGCAGATTTTGCTATTACATTGCAAGCCTTTGAGCTCATGTGCAGAGGGCAAGTCGTACCACCACTTCATGCCTCTGCTGTCATTGCCAGCCAGAAACTCTGTCAAGACACAAAGCCTGCCTGCCTGCCTTGAGCACACGTCAGCTCTCTGTGCATGCTGGCATGCAGGAATGCAGCAGGTGCACTCAGAATCAGGCGCTCTGCAGCTGGGCTGACCAATGAGGAGCTGGACCCTCTCGATGATACCAGGGTTCATCCTGAGTCATACAAGTGGGCCATTGCCATGTGTCAAGAGGCCCTGCAAGGCAGCAAGCTTGCAAATCTGGATGATGATGACCAGATTGCTGTCGAGAAGGCCATCAGCAAGCCAGAGCTTGTAGAGAAGCTGGATCTTGCCGTGAGACTTCACTTTCAGACTGCAACTCAGTTCTTGGCTCTGCCTTCTGCTGACTTGTGCTGACTTGCATGCAGCCTATTCATGATGGCAAGTTGCTCTGCAGTGCAAGGCACTGGTCAAGCAATTGTCATGTCAGCCCATGTCTGCTGTTACTTTGTGTGATGGTGGACCTTGGGATGCTGTGGATATATTCCTTCCATGCCAACACAGCAACAATCCCACCACACCAATATGAATGTGATGACATGCCTTGAGATGCTGTTGGTATTTTCCTTCCCTGCCAAAGCCGCATCAAGCCCAGCATACCAACACGGCACACTCTGCTGCAGGGCTTCAGTCTCAGGCTGCAGCAGGACCAGGATCAGTCCGACCGGCTGTCCACTCTCATAGACATCTCCTTCGAGCTGGTCCTGCCCTACTCAGATCTGCGCCCCAACAATTCAGGCCAGCTCACAATCAGTGACACCTTCTGGCTGCTGACTGGGGAGACCCCCTCCACCCTGAAGCTGGGGCGCAGGGTGCAGGCCACCATCACAGGTCTCAGTGGTCAAGCTGCCTACTGCTCACTGCCTGACCTGAATGACATGGAGGCTGTCATTCTGGCTGAGGACATCAGCAGCTCAGGCCCGGTGCGCCCGGGGGACAGGCTGCGGCGGGGGGACACAGTGCCTGCCAGGTCAGCCTTTTGTAACTCTGCTGGTGAAGATGCCTCGATTGCACACTGTGTGGCTGCAACTCTCTTGCAATGTCTATCGTTTCAGGGACAATTGTATTCAGTCTCATGTGTTCCCAATCATTCATGTATCGCAGTGGAAATCTGAAGGTATGCACACATACAGCAAGCAATGGCTGTTGTGACAATGCTTGAGTTGGGGTAATGAGACGAGAGTTTAACGCTCGTGTGTGAGACCAGCATATCTGCCTGGAGTTGTCCTTGGTCATCTGGCATCATCCTGTCAACTTGCTCATCGGCTTTTATGCCCCCTGCTGTGCTTGTGGAATCTGCCGAGATATAACATTTAGCTTGGGTGTTGCTCAATGGCATTACCTGTCTTTGCTGGTCACACGCAGGGCTTGCCCACACTCTTACATATGATACCACAGCACAGTCTGCTGCTTCTGTCTCTTGCATTCCGATGCCACAGATTTCCTTGGACACAATCATCCCGGTTTTCTGCAGGATCAGGCAAATATACGATGTGATAGCAGAGGCTGATAAAGATGGTCATCCTGTGCTGAGCAACATATACCTGACCACCACCAGCACAGCCATGGCAACTGACCGCCCTTGGGAGAAGGAGTACTGCACTGATGATCACTACAGAGCTCCATCTGATGAAGAAAGAGCTAAGCTGCAGGTAGTCAAGGCTAGGCTGACGCATTGATGGATACTTGGCATTGGTGCAAGTTGTCACTGCAAGCTGTATCCCCACTGGAGACATAGCATTGTAAGACACAGCAACTGGGATGCGCAACAGCCCCCAAGTGCTGTTTTCTTACAATGCCCCCCCCCCCCCTCCCCCACCACCGCCCTTTGCCGCCTCTTCCCCAAAGCTGTTGCCAGGCCCTTGAGCACATCCAGCCTGTTCCATGGATGCTAACGGTGTTGTCTGATGGCATTCAAACCAAGTTTGTTCCTGTGCAGGCTGAGCGCAATCGAAATCAGCGCAAGCAGCAGTTTGTGAGCCGGACCATCTTTCACCCCAGCTTCAAGAATGTGTCGATGCCAGAGGCCATTGGCTTTTTGGGCAAAGAGGGGGAGACCTCCAGATGGCTCTTCAGGCCCTCAAACAAGGGCACCCACCAGATTTCTATCACCATGAAGGTCAGCATTCACACTCAAACATGTCCTGGATAATTTGTTTCAGGTGCCTAGTGACAAATATGCGCTGCTCTGCACAGCAAAGAGGTATACCTGGCCAAGTGTGTTCTGCTGTGTGCTGCTTGATGACATGCCTGGACCTGATCTTCTGCAGCAAGGTGCAGAAGCATGGTTTAAGGGTCTGATATTTGCAGATGCTGCATTGTTGCCTTCCCCAAAACAACTAGGTTGTCACAGTCAATGATTTTTGACAGTGTGTAAGTTGTGACAGTGTTTGGCAGTGGTTGGGCTAATGAGGCCAGTTATTTGTGTTGCAATGCAATGGTCTCTTCTGCATATCAGATATATATGCGTGTGGAACCTGGCAGGTAGAGCTTGCCATGCTTGGGCCAATATCGTATGGCACTTGCATTTGTCTGTGGACCTTTTGTGCATAGATTTAATGCTGACGTTCTTGGCAACATGAGGGTGAAGTATGCCTGGTGCTCTGCAGCTGCACACCAGTCCAGATGGCAACGCTCTGTTCCTGCATCAAGATATTCGAGAAGGACGCAAGCAGTCTGGAGGGGTAGGTGGGCACCTCAAGCTGGGTACCCCTCTCACCATTCAGATGCCGGGCAGTGATGCCTTGGCCTTTGAGGACCTGGATGACGTCATTGCCAACTTTGCTGAGCCATATCTTGAGAATGTTAGAGCGTTGGTGAGTGCTGCACACGCTGCCCTGACTCGAGACCAGAAGCATCCACATGATTGCAAACACTGCTATGTCAGCAGGCATGCTGGTGCTCCCAAGATATCTCACTGTGTGCAGCAAGTAGATGCATTAAGGGACATCAGCCATGCAAATGCACACATCAAGTTGATGTGTCTTTGGCTGCTGATGCTGTGCTGCAGCATATTGCATCTGTTACAACTTTGACACCTCAGCTGTTGCATGGATGCATGGACGCGCATAGGCCATGACATGCTATTTGTTATTGGTGCTTGAGTGTTACCATGATATCATTGTTACATATATCTTTCATAACAGTACGTTATGATCCAACATTGTTTTGTGATGCGACAATATGTTATGATGCAACATAACAGTATTTCATGAAGCATTCTGGTGCATCATGAATGACAGCAGCTGCGTACTGGCAGGTGGCACATCGCAAGTTCATGGATGGGGACTGGGAAAGGGACCTGCAGCCCACTCTGCGAACAGAGAATCCCAAGCCTGCCTACAGGCTGGGCATCAGATATGAGCAGCCTGGCATCTTCTTCCTGGGATTTGTCCTGCGCAACTCGCCTGCCCGGGAAAACTTCTCTGTACTGCCCAGCGGGTACTACTTCAGGAAGAAGGTGAGTTCAGTGCTCAACACCTGTGATGCTTGAAGCTGCAGTGATTAGCAAAGCATTGACTGACCTGGTTTGTCTGGTTTGCTGGACAGAGCACTCATGCTCTGAGCTGTGCACCTTTGTGGAAGATATTGAGGCAGCTGCAATAGGCAATCTGCACAATGCTTGCATTGCTGATGACAGGTGGGCGACAGCAGCAGTTGTTGCTACACAATGTGTTGTCTCTCTTGTCGTCACCGCTGCTGAGCTTTTCACCATTTCAAGCATATGTGTGTACAGCATCTGGCAAATAGCAAAGGAGCTTATTTGGGCACATATCCACTTCCCCATCTGACATGCTGCAGGTCGTGTCCACCATTGACGCTGCCATAGACAAGTTCAAGCGAAATCCTGTTCCTTTAGAGATGCAAGCCGGGGCCCCTCAGCATCAGGCGCCTTATCAGCATCACCCAACAGCAGGAGCAACGGCAGTGCCTGGGGCTTATCAGGACCCCCAGACTGCCTATCCAGCTGCAGCTGGTGCCACTGCGCCATACGCTGGGGCTGCATATAATGCTGCACCATACTCTCATGGGCAGTACGGAGCTTATCCGCAGCAACCATATCAGCAGCCGTATGCTGCTGCTGCTGCGCAGGGTAAGTCAGTCCTATTGAGAGCAGCTTTGCCAGAGAAGTACATGTACTATGAAATTGGCTTGGGTCCCCTTCTGTGCAGCGCAGACCATGGCTGGTGCACACCTACTTTTGCTTTTCATGGCGATACCCTTGCTTGTTATGCCTCTGCATTGAGCGCCTTGCAGGGTACCTTTGTAGCTTTGCCAAACGGAATCTGCTCTATTTTGCATGTTGGTATGACCATTCAGTAGTTGTGCTTGCCTCAGCTACAGACACTGCATCAAGATTGTGTTTCTGTGACTTCGTTGCAAAATCGGACTGCAAAACCTTTTCTAGTTGCCAAAGTCAAAGCGTGTAATGATAGTCTGCCTCATGGCTTGCTTGTGTTACAGGTGTGCCCGGTGCGTATGATCAGCAAAGTTATGCATACATGCAACAGCCAGCAGATGCTCAGGCGCCGCCTGCTGCTGGTTCTTGGCTTAGCCAGTATCAAACTGGAGGTGCAGCAGCGGGCTATGCTGCTGCTGGGTATGCATATGCAGGACAGCCTGCAACTTATGATGGCCTGGGCAGTCAACAGAATGGCTCCCAGTATCCTGCTGGTCTTCAGCCCCCTCCACCCCCTTCTGAAGTGCCCCCTCCTCCGCCCGTTTGATGTTTCATTACTGGTCTAGCCAAAATTCGTGCTGACACTATGGATGCGCTTGAATTGGCACGAGGGTGCTTCGTTAAATGGCCAGATTTCTTTCGAGAGTGTGTGTGTGTGTGTGTGTGTGTGTGCATGTGAGTGTCGATGTTGGTGTACTCCGGGTCTTGACACAAGTCGCAGAGTGTGTAACAATTGATTGTCAAGTAACTATGAAACAAAAGGTCTATCCTTAACGTTGACAGGGTGTGCAAATAGGGGCAGGAATGTAAAGGCACCCTGCACAGGACATCTATTTAGACTGCCTATGACTTCTGAATGGGCAAGAAAAGCTTGAACTCAGGTGGCAGCTCCTCCTCTGAGTACAATCTGTCTGAGAAGTAGATGCGCCTGATGCGGCAGTTGGCATGTATCTGCACTCTCAGCGTCTCAATGTAGTTCGTGCCTGTGGAAAGAAACCTCATATTGTCAGAGCTATGCTGTTGAGGTTTAGATGAACAAGACAAGCTTTTAACACTGTACCGTATGCTCTTCTTGTGAAGTCAGACAAGTTGAACTGGATCTGGTTCCAGCCCTCGTCCAGCCTCATGGGCATTGTACAGATGAACGGCTTGACTCGCGTTGTTGACTGCAATTGAGACACAAGCCGTCAGAGCTGCCAGCACAAAGCAAGGTTGTGTTCAAGCTTATAAACCAAGGTGTACCTGGTAGTTAGAGGCTCTGAAGCGTCTCCTGACATTCTTGTCATCCAGTACCTGTACTTCGAAGCTGAAGTACTTCTTCAAGTTTTTGATGATCATCACCAGGAAAGGCAGCTTGATGCCCAGGGTCTTGGTAGGGTCAGCTGGACAGGTGATGTATGTCGTGCTGACGTTGCTGCTCATAATCTCCAAGACGCTGGACTGGATATCGCTGTCTGTGATACGTTTGATGTGACCATTGCGAACTGCAAACGAAGCCTTTCGAGTTTCAACTCTGTGAAACGACATTTTCTCCAGAAACAGCCACCCTAGAGCCCGACATGTCGGGTCGCTTACCTTGCTTGTCCCAAATTTGCAGGGGCTTGCTGCCTATACTGTACAAGATTGATAGAAAACCTGACTGAAACGTGTTCTTGAACATGATGGCCCCTTCTCAAGCCACGACCGCCTCGCCCAGTGGCGAGCTTGACCTGATGGTGCTTGCCCTATGGCCAAAGAAGTGTGCTCTCAGGGCTCACACGGCCAGACTGATGGCTGTGGTGTTCCTATGTACCCTTTGTGTTGTCCTAGGGAAGAGCAATCGTACGTTCACGGCGAAACAAGGAGTATGGCGAGACCTGCGCAGGATTCTGCTCCAGCTTTCCCCAGCACTTTTCGGGGATCCTAGGGGATGCTAAATGTGCCGATAGATACTCCTTCTGACAAAAGAAACACAATTCTTGAAAAGCAAATGCGCTCCAGCAACATGTCTCTTGTGCTGACCGTGATGATGAGTCTAATTGCTTTGTAGCTTGTATGTGCAAAAAGTCCTCAGCTTGAGTCCTTTCTAACTTGTCTGAGCCAGCCTAGGTCAGGCAATTTTCAGCAATGTCAGAGTGGACAGAGGACCAAGACCCGTACGAAGTGCTGGGTCTCACACAAGGACACGAAAGCACCGAAACACAGATAAAGAAGGTATGGTTTTTGGACATATGTGCCTCGCGACGAGTCTGCAGGCCAAAGCCTTGACAAATTTTCAATGTTCTGACAGGCATACAGGCTATTGGCTTTGAAGAAGCATCCTGACAAGCAGCCAAACAATCCCAATGCAGCCGCAGAGTTTCACCCGATTCAAAGAGCCTTCGACCTGCTCAGTGACGCCAAGGCTCGAGCTGCTCTTGATGACTTGTATAGGTATGACCACAAGGCACAAACACAGCAAGGCCATCTTGTGCCAAGCTGTTGAGACTGATGCAGATCTGCTTGTGTGCAGGGCTAAGGCAGCTCGCAAAGCTCGTGAAGCTGGTCAGAGCGAGAAGAGACGCAAAATGCGTGAGGATCTGGAAAAGAGGGAAGGTGCATACCAGACAGCCCGCAATGATGAGCAAAGAGCTCGCAATAAGCTCAAGGTCAGCAAAGCTACTGCTTTGGATTATACAGGCAGGGGTCTGTGAGTGCAGGTCATGCAGCTTTGTAAGGTCAAGAGCTTACCAGGCATTTGTGAATGCTTGCAGGAGGAACTGAATCGCTTGCGTCAGAAAGAGGTTGAGAGACGAGCCAACCATGCTGCCGAAGTGTCCTTGGCATTTGCTCAAGCAACAGCACATTCACATCAGCAGCAGCAATACCAACCAGATGCTTCTGCATCTGCTGCTGAATATCAACCAGCAGCTCCTCCGCAGATCACGCAGGAGCTTCTCAGGACCCTCAAGGTCACATGGGACAAGCACAGCAGCAGCTACTCTGTGGATGAACTGCAGCAGATCATGGGAGAACATGGGGCTGTAGAGGACATAGTGTTGGTAGAGTCCAAGAAAAAGAAGAAGGGCAGCGCCTTGGTTGTAATGCAGTCACTGGAGGCAGCACAAGCTGCTGCTGAGGCTGTCAATGGCAGTTTGAGAAACCCATTGCTGGTGGTGCCTCTTGCAAAAGCTGCTGGGCCAACAAACGTTGACAGTAATGACACTCAAGCTCAATCTCGCGCGTCGCCAGAGTCATATGCACCTGAACAACCCCAGCAACAGCCACAACCCACCCCTGCGTTCCCCCTTAGCCAGTCAGCTACTCCACCTACGCCACCCTCCTCTCCTATGAAAGCCATCCCCGTGCGCAATCCTTTCGGAGGCAGCTTCGCTACTGATCAGACAGCAACAGCATCAGCACCAGCTGCTGCAAGCTCTGTGCAAATGCCAGCATTTGCTGCTGCTGTCCCAAAGCCTTTGTTTGCAGCAGCTGGCCCCAACCCTGCATTTGCTGCAGCACTGCCTCAGCCTCTGTTTGCCGCGGGAACAAGCATGAGCAGCAGTGCTGCTGGGCACATGCCAGCTGGACCTTTTGGATTCAATGCCGGCAGCTATAGCTCCTTCCCCGGTCCGCCCATTAGTGCAGATCATGCTCAAGCTGGCTTTGGGCAGAACTCTTTTGCACATACTGTCCAAGCAGGCGTGAAAAGGTATTTCTAAGCTTACAGAACATGTTTGTCTTTGATCACTAGTCATCTAGCATTTGCTCAATGTTTTCTAGGCTGCATGTCCCGCAATACAGTGTTTGCAACTTTAGTTTTGCTCATGTGTATAGATCAGCATCCACCCAGCTTCTGAGCATTTGTTGTTTTTGCAGGGCGTTTGAGGATGCAACATTGCTGAAGCTGAAGCAAGCTGCAGACCGAGCGCGCGCAATACAACAGCTTCAAACAGAACAGCCAGACCAGTGACCTTGTCTTGCAAATGAGTTGTCATAAGCTTGCTGGCAAGCGGTGCCCTAAAGCTGATCCAAAGGACGCTCATGATGACCCTTTCACGGTCTGTTGATTTGAACATGTGCTGCAATCTTGTGCAGCGATCTTGAAGCCCAACAGTTTAGCAAACACCGATGGATCAATTTGACTCTTTTGCATGTGCTGCTACATACAATGCAGCCATGGATGTCACCTGAAAGCTGGATGTGCCACGTGTTTTTTTGAGGCTGTTATCGATCTACAAAGTCCTTAAACTGCTGTTGATTCAACAGCAAGCCTTGATTTTTTAAAACAATTAATTGTTGTTTTCAAGACATCAGCTGCGCTGAGAGGTGAAAACGCTTACACTTCACTCGCTCAATGCTACTACTAGCATTGATGTGTTCAACCTAATCAGAGTGTCGACATGATGAAAATTCTTCACGAGCGTCGCCAGTTGGGGCTGCCTGTGTTTTCCCCCGGGGCCGGACGCAGATAAGGCAAGACCCATCTGCCTAGGACCCCGTTCAAAGTGTGCGTTGACTTGTGCCCCGAACGCGACAGCATGGAAGCACCGGCAACAAGCGGCAGGCCACCTGCAGGCTTTATGACGTTGACGTCGTGGCCGCTGTTGTATCACAGCACAGCAGGCAGCACGTCTCAGGGCAGCCTTGCGCAAGCAAGTCATGTTGACTTCAGCTCACAACAACCGTCAGCCCCAATACGGCTTCCAACAAGGGCCTGGCTGTCATCGTTTCGATTAGGAGGTTCGGGTAGCAATAAGTGGAGCAACAAGTCTCACTTGCACAGGCCTTTCGCCCTGGGTGTTGGTGCAGGGACAGGAGGCTCTATGCTGGTCAGCTTGCACCAACAACCCTCATGCCATGCCAATCTGTGCCCTGCTCGCACAATTCGAAATTAGAGGATTCTGGTGCAATTGACTGCTTGCTGTATTTGTGCAGTATGGCAGCGTTGGAGCAGCACAACTAGGTGGATTTTGGCCATTTAAGAGCAAAGGTATCTAATCAAACCGCTTGACCAGACAGCTGTCATCTGTTCATGCACTCACAAACTGCATCTCTGTGTAGCCAAAACCAATGGCAAGGCCAAGAAACGGATACTTGTCTTAATGTCTGACACTGGCGGCGGGCACCGAGCAAGCGCTGAGGCTATCAGAAGTGGGTTCCAGATTCTGTATGGCAACCAATATCAAGTAAGTCACCTTGCAACATACTAGCACATGCTCTACGCCATCCTTGTATCTAATGCCAAATGATACAGCTGTAATCATATGGAGATGAGCTACTCCTTCAATAACAACTGCTGGGTGTTGCAGCTGGATATCGTTGACATCTGGAGTCAGCATACCCCTTGGCCAATGAACCAAATACCAAAGACGTACAGTTTCTTGGTCAAGAATGGGTTTCTGTGGCGATTTGGCTACTATACTCAGCAGCCACGTTTCATGCATGTGCCCTTCCTCAAGATGACAGCTGTCACAGCGAGGCGGCATATCGCGGCTGTATTTGACCACTATAACCCAGACCTGATAGTGTCTGTGCACCCCTTGCTGCAGCTGGTGCCCCTCACCATCCTGCAGAACCGCATCAAGTGAGCAACGACCATAAAACATGTGCTCCACGGTCTGCCATGGTTCTTGAGAGCATGACCCACACAATTTGTATTGTACGCAGATGCTGCATACTGCCTTCACAAGCTGTAGCAACTTTCTGCTTCACCATCACATCTAATGCACATGTGTTGAGCATCCACAACATTGCTTGTGACTGGACGTGTGTGTTCAGCACAGCTGAGCATGTAACTGTTCTGAGTATGGGCAATGCTGTATGTGTTCACAATCAATTTGAGCTTATGGTCATCTGCATCAGCCTGCACTCAGTCAGCTCGTGCACTGCCAGGGCTGGCATTCAGAGGCCAATCAAGTTTGCCACAGTAGTGACAGATTTGACGACATGCCACAATACCTGGTTCCACAAGAATGTGGACCGCTGCTTTGTGGCAACAGAGGAGGCCAAACAGAGAGCACTGACAATGGGTATTGGGCAGCACAAGGTGACAGTGCATGGTCTGCCCATCAGGCCCTCCTTCAGTCAGAAGCTGCCCTCCAAGCACCGCTTGCGCCAGCAGCTTGGAATGGACCTGCAGAAACCTGCTGTCCTGCTTGTAGGTATGACAAGCAAAGCACCCAATTTGATGCCTGCTGCAAAGTAAGATCCGCTTATGTGTGGGGAAGTACAGCCGCACACCCTTGCTGTATATTGGTTGCTGCATGCTTGTCTTATGCAGGCATGTTAGAGAATATCATTCAGTAAGCTGCAGTGCATCATCTGCCAGTGGCCCAATGGCAGCTCAGCAGAGGCTGCTAGCATACGCAAGACAGACAGCAGCACCTCTTTTGCACAATGCCTTGTACTTGCTGTGCTGAAGCCACATGCTTCATCAAGATTATATGACCTCTGAGATGTCCTCCAAGTAGCTCTGCATGCGTAGTGCAGCACATGCATGTGCCCAACTCTGTGTCCCATCTACCGTGGCTTTTCTGTGAATGTGTGAAGGTCACTGCATTTCTGAGATCAGCACAACCAATTTTGATATGTGTCCTCCTCATGCTTGGCTGATGGCTGTCTGGCATCACAGGTGGCGGAGAGGGTATGGGAGCAATTGAGAAGATTGTGCAGGCTCTGGTAGAGCAAGTAGGTTCAGCCTGCCAGGTTGTGGCCATCTGTGGCCGCAACAAAGGCCTCATCAAACGCCTGGAAGCCAAAGCATACCCAGCTGGCATGCAGGTAACCTGTACAAAGTAGCTTTGCAGCTGTAAGCTGACTCACACCAAATTTGGGTTGCATACGCACTGCATGTTTGCTTGGCATACCGCAAGGCATGCAGCATGGCAGTTCAATATTGGTTGCAGTAGTAGCAGCCAAGGAGCTGTTGGATCTAGATGGAGGCGCACATATCAAGGCAAGACATTTCAAACGTATGGATGGCAAGTGAACATAGGAATAGCTGCAGGTCACCATCAAAGGCTTTGTGGACAACATGCCTGAGTGGATGACAGCCTGTGATATGATCATCAGCAAGGCAGGGCCAGGCACAATTGCAGAGTCCTTCATCTGTGGCCTTCCTGTGCTGCTGAATGGCTTTGTGCCATGTCAGGAGGAAGGCAACGTGCCTTTTGTACTCAAGCACCAGGTAAGCTGCAGTCATTATCAACCTTTGTGATCCCACCAATTATGTACGCATATTTGCCTACTATCAATACATCTGTAGTATCATTTGGCAGATTGGCAACGCAGTCCACTGGTCAACAGAGTGTCAGTCTCAAAGCAATTTTGCCCACTGTGAGTATGTTGTGCTGAGTTTGTCCGCCATTGCAGCGTATGCAAGCAGGCTGTATATGCTGGATCTACACGATCAAGTAAGCCTTGAAATTTGGGACTGCAGGTTGGTGCATATGAGGACAAACCTGCAAAGATAGCTCAGATTATCCATGGCTGGGTACATGAGAAGCGGGGAGAGTTGGCTGCAATGGCTGCTCGAGCAAAAGAAATGGGTCAACCACAAGCTGTCTTTCGAATAGTTGAGGATCTTGCAACCATGTGCGCCTGATGAGCCAACATGCGTCTTATGCCTAGATTGTTGCAAGAAACTGCAGAAACAGCTCACAGCAAGCACCTGCATTACAGTCGAGTGTATATTGCCATGAAGAGTGCACAACACCACTGGTCTGCCGTGATTCAACACAGCATGTGTTGCACATGACTCGTGCCTTACCAAAGGAATTGTGATTCAAAAAGCTTACCGCCACTTCCGCCGCTTAACATTTAGCATGTTTTGACTCCTTGCTTGGTTCCGGCACTTTTCATAGGTTCCGAGATGATGCTGTCGACTATCTCAGCATCTTCAAATCAGCACACTGCCAGCAATAAGGCTTGGCGCTCCAGTGCTGCTTGCGACATGAGTGCTGCTGTTGCACAAGTTGAGTAACAGTCTGATCTCACATGGCCAGTCAAGTAGGGCAGGTGCACGCTCCTACGCACTCCGGGGCAGAGACTGCGCTGTCAGGAGCTGGTGCCGTCATTCAGGACGATGGGGTGGCCGTCGACTCGCCAGCATCTGCTGTGGCCGCAGGCAGTCAGGCTTCTGTAGGGCCTGCGGGAGAGCCACATCTCATGCAAGCGGCAGCGTCAGCGGTCTATGCAAATTCGGCGTTGATGGCCAACGACAGCGCGTTGTCTGTTGCAGATGGTTCAGGTCCGTACACTGAGAACAGCGACGTCTGTGCTGCCTCATTTCTGAAGTTGCTGGATGCTTAGCTTGACACTCAAACGCAGGCAACAAGCTGGCGGTCGCAGGAGCAGAACAAAAAGTCAGACGAAGTAATACGCGATCGCATTCATCATCGCCAGATGCACAGGCTGTGAGCTTTGTACCAACAACGGCGTCTGATCGGGCAAACCAGCAGCAGGCCCACCTGCCAGCTTTACAACAGGTGAGGCTCAAAAGCAGCTCAGCAGTTCATGAGTTTGCCCTCGTTCTGTGCCTTCATGATGTCATTCAACGAATACCTGTAGGAGGCCTTTGCAGCACCGGCTGCTGCCTTTGCACCAGGGCAGATGCCTCAGAGTCCATACCCCCACTGCACTCTTGCATCTGTTCAGCGGGGTGCGTCAGCAGCAGCTTCTGTGGAAGCCATACAGCAAGGAGATGAAGATGAGGATGTTCAAGATGGGATGGCCACTGCAAGCACTCAGGCAGCAGGTGATGCAACCTCACTGCCAGCCACATCACACTCTAGGCGCCAGCGATTGTATCACAATACCAGGCTGCCAATTGCTCCCAGCTTGAGACAGCAGTCGCCAGCAGCTCACAAAGCCACAAGCGCTCTTCCCATTGAACGGGGGCACTCAGTGGTGTATGACAGCGAGTATCGCCTAGCAACACAGTCACCACTTTCTCAACAGCAGTTTGGGCTGTCCACTGCAGCAAGTGGCCGTAAGCGTCAAAGGGCTGAGAATGACATTGCTGGGCCATCACATGCTGCGCGCGTGCTGCTTTCCCCAGAGTGCAGCGAAGCCTCACAGGGCCATCCACATACAGCGCAGCATACTGAGGCATGTCAAGCAGCACCTGAAACCACACAGCAGGCCACCATTCAAGAGGTGAGCTGATCTGGCTGGATACAGCATGCTTGCTTGGCCAAAGCCTGAAATGTTGTTGCAAATTTGCACGCCTAGCTGTGACAGGGCTTATGCATATGTGTTCATTACAAGCTTACGCTCACGTTCCGACGTGTTCATACCCAGACTTTCACGACCTGAAATAAGGGGAGTCAAAGTCTTCTTTGCCTGCATCTAATCAGCGATTGCTCGCCCTACAGGCAATGTCTGGTCAACAGTTTGATGAGGAGGCTCAGCAGTCTGCCTACAAGTCTGTTTCAGAAAGTCAGGGTCATGCTGACACCAGCCCCAGCACATCACTTGGCATTGGGACTGGCAGCCTTGACCTGATGGCATCAATTGCTGCAGAGCAACTTCATGCAGCTGCTGCTGTTGCACATCCAGCAACTTCTGCAGATGCATCTGCTGCTGGCCTGCCTCACAATGTACAGCAGCAGACCACAGCGTCTAATGATGCCTTGGCTGCTGGTGATTCATATGACGTGCAACAGCATGCTGCTGCTTCTGTGCATGCTACAGTGTCAGAGGAGGACTGCCCTGCTTCTGACGCTGAAACTGACTTGTCTTCGGTTGGCCTTCTCTCTGGCAGGCGACAGCGTGACAAAGGTGACCACTGACCTTTGTGGAACACTCCAGTCTTCAGGCATGCCCTGCAGCAAACGTACTCAAAAGTACAAAACCTGCATCTGCACCTAAGTCATCGTAAGACAGCTGTCTGATGTAGATCTCCGCCTATGCAGTAAGGGCGACTTTCATGACATTGCAGATGCAGCCGCCCTTGTGAACTACATGTATAGCAATATATGTGACTCTCATATGTCAGGACGCTGAGTGATGAGCACTCTATAACAGTGTGCGTGTGTGTTGTAGGCAGGCAGCGTCTGCCAGACTCTGCTGGTTCACCGGCAACTAATGTGCTGGTACAGCCTGCCAGTGGTGCGCCTAGGTATGTATATACATAAGCACAGTACTTCCTGCACCATTGCCTTGCAATTGAGGATCGCTAGGTTGCTATATATTAGCCGTCAGAATCTGCACTTGTGCTTGACAGGACATCATTTACCAGGCCATTGATACAACTGTTGTGTCTACATAGTATTCTAGAATTTTTCTATTAAAATGTGTGCAATGCAGGGCACATGCAGGAAACAGTCAGGCAACATCTCAGCGCCATGACAGTTGACGTCAACTGTACCAGTACACAGGACATCCTCCGGTGAGCAATGTCACCTCGTCCAATGAAACTGATCGTGGTGCGTGCATTTGCAGGCTAAAACAGATCAGACTGTCATGGGTAATAGCTTGTAGTACAAGGATTGCATGTTACTGGCCATCCTGTGACTTGCCTGATCAAGATCGAAAATCGTTGGGATCAATCCCAGACCATAACGCGTAAATATTCATTGTGGTGGTTAGAATACTTGCAGGTTCCCTCGCAGCTTTTGCGCTGCCATGCCCATGACTGCCTACTTTGTAAAGCCTTGACACATGACGCACACGAGCACAGCACGAGCAGACTAGTCCGACGCACGTGTGAGTAGTAAATCCACGCTGGTCCGACTTGGCTTTCGTGCGTACAACTCACAGCCGTTTTGTCCGTCATAGGTCATAAAGAAGGGGATTGCCCTTCCTCGCCATGGCGCACGTGGAGTGTCACGTGAGTGCAAAGCGATGAAACGGTTTGACCAGGCTGCAAGCGACCCTTTGACTGCAAAATCGTTTTGCTTAGCCGTCAGTGCGCACAGCCGACCAGCCGCAGTGCACTGCTCTGTGCTACTGTCGTTGACTGGTTCATTGCCTTCGGTTCCCTGCAATTAATACAGCCGCCCTCATCGTGAGCGCTAGCTCCCTACAGGTATGGATTGATGTCGGCTGTTTGACTGATCACGGCTTGTCTTTGCCACAGACAGACTTGATTGCTGTTTGTGTGCCTATCTAGCTTGATCACTGCATTCAACGCACATAGACCTTTTGCGCATGGCGCGTGTATGCAGTCGCATCCGAGTTCTCACGCGCAGTGTTTGACTTTACAGGGTACTCTCGTTTTGGCTCGCATGGCAACTGCCAGCCTGCGCTGCATGCAGACCAGCGATATGATGTTCAAGGGTTCAGTAGGTCAAGCAGAGCCTGGTGTAAATCTTTCAAGCGCGTCTGGCCCGTGTTCCGACTTGATGTCTGCTCACCAGGTCAGCGACGGCTCGTTACGTTTCGTGTGCAAAAGTATACTCTTGCCTTGCTATGCTGCCCTTACACTGCTTGACATTGCCGCACATTGACGCAAAACCTACTACCGCGATCATATATTGCCGCCTGCCAAGCATCCAGTAAGCCGGACCCAGTCTCACGAACAATCCCCAACGGTTTGCGCTGCTGCAGAGCGGAAACCAAGCTGAAAGGCCTCATATGGACAACATTGGCGCATTTGACCTCAGCAAGCTGACTGCAGTCAGCTTTGCTGCTATGCGACTAGAGATAGGCACTTGGCAGGTACAGCCTCAACTGCATATTGTGTGTTTCAGTTGTTGCCGTATATACCCTGCACCAAAAACACTGCTTCACAGCAGCAGTCAGCTCACGCTATGCTTCTGGTTTGCAGTTCATTGCGAAGACCAAGGAGGCTGTTTCTGCCACTTGCTGCTACACCCAGCGTCAGCTGACCTGGGAAGTGACAGAGTCTGGTCAAAGAAACAAAGTTGAGCTGAAGTGGGATGACATCACCAGTCTTAGAGTCACACCCATGGTAAGCATTTGCTCCCTACTTAATCTCATCGCTTCTTATCACTATTGCTGCAACAGTTTGGCTCAAGAAGGTGTCTTGCTCAGTCTATTACATTGTAAGCCAACGGCAGAATTAGGCAGACACCTTAAACAGATGTAGTTGCTGACCAGGGCCACTGCTGCTACAGGGACCAGCAACTGAGCTATTGGAAGTAGATGTGCAACAGGCGCCAGCCCTGTATCAAGAAACCAGTCCTTCTGTTTGGCAGCAATGCCATGACTTCACTGGTGGAGAAGCCTCTTGCCTGAGGTATGCAAACACTGCACCTTGCCTGCGTCTCTGCAGCCTTTAGCAACTCCCTGCACTAACGCCGCAGCACCTGTGCACATGGCAACGTGATACTCTCCGACATCCTGCACTGATTACCTGCACGCAATGACTGGTTTGGCTATGCATATATGCCTGTTTGGCATGCAGTTTCTGCAAGCTGAAGCATGTCCATTTGGCCGTGTGGTGCAGTGCACTGACTGCCTTGTGATCTGCAGGACACACAAGGTGCTGTTCCCTTCCAACACTGTGATGAACCTACTGCAAGATCTGGTCCTGCGCGAGCCACGCCTTGCTGCACTTACTACAAACTACCTTCCTGCTACTACAGCTGCGCCAGGTCAGTCCTCTCTCCTTTCTTACTGCCTTTCACCTGCCCTGCGCCCTTCCACGTTTGTACTATTTATGTACCAACTCTCAATCATGCCTTCACTTTGTGGTTGTCATGTCGTTGATGGTCCTGTCATTGATTCTCAAAGCATGCAGATCCACCAGTGAACTTGCACTGATATCCGTTTTGTGATATGCAGGTCCACCCATCTTTCCAGGAGCTGTCATTCAAGGCACCAACTTCAGCAGCCTGCCTTTCCCACCTGCCTCATCAGCATCTCTGCAGTCCCTTCAGTCCTCAGCAGCAGCCATCAGTATGCTGCCCTCATACCTCAGCCAATCCTCGGCACCACTAGCACCCCTGCCACTGTTCTCCAACATGTACAACACTGCACCCAGTACCTTCAACAGCCTCAGCGACCAGACAGAGGGCTTCAGCAGGGGTTCCAGCATGATGAGCAACCTCAGTTGTGCCACAGCGGCACAACCTCAGCTATCCAACGAGTGCCTCTCCTCCACCAACAGTGAGGACTCCTTACTAGGTGGCTTAACCTCTTCACCATGCTATCAGAGCTCCCACTCAGGTGGTTACATCAACCCCTTCCAGGCTCCTAACTCCCCCTCAAGGTTACCTGTCTCACCCTGCCTGGGTAATTCTGCCCTGCTGGAACAGACAGCTGCCATGATGAAGGCTGCCACTGCTGCCCTTCAGAGCCTGCAGTCCCCACCCCACCTGTACCACAGCCCCCAGAGGCAGCAGCCACCCCAGGCCTTCACATCCACCCCACCCAACCAGCACTGCTACGCACCTTCCCGGATATCTTCCCTCCCTGCTATGCCTGCTGCGCCTTCCCGGGCATTCCTGCCAGTTCAAACTGCTCCCTCTGTGGCCTCCATTGGCATGCAAGCCCTCGAGGAGCTGATGATGAGCGACAGCAGCCAGGACAGTTCCCCCTTCACACCTGGCACCACACTGCAAAGTGTACAGTCAGCACCTGCCTCCTTGTACGCCCAGGTGCAGGCCAGCCAGCCCTGGGCTCCCTCCCTGCTGCCTGCCTCCTCTTTTGAGCTTCCCGCTCAAATTCAAACCCAGCAGGAAGCCACAGCACACCCCAGTGTGAGCCAGCTGTTTGACAGCATCACTCAGCATGATGCCACCCACACCCCTTCACCAGCCCCAAAGCTTCGCACACTCAAGCGCTCAGTCAGCGACATCCCAGTCTTTGACTGCAAAGCTGCTGCTGCTGCCATGGCAGCGAGGGAAGCTGCCAGAGCAGTCGAGGAAGCTGCTCCTGAAGCTGCTCCAGCAGCTGAGCAGGAGCCTGACTTTGCTGACCTGGACCTGCCTCTCATAGATGACTGCTTCCTGGCAGACATGGGCAGCAGTGACCTGGAAAGTGACATCACCAGTGGCCTCTGCTTTGAAGGCTTTGCTGACTTCCCTTGTCCCGGGCTTGACAGGAGCGACAGCTCCAGCAACCTGTTGGCAGAGCCGGGCTTGCAGTGCCCCTCTGAAGATGCTGCACCTGCCCCCAAGCGCAAGGGCAAGCAGTCTAAGAAGCTGAAGGCCCGTGGTGGAGTTGCAAAGGCCTCAGCACAGGTGTGTGCTTTTGTCCTATCACATACCATGTTGCAAGATGCAAAACCTGTCACTTTAGCACAATGTGTACAACAGTCTCCTGTGTTCTCAAAGCCAAGGTGTGCATTTGGTTGTATCTAGTGCTGCCTGACTTCATATTTGTGGTACAGCCTTTGCCAGCTGCATTAGTCACTGTCACTGTATTGTCCTCTTGCTTGAGATTTCCATGCTGACGTTCCCTTGCCCTCATGCAGGTCCACATGATCAGAACCTAGAGCATCATGGCTTGTCAACAGACACATAACGCTTCAGAGACCGCGCACATGGGTGGGTGGTCGTCTTTTGACAATCAGATAGTCTGTTACTGGTGACTGGTGCAGAGGATCAGCAGATTTTGGTATGTTGATCCTGCTGGTCCAGGAATGTTTACACATAGCGCAAAATCAGCGGCTACTTCGGACCTGTACTTCTTATTACTGAAATTGCAAGATATATACACCATGTATTTTTTTGGGACGGGCACATGCTAGGCGTTGTGTACTCAGCATGTGCACAGTTTTTTTATTATATCAGCAACATGTCAAGACAATAGTGCCAGGCAACAGCAGTTTTGCTGAGTGCCTGTGTGTTCATTTCTGTTGGGCATAGGACAGTTAGGCCCTCCATTCCCCCCTCAAGCATTTAGGTAGTAGCTATTGAGAAGACCACTATATTTTTTGGTCAGATACAAGGCCAGTCAAGAACCATAAGCAGGTGGCCATATATATTGTACTGCATAAGTACAATTAACAGTTGATTATGTCTATTTGACTTGCCTTTCCATTCTTTGTTGCTTTTCACCTGGGCTGCTGACTCAGTGTGTCTGTACTGAACAAGTACAGGAATTGTAAACCATCAACCACAGTTCCTTAAGCCGTGCTCGTGCATTGCATCAGCGCAAACAGCAGCAGTGATTGCATGCGGCACTATTGTCATGCGGAAGTTTGTATGCAACTGCTTTGCCTGTGTTCATGGCTATTTTGGAATGTAAGTGCAGGTGATGTGACCTGCATCATGCATTTGAACCGCAATACATGCTCTGCAATGCAGATGGGATGAAGCGTCGGCAAAAATCAGTGCAGGCATGCATGTAGCAAACTGACAGCTTGAGCAACAGCTCGTTGCGATGACTGCTGGTTGCTTGTCCATCATGCAAATTGTGTGATGGCGTCATTCAGTCATCACAGGCCACGCAATCCAGGCTAGTGTACATTTGCATTACACAACAGAAGTGATGCATATATGTTCAGCGGCGCACTGCAATGGCATTGTGGGTACAACTTGCAGTAACCATATGATTGGTTACAGGCCTGCCACGTACACCGGGGGCTGTACAGTGAGATACGTTGCAACGCATGTCAGCACTTGCGTCTACCAAAGGCTGGCCATTGGGTGACTAGCTGACAGCCAAGCCAGATAGCCGTTGAGACAACTGCTGGAATGCATTCCCATACTGACTGCCTTGCCAGTACACCTGCCCACACTTCTTGCACACCCAGAACTCCCTGTGCAGCTCCTTGATGTGATCAGCAACTTCACTGGCATTTGATGGCAGCTCTCCCGCTGGAATTGGTCTGCACACACATCAATCACCATTCAGAGCTTGGACGCTATCTTGCACAACTGTCAAGCCTCCTGGTTTGCCAGGTAAAAGAAGAGACTGCTCAAGAACAGACTCAAGCTGCAACAAGATGGGACATTTCTGTCCCTTGTTGCTGACTCTAACACTAGCAGGTTTGTGAACCAAATATGCAGTGTAGATGAGCATGGACAAGATGTTTGAGATGCCATGATGTTGAGTGAGGATGCAGGGCATTTCAAATCCCACAATTCGGCTCAGTAGGCAGCTTTCATGCTTTGCCACATATGATTCACAGTCTGCAATGCACCCCCGGTCACTTCTCCAAACACATGCTGGGAACCCACCTGGGGTCACAATGTCCCAAAATGTAGCTGCATGGCTTCCATGATATGCGCAGTGATCATGCAGTAGACCTACACCTGTGCTGTCAAGCCAGGACGTCTGATGAGTCACGACTGGCTCCACACCTCAAACTGTAAGGTGTAAAATGAAATGAAACGAAAGGACAGCAGTGCAAGCCCACCTGGGGTAGAAGGTACCGTTGCACTTTGCGCAGCGAGACAGCAGGCTATCCTCTTTGATTGTGATGTCAAAGTGGGCCAAAACCTCCTTCACTTGCTCCTGCTTGTTGGTGGTGCGCACATAGAAGGCCTGGTCTGAATAGCCCATCCTGATGAAGGTCCTGTCACAAGTCAGGATGACTCGCTCCTCTGCTTGTGCCACATCCACCATCTGCCTGCAATTGCATACACACACACATCTGCTGCAGGAACCACATAGTGCAAGATTGCAAAGTTTCAACTTCTTGTATGAAAGTGAGACAGTAAACCAGGAGCTGGAGTATGTGACATGCATTACAAGCCTGCCTTGGGACAAGGCCTATGCTGCCAAGATGCCTCTCAATCAAGTTTGAAGGTAATGTGTGCAGGAAGGTAGAATGCCATTGCAGGAAAGCATGCATAATGACCCTACTGGCATGCTCAAATGACCCAGACCAGTCAGCAGATACGTACGGCAAGACATTGAAAGCAGAGCAGAAGTCTGCAATGCAGATATGTGCTGAGTGTTGCCTACAAGGCGACGTCACAGATTTCAGGCAGCAAATCAGTCAGAGAGACAGGAGCATGCAACAGCTGACTGCATCTGTCTGACACAAAGCATGCCATGCAGCCGTACAAATGTACAATCAAGAATGACATTTGTCATGTGAACAAGGAGTATGGGACCCACCGATAGACAAGGTGGCGGGAACCTTTGCCTTTGGTCTGTACTGCTGCAGCGTCCACACCATACAGCCTCAGCTGCTTTGCCAGGCCCTCTGTCATGACATCACAGATGAAGCGTGGCTCACCAGGGTGGTCCTTCCAGGGCACATATACAGGAGCCCCTGCCAAACAACCCCATCGGCATCAACCAGATAGCATGCACTGCCATGCCAACCTCTGTTCTGACAAGCCAATGCATAACTGACGCATGTTTACCAGAATCATTGGGTACAGGAGCACCTGTCACACAATGCCATATGCCTCAACCAGATAGGATTGAATGCCGTGCCAAAGGAAAAGAAGGAAGTACTCCATGCAAGAGATTGGCGTGGCATTTTTGGGTGAGCCAAGAAGGCCTCGCGCTGACCAAAGTCAGGCATGCCAAGCAAATGGACACATGATGCTCACCTGCAACATCATCTATTTGGTTCTGCTGCTCAACAGCATGCCTGATGTGAGCACGCTGCCGTCTGGAGAGGTGCCTTTTAGCCTTTGGCTTGGCTGCCTTTCCAGCAGGTGTCATCTCCAATCGGCAGGCCCAGTGCTCAACAGCCTGCTGAATGACAGCTTCATGAGATTTCTGCAAGCCTGCTGACTTCTGATTCTCTGTCTGATCTGCTGATGACTGAGGTGCACGTCCAGAGCTGTCTGCACCTGCTGCTTCCTCTGGGGTGCTAGCTGGATTCTGCTTGGATGCATCTGACGCTTGATGACTTACACTGTCTCTTGTGTCAGGTGTGCCTAGATGGGCCTCTGCACATCTGTTTGACATGCTGGCTGTGTGAAGAGCATCATGAGATGAATCAGATGCACTACATGCATCAATCTGCTGCTGTTGGAGAGGTGCAGCAGGTTGGCCTGATGCTGCGCCATCAAGTGGTGACAGCTTGTGATGTGACATGCTGGCCATGGCAGCATCAACAGAGGTCTGTTGGTTGGCACTGTTTGAGGGCTGAGCAGTATCGGTCTCTGCCAGAGATGGTACGTTCTGTGTGGTATGCGGAGGAGGGGCACATGCAATCATATTGTCTAGAAGCATTAGCAAGCACAGAGCATCCAAAGCTGCGTACTCCACCTGCCAGCATGTTGCACAGCATGTCAGCAAGCTGACATCCAATATGTGCATGTGTAAGCTGACTGTGCAAGCGCCAAGCCATGCCTGAACAAGGTGTGATGACAAAAGCCATTGACAGAGAGTTTCTGCATTGTATGATGCAGTGAATGTGGCGCGGCACGGGCAGCACAGAGGTTCTCAAGTACGCAGCATGTACACAACTGCTGTGAACAAGATTGCAGGCTATCATCTGACACATGCCATGAGACGCTTGTCAGGTGATGTGAGTAGAAGGGTGGGTGAGCACCTGTGGTTGGGTGAGGGGTCGCAGACCCCAAGTACTGCATTGCAGGCTCTTGTCTAGGGGCATTGACAACTGGGCTTGGGTCAGAGCAGACAGCCCCTTGCCCACTACCTGCAGCACAGACAGCGTCTGGATGTGTCATGCAGGGGCAAACACGCATGCGAAGATGAAAGCTGATGCCATAGCTAGGCAAACAGACATACAGCACTTGGCAACGCTTAGAGCTGTGGACACAGACCCCTCTATAGTGGCAACAGCAGGACTTGCTGTACTGCAGGCATGGCTGACTTTGATGTGCAACATATTGGCCCAGCAATGAGCACCCATGAGGTGAGGGGGTTTCGATGCATCAAGGTCTGGCAAGAGAACACAATCACAATCCACTGTCGGACTGCCTGATATGAACAAACATTGTCAAGCCTTTCCGTCTTTGCTAGCTGCTAACATTGTCATTTCTGCTTCTGAAATGGAAAGCCTACTCAGGAAAGTCGCCTACCTTGGCAATGCCTGGCACATGTGCCTTGTGCAGCTGTCGGTGCAGTGTGCCCACATCCAGTTGTGGCTCCACCACAGCCACACAACCAAGCCCCTCGTCGCCTAGGGCTGCAGCTATAGCCCAAAGATCATGCACCAGTCCATAACCTACCTGCAAGGCTAGCATTGCTGACTTTGGCTGCTTCAACAATGATCAAAATTAGTGTGCAACGTGCTAGGACTTGTCGAATGAGCAGGACTTGGCAGGCGACATGTAGGCACTAACGTGTCAATGGATTGCAGGTGTTGAGAGGCACCTTGAGGACTTTAGCATTGCGCAGCAGGCCCTGCAGGAAGTCCTTGACTACTGATTGTGGTAAGGAAAGCAAATCCTGCGCAGACGTGACAGTTTTCAGCTACAGCTCCACATATAGATGCTGCTCACTGTGGGTCAGCTGCACACGAACTTTGCCTGCAAAGGGCAGCTTACCAGCAACAAAACAAAGCTGCCTGGTTGGTGAGGGCTGACTGTGGTGAATGCCAGTTGCAGCAGGGTGGCTGTTGCAGTCGGCAGACCTGACTCCCACTCTGCATCTATGCCGCAGACATATGCTGACTCTACAAGAGAACTGTACCATATGTTGAGTTGCCCAGTTGGACCTGGTGTCTAGCTGAAGCTGAAAAGTGTCATAAACTAACCTGCTGGTCACCAGGTCGTCTTGTGACTCGACTAAGATGACTCGAGCAGCCTTTGGTAGCTGCAAAAATGTGTCGTTTAAGTCTGAACAGTCTGATACGCTTGTCGTCATATACCGCCTTCTACAAATCGTATAAATGCCCTTGCGTACGGCGGGTGAAGGCGGTAAAGGAAAAACAGCAATGTGCAAGTCTAGGCGCATGCAAGCAGCGCAACTTTGAGCTAAGACCTGCAGATCAGTGTGACTTTCGCACAGTTGGCCTGTCTGACCTTCAGATTCCAGATTCTTGCTCCGGAACCATTACATTTTTTGGAGTTTGATGTACACACACATAGGAGTAACTCGTGATGAGAGACTCACAAACACAAGTCAGGTTTGGAGCGATGGAAATGGGACCACAGCATTCTGAATGGGACCTTTGCTCCTCCATACAGCTGCTCAACATAATTATCATGAAGCAGAGCATGCTCTAAGTTGTGAACAGTTGTGTGTCCTCAACACACAACGCCTGCCTCATAATGCCCAGATACACAGCACAGCTTGCGAGGTGTTGTTGTGCCATATAAACAGAGAGCCTGTTCCCACATCATCACAGGACATGACTACATTACATGACTTAAGGTGAAACGCCTTTGTTGTTTTCCAGTGACATGCATGATGGTGCAAAGTAATGCAAAACCTGATGAAAGCCTGAAGTGAAGCAGCTGCTTGCTGAGAGGCCCAAACAAAGGTCTTTGCCTCCAGAAATGATCGAGCACATCAGAAACCTTGCTCTGCAAGCCTTGGCTCTGTGCCTCCAAAAGATGGGCAAGCTCCAGAGAGGATTGCCGCAGTGTCAATAAATGCCTCATCCTGAGTTGAGTGGGGCTGGCGCAGCACATCGGAAAACAGCAAAAAGGTGCTGTAGCTAGGCAGCCCTGTGGATTGAGCTGAAGGAGCCCCTGCTGCTGCTGGAGACAAACGCTGAGCAGAAAGCAGTGTTTGCAGCCATACATGAGGCTGTGGATTGCCACATGCAAGTTGCACAACACCTGCTGCTGTGAGGTGTGCTATGATATGACACAGCATTCACCCCAGCTGGTCTCACAAAGCCACATGCCAGGGTTTGTTGTGTGTGAAGGCCGGCATCAGTTTTGCCTGTACGCAGCCTGCGAGGTGTTGCCATTTTGTTTGCATATAGATTAGTCTGGAGATTGCCACAATATTTGTCAGTACCTGCAGCTGAGCCCCTAAATCTCTACCCTGCAGACAAGAGTGTTCTTTGTGGACCATGCATAGGCAAGTCATTTGTGTCCTGGCCTATGTCAGATTCATGGAAGGCGTGCCAGTGGCCTCGCAGCCTTGGATCCTTAAGGCAGGGCATGTAATGTGAGCGGTTTTTGATGGGATTCAGACACAGATTTATGCAATAAAACGCAGTTTGAAGGACCCAGTACAGATGACACAATGTACCGTGAGTACACTGCTGTACAATACATGGCACCCCAAGACAATGTGCTTACAGTCAAACCAGTTGCTTGCATGCAGCTTGACCCTGACCTCAGCCACAGCCAGAATTGTTTACAAGGCAGAAAGCAGAGCTGATCATCTGGGAAGAAGCACCCACGCTGGACAAGACCTACTATGAGTGCGTGGACAAGACCTGAAGCGCCAGTATAGAACAGGTGTGCTGGTTGACTTGCTGGTTAACGCAACACAAGTTTGCACCGGAACGCCGCTTGCGCACAGAGTTGCGCTTCACACATCGCTGGTTCGACCGACACTTATGGGAACTAGCTTGAAGAAGAAGAAGGATTTTGGGCGTTTGCGCAGCGGCCATTGTTAGCCCAGAATGACTCATCCGGTAATCCTGGATGAGTCACATCTGTAAAAACGGAGATTCTCACTGAAGCGATGCGGAACCGTCGGAAACGGTATGCGACTGAGATCGGGTGCGGACCTCGATACGGCTTCGACCCAATATTGAATGACTTGCATGTATGCTCTATAGCAAACACAGCAACTGATTTCCCGCAAATTACTAGTTGACCTTCAGAGTTGATCATGCATGCAATGGCTGACACGGCGGCCTTAGCCGTCATCGCCTGGCTGTTTCTCTGTAAAATCCCTGTTGCTGTTTCTTGGTCTTGTAGCTTGACAATGACGGGGGACCATGGCACGCCCCAAAACCTCTCACTTGCTCAGACGGCCTTGCACTGCACTCCCGATGCGGGGGACTCCGGCGCACTGCCCGTGTATTTCAGCGACAAGTTATTGAACCGGAGTCTGCAAGGTCACCACTCTGACTTGAGTTTTGTCGTCGAATACGTTGCTGCAATTGGGGAGCAGCAAAGAGGCTGCTCCAATCGCCTCCCTGCTGCAGTTGTGATAGTTGCCAGCTCAAGTCCTGCTCAACGCCAGTATATCATAAAGCTGACGCTCGCTTGCACGGCTGCAGGCGTTCAAGCTCATGCTATTCCTGCTGGGCTCAATGACTCGCTACTGTACTTCCAGCAGGCCAATCTCTCCTTCCAGGGAGCTCAAGTTCTTGACATCCATGCTGGGAGCTTTGAAAACATCATTGCCTTCAATTCATGCACTAATCTGAACCTTACAAACTTCACGAGCAACGGTTGTCAAGCCCAGAACCAGATCTTGAGTGTCAGCAATTCAAGTAATCTGTATGTTCTGAACTCAACCTTTCGCAATGCAGCCGCTATAGGCTTATCAGTCCAAGACAGCAACTCTGAACTTGATGGCAATGTCTTTGAAAATTTGGGC